>WBZM01002287.1_pt1 | contig 16616 bp, 16 predicted proteins | sample 5204271 | NCBI WGS metagenome assembly WBZM01 (sample SAMN12344346, study PRJNA552823) | activated sludge metagenome | biome: Activated sludge suspended growth; feature: Nitrification reactor; material: Wastewater; isolation source: activated sludge from nitrification reactor of wastewater...
GGATCCGATGAAGGCCCGCGTGATCGTCTGTTCCGACTCGGCTGCCGCTGGCACGACCGAGGACACAACAGGGCCGGTGCTGGTGGCCGGCCTGCGCGAACTCGGCTGCGAGGTGGAGGCACCGGTTGTGGTCCCGGACGACGTCGAAGCCATCACGGACGCGATCCAGGCTGTCGTGGCCGACGTCGTCGTCTGCACCGGCGGCACAGGTCTGGGTCCGCGCGATGTCACGCCTGATGCGGTGCTGACCCTGATCGATCGGGAGCTGCCAGGGTTCGGGGAGGCGTTCCGGGCCCGCGGTCGCGCCCAGACCCCACTGGCCGACCTGTCGCGTGCCGTCGCCGGTACCCGAGCGGGCACTCTGCTCGTGGCGATCCCAGGCAGTCACGGGGCGATCGCCGACGGGCTCGCAGTGCTCGGGCCTCTGCTCGACCACGCACACCACGTCATCGCCGGCGCGGACCATCGGGGACTGGTCCGTTCCACCCCGATCACCACCTCGGAGATCGAGGCCGCGGTACGCGCACCGGACGCGGGGGCGGTGGTGGTCTTCGAGGGTCGGGTGCGTGATCACGACCATGGTCGCCAAGTCATCTCGTTGATGTACGAGGGTCACCCCGACGCCGACGACGTGCTCGATGCGATCGTCGCGGAGGCCCTCGAGCAGCCGGGGGTGATCGCCGCCGCCTCCTTGCACCGGGTCGGGGACCTCGCCATCGGCGATCTGGCCTTCGCCGCCGCCGTGTCGGCCGCGCACCGGGCTGAGGCCTTCGCTGCCTGCGCGTGGCTGGTCGACGCCGTGAAGGACCGGCTGCCGGTATGGAAGCTCCAACGATTCGCGGATGGGACACAGGAGTGGGTCAATTGCGCCTAGTCGACACCTTCGGACGCGTCCACGACGACCTGCGGGTCTCGTTGACTGACCGGTGCTCATTGCGCTGCACATATTGCATGCCCGCCGAGGGTCTCCCCTGGCTGCCTGGCGACCACATGCTCAGCAACGAGGAGTTGCTGCGGCTGATCGGCATCGCTGTGGACCTCGGTGTGACCTCGGTCCGCCTGACTGGTGGTGAGCCCCTGCTGCGTCCCGACGTCGTCGACATCGTGGCGGGTGTGGTGGACCTCGGCGTCGCCGTCAGCATGACGACGAACGGGCTGCGCCTTCCCGGCCTCGCGGCGCGTCTCACGGACGCCGGTCTGCAGCGGGTCAACATCAGCCTTGACACCCTCGACCGCGAGACCTTCAAGCGGATGACACATCGCGACCGCTTGGTGGACACCCTGTCGGGGATCAAGGCCGCCCAACTGGCCGGGCTGCACCCGGTCAAGGTCAACACCGTGCTACTGCGGGGGGTCAACGACCACGAGGCACCCGACCTATTGCGGTGGGCGATCGGTGAAGGGGTACATCTGCGGTTCATCGAACAGATGCCACTGGACCCTCAGCACGGTTGGCGCCGCGACGACATGGTGACCGCCGACGAGATCATGGCGTCCCTGACTCAGGCCGGTTTCCACCTGAGCCCGATCGAGGACCCAGGACCCGCACCTGCGCGCCGGTGGTCGGTGAACGATGGGCTGGCGGAGGTGGGGATCGTGGCGTCGGTGACGCGGCCGTTCTGCGGGACGTGCAACCGGCTGCGCCTCACAGCGGACGGCCAATGGCGCAACTGTCTGTTCGCGCATGAGGAGAGCGACCTTCGCACGGCGATGCGCGACGGTGCAAGCGACGAGCAGCTCGCGCGCCGCATGCAGGCCGGCGTCGCCGCCAAGCGTCCAGGGCACGGGATCGACGACCCGAGTTTCCTGCAGCCGCCGCGGCCGATGTCGGCGATCGGGGGCTGACGTGGCTGTCACAGTTCGCCTGTTCGCCGCGGCCCGCGAGGCCGCCGGGACGGACCGAGTCGAGGTGCCGGCCGGCCCCCTGCAGCTGCCCGAACTCGGACCGGCGTTCGACGAGGTGTTGGGGATCTGCACGCTGCTGTGCGAGGGTCGCAGGATCACCCCCGGCGATGAGGTCGGCGACGGGTCAGTCGTCGACGTGCTGCCGCCGTTCGCGGGCGGCTGAGATCAGCGACCCGTCCCGGCGTAGACCACAGCCTCGCCCTCGGCGTCGAGACCGAATGAGGTGTGCAGCGCCTGCACCGCCTTCGCCGCGTCCTCGGCGCGGGTGACCACAGAGATCCGGATCTCCGAGGTGGAGATCATCTCCACGTTGACGCCGGCGTCGGCCAGCGTCCGGAAGAAGGTGGCGGACACACCCGGATGGCTGCGCATCCCCGCACCCACCAGCGAGACCTTGGCGATCCCCTCGTCCTGGAGGAGTTCACCGAAGCCGATCTCCTCCTGACGGCCGAGCAGCGCCGCACTGGCTGCACCGAGGTCGGCGGTCGGGAGGGTGAACGTGATGTCGGTACTGCCGTCGGCGGAGACGTTCTGGACGATCATGTCGAGGTTGACCCCGAGGTCGGCGAGGGTCTCGAAGACCAAGGCGGCCTCGCCGGGCCGGTCGGGAACCGCGGTCACCGTGATCTTGGCCTCGGAGAGGTCCTGGCTGACTCCAGAGATGATCGGTTGTTCCATCGCGATGCTCTCCTCGATCTCGTGCACGACCAACGTGCCGGGCTTGTCCGTGAAACTCGACCGCACCCGCAGCGGCACGTCGAAGCGGCGGGCGTACTCCACACACCGCAGGTGCAGGACCTTCGCGCCGTGAGCGGCGAGTTCCAACATCTCCTCGTAGGTGATGTACGGCACCTGCCGGGCAGCCGGGACCAGCCGCGGATCGGCGCTGAACACCCCGTCGACGTCGGTGTAGATCTCGCAGACGTCGGCGTCGAGTGCCGCCGCCAGCGCTACGGCCGTGGTGTCCGAGCCACCGCGGCCCAGCGTGGTGATGTCCTTGGTGTCCTGGGCCACGCCCTGGAAGCCGGCCACGATCGGGATGGCCCCCTCGGACAGAGCCGCCTGGATCCGGCCCGGAGTGACGTCGATGATCCGCGCCTGTCCGTGATACCTGTCGGTGATGAGGCCGGCCTGGGAACCGGTGTAGGAGCGGGCCTCGGCCCCCAGATCAGAGATCGCCATGGCCAGCAGCGCCATGGAGATGCGCTCACCAGCGGTCAGCAACATGTCGAGCTCGCGACCGGGCGGATCCGGACTCACCTGCTGGGCCAGATCCATCAATTCGTCGGTGCTGTCCCCCATCGCGGACACCACCACTGTGACCTGGTTACCGGCCCGCTGGGTCTCGACGATCCGCCGTGCCACTCGCTTGATGCTGTCAGCGTCGGCGACGGAGGACCCACCGTACTTCTGCACGACCAGCGCCACGGGCGAACTCCTCTTCTGCTCTCGCCAATGGTAGCGGTGGCAGGCGTACCGAACTGGTTGACGGGTGTTGCGCGCCAACCAGTTCGGTACGCGACACGCCGGCGTCCGGGCGGCTCAGCGCGTGTTACTGGTTGGCGGAGGCGGAATCGCGCTCACGACCAACCAGTTCGGTACGCGGTCCGCCGTTGTCGACTGTGGCGGTCCCTGCGAGAATCGATGAATGGACTTCAAAGTTGCCGACCTCTCCCTGGCCCCTGCCGGCCGCGACCAGATCCGCCTGGCCGAGCACGAGATGCCCGGGCTCATGGCGATGCGCGCACAGTACGGGGAATCCAAGCCGCTGACCGGCGCGAAGATCACCGGATCCCTGCACATGACCGTGCAGACCGCCGTGCTCATCGAGACCCTGGTGGACCTCGGCGCCGAGGTGCGTTGGGCTTCGTGCAACATCTTCTCCACGCAGGACGAGGCGGCGGCGGCGATCGCCGTCGGGCCGGACGGCACGCCCGAGGAGCCGAAGGGTGTTCCCGTCTTCGCATGGAAGGGGGAGACCCTCGAGGAGTACTGGTGGTGCACCAAGCAGGCGCTCACCTGGCCCGAGGGCGACGGCCCCAACATGCTCCTGGACGACGGGGGCGACGCGACCCTACTGATCCACAAGGGTGTGGAGTTCGAGAAGGAGGGCGAGGTCCCCGAGCCCACCGGTGACGGCGGGGAGTTCGACGAGGTCCTCAAGCTCCTCGCCACCACCCTCGCGGAGGACCCGCAGATGTGGACGGCGATCGCCAACGGCATCAAGGGCGTGACGGAGGAGACCACCACCGGTGTGCACCGCCTCTACGAGATGATGCGCGAGGGCAGCCTGCTGTTCCCCGCCATCAACGTCAACGACTCCGTGACCAAGAGCAAGTTCGACAACAAGTACGGTTGCCGGCACTCGCTGGTCGACGGAATCAACCGGGCCACCGACGTCCTGATCGGCGGGAAGGTCGCTGTCGTCTGCGGCTACGGGGACGTCGGCAAGGGGTGCGCCGAGTCCCTGCGCGGTCAGGGCGCCCGCGTCATCGTCACCGAGATCGACCCGATCTGCGCTCTGCAGGCGGCGATGGACGGCTACCAGGTCGCGGCACTCGACGACGTGCTCGACGTCGCAGACCTCGTAATCACCGCCACCGGCTGCGTCAACGTCGTGACGGCCGAGCAGATGCAGAAGATGAAGAACAAGGCGATCCTCGGCAACATCGGCCACTTCGACAACGAGATCGACATGGCGGGCCTCGCGAAGGTCGACGGTGTGCAGGTCAAGGAGATCAAGCCGCAGGTGCACGAGTGGACCTTCGACGACGGCGAGTCGATCATCGTCCTGTCCGAGGGGCGGTTGCTCAACCTCGGAAACGCCACCGGGCACCCCAGCTTCGTGATGAGCAACTCCTTCACCAACCAGGTGCTGGCGCAGATCGAGTTGTTCACGAAGCCCGAGCAGTACCCGGTCGACGTGTATACCCTGCCCAAGCACCTCGATGAGGAAGTGGCCCGCCTTCACCTGTCGGCCCTCGGCGTGGGCCTGACCACCCTGACCGACGAGCAGGCGGACTACCTCGGCGTGCCGGTGGACGGGCCGTACAAGCCCGAGTACTACCGGTACTGACGCCGCGAGTCGTGTCGCGTTCGATCCTGTAACGTGCACGCATGAAGATCGCCTTCGCGGCAGTTGCCGCCCTGACTCTGCCCGCACTCGTGGTCGGTCCCGCTTCGGCAGCGACCGACACCGTCAAGGTCAAAGTGTCCATCGACAACTGCACCAACTGCGAAGTCATGGCCACCTGGAGCAAGAACGCCAAGCTCAACAGCAAGTTCAAGAGCGCCTCGAAAGTGCTCAAGGCGGACAACGACACAGTGTCGTTCAACGTCCCCAAGGGTTACTGGCTCTACTTCACCGCGACCAGCCCCGAGGCCGACGTCGATGCCGCCTCCGTGCTCGTCACCAAGTATGTGGGGCAGAAGAAGGGCTCCTCAGTGTCGTTCAAGCAGGCCAAGAAGGGCACCAAGGGTGCGTACTTCTGCACGATCGCTGCCAAGGGCACCATCGAGGCCTCAGCGGGCATCGTGAAGTCCAAGGGAGCCGAACTGCTGGCCGTGTGGGCGACCCCGACGCTGAAGGCCCAGGGCGACAAGCTGCCGGGCAAGGACAGCATCAAGGGCGTATACGGCACCCAGAACACGCTGCCCTGCCAGTGACGTTGGTGGCTGCCTGACCCGAGCCCCGCCGTCCGAGGTGGGGCTCGGGTCGGTCAGCTCGACCACCGGTACTAGAGTTACTCGTCTGCAGCACTACCGCGGAGGGGATCCCACGATGTCGAAGCGTCTTTTCACGTCCGAATCCGTGACCGAGGGCCATCCGGACAAGATGGCCGATCAGATCTCGGACAGCATCCTGGACGCGATGCTCAAGGACGATCCGAAGAGCCGGGTGGCGGTCGAGACCTTCCTGACCACGGGCCTGTGCGTGGTGGGCGGCGAAGTGACAACCTCGACCTGGGTCGACATCCCGGAACTGGTCCGCGAAACCGTGCTCGAGATCGGGTACGACTCCTCTGAGAAGGGCTTCGACGGCAAGTCGTGCGGGGTCTCGATCGCGATCGGGAAGCAGTCGCCCGACATCGCCGTCGGCGTGGATGACGCCCTTGAGGAACGCCTGGGCCACAGTCACGACCCGCTGGACTCACAGGGTGCCGGCGACCAGGGCCTGATGTTCGGCTACGCCTGCGACGACACCCCCGAGTTGATGCCGCTTCCCATCTCCCTGGCACACCGCTTGGCCAAGCGCCTGTCCGAGGTCCGCAAGGACAAGACCCTGCCGTACCTGCGTCCGGACGGCAAGACCCAGGTCACCATCGAGTACGACGGCGAGCAGGCCGTGCGCCTCGACACCGTGGTCCTCAGCACCCAGCACGCCCCGCGCATCGATCTCGCGAACATGCTCGCCCCGGACATCCGCGAACACGTCGTGGATCCTGTGCTCGCGGATCTCGACCTCCAGACCGAGGGCTACCGGCTCCTCGTGAACCCCACCGGCATCTTCGAGATCGGTGGGCCGCAAGGTGACGCCGGGCTGACCGGCCGGAAGATCATCGTCGACACCTACGGCGGCATGGCCCGGCACGGTGGTGGCGCCTTCTCCGGCAAGGACCCCTCCAAGGTCGACCGGTCGGCGGCGTACGCCATGCGCTGGGTGGCGAAGAACGTCGTCGCTGCCGGACTGGCGAAGCGCTGCGAGGTGCAGGTCGCCTACGCGATCGGCGTGTCCCACCCGGTAGGACTGTTCGTGCAGACCTTCGGCACCGGCGCGGTGCCGGACGTGCAGATCCAGGACGCCGTGACGCAGGTGTTCGACCTGCGCCCGGCAGCAATCGTGTCCGAACTCGACCTGCTGCGACCGATCTACGCACAGACGGCCGCGTACGGACACTTCGGACGTGAACTCCCGGACTTCACGTGGGAGAGTACCCACCGCGCGCAGGCACTCGCCGCTGCTGTGAAGGGCTAGTCGCCGGAACCTGGACCGGGCCGAGATCGTCCAACTGACGACAGCAGAACTAGTCGAGCCCGGCGGCGTCACGCACCGCCTTCTCGAACGCGTCCGGGTCCGCGACCGTGACGGTGAGTCCTGGGTGCAGGATGATCCCGGACGGATCGAGGATCTTGACCGGTTCTTTGAACTCTACGCACACGCCACCTGCGGTGGTGGTGCCGAACGTGGCACCCTTGTCGGTGAACGAACCGCGGGCACCGATAGCCTTCACTGCCGAGTACGGGCCGGTGCGCGTCACGCACGAGATGTTCCTGAGGGAGGTACGGCAACGCCACGGACCGAACCGGGCGTCGAGGGACTTAGCGCTGACATCGACCCTTGCGGTGAGCGGAGTGACCCCTATCGCTGCCAGCGCAGGGAGATACTTCTTCTCGAAGGCGAAGTCGAAGCGCACAGATACCACCGTACGACGGGCCCGCACGGGAGGTGAAGGACATGATCAGGAAGGGACGTTTCCCGTTCCTGCCGGATCCCGTGCCCTCCGACCCGACCGACACCCGTCGCAGCAACCGTAGTCGACTGCTGCAGTCGATCATCACGCGTGGCCCCGCCACCCGGGCCGAACTGTCCAGACGTCTGGGCCTCAGCCGGCCCACGGTGTCGGTGATCGTCAACGAACTGCTGGGCGTCGGTGTGATCACAGAGGGCGACCGCGTCTCCAGCGGCGGCGCTCCAGGCACGCTGCTGGAGATCTCGAAACGAACCGGCGTGATCGTGGTCGCGGATCTGCGGTCCGCGGACATCGTGCGACTGAGCACCATCTCGGCCTCCGGCGAGCTGGTCACGACCGACGAGGCACCGGCCTCGGGAACCGATCAGGTCCAGTCGGCCGTGACGGCGTTCATCGATCGTTGCGAGCCGCAGTCGGTCATCGGCGTGGTGTTGTGTGTGGCCGGACTCGTGACCCGCGGGGAGTGGGACGGTGAGGGTGAGCGTGACGGCCGCGCCCTCGCGCTCGGTCTGCGGCGGGCCCTTCGCCTGCCCGTCTTCGCGGTCAATGCGGCCGAGGCCACGGCGGTCGCAGACCTGCGCGACAGCCCGGGCGACGTGGCCATGGCCACGGTCCTCCTCGACCATCAGGTGGCCATGGCGCTCATCCTCGATGGCCGGCTGCTCTCCGGCGTGACCCGGCGCACGGGTGACATCGCCCACATCGTCGCGGGCACTCCGGGACCGGTGTGCGACGAGTGCGGGCACATGTGTCTGCAGCAACAGTTGCTCGCCCTGCGCACGGACCCGGCCACCGCGACACTGCTGGACGCGGCGCATGCACTGGCCGCGGTTCTCGCGCCCATCGCTGCCGGGGTCGAACTCACCGAGGTGGTGCTCAGTGGTTTCCCGGACGCGGTCGCAGACGAGTTGGCCGGACTCACGCACCGGAGTCTGCGGACCAGGATGCTCGACGAGCACGTGCCCGCCGTCCGCGTCTCGAAGCGTGGTCCCTCCGCAGCGATGATCGGCGCGGCGGCGCTGATGCTCTACCGCCTACTGGGCTGAGCGCCAACCAACTCACCATCTCACCAGGAGGTGTCCAGCGGGCGCCCCTCGGCATACCCGGCAGCCGACTGGATCCCGACATGGGCCTTGTCCGCGAACTGCTCGACACTTGCGGCCCCGGCGTAGGTGAAGGAACTGCGCACACCGCTGACGATCTCGTCGATCAGGCTCTCGACACCCGGGCTGTTCGGATCCAGATACATTCGCGAACTCGAGATCCCCTCCTCGAACAGCGCCTTGCGGGCCCGCTCGAACGGGGAGTCCCCGGACGTGCGGCTACTGACGGCGCGCGCCGACGCCATCCCGAACGACTCCTTGTAGGGCCTGCCCTCCGGACTGATCTGCACATCGCCGGGGGACTCGTGGGTGCCGGCGAACCACGACCCGATCATCACCGCGCTCGCGCCGGCCGCCAGCGCGAGCGCCACGTCGCGGGGGTGACGCACTCCCCCGTCGGCCCAGACATACTTGCCCTCCTCGCGCGCAGCGGAAGCGCACTCGAGGACCGCGGAGAACTGCGGGCGGCCCACACCGGTGCGCATTCGCGTCGTGCACATGGCGCCTGGGCCCACGCCGACCTTGATGATGTCGGCGCCGGCCTCGATGAGTTCGCGAGTGCCGACCGCGGTGACCACGTTGCCGGCCACCACAGGCACCGTCACCGACCCGATGGCCGCGAGCGCCTCGAGCATCTTGTCCTGGTGCCCGTGCGCGGTGTCGACCACGAGCACATCGATGCCGGCGGCCACCAGTGTCTTGGCGCGAAGCCCCACATCGCCGTTGATCCCGACCGCCGCGGCGATCCGCAGCCGGTTCTGCACATCCAGAGCCGGGGTGTACAGCGTCGAGCGCAACGCGCCCTGCCTGGTCATGATCCCGACCAGCGTCCCGTCGGGGGCCACGACCGGGGCGAAACGGCGGTGCTCGGCGTGCAGGCGGTCGAACGCCTCGCGCGGGGTCACGGTGTCGGGCAGGACGAACAGGTCGCGGCTCATCACCTGGTGCACCTGGGCGAATCGATCGGCCGAGGCACAGTCGCTCTCGGTCACAACCCCCACCGGGACGCCATCCTCCGTGACGATCGCGGCGCCATGGCTACGTTTGGGGATCACCGCCAGGGCCATACCCGTGGTCTCGGTCGGGGTGAGGGTTGCGGGCGTCTCGAAGACCGCGTGCCTGGACTTGACCCAGGCGACGACCTCGGACACCACGTCCGCGGGGATGTCCTGCGGGATCACCGCCATCCCGCCGCGCCGGGCGAGGGTCTCAGCCATGCGCCGACCCGAGACCGCGGTCATGTTGGCGGCAACCACCGGGATGGTCAGCCCCGTGCCGTCGGGCGCCGTGAGGTCCACATCGTGGCGCGATACCAGCGACGAGCGGTTCGGCACCAGGAAGACGTCGTCATACGTGAGGTCGTAGGACGGGTTGGTCAAGAAGCGCACATAGTGACGTTACGCGGTGGACATGTCATCGGGCGAGTCCTGCTTTCCGCCGTGCACGCCCGGACCCACCCGCACTCCCCCGTAGGCTGACGGCATGGCGCCGCACGACCACCCGGTTTTCACACAGGTCTACAAGTTGCTGGCCCGCGCCGAGGACTCCGGCGCCGTCGGTAAGGCCCGGACCGAGGTATCCCGCGCGCTGCACGGTCGCCTGCTGGTCGTGGGTCTCGGACCGGCCGAGGACCTCCACCACCTGCCCGAGGCTGTGACTGAGGTCGTGGGCATCGAGCCGAGCGCGTCGATGCGCAAGGCCGCCGAGGCGAACGTGGCGGCGAGCAGCATCCCCGTGGAGGTCGTCGATGCGGTCGGTGAACAACTCCCTCTGCCCGACGACAGCGTCGACTCCGTCCTCTTCGCCTACGTCCTGTGCTCCGTGGAGGACCCGGAACTCGTGGTGGCCGAGGCCCTGCGGGTCCTGCGTCCCGGCGGCACGATCGCGGTGCTCGAACATGTCAGAGCGGCAGAGGGCACATGGATGAGGCGCGCGCAGAAGCTGGCCTCACCGCTGTGGCCGAGGTTCGCGGGCGGCTGCCGGTGTGACCAGGACACCCGTGCGGTGTTCGCTGCTGCGGGTCTCGACCTCAGTGACCTGGCCAGCCCGGCGCTGACCCCGGTGCCACCGGTCGCGCCGTCGCTGGTGGGCACGATCAGGGTCTGATACCGGACCGGCCGCGAGTAGTCTCGAAGCGTGGAAGGGATCTGGCAGCCCGACCCCACCGGCCGCCATGAAGCACGCTTCTGGGACGGCGCGGGATGGACCGCCTGGGTCAGCGACGCGGGACACCGCAGCGAGGACCCGCCTGCCTGGCCCGCGCCGCCGCAGTCCGACGGACTGGGTCTGCGGTCGGGATACCTGCGCTACTTCCGCCGTGGTCCCGGCCCGTGGCCGGTCGTGGATCTGTCCGGTGCGCAGGTGGGGTATCTGTCACGCAGTTCCTTCTCGCTGACCGGTCGCTCGATCGGCGTGTGGGACATGGCGAACACGCCGTGGTTGACGGTGAAGCAGTCTCTGCACGGCACCTTGATCATGGTCGGGCAGCACGAAGTCGGCCGCGTCGGATGGCACGGCGTAGGGTCCCTGGGAACCGTGGACATCACCGTGGAACTGGCCGGGCGCGTGCGGGCGAAGATGCGGGCGACGCGGCAAGAACTCGGGGAAGGCCGGGCCCTCGTGACCGACCCGGCAGGGGCGCCGTTGTTGTCTCTGGCGATCACCCGCGACGCCGATATGCGCGTGCTGACCCTGCAGCGACTGGTCGGGCTGCCCGACGAGTACGAGTACGGCGTCCAGTCCCTGATACCGGCGATCATCCTCGAACTGGACAACCGCGCCGGGTTCCAGGCGGCAGGAGACGACGACAGGACCTTCAGCCGTCGCAGCCCTTGGCCCGACTGATCAGCGCACGCGCACCGACAGACAGGTGACGCACCCTTCGAGCTTCTCGAACTCACCGATGTCCACCTGCACCGTGCGCAGGCCGCGGTCCTGGAGCATCCGTGCGGTCCGAGGGGCCGAGGAGGCCATGAGAACGGTGTCGTCATCGACCACCACGACGTGTGAACCGGGCTCCTCGGGCACGGCCAGGAAACGCTCGAACACCCCCGCGTCGTCGACCAGCGGTGGGTACCCGATCACGGTGCCGTCCGGCAGGGCGGTGACCCCGCTCTTGAGGTGCAGGACCTTCGTCACGGGCACGGGAACGACCTCGACGCCGAAGAACTCGGCGAGCTGCTCGCACGCACCCACCGTGCTGCGATCCCCCACACCGACATACCAGCGGTCGCCTATCTTCAGCACATCCCCGCCGTCCAGGGTCTGCGGGCCGGCGATCGCGCCGAGTTGCAGGTCGAGCAACTCGGCCGCGGCGGCGGCACCCGCCGTCTCACCGCGCCGCTGCACCGCACCCGGACGCGTGACCATGGCCTTGGGACCGTGGACGACAAGGGCGTCCTCCACGAACACGCTGTCGGGGTGCTCCGGGGCCGGGGCCACCTCGACCGGCTGCCACCCCACCGACTCCAGCGCCTCGACGTAGCCGTCCCACTGCCGCCGGGCCAGGTCATAGTCGACGCGCTGCCGTTCGATGTGGGTCAACAACCCCTCGGCCAGGCGCGGACTCGGGGTACGGACCAGCGCCTTCACGACAACTGCTCGAGCAGTTCGGCCATGCGCTGATGGACGACGTTGACGGCCTTGAGCGGGCGGATCATGACCTTGAAGTCGCTGATCAGGCCCTGGTCGTTCCACGTGATGAGATCGACACCGTTCACATGCACCCCGTCGATCTGGGTCTCGAACTCGAGCACCGCGTCGTTGCCGTCGACCACTTCCCGGATGTAATGGAACGACGGATTCGCGATCACGTGCAGCGCGCCGGTCAGGTAGAGAGCGACGAGGTCCTTGCCCTGTTGGGGACGGAACAGGATCGGGGAATGGAACACCGCGTCCTCGGCCAACATCTGGTTCAGCAGAGCCGGGTTCCGGCTTCGCACGACCTCGTGCCAGCGCTGCAATGGGGTGTCATCGGTCATCTCACGCCTACCTCTCCTCGGCGCCGTTGCCGGCGAGTTCCAAGACCGCCGCCACGAACGTCTCGACGTCCCCGGCGGCGAAGTAGTAGTCGGCCCACGCGCGCAACTGCTCGAGAGCCTCAGGCGTCGCCGCATGATCGAGGGCCTCGACGACAGACGGTGACCGCTCGACCGACAGCAACGGGATGGCTGCCAGCATCCCGCCGCCCAGGATCGGTGCCAGCGGCTGCACGGGCCGGGTGACGACCAGGGGTTTGCCCGTGGTCAACCAGTCCACCGCCACCGCCGAGATGTCGCACACAAGGGCGTCGCCCACTTCTCGCTGCCAACCGAACCGCGGCGTGGAATCCACGTAATGCCCACCGGGCGCATCCGTGAGCAGCGCCGTGATCCTGCGCACGGCGTTCGCGTGCGAACTCAGCCGCCTGCCGGCCTGCGGGTGGGGGCGGAAGATGATCCGGTACCCGCCGTCGGCGAGCAGCGCCTGCACCATCTCCACTGCGTGGCTGGCCAGCGATCCGTACTCCATCGGCGCGGCGCTGCCCTCCGTGGTGGGGGCATAGACCACCGTGCGGGGCCGATCGGTGGTGGGCAGGTCCTCCGGGGGCGACTGCGGAACATGCAACTGCGGACGGCCGATGACGCGCAGTTTCGTGTCGGTGTCGAAGTCGTGCAGAGCCGCGCGATACCGGTCGACCGCGGCCCGCCCAGCCACGAAGGTCACGTCGTAGGCCTTGGCCTGGTTGGAGACCATGTAGACCTTGTCGCTCTCCCCATGGCTGAGGAACACGTGCTGCGGTCTGGCGTAGGCCAGGACGTCGAAGTTCGAGACGTTCTGATTGACGTAGAGGACGACATCGGGCGTGTAGGTGTTCATCAGGGTGTCGACGTCGGCCAGCCAGCGGGCCAGCAGCACGGGCAACGGCGTCAGGTCGGTGAGGGCCAGTGCGACGCGGGGGTCTCGCACGACGATGGCCACCGGCACCCGCTCGGCCAGCGCCGCCAGGGGGGTCAGCCAATCACGGATCTGGTACAGGTACTGCCCACCCGAGCCGAAGTAGACGAACACCCCGATGTGCCGGGGCCGCGTCGGCTCCCGGCGCTTCCATTCCCGCAGTGCGGTGCGGCCGTCGATGGCCGACCGCCCGCGATCCATCGCGATCCGCAGCGGGCTGGAGGCCATGGACCAAACCTAAACCGTCGGCCCTCACTCAGCGCGACTGTGGTTGAGGGTGGTCCCCCGGGGGGGCAAGCCCACCCCGCTCCGGCCCCCCGGCGCGCCAACCTTTCGGTGAGAATCGCTCCGGCCGGCCCCCAGCCAACCTTTCGGTGAGAATGTTGCACCTCACGTGTCACATACTCACCAAAAGACACACAGCCGCGACACCGCCGGGCAAACCCCGACCCCAGCCAACCTTCCGGCGAGAATGTTGCACCTCACGTGTCACATATTCACCGAAAGACAGCCAGGGGCGGTCACCACTAGGCCGCGGGGCCTCACCCGAGCAGCCGCTCCACCACGCGAGCGGTCGCCTTGCCGTCCTCCTGGGGGCAGAAGCGCGCTCGCGCCGATTCCACCGTGACCGGCGCCGCGGGTGGCCCGTCGGAGAGCCACTGCTGCAGGGCGGAGAGGTCGTCGGTGCGTGGTCCGGGCAGATCGTCGTCGGACAGGTACACCCCGCGCGGGTAGTCCATGGGTGTGAAGAACATCAGCCGGGTACCGGTCGCCAGAAAGTCGAACGCAACGCTGGAGAAGTCGGTGATCACGGTGCGGCACCGGGCGAGCAGTGCGTTGGTGCCCACCTCCGGGGCGATCAGGTACGGCATCAGGCGGGGATCCCGCGCGGCCTGCGCGGCCAGCTTGCCGTGCACTCTCAGGACCGGGCGCAGTCCCCTGGGCACAGCCTCGGCGATCGCGGCCATACGCGCGGCCACCTCATCGAGATCATCGACTGCGCGGGTGTAACTGGCCTCCTGCCATGTTGGGGCGTAGAGCACGAGGTCGGGGTCGTCGCCGGGGACGAACTGCACGTCGATACGCGGCGAACCCACCTCCACCACGTGGGCTGTGTCCACGCCATAGGCCTGCGCATACATGGTGCTTGTCATGTAAGGACTGCCGGATAGCAGCACATCGGCCGCCTCGAAATTGGCCACGGTGTTCGCGATCTGCGAGAAGGGGGCACCAGCATCACGCCCCATCCGTTTCAGAGGCGTGCCGTGCCAGGTGTTCAGGTAGACCTGATCGTCGCGCTTGTCGAACAGGGGCGGGAACGTCACGTTGTTGACCAGGTAGCGAGTGGTGGCCAAGGCCCGGTAGTAGGCCGACGAGCGGTAGCGGACACTGCGCACTCGGCGGTCATCGAAGGGCACCGATTCCCGCAGCGCCCACACCAGCGGCAGATCGGTGTGGGCCAGCAGATGGTCGGCAATGGCGGCCGGATTGCACGACACAGCGGTTCCCTCGAAGGCCTCGAGGAGAACGGCGTCCTGAAGCGGTGCCCGTCGCCAGCGTGCGTACAACCGCTGTGCGGCCGCCCGGGCCACATCGCGCACGCCACTCACGGGAGCAGGCTACCCGTAGGGTGGGCCCGTGAGAGTTCTGCACCTCATCTCCAGCAGCGGCGTGTACGGCGCGGAGAAGATGGTGGTCGGGCTGTGTGAGGCCCTACCCCGCTTTGGCGTGCACCCCACGCTCGAGGTCTTCGACAACGCGCACAGCCGCAACGTCGAGGTCGCAGACTACGCGCTCACGAACGGGGTGCCGGTGAAACTGCTTGCGTGCGGAGGGCGCCTCGACACCGCCGCAGTGCGGCGACTGCGCCGCGACATCCGGGACCTCAACATCGACCTGCTCCACACTCACGGGTACAAGGCCAACCTCTACGGCTTCTTCGCCACGCGCGGTGGGGTGCCGATGGTCGCCACCAATCACCGCTTCGACACCGGACCGCAGAACAGGTTCGACAAGCCCGTCCTGCAACGCGCCGACGCGGTGTTCGCAGTCTCCGACGAAGCGCGCGACAGTCTGCGCAGCGCGTACGGGATCGCCGACGCGATGACCATCCCGAACGGGGTGGACCCGACCGCCTTCGAGGGGGCAGCGCCGACAATCGATCTCCCCCACCCCCTCGTCGGAATGGTCGCCCGGTTGGCACCGGAGAAGGCGCCCGGCGACTTCCTCGCCCTCGCCGCAGCCGTACCGCAAGCCAACTTCGCGCTCGTTGGAGAGGGACCGTTGCGCGATGAACTCGAGCAGCAGGCGGGCACCAACGTGCACTTCCTCGGCTTCCGCGACGACATGGCCGGCGTGTACGCGAGTCTCGACGTCCTCGTGCAGCCCTCCTACCGCGAAGGCATGCCCATGACGATCCTGGAGGCGATGGCCGCCGGCGTTCCGGTCGTGGCCAGCAGGGTGGGGGCGGCCGAGGACGTGATCGAGGACGGCCGGACCGGGATGCTTTACGACGCGGGCGACGTGCCCGCGCTGATCGCGGCGGTCCGCCTAGCGCTCAGCGATGAGGGCCGGGACGCCGGTAAGGCGGCCAAGGACGCCGTGGCGGCACAGTTCACCGTCGACGAGATGGCACGGCGTTACGCCGAGCAGTACCGGCGGGTGCTGGGCGGCCGCTGACCGGCGGTCAGTGGCCATCCGTGCAGTTCCACCGGTGCCAGGAGCGCTCACGGATGGTTCCAGCAGAGGCCTAGAAGCGGAACCAGCCGCCACGCGGCTTCGGCGGGCAGGAGCAGCGCTGCTCGGCAGGTAGGTGGCCGAGGATCTGCTCGACGTGATTGCCACAGCCGGAGTACGAGGCCTTCTTACAGGTCGGGCAAACGGCAGGACTGCACACGTGGGGTTCCTCCAGAACTTCGGGATACCCCCCTACCGTACCATCCCTGCGGCTCGGCGGGCCCTGACGAGGCGGGAGCGGGGGTACGGTGGTGGTATGGACAGCGCCTCGTACATCGCCCTGGAGGAACGCGCGGGAGCCCACAACTACCACCCCCTGCCGGTCGTGATCGCCGAAGCCGAGGGAGCCTGGGTCACCGACGTCGAAGGGCGACGTTACCTCGACTTCCTGAGCGCCTACTCCGCGCTCAACTTCGGGCACCGGCACCCGCGCCTCACCGACGTCGCACACCGGCAGCTGGACCGG
>WBZM01002292.1_pt1 | contig 16595 bp, 14 predicted proteins | sample 5204271 | NCBI WGS metagenome assembly WBZM01 (sample SAMN12344346, study PRJNA552823) | activated sludge metagenome | biome: Activated sludge suspended growth; feature: Nitrification reactor; material: Wastewater; isolation source: activated sludge from nitrification reactor of wastewater...
GCCACTGGAAGCCCTTCGAGCCGCACGGCGCGCGGCGTTGGTTCTTCCGCACGCCTCACGCCGAGGCGAAACAAGCCACCTGATGCAGGTCAGCGCCAACGGCATCGCCCTGGAGGTCGACGACCGCGGCCCGCCCGACGGCGAGCCGCTGCTGATGATCATGGGCCTGGGCATGCAGCTGGTGGCCTGGCCCGAGGGGCTGGTCGATCTGCTGGTGGCGCGCGGCTTTCGCGTCATCCGCTTCGACAACCGCGACGTCGGCCTGTCGCAGCGCTTCGACTCGCTGGGCGTGCCCAACCTCGCCGCCGCCGCGCTGCGCCACACCATGGGCCTGCCGGTGGCGAGCCCCTACCGGCTCGCCGAGCTCGCCGACGACAGCGCGGCCCTGATCGCGGCACTCGGCTTCGAAAGCGCGCATGTCTGTGGCGCCTCGATGGGCGGCATGGTGGCGCAGCACCTCGCGGCGCGGCATCCGCAGCGCGTGCGCAGCCTGACGCTGATGATGACCACCAGCGGCGCGCGCCAGCTGCCGCAGCCGGGCTGGAAGGTGCGCATGGCGCTGCTCTCGCGCCCGCAGGATCCGCACAGCCACGAGCGCATCGTCGACCACTTCATGCACATCTACGGCGTGATCGGCAGCCCGGGCTACCCGACCGAGAACGAGGTGCTGCGCGAGCGGCTCTCGGCCTCGGTGCGGCGCGCCTACCGGCCGGCCGCCACCGCGCGCCAGCTGGCCGCCATCCTCGCCGACGGCGACCGCACGGCGCTGCTCGCCGGCATCCGCGCGCCGACCATGGTGATCCACGGCCTGGCCGATCCGCTCGTGCCGGTGGAGGCGGGGCGCGAGCTGGCGCGGCTGATCCCGGCCGCCACGCTCGACCTGATTCCCGGCATGGGCCACGACCTGCCGCAGCCGCTGTGGCCGCGCTTCGCCGACGACATCGCGCGCATCGCCGGGCGCGGCCGGCCGGCCGACGCTGCAGACGGCCCGACTGTGTCTCCGACGTAAAGCACGGCCGCGCCCGTGCACGACGCGGTGCGCTGCCGCGTTGCGGTGGAGAACCCACTGCCAGGAGCCCGCCATGAAGGCCGCTTCCTTCCGTTCCCTCGTTCTCGGCGCCGCCTGCGCCGCAAGTCTCTCGCTGGCCGGCTGCGTGGTCGCGCCGGCACCCTATGGCTACTACGGCGAGCCGGTGGCCGTCGCCCCGCCGCCGCCGCAGGTCGAATACGCGCCGCCGGCGCCGGTGGTGGGCTGGCTGTGGATCGGCGGCTACTGGACCTGGCGCGCCAACCGCCATGTCTGGATCGGCGGGCACTGGGAAGCGCCGCGCCCCGGCTACCGCTGGGTGCCGCACGAGTGGCAGCGCGAAGGCCACGGCTGGCGCGAGCGCCCCGGCCACTGGGATCGCTAGAGCGCTGATGAAGGCGCGAGCCTGAGAGAATGCGGGCCTCACCTGGCCCGCAGACTCTCCCGATGACCTCGCCCTGGCGCCTCAGCGTGGCGCCGATGATGGACTGGACGGACCGGCACTGCCGCTTCTTCCACCGCCTGCTGACCCACCGCACGCGCCTGTACACCGAGATGGTGACCACCGGCGCGCTGCGCCATGGCGACGTGCCGCGCCACCTCGACTACAACGAGGAGGAGCATCCGCTCGCGCTGCAGCTCGGCGGCAGCGAGCCGGAGGAGCTCGCGCACGGCGCGCGGCTGGCCCAGCAGTGGGGCTACGACGAGGTCAACCTCAACTGCGGCTGCCCGAGCGAGCGCGTGCAGCGCGGCGCCTTCGGTGCCTGCCTGATGGCCGAGCCAGAACTGGTGGCCGACGGCGTCAAGGCGATGCGCGATGCGGTGACGATTCCGGTCACGGTGAAGCACCGCATCGGCATCGACCGCATCGAGCGCTACGAGTTCGTGCGCGATTTCGTCGGCACGGTGGCCGAGGCGGGCTGCGAGGTGTTCATCGTGCACGCGCGCAATGCCTGGCTGCAGGGCCTGAGCCCGAAGGAGAACCGCGAGGTGCCGCCGCTGCGCTACGAGTTCGTGGCGCGGCTGCAGGCCGACTTCCCGTCGCTGACCTTCGCGCTGAATGGGGGCGTGGCGAGCAACGCGCAGATCGAGTCGCTGCTCGCGCAGGGCACGCGCGGCGTGATGGTCGGCCGCGAGGCGTATCAGCACCCGTGGCTGCTGGCCGAGTGGGACGCGCGCTTTCTCGGCGCGGAGCCGGTGGAGCGCACGCGCGAGCAGGTCGAGGCGGCGATGGTCGACTACATGGAGCGCGAGGCGAAGGAGGGCGAGCCCTGGTCGCGCATCGCGCGCCACATGCTGGGCCTGTGGAACGGCCAGCCCGGGGCGCGCCGCTGGCGCCAGGTGTGGTCGGACCATCGCCTCAAGGGCGAGGCACCGTCGGTGGTAGCGGGCCTCGCGGCTCGCGCGCGGCGACATCCGGCCGCGCTCGACGCGACCGCCTGAGCGTCGTCGGACTCAGGCGCGCCGCGACGGCCAGGTGGCCAGCACCACGCCCGCCAGCGCGAGCGCGAAGGCCCCGGCCTGCGCCGGCGTGAAGCGCTCGCCGAGGAACACCACGCCCGTGGCCGCCGCCGCCACCGGCAGCATCACGGTGAACACCCCGGCCTGCGAGGCCGGCACGTGCCGCAATCCGGTCATCCACAGCCACACGGTCACCATGCTGGCCGCCAGCGAGTAGAAGAGCAGCAGCCACCAGTGCCCGGCACTGACGCTGCCGAAATCGAAACTCAGCGCCTGCCAGACCCCCAGCGGTGTCACGAGCAACAGGCCCCAGAGATTGATCAGCGCGCTGATGCGCTTGGGCGAGACGTTGCCGGTGAGCTTCTTGCCGATCACCACGTAGATCGCCTCGCAGGTCACGGCGCCGAGCAGCAGCAGGTTGCCCACCAACCCGCCGAAGTCACCGCCGGCGTGCTTGCCGAAGGACACGAGTGCGATGCCGCCCACCGCGCAGGCGATGCCGATCGCCACGCGCGGCGTGATGCGCTCGTTCAGCAGCAGGCGCGAGAGGATCGCCACCACCGCCGGGATCGCCGCCATGATCACGCCGGCCGCCAGCGCCGAGGTGCGCGCCACGCCGAACAGCATGCACACCGAGAACAGGAAGTTGCCGAAGAACGATTCGAGGAACAGCAGCCAGCGGTCGTGCGGGCTCAGGCGCGCCTCGCCGGGCTGACGCTTCACCCAGCCAGCCATCGCCACGGCCGCGATGCCGAAGCGCAGCCAGGCCAGCAGGAAGATCGGCAGCACCAGCACCAGGATCTTGGACAGGCCCACGTAGCTGCCCACCAGCGCCATGCCGGAGGCGAGGCAAAGGTAGGACAGCCAGGGAACGGGGTGCGGAACGCTCGAGCTCGGGGGGGCACTCATCGAGCCGGCGATTAGAACAGCTCGCCGTAGCGACGCATCTCCCACTCGCTGACGTGGCGTGCGTAGGCGATCCACTCGCGGCGCTTGGCATCGACGAACTCGTGCGCGAGCGTCTCGCCGAGGGCTTCGCACAGCACGGCATCGGCTTCCAGCGCGTTCACCGCTTCGCCGAGGCTCTGCGGCAGCACGCCGATGCCGCGTGCGCCCAGCACGGCGAGCGGCTGCTCGAAGAGGTCGTCGGTGCAGGCCGGGCCGGGGTCGAGCCGGCGCGCGATGCCGTCGAGGCCGGCGGCGATCAGGCCCGCCGTGGCGAGGTAGGGGTTGGCCGCCGCATCGGGCAGTCGCCACTCGAAGCGGCCGGCCAGCGTGCGGACCAGCGCGGTGCGGTTGTTCGGTCCATGCGCCACGTAGGCCGGCGCCCAGCTCGTGCCGGACAGCGATTCGCCCACCACGAGGCGCTTGTACGAGTTCACCGTCGGCGCAGCCAGCGCGGCGAGGCCCGCCGAATGCGCCAGAACGCCGCCGATGAAGTGGCGCATCGTGGTCTCGCCCTCGCTGCCCTCGAAGGCGCAGCGCTCGCCCTGCCACAGCGACACGTGGAAGTGCATGCCGCTGCCCGGCTGGTTGGCGAAGGGCTTGGGCATCATCGAGAACACCATGCCGTGCCGTTCGGCCAGCGCCTGTGCTGCGAGCTTGAAGAGCATCAGACGGTCGGCGCTCTGCAGCGCATCGGCGTGCAGGAAATTGACCTCGTACTGGCCGTGCGCATCCTCGTGGTCGGTCTGGAACACCGGCAGGCCGCAGGCCACCAGCGCGCTGACGAGCTCGTGCAGGAAGCCGGCCTGGCGCGGCAGGCTCTTCAGGTCGTAAGACGGCTTGTCGAGCCGGTCGTGGTCGTCGGCGGGCACCAGGCCGTCCGGCCCGCGCCTGAGCAGGAAGAACTCCGGCTCGATGCCGGCCTGCAGCGTCCAGCCATGCCCGGCGAGCCGCGCCACCTGACGGCGCAGCACCTGGCGAGGGCAGCCTTCGAAAGGCTCGCCCGCCACGAAGCCGTCGCAGGCCAGCCGTGCGTAGCCTGGCATCCAGGGCAGGGCGCAGGCGGTGGCGATGTCGCCGCGGCCGTAGTACTCCGAGCGGGCACCCATGCGCGGCAGCCCGGTGCCGGCGATCGACGGACCGGAGAAGCCTGCGCCGGTGTCGACCAGCGTGCGCAGCTGGTCGAGCGGCAGCAGCTTGCCCTTGGCGACGCCGTGCAGATCGGTGAACTGCGCAAGCAGCGTGTGCACGCCCTGAGCGGCGAGGCGCTCGCGCAGCGCATCGATCGCGTCGATCGGGTCGCGGCTCACGCCTTCGCAGCCTTGAGCGACTCGCGCAGGATGCCCATCGCCTCGTCGAACACCGGCTGCTGGATGGTCAGCGGAAACAGGAAGCGCACCACGTTCGCGTTGACGCCGCAGGTCAGCAGGATGAGGTTGCGCTTCAGCGCCTCGGCCTGCACCTTCTTCGTGAAGTCGGCATCGGGTTCGTCGCTGCCCGCCTTGTTGAACTCCACCGCCACCATCGCGCCGAGGCCACGCACATCGGCGATCTGCGGAATCTCCTTGCGCATGCCTTCCAGCACGGCCTTCAACTGCTCGCCGAGCTTGGCGCCGCGCTCGGGCAACTTCTCCTCGTGCATCACGTCGATGATGGCGTGCGCCGCGGCGATGGCCAGCGGGTTGCCGGCATAGGTGCCGCCCAGGCCGCCCGGCGCCGGCGCGTCCATGATCTCGGCCTTGCCGGTGACGGCCGACAGCGGCACGCCGCCGGCGAGCGACTTGGCGATGGTCATCAGGTCGGGCACGACGCCGAAGTGCTCCATCGCGAACAGCTTGCCGGTGCGGCCGAAGCCGGTCTGGATCTCGTCGGCGATCATCACGATGCCGTGCTCGTCGCACAGCTGGCGCAGCCACTTCACGGCCTCGGCCTGGATGACGTTGAAGCCGCCTTCGCCCTGCACCGGCTCGAAGATGATCGCGGCCACGCGGCTGGGCTCGATGTCGGCCTTGAAGAGGTGGTGCACCGCCTTCTTCACTTCATCCAGGCTGGCGCAATGGCAGGGGAAGGGGGCATGGTAGATCTCGGGCGGGAAGGGCCCGAAACCGACCTTGTAGGGCACCACCTTGCCGGTCAGAGACACGGCGAACAGGCTGCGGCCGTGGAAGGCGCCGCCGAAGGCGATCACGCCGCCGCGCTTCGTGTGCGCGCGGGCGATCTTGATCGCGTTCTCCACGGCTTCCGCGCCAGTGGAGAAGAGGGCGGTCTTCTTGGCATGGCTGCCCGGCGTCAGCGCATTCAGCTTCTCGGCCAGCGAGATGTAGCCCTCGTAGGGCACCACCTGGTAGCAGGTGTGGGTGAACTTCTTCAGCTGCGCCTCGATGGCGGCGATCACCTTCGGGTGGCCGTGGCCGCTGTTCATCACCGCGATGCCGCCGGCGAAGTCGATGAAGCGACGGCCTTCGACGTCCCAGAGCTCGGCGTTGTCGGCCCGGTCGGCGAAGAAGCTGCCCATCACGCCCACGCCGCGCGCGGTGGCGGCGGCCTTGCGGGCCATCAGTTGTTCGTTCAGCGAGTGGTTCATGGCGATCTCCTCAGGCGGCGTCGATGCGCAGCCAGGTGGTCTTCAGTTCGGTGTACTTGTCGAAGGCGTGCAGGCTCTTGTCGCGGCCGTTGCCGCTCTGCTTGTAGCCGCCGAAGGGCACGGTGATGTCGTCCTCGTCGTACTGGTTCACGTGCACGGTGCCGGCGCGCAGCGCACGCGCCACGCGGTGCGCACGGTTGACGTTGTCGCTCCACACGCTGGCCTGCAGGCCGTAGCTGGAATCGTTGGCCATCGCGATCGCCCCTGCTTCGTCCTTGAAGCGGATCACGCTCATCACCGGGCCGAAGATCTCCTCGCGCGCGATTCGCATGTCGTTGCGCACGCGCTCGAAGACGGTCGGTTGCACGTAGAAGCCGCCGGTCTCGGCGAGCGCACGCTGCCCGCCGGTGACGAGCCGGGCGCCTTCGGTGCTACCGGCGTCGATGTAGCCGAGCACGGTCTTCATCTGCGTCTCGTCGACCAGCGCACCCATCTCGGCCGAGCCCGACAGCGGATCACCCGGCGCGTACTTCGGCGCCTCGGCGGCCACCACCTCGAGGAAGCGGTCGGCCACCGCCTCGTGCACCAGGACGCGCGACGGCGCGTTGCAGCTCTCGCCCTGGTTGAAGAACATGCTGCCGGCCACCGTCTTGGCGGCACGCTCGATGTTCGCGAAGTCGTCGAACACCACGAAGGCCGACTTGCCGCCGAGTTCGTTGTAGACGCGCTTGAGGTTGCTGCGCCCAGCGTACTCGAGCATCTTGCGGCCCACGCGCGTGCTGCCGGTGAAGCCGATCGCATCGACGTCCATGTGCAGCGCGAGCGCTTCGCCGGCCTCGTGGCCGTAGCCGGGCACGACGTTGAACACGCCCTCCGGCAGACCGGCCTCGAGTGCCAGTTCGGCCAGGCGCAATGCCGTCAGCGGGCTCTTCTCGCTGGGCTTGAGCACCACGCTGTTGCCGGCGGCCAGCGCCGGGCCGAGCTTCCAGGCCGCCATGATCATCGGGTAGTTCCAGGGCACCACCACGCCGACCACGCCCATCGGCTCGCGGGTGATCAGCGCCAGTGCCGAGGCGGGCGTGGGCGCGATCTCGTCGTAGATCTTGTCCACCGCCTCGGCGTACCAGGCGATGGTGCGGGCAGTGGCCGCCACGTCGACCGCGAGGCTGTACTGGATCGGCTTGCCCATGTCGAGCGTCTCGAGCAGCGCGAGCTCGTCCTTCGCCGCGAGGATCTTCTCGGCGAAGCGCTGCAGCGTCTTCTTTCGCGCGGCGGGTGCCTTGCCGGCCCATCGAGCATCGGCGAACGCGGCACGGGCGGAGGCGACGGCACGGTCGATGTCCTCGGCGCGGCCGCGGGCGACGGCACCGAGCGTGCGGCCGTCGATCGGCGAGGTCTTGGTGAAGGTCTCGCCGCTGGAGGTGGCGACGCGCTGGCCGCCGATGACCGCGCGGCCATCGATGCGCAGCGCCGATGCGGCGGCGTGCCAGTCGGGGGCGGGCTTGTTCATGGGACTTCCTTGTCGGGGATGGAGACGACGAAACTCCCGTGGCCTTCGTGGGGCCACGGGAGCCGGGTCGCCGGGAACGCCTGCCGCGAGGGCAGGCGAAGGCTCAGAACGACACCAGCACCGAGGCGCCGAAGAGCTGGTTGGTCTTGCTGGTGCTGCCGTCCTTCACGTCGACGAAGACGGGCAGGTTGGCGCGGTCGATGCGGTACTCCACCTTGAAGGTGGTGTTGAGATTGAAGAGATAGCTCGCACCCAGCGTGATCGCGGTGCGGTTGGCGCCCTTCTCGGGATCGCCTGCCACGTCGGGGCCGATGCCGTTGCGATCGTCGGCGAAGTTGTAGCCGAGCAGGCCACCGCCGAACTTCTTGTTGTTGATGAAATCGACGCGCGCGGTGGTCTCGAAGCGCGGATCCCACTTGTAGGCCGCCAGGCCGGATACGCCCCACCACTTCGCGGTGCGCAGGTCACCCGTCACCGGATCGGCGGTGATCGCCGCGTTCTTCTGCTGTCCATAGCTGAACTGACCCTGCACGGTCCAGTCGCCGCGGATGAAGTAGGCATCGAACTCGAACAGGTCGACGCGCGTGTCCTTCAGGTCGTAGGGCAGGCCGGTGACCGGGTTGCCGACGCCGTCGTCGGCGCGGAAGTTGGCTGCCTTGCCATGCACGCCCGCGAATCCGAAGCCCTGGAACTCGCCGCGCGAGTAGTCGACCCGGTAGGCGACCACCGGTGTCTTGTTGCCGCTGCTCTTCTTGCTCGTGTTCATGTTCGCGAGCATCGCCTTGTAGATCCACTTGCCGCTGGTGATCTCCATGCCGGCACCGGTGTAGGCGGTGGGCAGCGTGAAGTCGAACAGCAGGTTGTGCGTGATCAGCTTGTTCAGCGTCGGCTGCAGGTACTCGTAGCCCGACCAGTCGGGCATCTGCCCGGCGATGAAGCGCGTCTGCAGATCGGTCAGCGGGACGGAGACCGTCGCCTCGTGGATCGGAGAGTTGCCGTCGAACACCGAGCCGACGCCGCGATTGGGCGCCAGCGTCAGGCGCCAGCGCGTGCCGGAGTCGGTCTCCTTGGTGAAGTCGATCACCGCGGCGCCGAAGTAGGAGTTGTCGTAGTTGTAGCCATCCGACTCGACCCGGTTCAGGAACTGGAAGCCGGCCGTGTCCTGCTTCTTGTTGTAGATGAAGGTCGGGTCCATGTAGCCGGCGATCTTCAGGTTCTTCAGGCCCATTGCGTCGCGGGCGTCTTCCATGGCCTCGGTCTTCACCGCGATGCGGTTGAACTCGGCGGCCTGCTCGGGCGTCATGCCCCACTGGCCGGCGGCAGGCTTGGCCGCTTCGGCCGACTTCTGCTTGCCTTCGAGCTCGGCCACACGCTTCTTGAGCTCCTGGATCTCCTTGATCAGGTCGGCGGTCGACTGCGCCGCGGCGCCGCTCGCGAAGCTGACGCCGAGCACGAGCGCGGCGGCCTGGGCCAGGGCGGTGGGTTGCCAGACTTTCATTTCGGGTTCTCCTCGTGTGATCAATCGTTGCGTGAGTCGTGTCGTGTCGCGCGTCGTCGCGTGCGCATCAGCCGGTGCCGCGCGCGGCCGCTGCGAGTTCCTGGCTTCGTCGTCGCTCGGCGCGTGCGATGGCGAGGCTCGCGAGCACCACGCCCACCGAGACCACCAGCACGATGATGGTCGCCACGGCATTGACGCTCGGGTTCAGGCCGAGTCGGGCGCGCGAGAAGATGACCAGCGGCATCGTCGTCGCGCCCGGGCCCGACAGGAATGCAGAGAGCACCACGTCGTCGAGCGACAGCGTGAAGGTGAGCAGCCAGGCCGACAGCAGCGACTGCGCGATCATCGGCAGCGTGACGAGATAGAACACCTGGTGCGGCTTGGCGCCCAGGTCCATCGCCGCCTCCTCGAGCTGCGGGTTCAGGTCCTGCAGGCGCGCCTGCACCACCACCGTCGCGTAGGCCATGCCCAGCAGCAGGTGGCCGAGCCAGATCGTCAGCATGCCGCGCTCGGGGAATCCGAGCACGCGCTGGACGGACACCAGCATCAGCAGAAGCGACAGGCCGATGATCACCTCGGGCATCACCAGCGGCGCGTTGACCATGCCGCTGAACATCGTGCGGCCGGTGAAGCGCTTGTACTTCACGAGGGCGAAGGCGGCCAGCGTGCCCAGCAGCACCGAGCCGCAGGCGGTGAAGAACGCCACCTCGAGGCTCAGCAGCAGGCCGGAGATCATCTCGCGGTCGCCGGGCAGCGCGGCATACCATTTGAGCGTGAAACCCTTCCAGACGTTCGGGATCGGCGAATCGTTGAAGGAATAGATGACCAGCGCGACGATGGGCAGGTACAGGAACAGATAGCCCCCGACCAGCCAGGCCTTCGAGAAGCCGCGCGCGAAGCCGGTGCCGAACAGCGCCTTGCCGCTCATCGCTTCTGCTCCTGCGCCTGTGCCTGGTAGCGGTTGAAGATGGCCAGCGGCACGATGATCAGCAGGATCATCACCACCGCCACGCTGGAGGCCATCGGCCAGTCGTTGTTGCTGAAGAACTCGTCCCAGAGCACGCGGCCGATCATCAGCGTCTGCGGGCCACCGAGCAGTTCGGGAATCACGAACTCGCCGATGCAGGGAATGAAGACCAGCATCGCGCCGGCGATGATGCCGGCCTTGGACAGCGGCACCGTCACTTTCCAGAACGCCACCCAGGGCGTGGCGCCGAGGTCGGCGGCGGCCTCGAGCAGGCGCAGGTCGAGCTTGGCGAGGTTGCCGTACAACGGCAGGATCATGAAGGGCAGGTAGGTGTAGACCATGCCCAGCACCAGCGAGAAGGGCGAGTTCATGAACTTGCCCAGTGCCGGGATGACACCCATCGCCAGCAGCACATGGTCGACCTTGAGCGCGATCAGCAGCTCCGACACCCAGCCGTTCTCGGTGAGCAACCCTTTCCAGGCGTAGACACGCAGCAGGAAGGAGGTCCAGAAAGGCAGCATCACCAGCATCAGCAGCGCCGGCTGGATGGTGGCCTTCGCGCGCGCCATGAAGTAGGCGAACGGATAGCCGATCAGCAGGCACAGCAACGTGGTGATGGCCGCGTACTTGATGCTCGATAGGTAGGTCTTGAAGTAGAGGTCGTCCTGCGTGATGAACACGTAGTTCGACAGCTTGACGGTCAATGCCAGCACGCCGTCGGTCAGCGTGAGCACGTCCTTGAAGACCACGCCTTCCATCTCCGACACGCTGATCTTGAAGACGATCAGGAACGGGAACAGGAAGAAGGCGAGCAGCCACAGGTAGGGCACGCCGATGACCGCGGTGCGGCCGCGGACCAGCCAGGCGACGAGCTTGCGCAGGGCGTTCATGCGTCGCTCATTGGGTCAGCACGACCTGCGACTGGCGCGACCAGTGCGCCCAGGCCTCGCTGCCCCAGGTCAGCTCGTGCTCGCGGTGGCGCTGCGTGTTGTTCTGGCTGATCTTCAGCACGCGGCCGCTGGGCAGCTCGAGGTGGTAGACGGTGTAGCTGCCGAAGTACGACAGGTTCTTCACCACGCCCTTGGCGCGGTTGAAGCCGGCGCCGGGGTGCTCGTCGGAGGGCGGCGAGGGGGAGAGGTGGATCTTCTCCGGCCTCACCGCCACCGTCACCGCCATGCCCTGCGTGCCGGTGATGCCGTGGCCGACGAAGTGCTTGATGTCCTGACAATCGATGACGCAATGGTCGGCCTCGTCCTCGGCGAGGGTGCCGTCCATCAGGTTCACGTTGCCGATGAAGTCGGCCACGAAGCGCGTGGCCGGCGTCTCGTAGATGTCGGCCGGCGCGCCGACCTGCAGCACGTGGCCTTCGCTCATGATCGCGATGCGCGAGGCCATGGTCATGGCCTCCTCCTGGTCGTGCGTCACCATCACGCAGGTCACGCCGACCTCCTCGATGATGTTCACCAGCTCGATCTGAGTCTCCTCGCGCAGCTTCTTGTCGAGCGCGCCGAGCGGCTCGTCGAGCAGCAGCAGCTGCGGCCGCTTGGCCAGGCTGCGCGCCAGCGCCACGCGTTGCTGCTGGCCGCCGGAGAGCTGGTGCGGCTTGCGCTTGGCGTACTTGCCGAGCTGCACGAGCTTGAGCATCGCCTCGACGCGCTGCGCGATCTGGTCGGCGGGCATGCCGTCGCGCTTCAGGCCGAAGGCGATGTTCTCCCACACGCTGAGGTGCGGGAACAGCGCGTAGCTCTGGAACATCATGTTGATCTGCCGCTCGTAGGGCGGCAGGCCGGCCAGATCCTTGCCGTCGAGCACGATGCGGCCGGACGTCGGCGTCTCGAAGCCCGCGAGCATGCGCAGCAGCGTGGTCTTGCCGCAGCCCGAGGAGCCGAGCAGCGCGAAGATCTCGCCCTTGGCGATGTCGATCGAGACGTGGTTGACCGCGACGGCACCGCCGCCGAAGTCCTTCACCACATCGCGGATCTGCAGGTAGGCCGGCGCGCTCGCGTTCACGTCACAGGCCCGTCTTGAAGCTGGTGTACAGGCGGGTCATCGTGCGGCGGATGTCGTTGGACAGCGCGTCCGGCGCCTGCATCTTCTTCATCTCCTCCGGGCTCGGGAACACGGTCGGGTTGGAGGCCACCTCGGGCTTGATGAACTTCTTCGAGGCCGCGTTCGGGTTGGCGTAGAAGACCTTGTTGGTCAGGCTCGCATGCACCTCGGGGCGCATGATGTAGTCGATGAACTTGTGCGCGTTGTTCGGGTGAGGCGCGTCCGCCGGGATCACCATCACGTCGAAGAACAGCACGCCGCCGGTCTTCGGGATCAGCGCCTGGATGTTTTGGCCGGTCTTGCCGTCGATGGCACGCTGGCGCGCGATGTTGATGTCACCCGACCACCCCAGGGCGAGGCAGATCGAGCCGTTGGCCATGTCGTTGATGTAGCCCGACGAGCTGAACAGCGTCACGTAGGGCCGCACCGACTTCAGCAGCGGCGCCACGCCGGCGTAGTCGGCCTGGTTCTTCGAGTAGGCCGGCTTGCCGAGGTAGTGCAGCGCGGCGGGAATGATCTCGGTGGCCGAGTCGAGGAAGCTGACGCCGCAGCTCTTCATCTTCGAGATGTACTCGGGCTTGAACACGAGATCCCAGGCGTTCTCGGGCATCGGCATGTTGCCGAGCGCCGCCTTGACCTTGTCGACGTTGATGCCGACCGTCGTGTAGCCCCACAGCCAGTTGACCTGGTACTGGTTGCCCGGGTCGAGCTTGGCCAGCTGCTCGAGCAGCGCAGGGTCGAGGTTCTTGAAGTTCGGCAGCTTGCTCTTGTCGAGCTTCATCAGCAGGCCGCCGTCGGCCTGGATCTTGGCCCAGTACGACGAGGGCACGACCACGTCATAGCCGGTCTTGCCCGCCACCAGCTTGGCGTGGACGATCTCGTTGTTGTCGAAGTTGTCGTAGCGGACCTTGATGCCCGTCTCTTTCTCGAAATTCTTCAGCGTGTCTTCGGCGATGTAGTCCGACCAGTTGTAGACGTTGAGCACCTTCTCCTCTTCCTGCGCCGCGGCCGGCGGGCCCCACAGCGCAGCCGTGGCGGCCAGTACGGCCGCGGAAAGGGAGCTGAGGGTGCTGAACATCCGCTTCATGGTGGACTTCCTTCGTGTCGAGGTTTTTCGAAAGTGTCGAGGGACGGGGTAGCAACAAGCTGCCGGGCAGTCTAGCGAGCCGTGTCGATGGGGCGTTAGAGGCAAACCCCGTGCCACGCTCAGAGCCAGCCGCGCGACTTGACGTCGGCCAGCGTGAGGTCGAGGCAGCGGCGGATCAGCCCGACCATCTCGTCGATCTGCGCGCGCGTGATCACGAGCGGCGGCGCGATGATCATGCGGTCGCCGACGGCGCGCATGATCAGACCGTTGCCGAAGCAGTGGCCGCGGCACACCATGCCGACCTCGAGCGCACCGTCGAAGGTGGCACCGGAGGCCTTGTCCTTGACGAGCTGCAGCGCGCCCATCAGGCCGCAGGTCTGCACCTCGCCGACCAGCGGATGCCCGGCCAGCTCGGCGAATCGCTCGGCCAGGTACGGGCCGACGTCCTCGCGCACGCGCTCGACCAGCCCTTCGCGCTGGATCAGCCGGATGTTGGCGATGGCCACCGCGCAGGCCACCGGGTGGCCGGAGTAGGTGTAGCCGTGGTTGAACTCGCCACCCTGGTCGATCAGCACCTTGGCCACGCGCTCGCCGACCATCACGCCGCCGAGCGGGATGTAGCCGGAGGTCACGCCCTTGGCGAACGTCATGAGGTCGGGCTTCGTGCCCATGGTCTCGCAGCCGAACCACTTTCCGGTGCGGCCGAAGCCGGTGATGACCTCGTCGCTGACGAGCAGGATGCCGTGCCGGTCGCAGATCTTCTGGATCTCGGGCCAGTAGGTGGTCGGCGGCACGATCACGCCACCGGCGCCCTGCACCGGCTCGCCGATGAACGCGGCCACCTTGTCGGCGCCGACCTCGAGGATCTTGGCCTCCAGCCAGGCCGCGGCCCGGCGGCCGAAATCGTCGCGCGACTGGTCACGCCCCAGTTCGAACCAGAACGGCTGCTCGATGTGCACGATATCGGGGATCGGCAGGCCCCCTTGTTCGTGCATGCCGCTCATGCCACCGAGCGAGGCGCCGGCCATGGTCGAGCCGTGGTACGCATTCTTGCGGCTGATGATGACCTTTCGCTGCGGCTGGCCCAGGATGTCCCAGTAGCGGCGCACCATGCGCACCACGGTGTCGTTGCCCTCCGAGCCGGAGCCGGAGAAGAACACATGCTGGAACTGCGGCGGAGTCACTTCGGCGAGCAACTCGGCCAGCTCGATGGCCGGCGGTGTCGCGGTCTGGAAGAAGCTGTTGTAGAACGGCAGCTCCTTGAGCTGGCGCGTGGCGGCGTCGATCAGCTCCTGGCGGCCGTAGCCGACGTTGACGCACCATAGGCCCGACATCGCGTCGAGGATCTTCTTGCCGTCGCTGTCCCAGAGGTAGATGTTGTCGGCGCGCGTGATCACGCGCGAGCCCTTGTTCGCCAGGCCCTTGAAGTCGGTGAAAGGATGCAGGTAGTGCGCCGCGTCGGCGGCCTGCCATTCGGCGGTGCTGCGGGTGTGCGGATGGTTGAGAACGGCGTTCATGCGCTTCTCCGGATTCGGTTGCAGGTCAGACGTGCAGCAGCAGGTGCTCGCGCTCCCACGGCGAGATCACCTTCATGAACTCGCCGTACTCGGTGTCCTTGACTTCCGAATACACGGTGACGAATTCCTTGCCCAGCACGTCGTGCAGGTCCTTCTCGTCGGCCAGCCAGCCGAGCGCCTCGTTCAGCGAGCGCGGCAGCTGGTACTCGGAGAGGTAGGCGTCGCCCTTGCACTCGGGCGTCGGGTCGATGCGGTTCTTGATGCCGAGGTAGCCGCAGGCCAGCGTCGCGGCCAGCGCCACGTAGGGATTGGCGTCGGCGCCGATCACGCGGTTCTCGACGCGGCGCGCAGCCGGCGTCGCCACCGGCGAGCGGATGCCCACCGTGCGGTTGTCGGTGCCCCACTGGATGTTGATCGGCGCGGCCGTCGAGCGCGCCAGGCGACGGTAGCTGTTGACGTAGGGCGCGAACAGCGCCATCGCCGCTGGCGTGTACTTCTGCAGGCCGCCGATGTACCAGTAGAACTCCTTCGAGGGTGAGCCGTCGGGGTTGCTGAAGATGTTGCGGCCGCTCTGGTCGACCACGCTCTGGTGGACGTGCATCGCGCTGCCCGGCTCGTTGGCCATCGGCTTGGCCATGAAGGTGGCGTACATCTCGTGGCGCAGCGCGGTCTCGCGGATGGTGCGCTTGAAGAAGAACACCTCGTCGGCCAGGCCCAGCGGATGATCGTGGAAGAAGTTGATCTCCATCTGCCCGGCGCCGACCTCGTGGATCAGCGTGTCGACATTCAGCTCCATCTGTTCGCAATAGGCGTAGATGTCCTCGAACAGCGGGTCGAATTCGTTGACCGCGTCGATCGAGTAGGCCTGGCGCGAGGTCTCGGAGCGGCCGCTGCGGCCGCGCGGCGGGCGCAGCGGCGTGTTCGGATCGCTGTTGCGCTCGATCAGGTAGAACTCGAGCTCGGGCGCCACGATCGGGCTCCAGCCCTCGGCGGCGTAGAGGTCGCACACGTGGCGCAGCACCGAGCGCGGGGCGTACGGGATCAGCTTGCCGTCACGGTCGAAGCAGTCGTGCAGCACTTGCGCGGTCGGGTCGGTGGCCCAGGGCACGATGCGCACCGTGCTCGGGTCGGGGCGCAGGTGCATGTCGCGGTCGGTGGCGTGGATCACGTCGTAGTACGGCCCCTCCTCGGGGAACTCGCCCGTCACGCCGATCGCGACGATCGCTTCCGGGAGCCGCATGCCGCGGTCCTCGGTGAACTTCTCGCGAGGCAGGATCTTGCCGCGCGCCACGCCGGTGAGGTCGGGCACGAGGCACTCGATCTCGGTCACGCGGCGTTCGTTGAGCCACTGTTCCAGTTCGGCGAAGCCGAAGTTGTTCTTGTCTACCATGGGTCACCTGAGAGTTGTTGCGCGTCCTGCGGCTCGTGGCCGGGCCTTGCGCGAAGGGTCTGCCGCGGTGGCGGCGGGCGCGGGTGCGCCGGGTCGGGTTCAGCGGGATGGCTGGGGCGCCCGAGGGCGATCGCGGTAGGCGCGGCAGGCATCCCCGAAGGCACGCAACAAGCGTACCGACACCGGGTTCGACGCCGCCTTCCACTCCGGATGCCATTGCACGCACAGGTTGAAGCCCGGTGCGCGTTCGACCGAGAAGGCCTCGACGAGGCCGTCCGGCGCGCGGGCCTCGACCCGCAGGCCGGGCGCCAGGCGGTTGACGCCCTGGCCATGCACCGAGTTCACCTTGACACGCAGCTCGGGCAGGATGCCCGACAGCACGCCGCCGGGCTGCACGTCGACCGGGTGGGCGATGTCGTACACCTCCTCGGCGGATGCATCGGCGCGGCCGCCGGCGCCGCGGTGGTCGTGCTGGCCCTCGACCTCGTGCACCGCCTGGTGCAGCGAGCCGCCGAGCGCCACGTTGGTTTCCTGGAAGCCGCGGCAGATGGCGAACAGCG
>WBZM01000518.1_pt2 | contig 16590 bp, 19 predicted proteins | sample 5204271 | NCBI WGS metagenome assembly WBZM01 (sample SAMN12344346, study PRJNA552823) | activated sludge metagenome | biome: Activated sludge suspended growth; feature: Nitrification reactor; material: Wastewater; isolation source: activated sludge from nitrification reactor of wastewater...
AGAGTCTGCTGCTCGTATAGATCCTTCATTGCGAGAGTAATCTATTTACAGTGCTTGATTGCTAGAAAACGAAGTGTTGTTAATTTAAGATACTTACAGAACGAGCAAGGATCAGCGCCAGAGTAAACACAGAAACTAAGGCCTGAGTACCCATCAGCATTTTAGCCTGTGATGTTATCGGCTTACTGTCCGCTGGAGCAAAGTTTATGGCGTTTGTGATTGATAGATATATATAATCGATGAATGTTGGTTGCCAGTTTGGAAATTCGTTCGGCATATCCTGTTGAGTAAACTGAAAATCCTTATGATGTATCGACCATTTGCGACCTGTAAGCCCTGGGCTGTCGATCTCCCAGTACCACAGTGCAAATACGATAATATTTGTGATAAAAATAGCAAGCGCAGAAATAATCAATTCTCGTCCAGACAGAACCCTTCCTTCGGTAAGCAACAACTTGATGACTAAGAAAAATGAATCTACATTGGCAAGAGTGATGATACCAAGTAGAACAATAGATAGTGTTCGATATAGACGGCTTGGCTTGAGGTGACGATTGCTGGCACTAAGCCCGATGATACCGAGTAGAATTACTTCTGTCAGTACAATAAACCCGTGGGGCCCATTTGAAAGTTCGAGGCTCAAGTTCCAAGATGCGATCTGTAAGATTATCGCGAATACTAGCGCTGCTTGAGCGAGCCAAAGCTCAGACCTACGTATGGGATGGATCTTCATTGATTACAGAATACAATATTATTATCGATTCGTGTACCTACGAGATATTTTTTATGACAAACTCTTATATTTGAATGCTACACCGCACTGCATATTTTCAGTATCTATTGACAAACAAAAACGGTAGTGTTTAATAAAGCGTAAAGATATAAAAACAAATAGTAAAGGTTGAACATAATATGAACCCGCAGCAGAACTCGCCACAAGATAATGCGGAAGGCACGCAGCCACAAGTTACAAATCCTATGACCGCAGGGCAGTCAATTGATCCTATCCATCATGAGTCAGGCCTTGCTCAAAGAATCCCGGCCGAGCCTGTTTCGATTACGCCTTCACCAGCGGTAACGATTCAAGACGATGAGCAGCCAGCTAACCAACCTGTATCGTCAACAGTCACACCAGTAAATCCTGTCGAAACAATATCACCTTTGACGACACCCGTGGCCCTATCGGCTGAACAGCCTGTCGTCGCTCCTCAGCAACCTCAGGTGTTTGGTCCTCAGCAAAGCCAAGCCTCATCATTTGGTCCCACAACAACTCCGACAAGTGTTCAGAATATCCCTGGTGCATCGTCTGCTCCTTCGACTTCTCAAGCTACTCAATTCGGATCAAACATGCAAGAATCGAAAAAAAGACGCCTGCCAGGCAAAAAACTGCTAGCACTCGTGGCGGCAGTAGTGGTTCTAGGGCTCGGTGGAAGTGCTTTTGCCTATGTAAATATTATGAATAGCTCTCCTGAAAAGGTATTGGCTGATGCACTAGCAAATACAATGACTGACCTTCTTGATCAAAAACCATACAAAATGGTGAGTAATATAAAGTTTGAATCCAAAGAGGCAAGCAACCCATATTCGGTAGCAATTGATATCGATGCAAAAAAGGTTGGTGAAAATGGTGAAGTAGGTGCGACAGTTCATGTCGAAGCTAGTAAGGTATTTAACTTGAGCGTCAAGGGTCGCGTAATTGCTGAGGGTACTAAGACCGCATACTTAAAACTTGATAATCTCCAAAAAACTGTCAATGATGTGGTTGCTATGAGCCCAGAATTGGAGCCAATGGCATCAAAAGTAAGGCCCTTAATTCAGAAGATAGACGGTCGCTGGATCAAAGTTGATGAGAAAAGTTTAGTAAGCTATGGTGTGGCTGATTCAGAAAAGAAAGTAGATGAATGTACAGAAGAGCTGAGTAAGTTTCGGATTTCCAAAGCAGACAAGAAGCGTATTAAAGAGATCTTTACGAATAATCAATTTGCAATTGCTTCCGAGGAGCTGCCTAGCGAAAGCGTTGACGGTGACAAGAGCTACCATTACAAGTTGGATCTCAATGGAGATGCAGGCTTAAGGTTTGCTAAAGACTTTGTCGAGCTTGAATCATTTGCTGCTGTTAAAAAGGCATGTGATATTAAGCAAGATAGTATTGACAAGGCACTGAGCGACAAGAAAGATAAGCAGGACGAGGAAGTAACTCTAAAGCCTGTTTTGGAGCTTTGGGTTAGCAAGAAATCACGCTACCCAACAAAATTGAAAGTTTCTGCAAATGACAAAGAACTAACAATGGAACAGGTGACTACATTCAAGATAAATGCTTCAGATATTGGTATTGAAATACCAAAAGATTCTATGACCTTAGATGAACTAAAGTCTGAAATAGAAAAAACAATGAGCGCAGCAAACAGTACCGGGATGACTCAGGGCTGGAGTGCTTGGCGCAGGTAATGTAGCTTGAAGCTTTTGGCTATGTCAAAAGTGTATGCTAGACAGCACTATGATATCTTTGTTATGATTATGCTAATAGAAAATAATTTTCTCGATACTTGATCGATTTAAATATAAAGAGGGTAATGAATGGCTAGACTTCCCACTCCTGGACAAGACGATGGAACATGGGGAAATATTCTAAATGAATTTCTTTCGGTAGCCCACGAATCGGACGGTATGGTAAAGGCAACTGCTATACAAAACATTGTCAATAATATGTCACTACCGCTTGGACCAACTGGCCCACAGGGAGCAACGGGCGTTTCGGGTGCGACCGGTCCTTCCGGATCTGGCGTGCCTGTTGGTGGCGCCTCGGGTCAGGTTCTAGCCAAAGCCTCTAATACAGATAATGATACTCATTGGGTAAACTCTATGCCAGCAGAGGTTAATATAAGAACTGCATATAGTGCAGTAGGTGACGGTATTGTTGATGATATTGAGGCATTTGAAAATGCCATTTCAGATTTAAAGTTACAAGGAGGTGGTGTAATTAAGGTTCCTTCAGGAACCTATCTAGTAACCCGACCGATTGTATTGGCTTCAAATATTACGCTGCAAGGTGACGGTGCTTCGACTGTTATTACCAGACCTGCAACTGTCAAGACACTCCTTACGTCAAATAAAAGCCCCGGCTCTACAACCATAAGTGTTGCTGATGCATCAATTTTTAGTGTTGGTCAAGCAGTACATCTTGCTGATACCTCTAGTATTGAGTGGGCTTCAACCGACGCTACTATTACAAATATATCTGGAAATGATATAACGATTAGCAACCCTACCAACGCTACATTGCAGACTGGACGCTCTGCGTATATGTCGTCAGCATTTTGTCTGGTATTAAATGAATTGCAGTCAGAGCATATTGTGGTCAGGGATTTAACGTTGGATATGAATCGTAGTGCCAATGATCCGATGGAGTTCGTTATCTCAAACATACATTGGGTCGAGACATATTATACTATTACCGAAAATGTTAAATTTTTAAATGCTCCTTGTGATGCTTATTCTGATCAAGCGCAGAATGGCCTTGGGCTAGATGTTGTATATCCAAAGCCAGATACTATCAGAAAAACAACTCTCAACACAATTCAGAACTGCCACATAGATGCACCTGGTAGGCATGGCGTTCACCTCGGTACAGCGCAGGATGGCGCGATAGTTGTAAATAATGTTATCGAAAACATATCCTACGGGGCTGGGTATGCGCTATTCTTCTGTGCTTATGTTACGAATGGTATTATGGCTGGAAATTTGGTACGAAATTGTACATATGGTTTTGCTGGTGGTGATGAGCGCGATGAACACAACGTGGTTGCTAACAATACTTTTATTGGTGGAGCAAATTCTACTGGATATGCTATAGAACCTGGTACCGGAGATGTTATTGTCGGAAATGTGATAAAAAAGTGGTCTGGGGGGATTAAGGTTAGTGGAGCTATTGCAGATCTGGTTATTACAAATAATAGAATTTCAATCAATGGCGCCCGGGAGGCAATATTACTTACAGGAACTATTGATAGGCCCGTTGTTACTGACAATATCATCGAAGGCGGCACGACAGGCTCAACTCCCCTTGCATTTACCAATGTAAATGATGCAATTATTGCAAATAACCGTATTTATAATGTTTATCAAGGGCCAAAGTTCTCTAACTGTACCAACTTAAAAATTGTTAATTCACCGATTATATCTAGCACGGTTCAATACGGATATCAGTTTATTACAACTGGATCCACTAATATCGAAGTTGATACGAGAGGCACAGGACTTGGATCAAATATTGTACGTGAGCTAGTTCCTTGTACTAGGCTGGTTGTTAACGGCGTTGGCCGCAACGGTACTAACGAGCCAGGAGTCGCAGGTGATTGGAATTTAAACCCTAGTGTGGACGCCAATCAGCGCTGGGATGGAATTATTGTGCATTGGAATGATGGCGGTACAGATAAACTAAAACAGTACATACATGGCGAGGGTTGGATAGGCATTTCTGGAAGTGGAGGCGTATCAAATCTTGATGATCTGAACGATGTTGCGGTAACGGCTCCTACTGCAGGTCAAGTATTGAAGTATAATGGCTCATCCTGGATAAATGATGTTGACGCAACATCTAGTGGTGGTAGTGGCGCAACTCAGCTTGAGGAGTTGTCGGATGTGGATCTTTCTTCTCCGGCAGACGGTCAGGTAATGCGATACAACAACTCAACAAGTCAATGGGAGAACTCGAACTCTGTTCAAATCGATACGTATGAGGGTGCTTCTTCCGGTGGATCAGCGTCTGTTGATATCTGGAATAAGCCAATAGGCGCAAAATCAGTAACCTTTATATGCTTTGGTGCTGGTGGTGGAGGTGGGTCAGGTCGTCGTGGTGCTGCAAATACAACTCGTTATGGCGGTGGCGGTGGCGGTGGCGGTGGCGGTGGACTAGCATTTGTCACTGTTCCTGCTTCAGTTCTTCCTTCCACGGTTTCGATTCAATACGGTAACGGTGGCACAGGTGGGGCATCAAGGACAACCGATGATACCGACGGTACTAACGGTGTCAGTGGAGGCAACTCCGCTGTATATCAAGGAGCACCAACTCGCTACCTAGCACAAGCTAGGGGTGGTGCTGGTGGTGGTGGTGGTGGTGGCTCTACTGGCTCAGGTTCTGCTGGCAACGGATCTTCTATCCATATGTTTGGTGGTGGTATTGGCGGCGGCTCAAGGAACGAGACAAGGTGTTCGTTAAAGGGGGAGGTTGACATAATGGTGCGAGATTATATAAACTGGTGAAGGCTGATGAGTTTTTGAAAAATAGACGCTTGACCATAACTTTTCCAGCCGGTGTAACCGTCAACGCGTTCACATTTGGCAGTTAAAGAAAGAGGTATGGCTACATCATGAATGATGATCACTTAACGAAAGAACAAAAGTCGGTGTTACACGATAGAGCTACCGAGGCACCCTTTACCGGTAAATACTTAGACAATAAAGAAGTGGGAATGTATAACTGCGCAAACTGTAACGCTATGCTTTTTTCGTCTGATACTAAATTCGATTCTGGTTCTGGGTGGCCAAGTTTTGACGAGGCTGTACCTGGTGCCGTTAAAGAAGTTACCGACACTTCACACGGGATGACTCGGGTAGAAGCAGTTTGTGCCGCTTGTGGCGGTCATTTAGGCCACATATTCAATGACGGCCCTAAGGAAACGACTGGAATGCGCTACTGCATAAACTCGCTATCGCTTGATTTTGATAAGAAGAAAGAGGGTAATAATGATTAAAAAAGCTTATTTAGCCGGTGGTTGTTTTTGGGGTTTGGAAGACCTCGTTCGACAGCAACTTGGCGTAGTCGATACCGAAGTAGGTTACACAGGAGGGTTGAATGATAACCCAACGTATCAAAACCATCCTGGACACGCCGAAGGGCTTCAAATTAGCTACGACGATACGAAAACGTCATATAGAGCTATATTGGATTATTTTTTTAGAGTACACGACCCAACCACCCTGGATAGACAAGGTAACGATGTAGGTGCATCATATCGCTCAGCTATTTTCTACCAAGATGATGCCGAGCTTTCCGATGCCAAAGAAATGATACGACTCGTAAACGAATCTGGCAATTGGCCGAACCCTGTCGTAACCACACTTGAACCATTCGCTAAGTTTTGGCCGGCAGAAGACTACCACCAAGACTATTTGCAAGATAACCCAAATGGCTATACCTGCCACTATGTACGTGGCTTTGATAGCTATATAAAGTAACTGCTCATCAAGGAGTTAGAATGCCAAAAATAATAATTTATAGCACAGCGACGTGCGCCTATTGCAAAATGCTAAAAAGCTATCTGCAAAGTAAAGATATAGCGTACGATGAAAAACACGCTGATCTTGATCAGAGTATAGCGCAAGAGCTTTTTGATACAAGCGGTCAACTTGGGGTTCCGTTCACGGTTATCGAAAAAGAGGATGGGACCGAAGAAAAGATACTGGGTTTTGACAAGAATAAGATTGATCTAGTACTTGGTATTTCGTAGTTCATCTATATTCGATTACGAGATTTACCGATAGTAAGCTAAGGTAAGACGAGCCTAAAATCTGGTGGTAGAGGCACTTGGTTCGAATCTGGTTTCGGGAGCCAAGCATTTACAAATACCACGAATTGTGGTATTTTTGTTTTATGTCAAAACCAGAATCATTTGAAGAAGCATTTTCACACATGTCAGCCGCATTAAAAGCCGCTGAAAGTGTCCACCCTGGAAACGAACTCCAAGAGCAGGCTGCCGCGGATATAGTTCGCCTGGCTTTCGAAATGGAAGTTCGTTGTGCGTTTCCAGAGCCTGCTGAAGTCGAGACTGAGCAGCCTTAGCTAAACGCCAAATCCTGCTTTATTACGGTTATAACTTCCTCTATCGTTGTGAGCCAAGCATAAGCACTTTGTGAAAACAGAGTGTTTTTGCTATTTGATATACTGAATAGAATGAAAGTTTTAATTATTGGCGGAAGTCGCGGAATTGGCTGGGGATGAGGGATTCGAACCCCCGATCACGGGACCAGAACCCGGTGCCTTACCGCTTGGCTAATCCCCAGTATATAGTTTTATGTCATTGCGGACATATTTTGTTCGATGTTCTGGTCCCGTTTCGGGACCTATATAATTTATCTCGACCATTGAGGTCTCGTACAGCCGGTGCCTTACCGCTTGGCTAATCCCCAATATTCAATCTGTAGAACGCGTAAATTATAGCAAAAAAGCTAGATTGGGTCTACTTGGCTTTTTTAGTAGTTACTCCTTGGGTGACAATAGTAGCCTTGGAAATCTTTTTGTCGTAGACTTGCAGAGTCGTGACGATGAGTATCATCAGTACCGGACCAATGATTATGCCCAAGAAACCAAATAGACCCATGCCACCAAAAACAGCAAGTAGTAATAGCGCAGGATGAAGCCTAACATCCTTGGATACTAATTTGGGCTTTAGAATATTGTCGATGTTTGTGACGAGAAGTACATGATTTAGTACTACTATGATGCCACCTATGGTATTTCCAAGTAAGATCATGATAATACCGAGTGGGATTGTGAGAATTCCAGCTCCCAAAGGAATTATAGACATGAATGTTAGTATCAAAACAAAGAACATAGTATACGGTATGCCAACCAGATACAGCACAATGGCGCTGACTACGCCCTGAATGACCGCAATAACAAACTGACCCTTGATCATAGCTTTTGTCATGCCTTGGGCTTTCTCTATGTAAAGGTCCGTAATATCTTTACCTAGTGGGTTAAAGTCTTGGAGCAGCTTAATGATTTTGTGTCCGTGCACCAGAAGTCCTGTAAATACATACATGTATAGAATGACGCCGGTAATAATGCCTGCAATACTTCCAACCCAGCCACGAATACTATCTATGATAAAATTGACTGTCGAAGTAGCATAGCCTGCAAGGAAAGACGAGATGTCGTAGTATGTTAGCTCGATGTGTCTACCGGTCAACGACGATCCGGTGTAGTTCACCCATTCTAAGGTATCTTGTGCAATGCGTCCGAAGTCATGCTGATTCACGAAGCTGCTCAGGTCATTAATCAAGATTGATGCTTGTAACAATGTCGCTGCAAGTATCAAAATGACAGGTATGATCACGACAGCAAGCGTAACGAGAAGTGTTAGTAGTGCGGCCGTCTCTGGCTTTTTTGCAAATTTTAACAGGCGTTTATATACCGGATGGAAGATGTATGCGGCAATCATTGCGACAATAATTAGTGAAAAAAAGCTACGTAGCAAGAAAAAGCCGATGACGACTGCGATGATCACTGCATATGATAGATTTCTGGTATACCGGTTGGCAACATCCATGCCATCTATTCTATAGTAAAAGCGTCGTAAATGCACAAAGCGCTGCAAAGCTTTAGTTGACAAACTAAAATTTAGTGCTACGATTAACGCATAAACAGGAGTTAGAAGTGGCAAAGCATACAATAACTCACGTTGATCGAGCGGACACTCACGAGGTACCGAAATACTTGCGTGTCGGAAACATTCTGGCGCGTTTTTTGTATCTCTGGACAATGTTCGGTGTCCTTACACTCGGTTTACGTGTGATCTTAAAGGCATTTTCCGCAAATCCATCGACGAGATTTGTGACATTTGTCTATGATACGTCGGCTAGATACCTTGAGCCGTTTAGGGGGATTTTTCCACCAAGGCATGTTGGCGAAACTGGTTACCTAGATATCTCGGCCTTATTTGCGATTATTATGTATGTCATGTTCCTATGGGCGGTGCTTGCATTAATCGAACATGTAGAGAGATCGATTAAACAAGCCAGGGAACGAGTAGAAGTCGAACTGGCCGTCAATGAAACGAAAAGGAGATAGCCATGGAATCATTCATCATAGGTTTGCTACTTATTATCACAGGTTTCACGATAGCAACATCAGGCTATCCAATGTTTAGGATTATGCTGCCAATTATGGGATTTATTGCCGGATTTGGTCTAGGCTTTTCGATGATACAAGCCGTAGCAGGGGCTAGTGCGTTCGCATTTATCGCCGCATTGTTAACGGCATTGATGTCTGGTTTGATATTTGCCGCGTTGTCGTATTTTTACTATATATTGGGCGTATTGTTGGTGGCTGCCTCGTTGTTTTCCGGTGTATTCGCATACCTTGGGCAAGTAGTTGGGCTTAGACAAGATGGATTTGTGGTTGGTCTGTTGGCTATAACAGGTGGTGTGATAGGTGTTATCACGGTGCTGAAGTATGGCCTGCAGCATGATTTTATTGTGGTATTAACTTCGATGTTTGGTGTGGGCACGCTATTCGTGGGAGCGTTTCTGATTTTTGGTGATTTTACCCTTGCAGATTTGCATAAAAATGGAATCACGCAGTCTATCAGCAGGGTTGTTTCATCGTCTTGGGTCTGGATTATTGCCTGGCTCGCAGGAACAATTATCGCAATTCAATCGCAGATTGTTTTGATAGCGAAAGCAGTGTTTGGCGAGCAGTTTGTAATTGAAGCAAGTAAGAAGAAATAATTAAGAAGGAGAAAGTTATGGCAAATGTAAACAATGGATATAATAAGAGAGTAGTGAGCGTCAAGCCAACAAGTATTGCGATGCTTGAAGCAATTTTTGCAGGAGTTATTGGTTTGACAGTGGCGATTTTATTTTCGCTCCGGGCGTCGATACAGATTGCTGACAGCACTCAGAGCGTCCTAGCAGGTCTTACGTTTGGTATTGCTGGTGGTGCGATTACGATCATTGTAGTGCCGCTAATATACTTTGGTCTGGGCTGGTTGATTGGATTGCTGCATGGTGTAATCCTGAATTTTTTGATTGAAACTTCTGGTGGCATCGAAGTAAATATTCAAGACAAGAAATAAACAATATTGTTTGCGCATGGTGACCTGGTCGTGTTACGATTAGGTCACCTTAATAATTTAAAGATATAAAGAGTACGGCGAGAGAACTAGCTCAATGACCCGTCAGCAACCTGTTGATTACGATAAGGTGCTTCATCTAGTCCCGGCAACGGGAAAGATATCGCAATCATTTGCAATCCTTTCTCGGAAATCTGGGGAAAGGATATTTTTATGTCAAAAAATACTAAAACAACCAGGCTTTTTACGAGCGAGTCGGTCTGTGCGGGGCATCCTGACAAGATCTGCGATGCGATTAGCGATGCAATACTAGATGCAGCTCTGGAGCAAGACCCCAGATCTCGCACAGGTATTGAGGTTGTGGCTGGAGCTAATCAAATATGCCTATTTGGAGAAATCAAAACCAAAGCGAAGCTTGATTACGAAGCGATTGCAAGGGCAAAGGTAGCCGAGCTTGGCTATACGACTCCAGATTGGGGGTTTAGTAACCAGTCAACCCTGAATAATTATATTCATGAACAATCGCCGGAAATTGCGATTGGTGTTGACCAAGATGGTGCCGGGGATCAGGGAATGATGTTTGGCTATGCGTGCGATGAGACCGAGGAGTTGTTGCCGTTACCAATAGTCATAGCGCATGCCATTACTCGCAAAATTGACGTAGCTAGAGAGGGTCGACGGCTGGTGTGGTTGCGACCGGATGGCAAGGCGCAAGTGACCATAAGGTACGAAAATGACAAACCCGTTGCAGTAGAGAAACTAGTAGCTGCAGTAGCTCATGACGAAGCAGTAACAGCAGAGCAGGTGCGTTCTGATGTTATTGCTAGCGTCTTACAACCAGTGCTAGACAAATATCAACTAAAGTTGCCCACGGATAATGACATTGTCGTTAACGGAACAGGCTTGTGGCATGTTCCTGGTCCAGAAAGTGACGCTGGTCTGACTGGTCGGAAAATCGTAGTCGATACATATGGTGGCTATGCTAGAGTCGGTGGTGGTGCCTTTAGTGGTAAGGACCCAAGTAAGGTTGACAGATCTGGTGCATACGCAGCGCGTTATATTGCAAAAAACATAGTTGCTGCTGGTCTGGCGACGAAATGCGAGGTCGGGCTGGCGTATGTTATCGGTCGACCGGAACCACTTATGCAGACAATTGAAACGTTTGGGACTGCCAAGGTTAGTGATGAAGAGCTGCATAACTTCAAAGATGGGATCATAGGAACATCAGTCAGACAAATAATTGAACAGCTCGATTTGGCGCGGCCGATTTATGCGAAAACAAGTGCGTATGGGCACTTTGGTAAAGCTGACTTGCCTTGGGAGCGCATAGTCGAAAAATAAGCTTTTAAAAAGTGTATGAATTAAATTGAGCCGAGTATCACCCGGCTCAATTTAATATTCGGTCAATGTTTGATTATTCTTTATTGTCGCGTCCCTTGATTGCCGCTTCGATAACATCATGTGGAAGAGCTGCTGTATTTAGTAGTGCTTCCCGAACGGTTGAAGCTGCGTTGCCGCCTACTTGAATCGCTGCGTCTAAAGTGCCGTTTACAGCTGCTTTTGCTGCTTCTGCCGCATTACCACCGGTATCTCCTGCGGCTTTGATAGCGCCTTGTACTGCTCCGATTGCAGCTTGACCAATATCTCCACCTGTTTCAGCCGTACCTTGGACAACACCTTGAGCACCTCCACGTATTGCAGATATGACATCACCGCCAACTTGAGTTACGCCTTGCACAACTCCACTGACAGTGTTGCTCGCAGTGTCGATAGCTGAACCGCCGACTTGACCAACTCCCTTGATAGCGCCATCTGCAATAGATGCAATGGCTTCTACGGAACTTGCACCAATTTCTCCAGTGCCTTGAAGTACGTTTACGACTTGATTTTTGACAGTGCCAGTAACAGCTTCAAGGATGTTGTCAACGCCTTGAATTGCGGCAGTGACTGCTCCAGTGGTTTCTTCGATGATTTGTTTTAACATTGTTTCTCCTAGTTTAGTTTATGACACGTAGCAAAACTACATCAGTAGTTTACCACAAGCAATTTTATGCAAATCGATCAAAAGAAATTTATGTCCGAGATTTCGTTGGGCAGGAAACCATCAGCGTGCTTGGATTCAGCTTGCCATTTGTAGCCTTTGCCATAACCAAGACCCTTCATAAGCTTCGTGGGAGCATTTCTGAGATGAAGCGGAACAGGTAAGTCTGGGAACTCGCGTGCTGCCGCCAGGGCGCTATTCATAGCGTTTGTGACAACACGAGATTTTTCAGTCTTCGCTAGAACTGAAGCACAATGAAAAAGGTTGTATTGGCATTCTGGTATACCAATACGCTCAACGGCCAGAAAAGTACTGACTGCCAAATTCAGTGCTGCCGGTGCGGCAAGCCCAATGTCTTCACTGGCAAATACAACCATTCGTCTAGCAATGAACTTCGGATCTTCACCTGCCTGTAGCATTCGGGCGAGGTAGTAAAGTGTTGCATTAGTATCACTACCGCGCATACTCTTGATAAATGCACTAATAATATTGTAGTGCTGCTCGCCGGCTTTGTCGTAGCCCGGAACACGCTTTTGTGCGGCGGTTTTGATGATCTCGTTCGTGATTGGTTCTGCTCCGGCTAGGCGACGAGCTAGCTCCAAGTTGCCAAGCGCTACTCGGGCATCTCCACCGGATAATTCGGCTAATAGGTCGATGGATTTTGCTGGTAGTTTCTTGCGGTCTAGTCTTTCTAATTTTGCGGCGTTCTTGAGGATATTGATGATATTTTGTTTGCTTAATGGTTCAAGAATTAGCACTCGACTCCTACTCAATAGAGGCGTGATGACTTCAAAGCTTGGGTTTTCGGTAGTTGCGCCAATCAGAATTATTGTGCCGTCTTCTACATGTGGCAGAAAGGCGTCTTGCTGGGCTTTGTTGAAGCGATGGATTTCGTCTACGAATAATATGGTTTGCATACCGAGCCGCTGATTGGCCTCGGCGAGAGAAACGACCTTCGCTACATCTGCTTTTCCTGCCGTTACTGCGCTAAGCTCGACAAATTCGGCATCTGTTTCTTTTGCGATGATGCGAGCTAATGTAGTTTTGCCAGATCCTGGCGGACCCCAGAGTATCAGGCTTGTCGGCTGTTTTTGCTCAATGATTTCGCGAATAATTTTGCCAGCAGCCACCAAGTGTTCTTGACCCACCACATCCGCTAGGGTCTTGGGACGCATTTTCTCGGCAAGTGGTTGCATATGACTATTATACCCCGTCATCATCCGTAGGTGCTCTACAACGTCAGGTATAATATCTGGTATGTTAAGCATTAGTGATGAAGAATTCGAAAGACTCATTGGAGAACAGCTAGACTTGCTCCCTGAAAAATATGTCAGAGGACTGGATAATGTATTGATTACTTTCGAGGATGACCCTACCGAAGAACAGAGAAAGGAGTTAAAGCTACACTGCAATCAAACACTATTTGGCTTGTATCAAGGCATACCGCGGACGAGACGCACAAATACCTATAATTTGGTTACGCCGGATAAAATTACTATATTTAAAAACCCGATTTTGGGACACGTACAAAATATGGGGGCTCTGAGGGAGCAAATTAGACATACGTTGTGGCATGAGATTGCTCACCATTATGGTCTTGGTCATGAACAAATCCACGCTTTAGAGCAGTAATATGGCAGGTATGGCTAAGCAAGATAGTAATATACCGGACTTGAGTTCTGCGCTAGTCGGTGCGCGTAGTTTGCTTGGGTGGAAGCTGGTGCACGATTCTATGGAGGGCAGGACATCTGGATATATTGTCGAAACAGAAGCGTACGACGAGCATGATCCTGCAAGTCATGCATTTGGAGGTATTAGAAAACGAAACGCTGCTATGTTTGAAGCGACTGGTACGATTTACGTATATTTTACATATGGAATACATTATTGCATGAATATTGTTACTGGCGACAAAGGCCTTGGACAGGGCGTATTGATTCGCGCCCTACAACCCGTAGAGGGGTTAGATATCATGCAACGACGGAGAGGTATCGAATCAAAGCATCAATTAACCAATGGGCCGGCAAAACTTACCCAAGCAATGGGGGTAACAAAACATAATTATGGACAGTCTATCTTCCACGGCGATATATATCTGGAGCCCGGTATCCCTGCTTTGAGTGTGGTACAGACAACAAGAATTGGCATCAGCAAGGCAAAGGAGTTATCCTGGCGTTTTTACCTTGCCAACAACCCATATGTTTCAAGAATATAACAAAGTATACTGGTGATATGGCCAAATTCATAACGCTACATCGTCGGGTACAGATTAAACGTCCGGTTGTGATTATCAGTCTTGTCATATTACTCGTAGTATTATCATTCGTAGCAGCAAGTGGCACAATGGGTAGCTTAGAGACACAGATATTTAAGTGGATGTATTTTATGTCTGATGGCTTACGTTGGTATGCGTTGGCGTTTACGCAGTTTGGTAATATTTGGGTTTGTATTGGGATTATTGGTGTGCTTTTTGTGGTACACAAAAACCCACGATTGGCGTTGTTAGTTATGCAGAACAGCATAGCCGTATATTTATGTGTTGAAATACTGAAGTTTATAGTGGCTCGCCCTCGACCAATGCTACTACTTAGCGATATTTATTCTCGAGAAGTTGCTGTGTTTGGATATGGCTTCCCGTCTGGTCATACAGCGTTAGCAACTGTCATGAGCTTGACGATAATAAGTAGTTTAAATAATAGATGGCGTTGGCTTTTATTACTATGGATTGGGTTAGTTGCCTGGTCTCGAATCTATCTGGGTGTGCATGCTCCCCTGGATGTCATCGGGGGGTTTATTGTTGGGCTAGTCGTTGTATTGTTGTCACAGAACACCAGCCTTCGTAAGACAATAAAACGCTAACGTATATTGAAATCTTGATATAAGGGAGTATAGTAATAGATGGAAGTGTGAGGCTTCCAGAGACCCTGGGTTATTCACCTGGGGTCTATGTATTTAATGTATTTAAGTTAGTATATTGACATTTTTGGCAAAGACCACGCAGTTCAATACTGTGGCTGTGAAGAGCGAAGTTGAGGCTTGAAGCGAGTTGAGAGATCTTAGATTCAAACTCAATATCTTCCTCGAAGCTGATAACTGATTCGCACTGACTGCACGTCGCATGATGATGATGCTCTGCAAAGGTGTCGCTAAGCTCTAACTTATACTTCCACCCAATTTGAATACGATTAATAATGCCTAGCTTTTCAAAAAGTTCTATATTTCTGTAAATGCTGGCACGGTCCATTTTGCTTTGTAATTTTCGGGTTAGTTGACTCATGCTCAGAGCATCACTATCGGCCAGGGCATTAAACACTTGTTGTCTTGAGCGTGTGAGGCTGTGGCCATTGGCGCTCAGATATTCTTTAAGAGTTGCAGGACGAGTTTCCATATTTGCAATAATAACAAAATTGCGACAGATTTGCAGTAATTAATATAAGAGCTATAATTACCAAAAGGATTATTTTATGAATGAATATTTTTACGTAGCGTTATTTTCTTTAGTCGGCGGAGTGTTTTCTTTAGTCGGCGGAATATTGCTTCTGAGTCGTAAGAGCACAGCGATAATGCTTGCAAAGCATGCTACGCCATTTGCGGCCGGAGCTTTGTTAGCTGCAGCTTTCTTTGATTTATTGCCCGGGTCGATCGATGAAGTAGCTCCGGAAACCGCTACTCAATGGGTATTGGTCGGAATAGTCATCTTTTTTTTGTTGGAGCATTTTTTGCGTTGGTTTCATCATCATCACGAGCACGAAACGGACAACGCACCGGCCTTACTGATTATTACTGGCGACACTATACATAATCTATTGGACGGCATAGCAATCGGTGCAGCATTCCTTATTAGTGTACCGACAGGGATAGTTACTGCTCTTGCTGTAGCTGCGCACGAAATTCCTCAAGAAATAGGAGATTTTGGGTTGTTGATGAAGTTTGGATATTCTAGAAAAAAAGTTTTGATAATAAATCTCGTAACAGCCTTCATGTCGACAGTAGGTGCGCTAATTACTTTTTGGCTTGGCTCAAAATCTGGTTTACCTACGGGTGTATTATTGGCAATGACTGCAGGTATGTTTATATATATTGCTTCCAGTGACTTAATCCCAACCATACACGAGGAATCAAGGCGTAGCATGGAACATCTTGCGGTTGTATTGTTGCTCGCCGGAATTGTAGTTGTTGGCGTAAGTACGAATTTGGCTCACAGGTTTATCGATACTGATCGACGTGAACCGGAGAGTTCGGTGAATGCACCCATCAAATCATAAGATTTATAATAAGCATGACGCAAATTTGTTTAATGCTATTGTATGTCAGGAGGTCTTGCCTCATAATATAACCATAAGCCCCAATTGATGTGGTGAGGTATAGCATCAGCAGTATAGTAAGACAAAATAATGCAAAAATTACTGAGGCGTATTAAGTCTCTACGTGCACCAAAACAATTGACTATTACCTTACTGTTAGTATTCGTACTATTTGGACTAGGTTTGGTCATCGGTAGTTTAAATACTGCCCATACTGCTTTGACTGCCTTACTGCAAGCTTTTCCTGACCAAGCCTATAGACTACTAAACATCTTACTCATAGCCATCGGTTTGGTTGGCGGTGTCCTGTATTCCTACATCGACTACAGCCAGCATATTCGACCACTACGCCAAGAAGTACCAACGATTGTCTATACACCCGCTCATTATA
>WBZM01002293.1_pt1 | contig 16589 bp, 17 predicted proteins | sample 5204271 | NCBI WGS metagenome assembly WBZM01 (sample SAMN12344346, study PRJNA552823) | activated sludge metagenome | biome: Activated sludge suspended growth; feature: Nitrification reactor; material: Wastewater; isolation source: activated sludge from nitrification reactor of wastewater...
GGTAGAAGAACAGCACCACGGGACCGTCCGCGAGCAGCTCCGACAGGCTGCGGTCGACGCCGGCCTGGTCCGACAGGGTGAACTCCGGTGCGATGTCGCCCTGGTCGAGCATGCGGCCTCCTCGGTGGTCGGTCCGGTGGCTACCCGGTGCGGTCCGGTCGGATCAGCACCCGGTGGCGCAACGATGCCACGACCTCGTCGTCGACGCCCGCGTCGCGCAGGTAGCGGACCGCTCCGCCGTGCTCGTCGTCGAGCAGGTCGAGCGTGCTCTCGATGGTGGAGGCCCTCGCCGACCACACCCCGACCGCCAGGTCCGCGTCGGTGGCGGCGCCGTAGGGGTGGCCCAGCACCCGCAGGCGCGCCACCTGCATGACGTTGACCCGCGCCGAGCGGACGTAGTCGGCGACGATCGCCTCGCGGGGGGCACCGAGCGCCCCGAGCAGCAGCACGGTGAGCAGTCCGGTGCGGTCCTTGCCCACCGCGCAGTGGTAGGCGGCGGCGCCGTCGGTCGAGGCGACCAGCTCGACCGCGGCGGCGAAGCGGTCACCGAACGCGCCGAGGATGTCGGCGTAGCGGTGGGCGAGCACCTGCTCGAGCGCGACGCCGTCGATCTCCCACACGTAGGCGGGGTCGACGACCGGCACGTGCTGGACGTCGATCGGCAGGTCGTCGACCACGGTGAAGCTGCCGGACTCGACCCGTTCGGCGTCGTCGCGCAGGTCGAGCACCCGACGCACGCCGTGGTCGTAGAGGGCCCGCACGCTGGCCGGCGAGCAGCGCTGCAGCGCGTCGGCACGGATCAGGGTGCGGGGGGCGATGACGGCACCGTCGGCGGCCGGGGTGCCGCCCAGGTCGCGCAGGTTGACGATCCCGTCACGGGCCAGGCCCGGGCGCAGGTGCGAGTGGGGCAGGTCGACCCCGTTCTGAGCCGGGGCCGGCTCCGGGTTCACGCCAGGCCCGCGACCACGCCGACGCCGTCGCCGGTGACGCGCAGGTCGTCGATGCGCACGCCCAGGGTGTCGGGCGTTCCGTCGTCGCCGGTGGTGCCCAGTGGCACGGGGATCACCGCCGGGAAGCGCAGGTTCAGCGGGGCGAACGACGCCAGCCCGCCCACCCGGCGCGACATGTCGTTGATCGCCCCGGTCAGCCCGAACCCGCCGAACAGCGACGGGAGCTCGACCCACGCGGCGCGCAGCGACAGCTCCAGGCGGCCGCCGGTGAGACGGGGGCGGATGTCGGTGCGCAGCGACATCCGCAGGTCGGGGATGCGCTCGGACAGGATGCGGGTCTGGCGCAGGCGACCCCTGACCGACTGCTCCCCCAGGTCCACCTCGATCTCGAACGGCAGGGGGCGGGGGCCCAGGGCCAGTGGGATGAGCAGCGCGGCCAGCCGGTGCACCCCGGACTGGGCGATCGACACCGCGACGCGCTTGCCGGCCACCGGCGACGGCGTGGCTCGGCCGATGACGTCCTCGGTGGCGGGCAGGCCGACGGTGAGCAGACCGGACCCGACGCTCACCTCGGCCCGACCGACCGCCACGCCGAGGTCGGCGAGGATCTCTCCGACGTCTGATCCGAGCTCGCTGCCGACCACGCCGACGTGCTCGCCGAGCGACTCCCACAGCTGGGTCCCCATCGAGGAGAACAGCATGTTGAACACCTGGGTCATCGGCATCCACGCAGCCGGGTCGATCCCGTCGGGCGCGGCGGTGTCGTCGGGGACCGACACCCCGATCAGCTCGCCACCGCCGACGTCGAGCCCGGCGCGCACGGTCAGGTCGTCGTGCAGCTCGACCACCGGGTCGACCAGCGCGGCGACCTGGATGGGGATGGGGATCGGTCCCGACGGGAGCATGGGAGACACGGGGGCGCTGTCACCCTCGAAGTCGACCGCGGCGACGTCGACCACCCCGGTGGCGTCGACCACCACCCGGGCCCGGCCGCCGTCATCGGCGCGCAGGTCGAAGGTTCCGCCGGTGACGGTGAGCACGACCTTGAGGCGCACGTCGCCCATGGCGGGCAACGCCACGTCGGTGGTCACCGGATCGAGCGAGACCCCCTCCCCGACGGCGAACACCATCAGGTCGTTCAGCATCTCCTCGGTGACCGCGGCGCACAGCGCCCAGCGGCCTGATCCGGCCCGGCCCGACGAGGTGCGGGTCTTCGACGACGTCGTGGTCATGGCGATGTGTCTAGCCGACCGCTCCCCGACGGTCCGCACCGACCGGGAGTCGGCACCGGCCGGATCGGCCGAGCCGGCGGAACGGCTCGAGCGACGTCAGGCCTCGACCAGCAGGCTGCGCATGGAGCGCCACGACGGGTGCATGAGCTTGGCCAGCGCCCGGTGCTCGAGCTGGCGAATGCGCTCGCGGGACAGGCCGACCCGTTCGGCGACCTGGGCGACCGACAGCGGTTCGTCATCACCGAACCCGTAGCGCAGACCGATGATCTCACGTTCGCGGTCGTCGAGGACCTCGAGGATGCGGTCGAGCTCCTCGGGCAGGAGCCGCCCGGCCATGCCCTCCACGGCGTCGCGGGCGGTCGGGTCCTCGACGAAGTCGCCGAGCTCGGCGCCGTCGTCGCCGACCGGGCCCGACAGCGACACCGGGTCCGAACCGACCCGCAACAGCTCGACGACGCGCTCCTCGGTCAGACCCGCGGCCTCGGCCAGCTCGTCGGGGCGAGGGGCCCGGCCGTGGCTCTGCTCGAGCATGGTCGTCATCTCGCGGAGGCGCAGCAGCTCGTCGTTGGCCCGCGACGGCAGCTTGACCGTGGAGCGGCTCGCCGCGATGCCGCGGGAGATGAACTGGCGGATCCACCACACGGCGTAGGTGGAGAACCGGAACCCCTTCTCGGCGTCGAACTTCTCCACGGCGCGGATCAGGCCGAGGTTGCCCTCCTGGATCAGGTCGAGCAGGGGGACTCCGGACGCTTGGTAGCGCTTGGCCACCGACACGACCAGACGCAGGTTCGAGTTGATGAACAGCTCCGAGGCGTCGCGACCGGCGCGGATGCGGCTGCGGAGGCGGCGACGTTCGGCCGCGGTCAGCGGGTCCGAGGAGTCCCGGGCCCCCCGCTCGTCGAGCTCGGCCTGCGCCCGGGCGCCGTCGGCGATGGTGCGGGCCAGGGCCTTCTCGCCCTGCGGGGTGAGCAGCGGGTGCCGGCCGATCTGCTCGAGGTACATGCCGACGGGGTCGTCGATCCCTGCACCCCGGCGGCGGCGTGTGCGATCGGTGCGGCCGGTGCGGGGCGTCGCCCCGTCGGTGACTGCGGTTGCGGTGCTCACGATCGCTGCAACACCGCGGTGCTCCGGATCATGCCCGATCCGCCCGAAAAGACCGCACGTGCCCGGCGCGAGCACCTCCACGGGGCCGCCGCGGTCAGAATGCCCTCATGGCCGACCCCACCCCGACGCCGCCGAACCCCGACGACCACGACGAGCGGGACCGGACCGCGTCGCCGACCGAGCGACCGACACCGCCCCGCGCTGGCGAGCTGATCACCGCCGCGGTCTACGAGGCCGAGCGCGAGACCGGCGTCCACGAGGAGACCGAGGCCGAGGTCCGCCGCAGCCTCGCCCTGCGGATGGCCCGGATGATCGGCGGCTTCGTGCTGATCGGCATAGGCGCCTCGCTGCTGGTGCTCCCCGGACCGGGCTGGATCATGATCCTCATCGGGTTGTCGCTGCTGCCGTTCGCGTGGGCCGAACGCACGATCCTGGCCATCCGCCGCCGGGTTCCGGGCGTCCCCGAGGACGGCACCATCCCGACCCGGACGTGGGTGGTGATCGGCGTCGTCACCGTCGGGGCGATCGTGATCTCGTTCCTGTTCGGCAGTCGGATCGGCGACTGGATCAGCGGCGCCTGGGAGTCGGTGTTCGGCTGAGAGCCGTCCGGCTGATCCCCATCGGCGACGCCGCTCCCGGTGGGGTCCGCGGATCGCCGACCCGACGCGGGCACCCAGGGCTAGGTTCCCGGGCCATGACGACGTTCCCGCCCGCGGTCCACCACACGCTCTCCGGCGACAACGGCCGCCGCGTCACCGGCACCGACGATCCCGCCGGCACCCCGATCCAGCTCGCGGTGCACGAGCTGGGCGACGGCGGCGACCGTCCGCCGGTGGTGCTGTGCCACGGGTTCCCCGAGCTGGCCTACTCGTGGCGCCACCAGCTGCCGGCGATCGCGGATGCCGGGTTCCGGGCCATCGCCCCCGACCAGCGGGGCTACAACCGCTCGAGCGCACCCGAGGCGATCGACGCCTACGGCCTGGGCCGGCTGTGCGGCGACCTGGCCGACCTGCTCGACGTGCTGGAGATCGACCGGGCCGTGTTCGTCGGCCACGACTGGGGCGGCTTCGTGGTGTGGGCCATGCCGATCCTCTTCCCCGAGCGCTGCGCCGGCGTCGCGGGCGTCTGCACCCCCTACACCCCGTTCCCCGGCACCGAGTTCCTCCGCTCGATGTTCGGCAACGACGAGGACATGTACATGCTGTGGTTCCAGGAGCCCGGCGTCGCCGAAGCCGTGCTGGACCGCGACCCCCGCAAGGTCTTCGAGAAGCTGATGGTCGGCGGGGTCGACACCGCGTCACTCCTGGAGCGGGGCATGGGTCGGGCCGAGGGCATGTCGTTCAACCCGTTCAAGGACCTCGATTCGGTGCCGGTGCTCGCCGAGCGGGTCGCCACCGACGAGGAGATCGACGTGTACGCCGAGGCGTTCGGCCGGACCGGCTTCCGGGGCGGGATCAACTGGTACCGCAACATCGACGCCAACGCCGCCGCCTTCCCCGAGGTCGGCACCCGGCCGCTCGAGTTGCCGACGCTGATGATCTGCTCCGAGTGGGACCCGGCGCTGCCCCCGGCGCTCGCGGCCAACATGCCGAACCTGTGCTCGGACCTGGAGATGGCGACGGTGCCCCGCACCGGCCACTGGGTCCAGCAGGAGGACCCGGAGTCGGTCAACGACCTGCTGGTCGACTGGCTCACCCGCCGCTTCGGCTGACTGCTCGAGCGCGATCAGCCGACGGCGACCGCCCGGGCGAGCAGGGCCCGCAACTGCTCGGTGCGAGCCGGCCAGGTGAATCCCTCGGCCACCCGTCGGGCACCCCGCTCCCCGAGCCGGCGGGCCCGGGCCGGGTCGGCCAGCAGCGCGCCGACGGCGCCGGTGACGGCGCCCAGGTCGGTGCCGTCGACGAGCACCCCGCCGGGGTCGTCGCCCGGGTCGACGCCGCCGACCGCGTCGGGCACCCCGCCGATGTTCCCGGCGACCACCGGGACGCCGACCGCCTGGGCCTGGATGAACACGATCCCGAACGCCTCGACCTCGAAGCCGCCACGACGCTCCCGGCACGGCATGGCGAACACGTCGCCGGCGGCGAAGTGGGCGGGCAGTTCGGCCTCTTCGACGATCCCGGTGAACACGACGTCGTCGGCCACCCCGACCTCGGCAGCGAGGCGTTCGAGCGGCTCCCGGTGCGGACCACCCCCGACGACGAGCAGCGCGGTGCCGGGGACCCGGCGACGAAGCTCGGGCAGGGCCCGGATCAGCTGGTCCTGGCCCTTGCGCTCGACCAGCCGCGACACGCACACCACCACCGGCCGGTCGGCCAGCCCGTATCGGGCCCGGACCGCGGATCCGTCGACGTCGCCGTGGTACTCGGCGGGGTCGACCGCGGGTGGGAGCAGCTCCGAGGGAACCCCGGCTCCGAACGCGGGGGCGAGCAGGTCCCGACACCAGTGCGACACGTAGGTGATCGCACCGGCATCGCGTCCGATCCGGCGAAGCAGCGGGCCACTGCCCGGCATCCGCACCGCCGAGACCTCGAGGCCGTGGGTCCAGCACACGTACGGGACGCCGGTGCGGCGACGCAGGCCGGGGCCCATGAACGCCAGCGGGACCGTCGCCCCGAACACGACCACCTCGGCGTCGAGCGAACGCACCAGCTCGGCGGCGTGACGACGGACCCGTGGGGTGGGCAGCAGCACCGAGGTGGGCTCCCGCACCACCTCGAAGGGGGCGTCACGGTCGTGGCGGCGCCAGTCGCCGTCCGCGGTGTCGCTGCGGGGAGTGGAGCCGTAGAGGGTGACCTGGTCGCCCGTCGCGGCCAGACCGCGGGCCAGCTGGTCGACGTAGTACTGGATGCCCCCGACCTGGGGCGGCAGGTCGTTGGTGACGATCAGGACGCGCACGCGCGCCGGGTCAGCGCACCGCGTCGCGGAAGAACGCGACGGTCTCCGCGAACGCGGCGTCGGCCTGGGTCCGGTCGTACACCTCGGGGCGGTGGTCGTTGAAGAAGGCGTGGTCGACGCCGGGGTGGACCTGCAGCACGGCGTCCTTGCCGTGGGTCTCCACCAGCTCCTGCTCCAACGCCTGGGCCAGAGCCGGTCCGAAGAACCCGTCGTTCTCGGCGTAGTGGCCGTGGACCGGACCCGACAGCCGGGAGTAGTCCGGCGCCGCGCCCTCCCAGGGAATCAGCCCGTAGTAGGGCGCGCACGCGACGACGTCCTGGGGCTCGTTGCAGGCGACGACCAACGCCAGGCCACCCCCCATGCAGAAGCCGATGACGCCCACGCCCTCGCTCGAGGTGGCGTCGCTGCCCTTGAGGTAGGCGATGGCGCCGCGCAGGTCCTTGGCCGCCTGCTCCAGGTTGAGCGCCATCATGAGCTTGCCGGCCTCGTCGGGCTCGGTGGTCGTCTCGCCGTGGTAGAGGTCCGGGGCCAGAGCGGTGAAGCCCTCCGCCGCGAAGCGGTCGACCACCTCCTGGATGTGGGGCACCAGACCCCACCACTCCTGGATCACGAGAACCGCGGGGCCCGATCCGGTGGCCGAGGGGGCGAACCACCCCTGTGCCGTCGAGCCGTTCGAAGGGAATTCCACCAACTGTCCCATGGCCCGAACCCTACCCGGCCAGGCGGAACAGCTCCGGGGCCACCGGGCAGTCGATCCGTCGGACGGCCTCGGCGGGCTCGACCGGTCCGCCCGGACCCGAGATCCGCTCGACGTGATCCAGATCGAGCTCTTCCTCGGCGGCGTCGAAGGGGTCGACCGAGGCCGTCCACCGCGACACCAGCGCGTCCCACATTCGTTCGGGCAGCAGCCGACCGGTGCCGAGGGCGAGCCACACCGGCGTGCCGGCGCGTGCCGCCACCGATGCGCCGGCCCGGGCGCCCGAGGGCACCAGCGCGGCTCCGGGACCGGCGGCCGACGCCTCGATGACGACCAGGTCGGCCCGGTCGACGGCGACGGCGACCGATCGGGCCGGGACTGCCTCGGCCCGGACGTCGACCCGTTCGAGGTACCCGACGACGTCGTCGGCCACGCCGTCGACGTCGACCACCAGCGGGCGGACGTCGCCCCGACGGGCGAGCGCCCCCAGGGTCAGCTCGGGCACGCCGAAGACGACGACGGTGGCGTCGTCGGGCAGCGCGCTCGCCAGCAGACGGGCGGTCGGGTCCGCCTCGAGGTCGGCCACCGCGGAACGGGCCTCGACCATCGGATCGGGGGCGCAGAGGATGCGTGCGCACAGCCACCACAGCGGCCCGCAGGTCAGCTGGCGGTCGATGATCCGACGGCAGGCCGCGACCATCCCGGCCGGGTCGTCTCGGAAGGCGCCGAGGGCACCGGCCGCCTCCTCGACCAGCAGGTCGGCCGGGGCGCCCTGGGAGCGGGCCACGAAGCGGAGTCGCTCGATGGGGTGCACCCGCCGAACTCTACGCAGCGGCGGGGCCCCATCTGTCGCCCGATGGCCCGGTCGCGCTACCTTTCGGGCCCGATGACGACCGTGTCCGCTGACATCGTGCTGCACCCCATCGGCGGCGAGGAGCGCACCCTGGAGGAGCTCACCTCGCTCTTCCACCTGGTGGTCGTGGCCATCGACCCCTACGAGTACGAGAGCTCCTGGATCCTCGCCACCGCGGGCCGCATCCTGACCGAGTACGAGGAGGCGGACTGCCGGGTGGCCTGGCTGGTGACCGCCCCCGAAGAGGACGCCGTCACGTTCCTCGGACCGTGGGCGGAGCGCATGCTCACGCTGTGCGACCCGAACCGGATCGCCGTCAACGCACTGGGCATCACCGAGATCCCCGCGCTGGTGCACATCGGCACCGACCGCTCGGTCGTCGGCAAGGCCGACGGCTGGGACCCCGACGCCTGGAAGCCGATCACCGACAACCTGGCCCGCGTGATGTCGTGGAGCCGCTCGGTGTACCCCAAGGCGGGCGACCCGGCACCGTTCCGGGGTTCACCGGTGGGTGCAGCCACCGAGCCCGAGCCGGCGGCTTCGGACGACAGCGACGCGGCGACCGATGCCGCGGAGCCGGCCACCGCCGACTGACAGGCCGAGCCGGCGCCTCCGGGCCCGAACTGGCAGTCCCCCGAACTCGTAGCCCGCCGAACTTGTAGCCCACCGTCGCCCCAGCGACCCCCTGGCTACAACATCGCCAGGGCCCGCCGAACTTGTAGCCCACCGTCGCCCCAGCGACCCCCTCGCTACAACAACGCCGCTGGTCACAGCGCGACGGTGCCGTCAACGGGTCGCGGTCCCCGTTGCCACCCGGGCCGGACCCGTGGTCCTGTCGACGGCATGGGATGGGACCACCTCACCGACCTGGCACGGATCGCCGCCATGCACGACGGAGTCGTGTCGATCGACCAGGCCCAGCACCTGGGCATCCCTCGTCGGTCCGTGCAGAGAGCCGAGCACCACGGCCTGGTCGTGGCCATGCACCGCGGCGTGTACCGGTTCACCGCCACGCCCACCTCGACCACCCGCGAGATCCGGGCCGCCGTCCTGGCGGTGGGCGACGATGCCCGGGCCAGCCACGAATCGAGCCTCCACCTCCACGGGGTGAACAGCATCCCTCGGAACCGGATCGTGGTGTCGGTCCCACCCCGCCGTCGGGCCGACCACCCCGGCATCCGGGTGCACCGCCTGATCGACCAGCACGTCGAGCACCTCTGCGAGGTGGAGAGGATCCCGACCACGACCCTGGCCCGGGCCATCGTCGACGTCTCCTCGGAGTTCTGGAGACCCCGGATGAACTGGCTGCTCGACGAGGTCACCATCACCCGACGGCTGGTCAGCGACGGGGCGATCGCCCGGGCGTACCGCCAGGTGAACCACCGGGGGCGCCGACGCATCGCCGTGCTGGGGGAACTGCTCGACGAGCGTTCCGCCACCGGGTCCACGCCGCGGAGCACCCTCGAGCGGGCGATGGACGAGCTGCTCGACGGATCCGTCCTGCCCACCCCGTCCCGCGAGTACCCCGTCCCGTCGATGGTTCCGGGGGCCGGGTTCGCGGACCGGGCATGGGAGGACGCCCTGCTCATCGTCGAGATCGACGGGCGCACCTACCACGAGCGGCGATCCGCCATGCGTCGCGACAGGGAACGGGACCGGGCAGCGGCCCGGATGGGCTGGCAGACAATGCGGGTCCTCGACGAGGAGGTGTCCGACGAGCCGGAGCTGGTGCTCGACGACATCGTGACCACCTACCAGCGACGCCTCGACCAGCTCCGCTGACCCGCTCCCGGTCCGTCGAACTTGTAGTCCCCCGTCGGTCCGGCGACCCGTGGGCTACAACAAGTCGGAGGGAAATCGATCTTGTAGCTGACGGGCGCCCACGCGGCGTGGGGACTACAAGTTCGGCGGGGGTCGGTCGGTGGGCGGCGCCGGCTCAGCGGGCGAGCCAACCCCCGTCGACGGCGAGGATATGGCCCGTCACGTAGGTCGAGGCGTCGCCGGCCAGGTACAGCAGGGCTCCGTCGAGCTCGGCCAGCTCGCCCGCCCGACCCATCGGGGTGTTGCGCACGATGAACGACTGACCGCCCTCATCGTCGAACATCTCGGCCTGGGTCATCTCCGAGGGGAACCAGCCCGGAGCGATGGCGTTCACCCGGACCCCCTTGCGACCCCACTCGCAGCCGAGCTGGCGGGTCAGGTTGACCACCGCCCCCTTGGAGGCGCAGTAGCTGACCTCCTTGATCGGAGCCGAGGCCGCCAGCCCCAACACCGACGCGATGTTCACGATGCTGCCCGATCCCGCCGCGAGCATGTGGCGACCGGCCAGCTGTGCCAGGTGGAACGGGGCGGTCACGTTGATGTCCATCGTCTGCTCGAAGCGGTCGATCGACTCCGACTCGGCGGGCGACGGGACGCCGTAGCCGGCGTTGTTGACCAGCACGTCGATCCGTCCGGCCACGTCGAACGCCTCTTCGATCAGGCGTTCCCGGTCCGCGGCGACGGTCAGGTCGGCCGGGACGACGACGACGCGGCCGCCCAGGTCCGCGGCCAGCGCCTCGAGCCGTTCGGCCCGTCGGGCGGCGACGACGACGGTGGCGCCGGCGCCGTGGAGGACCCGGGCGAAGCGGTCGCCGAGTCCGGATGACGCGCCGGTCACCACCGCGACCCGGCCGTCGAGTCCGAAGAGCTGCTGCATCAATGCGATCTGTCGGTCCACCGCCGCACGGTACCCGAGCGGTCCGATGCCCCCGACCGGCCCGGCCGCGCCGCGGCCACACCGACCACACCGGCCGCTCCGCGGGGCGCGGCGGACTCGCCGGTAGCGTCGGACCATGAGCGACCACGCCGAGGCGGACCCGACCGCGGCCGGCGACCACCCCGACCGCGGCTTCACCCACGTCGCGCTCCAGGTGTCGGACCTCGACGCCAGCCTCGCGTTCTACGAGCGCTACGCCGAGTTGGTCCCGGTGCACCGCCGCACCAGCGACGACGGCACCCGGGTGGCCTGGATCAGCGACCTCACCCGACCGTTCGTGGTCGTGCTGATCGAGACCTCCGCCGCCCAGGCCCGCCGCCACCGTCTGGGAGGCTGGAACCACCTGGGTGTCGGGGTCGGATCGCGGGAGGAGGTCGACCGGCGCCTGGCCGACGCCGACGCCGCCGGCTGTCGCACCGACGGCCCGGTCGACGCCGGGGCACCGGTCGGGTACTTCGGCATCATCGCCGACCCCGACGGCCACCACCTCGAGATCGCCCACGGCCAGCAGGTGGCGTTCACCGTCGAGCAGTCGACCTGACCCCCGTCGTTGGCCCGGCCAGCGAACTTGTCGCCCACGGTCGCCCCGGCGACCCAACAGCTACAACAACGGACCACGCCAGCGAACTTGTCGCCCACGGTCGCCCCGGCGACCCAACAGCTACAACAACGGACCACGCCAGCGAACTTGTCGCCCACGGTCAACCCGGCGACCCAACAGCTACAACAACGGGCAGCGCCGACGAACTTGTCGCCCACGGTCAACCCGGCGACCTACCAGCTACAACAACGGGCGGCAGGGGTCAGGGCCCGTGCGCTCGGACCCAGGCGTGCATGGCGATGCCCGATGCCACCCCGGCGTTGATCGAGCGGGTCGAGCCGAACATCGGGATCTCCCGGACCTGGTCGCAGATCCCGACAGCCTCGGCCGATAGACCCGCCCCCTCCTGTCCGAACAGCAGCAGCGACCGCCGGGGCAGCGGCTCGTCGTCGAGCGGGCGGGAGCCGACGGGGTGGTCGTCGCCCAGGTTGTCGATGCCGACCACCACCAGATCGAGCGCCCGGCAGCGCTGCGCCAGCTCCCCCACCGTGGCGTGGTGCTGGACGTGGACGTAGCGGTCGGTGACCATGGCCCCCCGACGGTTCCAGCGCCGGCGGCCGACGATGTGCACGCCCGCCGCCCCGAAGGCGTTGGCGTTGCGGACCACGGTCCCGATGTTGAGGTCGTGGCGCCAGTTCTCGATGGCGACGTGGAAGTCGTGGCGGCGGGTGTCGAGGTCGGCGACGATCGCCTCGACGCTCCAGTAGCGGTAGCGGTCGACGACGTTGCGCCGGTCGCCCTCGGCGAGGAGCTGCGGATCGAGGCGGTCGTCGTCGGGCCACGGAATCGGGTGCGGGCCGACCCCGACCTCCGGGAGATCCGGGTCCCCCGGGCCGCGGCCGCCGGCGCGATCAGCAGCGCGGTCTCCGGCGCGGTCTCTCCCGTCGCCGGGCCTGCCCGCCATGTCGCCGTTGTCGACCACGACGACGGACCGTACCGTGGCGCGGTGGCCCGACCCGAAGCCGATCACCGCCCGGACGCCGTGACCCTGCTGGTCGCCCACGGCAGCCGCAACGCCCGGGCCACCGCGGACCACACCGCTCTGTGCAACGCCGTGGCCGACGAGTCGGGCCGCACCGTCCGACCGGCGTTCCTCGAGATCAGCGAACCGTCGATCGGTGACGCCGTCGACGCCGCCGTGCGCGACGGGGCCCGGGTCGTCACCGTGGTCCCGCTGTTCGTCCACGCCGGCAACCACGTCGAGGTCGACATCCCCGGGATCGTCGACGCGGCACGGCTCCGCCACTCCGACGTCGACATCGACCTTCGGCCACATCTGGGGGCGACACCGGACTTCGTGCGGATGGTCGCCGATCAGCTCTGACCCACCGGTCCACTCCGATGCGCCCGCCGAACCCGGGCGGTCTACAGCGGGACGCCCAGGCGGGCGGCGGCCCGCTGGAAGTCGGCGATCTCGCCGTTCTGCTGCGTGACGATCCGTGTGGCCAGGTCCCGCACCCGGGGGTCGGAGGCGTGCTCGGCTGCGTACTCGGCCATGTGGACCCCGCCTCGGTGGTGGTCGATCATCATCGGGATGAACAGGGCGTCGACCTGGCTGCCGGTGGCGTCCTCGAGCTGTTGGATCGACGCCTCGGTCTGCATCCCGGGCATCTCCGAGGGCGTCGACGCCATGTCCATCCACTTCATGGCGGTGCGGTCGTCGGAGAACGGCCACTGGCCCCAGTCCTCGAGCAGCGCCTCCATGTAGCCCACCTCGTAGCTCTGGAAGGTCAGGATCTCGCGGGCGAAGGCCCGGATGTCGGGGTCCTGGGCGGTCTCGGCGACGATCGACGCGATCTCGACGGCCTGCTGGTGGTGGGTGGTCATGTCCTGCATGAACCCGACGTCGACGGAGTCCGCGCCGGGGGTGGTGGCCCGCTGGTAGACGAGCACACCGGCGACGCCGATCAGGACCGCGAGCACCGCGACCAGGGCGATGACGACCCGACCGGACGGGCCTCCGCCGCCGGCACCCGGATCCAGGATCTCGGGACCGACGGTTCCGGGACCGACGGTTCCGGGATCGACGGTTCCGGGATCGACGGTTCCGGGATCGACCGAGCCAGAACCCGTGTCGTCGGGGCCGAGCATCCGGATCGGGACCGCGTCCGGGGGCAGGTCGTCGGGCACCGACCCAGGGTAGCCAGCACCTGCGAGGCCGCCCCCGGGTCACCCGACACAGCGCAGCGATTCCTGAGAAGACGGGCAGCGGCCAGGAACGGAACCGTCGGAGGGGACCGACCGCCCGGTACGTTGGGCGGACCATGGCTCGCACCCGAACCTCCCCCGGCCGGGCCGGCCTCGGCGTCGTCGCCACCGCGTCGCTGGTCGTGATCGCGCTCGGACTGCTCGCCCTGGTCGTGGTGGGCCTGCTGAACGTGTGGAACCCGTTCGGCACCACGACCGTCGACCGCTCGGGCCCGGCGGTCCTGGATCGCATCCGCACGCTCGAGGAGTTCACGGCGGCCGAGGCGAACTTCACCCAGGACGTCGACCTGGAGAGCGACAACTTCCTGCCCGGGTTCATCAAGGGCGAACGGGTCACCGCGATCGTGACCGGAAACGTGCGGGCGACGGTCGACTTCGGCGACCTGGGCCCCAACTCGGTGACGGTGTCGAACGACGGCACCAGCATCCAGCTGACCCTGCCCGAACCGCAGCTGACCGACCCGGAGATCGACGTGGGGTCGGCCCGCATCGTGAGCCGGGACCGTGGGATCGTCGACCGGATCGCGGACGTGTTCGAGTCCAATCCGATCGACGACGGGCCCGTCTACCGCGCGGCGGAGAAGAAGCTGCAGTCGGCTGCCCGGAACTCCGACGTGCTCGACCAGGCCCGGACCAACACCGAGCAGTGGTTGCGCACGTTCCTGGGCGCCGCCGGGTTCGACGAGATCACGATCAACTGGGCCGAGTCCCCGAACTGACCCGCAGGAGCGCTCCGTGACCTCCCCCGACCTGCCCCCGGCCGCGCCCACCGCGCCCGCCGCGCCCACCGCGCCGACCGCGCCGGCCGCGCCCACCGCCACGATCGCGTGGGCGGCCCAGGTGATCGGCGCCACCAAGGTGTACGGCGTCGGCGAGGCCGAGGTGCGTGCCCTCGACGGTGTCACCGTCGGCTTCGAACCCGGCCGCTTCACCGCCATCATGGGCCCGTCGGGCTCCGGCAAGTCGACGCTGATGCAGTGCGCCGCCGGGCTCGACCGGCTCACCGCCGGACAGGCGTTCATCGGCGACGTCGACATCACCCGCCTGACCGAGAAGCAGCTGACCCTGCTGCGTCGGGACCGGGTCGGGTTCGTGTTCCAGCAGTTCAACCTGCTGCCCACCCTCACCGCCCGCGAGAACATCACCTTCCCCCTCGATCTGGCCGGCCGCTCCCCCGACCCGGCGTGGATGGACCAGGTGGTGGCGACCGTCGGGCTGGGCGATCGCCTGGATCACAAGCCGTCGGAGCTGTCCGGCGGCCAGCAGCAGCGCGTGGCGGTGGCCCGCGCCCTGGTCGAGCGGCCGCAGATCATCTTCGCCGACGAGCCGACCGGCAACCTCGACTCCCGGTCCTCGGCCGAGATCCTCACCTTCATGGCCCGGGCCGTCGCCGAGCAGGGCCAGACGGTGGTGATGGTGACCCACGACCCGGTCGCCGCGTCGTACGCCGGGCGCATCCTGTTCCTGGCCGACGGACGCATCGTCGACGAGCTGCTGGCCCCCACCCGGGAGTCGATCCTGGCCCGCATGGGCGCCCTGGGCATCTGAGGCGCGCTCCGACCGTGCTGCGCTACGCCCTCACCAACCTCCGGGCCAACCTCACCCGGTTGATCTCGACCGCACTGGCCGTGATCATCGGCATCGGGTTCCTGGCCGCGGGGCTGATGCTCACCGACGCCATGCGAGCGGCGCTGACCGGCACCGTCGACCTCGAGTACGCGCGGGTCGACCTGGTCGTCGAACCGGCTGGCGCGATCGAGGGAGGTCCGGCGTCGGTCCCCGGATCGGTGCTCGACGCGGTCCGCTCCACCGACGGGGTCGCCGCCGCGGCTGGCGAGCTCACCGGGCCGGTCAACCTGCTGGGAGGCAACGACGAGTCGCTGACCTCGCGGGCCCAGGGTCGGTCCTGGATCGACGACGACGAGCTCGACCCGCTGTCGGTCGAGTCCGGTCGAGCACCGCGATCGACCACCGGCGGCACGACCGACGGTGACGTCGAGGTCGCCGTCGACCGCGGCACCGCCGAGGACCAGGACCTGGAGGTCGGCTCCGACGTCCGGCTCGCGACCCCGTCCGGACCGGTCGCCGCCACCGTCGTCGGCGTGACGACCCTGGGCGGCCAGGACGCTCTCGACGACGGCGGCACGTTCTCCTTCGCACCTGCGGACGCCACCCGGTTGCTCGCCCCCGGCACCGGGGGCTGGACCCGCATCCTGGTGGCGACCGACGAGGGCCGCACCCGGGCTGTGGCCGACAGGCTGCGCGAGGAGCTGCCTCGGTCGGTCGAGGTGCAGGACGGGGACCGGTTCCGCAGCGACCAACGAGCGATGAGCGCCGGCCTGGTCGACCTGCTGCGGCCGCTGCTGCAGGGCTTCGCCTACCTGGCCATGTTCGTGGCCGCGTTCGTCATCTTCAACACGTTCTCGGTGGTGGTCACCCAGCGGTTCCGCGAGCTCGCGCTGATCCGCGCCGTCGGCGGCACCCCGGCGCAGGTCCGTCGGTCGCTGCTGTTCGAGGGGGCGGTCATCGGGGCGGTGTCGAGCGCCATCGGCATCGTGTTCGGCATGGGGTTGGCGTTCGCGGTCCAGGCGATCCTGGGAGCCCTCGACATCCGACTGCCGGGCGCCGGGCTGTCGGTGCGGCCCTGGACGATCGTGCTGTGCCTGACGGTCGGCACGGTGGTGACCGTGCTGTCGGTGTTCGTCCCCGCGTTCCGCGCCGGGCGCACCAAGCCGGTCGAAGCGATGCGCGACGCGGCGGTCGACCACTCTGGCACCTCGACGGTGCGCGCCGTCATCGGCGGCTCGGCCCTGGCGCTGGGCCTTGCGCTGCTGCTCGGGGTCCGCCTGGTGGGTCTCACCTCGTGGCTCCTGCCGCCGGGAGCGCTCCTGCTGTTCGTCGGTGTGCTGGTCGGCGGTCCGCTGGTGGCGCGCCTGTTCGCCGGTGCCCTGCGGGTGCCGGCCCGCCGCCTGGGCCTGACCGCACGGCTGGCGGTCGACAACACGGTGCGCAACCCTCGCCGCACCGCGACGACGGCCAACGCCTTGGTGATCGGGCTGTTCCTGGTCACCGTGGTCACCGTCTCCGGCGACGCCCTCAAGCGGTTCACGGTGGAGAAGATCGACGAGCTGTCGGCCTCGGACTACATCGTCGCCGCCGGAGCGAACGGCATCTCGCCCGAGCTGGTCGCAAAGGTCCAGGGCACCGACGGCGTGGCGGCCGGGGCGCCGATCCGCCAGTCCGTCGTGCTCGACTCGTCGGGACGGATGGTGTTCCTCTCCGGCGCCG
>WBZM01002294.1_pt1 | contig 16589 bp, 15 predicted proteins | sample 5204271 | NCBI WGS metagenome assembly WBZM01 (sample SAMN12344346, study PRJNA552823) | activated sludge metagenome | biome: Activated sludge suspended growth; feature: Nitrification reactor; material: Wastewater; isolation source: activated sludge from nitrification reactor of wastewater...
GGGCGCGCAGCTCATCCTCCAACTGCCGCCTGGCGGCGATCTCCGCCTCCAGCTCTGCGGTCCGGGCCTGGATGCGTGCCTCTAGTCCGGCGTTGAGGGCCTGGATTCCCGCTTCGGCTGCCTTCTTCCGGGTGATGTCCAGGGTGATGCCGCTCGCCCGCGCGGGCTGACCCGCGTCGTCGCAATAGACCCGGCCCACGGCGCGAATCCAGTGTCGGGAGCCGTCGGGCCAGGTCATAGGGTAGTCGAGCTGGAAGTCTTCCCGGCTGGTGGCGGCCTGGCGCCAGGCCAGCTCGACCTGCTCCCGGTCCGCAGGCTCCAGCAGGGACAGAAACCGGTCATGGGTCATTGCCTCCCCGACCGGGACGCCAAAGTGGCGGTAACAGTGGTCGTTCCAGTACAGCGCCCCCGAGGCGATGTCCCTGTCCCACAGGCCCAGTTGGGCCCCGTCCACGGCCAGACGCAACCGTTCTTCGCTGGGCAAGGTGTTTTCATCGACCTGAATGACCGGTTCCAAACGCCGACTCCATGATTTGTTACGGATAGATGACGAGCCGGTAGCCTAGCACACTCCTTGCTAAGGCTTGGTCTGCTGCACGCCCTCGCGACGGCAGCCTTGTTAGTCATGCGCCGTGGTGGCGGTTGATATGTAGCGAACGCGGCCCGGCACCCTGAAATCACGCAATAGGGCGGCTTGATTTAATCCGGAGGCATAAAAAAGCTATATTAAACATTTGCTTAAAATTGATGATATCAACGGCTGGTTATATAATTTAGCGAATACTTATTAATATTTGTCATCCAATCTTCATGTATTTTTAGTTAGCATGAAAAAGCTTAAACAAGAATGAGGAGGCACCCATGTCGATTCCCCGTCACAGGACCGGATTGATGCTTCTGCTGGTGGTGGCAGCCCTTTTCCCCGTCGGCGCCACGTTCGCCGCCCAGGACAAGCCCGCCAAGGCCGAGGCTCAGGCCCCGGTACAGCAGTTCCCCCCCACCTACATCTCCACGGAGGGCCATCGCAAACTCACCCCGGAGGAGTGGAAGGACCCCCGCATTTGCGGCCAGTGCCACACCGCGCAGTACGAGGGTTGGAACGGTTCCATGCATTCCAATGCCTTCAAGGACCCGGTATTCCAGGCCCTCTGGGCCCTGGCGGAAAAGGCCGACCCGACCATGCGTAACCACTGCGGTGGCTGCCATACCCCCATCGGTATCTCGACCGGCACCGTCGAGTTCGATCCCAAGCTCGGCCTCCATGGGGGCTTCACCGCTCCCGAGGTGGCGGCGATGGGCGTGTCCTGCGATGTCTGCCATACCATCACCGGCAGCAACCTGCACAAGACGGCGGTGCTGGAGCATGGCAACTCCTCCTATATTCTCAATCCCGGGGAGACGAAGCTCGCCAGCCTGACCGATGCCGAGTCCCCCTTCCACAAGACCGGCTATTCCGAACACCACGCCAAGTCCGATTTTTGCGGCAACTGTCACAACATCTTCCATCCCGGGAACAACTTCCCCATCGAGCGCACCTACGACGAGTGGAAGTATTCCATTTACGCCCAGAACGACATCCAGTGCCAGGACTGCCACATGGTTCCGGTGGAGATCGCCTCCCAGGTGGCCGATACCCTCAAGCGCCCCGAAGAACTCGATGATCCGAGCCTGGAAGGCTTCGTCGCCCTCGGCGGCCCCTGGCGCAACGTGGTGCACAAGCACGGCTTCGTGGGTGGCAACGCCGTTCTGACCGCCCTCATGGGTGAGGCGGATCCCGACAAGTACGAGGACCTGGGCCGCGCCGACAACCAGGAGGAGGCGATCAAGCGGCTGCGGAGCGTGGCCTCGCTCAAGCTGGAGGTAACCCCCAAGGACGGCCCTCTGACCCAGCTCAAGGTCCGGGTGACCAACGAGCGCGCCGGTCACCACCTGCCCACCAGCCTCACCGAGGTGCGTCAGGTATGGCTGGAGGTGGTCGTCACCGATGATCAGGGGAAGGAGTTGCTGCGCTCCGGCAGCCTGGATGACCACAACGAGTTGCCCCAGGACACCGTGATCTTCAACGCCCACGCCGTGGACGCCAATGGCCAGCACACCAGTTTCCCCTGGGAGATCGTCCGCTTCACCGACATCAACACCATCCCCCCCAAGGGCTGGAAATACGGTAAGTATTACTTCAACGTCCCGGCGGATGCCAAGGACATCAAGGTGGTGGCCAAGCTGCATTACCGTTCCTTCCCCCAGCATCTCGCCGACATTCTTCTGGGCAAGGACGCGGTGAAGGTGCCGTCGGTGGAGATGGTCGCTGTCGAGGAAGTGATCCCGGTTGCCGCGCTGCAGGTCGCGAGCGCCGAGCAACACACCCCTGACCAGCCTTGATGCCACCCGGATAAGGAGGACAAGCACATGAAATCGACATTCATCCTGACCCTGGGGCTGATGGTGGCGGTGTCCGGCCTGGCCCGGGCCGCCCAGGACGCGGAACCCTTTGTCTGGAGCCGCGCGACCCTCAAGACGATCGCCGCGGGCGACCCCGCCAAGGGCGAGGAACTCGCCACCAAGCTCAAATGCAGCAAGTGTCACGGTGATAAGGGCATCGCCGAGGACGACACCAGTCCCAGCATCGCCGGGCAGGTCCCCGCCTACAACTACAAGCAGCTGGTGGATTACAAAAGCGGTGTCCGTGACAGCAAGGACATGAAAAAGGCCACGGCCAAGCTCAGCCAGCAGGACATGGCGGACCTGGCGGCCTATTTCGCCAAGCTGCCCCCCGAACCGCCCTTGGGCAAGGCCAAGGCCCCCATCCTGGTCACCAAGGGCGATCCCGAGCGGCTGCTGCTGCCGTGCGCCATGTGCCATGGCAAGAAAGGCCAAGGTTGGGGCTTCGAGGTGCCGGCCCTCACTGGCCAGAAAGGGGAGCATTTCGTGGAAACCCTGACCGCCTTCCAGACCGGCGACCGCGCCAACGACCATTACGGCCGGATGCGCTTCATCGCCAGCCAGCTCAGTGAAAAGGAGATCGCCGAGCTGGCGGCCTTCTACGGCGCCAAGCCCAGCCCGAAGGAAGAAGAGTGAGCCGAGCCGGAACCAGGTGAGTGCCCGCGGCAGGGAAGCCGCGGCAAGTCCCCCGGCGCCAGCCCCTCTAGGCTCGCCAGGTGGCGCTCTATCTGCTGCAGCAACTCGTTCACCTGGGTGCCTTCCCACTGCTGACGGGCCCGACGGCGGTCGGCGAGAAAACTGTCCACCTCATCCAGCAACAGCACCGTGTGCCGCGGATCGGCCTCGCGAAACAGCCGGGCCAGGTTCTGGTCGGTCTCGCCGACATAGGGGGAGATCAGGTCCGAGGGCCGGGCGCACCAGCAACTCGCGGTCCAGGGCCTCCGCCAGGACCTCGGCGAAGGCGGTCTCGCCGGTCCCCGGGGGCCATAGAGCAGGGCGTTGACCCTTAGCTTCCCATGACGCGCAGCCTGACCCAGGGCCGTGCCGACCGCGGCGCTGACCGCGGCCAGGTGGGGGAAGTCGCTGAGCGGCCAGGCCGCCGCCGGGGCCGGCTCGACGAGTCGGGCCAGGAGGTCGTTGGCGATGAGGTACCCATGACTCGTGAAAAAACCGCCCTGATCGATTATCCGCGGGTGGGCCAGACAGAGACGCAGGGTGTAGTGCGCCAGGCGGCGCGCTAGGGGAGGCAGGAATGAAAAATCGGTCAGCCAGGACCTCGGCGGTGTCGTCATTGGCGCCAGACGTCATCCGACCCGGGATAACCGAAAAAAGAGGTGTGACGCCTCTATTACAAACCCCCATGCCGTTCACGGCATGGGGGGTCACCCGCAGACGGGACCGAAAGGGGCTCAGACCGCCTTCTTCAGCATCATTTCCTTGATATGGCCGATGGCCTTGGTGGGGTTGAGGCCCTTGGGACAGACCTCGACGCAGTTCATGATGCTGTGACAGCGGAACAGCTTGTAGGGCCCTTCCAGGAAGTCCAGACGCTCGTCCTTGGCCTGGTCGCGGCTGTCGGCGAGGAAGCGCCAGGCGGAGAGGAGGGCCTGGGGCCCGAGGAACTTCTCCGGGTTCCACCAGAAGGAGGGGCAGAAGGTGGAGCAGCAGCCGCACATGATGCACTCGTAGAGGCCGTCCAACTGGTCGCGGTCCGCCGGGGACTGGAGGATCTCCTGCTCCGGGGTGGGCTCCTTGCGCTTGAGCCAGGGCTCGATGGCCTTGTACTGCTCGTAGAACTGGGTCATGTCCACCACCAGGTCGCGGATGACCGGGCGGCCAGGGAAGGGGCGCACCTCGACCGGTTCCTTGAGGTCGGCGATGGGGGTGACGCAGGCCAGCTTGTTGGTGCCGTTGACATTGACGCCATCGGAGCCGCACACGCCCTCGCCACAGGAGTGACGAAAGGCGAAGGTCTCATCCTGGGCCTTGATGGCCTTGAGGGCGTCGCGCAGCATCATGCCGCGGAAGGTCTCGATGTCGTAGTCCTGCATGTGGGGCTTCTGGCCCGACTCGGGATCGTAGCGATACACACGGAATTTCATGGTTGTCATCCCTCGGCCTGGCTCAGTAGACGCGCTCTTTGGGCGGGAAGCTCTCGACCGTCAGCGGTTTGGTGCGTACCGGCTTGTAGTCGAGGCGGTCACCCTCCAGGAAGTAGAGGGTATGCTTCAGCCAATTGACGTCGTCGCGCTTGGGGTAGTCGGGGCGGGAATGGGCGCCGCGGCTCTCCTGGCGGTAGAGGGCGGAGGCGGCCAGGGCCATGCCGACATCGAGCAGGTTCTCCAGCTCCAGGGCCTCGATGCGGGCGGTGTTGAAGACCTTGGAGTGGTCGGTGAGGCGCACATCGGGCATCTCGGCGCGGATCTCCTTCATCTTCTCCAGACCCTCGGCCATGATCTCCTCGGTGCGGAAGACGCCAGCGTGGTCCTCCATGCAGCGGGTCAGCTTTTCGCGGGTCTCGTGGACGCTGGGGCCCTTGCCATGCTGGTCCCAACGCTTGAGGCGCCCCACGGCGTAATCCAGGCTGGAGGGGTCGATGTCGCGATGGAAGGGGTTATCCTTGACGTAATCGATGATGTTCTTGCCCGCCAGGCGGCCAAACACCAGGATGTCGAGCAGGGAATTGCCCCCCAGGCGATTGGCGCCATGGACCGAGGCGCAGGCGCATTCGCCCGCGGCGTAGAGCCCGGGCATGGCCTCCTCGCCACTGCCCACGGGCATGACCACCCGGCCGAAGCGGTCGGTGGGGATGCCGCCCATGACATAGTGGGCGGTGGGGAAGACCGGGATGGGCTCCACCACGGGGTCGACGCCGGCAAAGATCTTGGCGCTCTCGCGGATGCCCGGCAGGCGCTTGGCGATTACGCTCTCGCCCAGGTGGTCCAGCTTGAGCAGGACATGGTCGCCCTTGGGACCGGCGCCCCGCCCTTCCTTGACCTCGGTGACGATGGAGCGCGCAACGACGTCGCGGCTGGCCAGGTCCTTGGCCTTGGGGGCGTAGCGCTCCATGAAGCGCTCGCCGCGGCCGTTGAGCAGATAACCGCCCTCGCCACGAACGCCCTCGGTGATGAGCATGCCCTTGCCGGCGATGCCGGTGGGGTGGAACTGGTAGAACTCCATGTCCATCAAGGGCACGCCGGCGCGCAAGGCCATGGCCATGCCATCGCCGGTGTTGATGTGGGCGTTGGAGGTGGTGCGGAACACCTGACCGCAGCCGCCGGTGGCGAGCAGGGTGCACTTGGCCTCGATGAGCAGGGGCTCGCCGGTCTCGATCTCCAGGACCAGGGCGCCGCAGACCACGCCCTCGGCGTCCTTGACCAGATCCAGGGCGAAGAACTCGTCGAAGAAGTGGGTCTTGGCGCGTAGGTTCTGCTGATAGAGGGTATGGAGGATGGCGTGTCCGGTGCGGTCCGCCGCGGCGCAGGTGCGGGCGGCCTGGTCGCCGCCGAAATTCTGGCTCTGGCCACCGAAGGGACGCTGGTAGATCTTGCCGTTGTCCAGGCGGGAGAAGGGCACGCCGCTATGCTCCAGCTCATAAACGGTGGGGATGGCCTCCCGGCACATGAACTCGATGGCGTCCTGGTCGCCCAGATAGTCCGAGCCCTTGACGGTGTCGAACATGTGCCAGTGCCAATTGTCCGGCAGGACGTTGGCCAGGGCCGCGTTGACGCCCCCCTGGGCGGCAACGGTATGGGAGCGGGTCGGGAAGACCTTGGAGACCACGGCCACGCGCAGATCGGCGTTGGCCAACTGGATCGCCGCGTTCAGCCCGGCGCCGCCGGCGCCGATGATCACGGCGTCGAAGTTTCTTCTATTCAATGACATGGTGTTCTCGAAAACAGTTCTCGCCGAGGCCTGATGCCAATGATCCCGGGGTCGGCAACCCCGGGCCGACAGGTTCATGTTGAGGCCAGGTGCCTCAGCCCAGGATCGTCAGGACCCAGAGACCCGTGCCGATGAGCCAGAGGGCCAGCAGGGTCAGGGCCGCGATGCGCAGCCCCAGGGGATGCACATAGTCGATGATGGCGTCGCGTACCCCCACCCAGGAGTGGAGCAGCAGGGCGCCGACGAAGATCAGGAGGCCGATGCGCACCAGGGGCTGACTCAACCATTCCACCCAGGCCACGAAGTCAGCGGGCGGGGCGAAGGACAGGGTCAACAAGAGGTAGACGAAGAACAGCAGCAGGAGGCCGGCGGTGATGCGCTGGTAGACCCAGGCCCGAAATCCCGAGGCTTGGCGACTCATGACAATGCTCCCAGGAGGATGAGGGCGAGAACGGGTGCGGCGACGAGAACGGCCCAGGCGGTCTGCCGGTAGACCGGTTTCTCGATGCCGATGTCGATGTCCAGCATCAGATAGCGGATGCCCGCCAGGAAGTGATGCATCAGCGCCCAGAGGAACAGGAAGAGGAAGGCCTTGAACAGCCAGCCTGATACGAGTTGCGCAGCCGCCTCGAAGCCCGCCGGCCCGGCGACCGACAAGGCCAGCAGATAGACGAAATACGGCAGGGTGGCGACCATGGCGACGCCACTGATACGGTGACCGATGGACATGACCCCCGCCACCGGGAGCCGGATGACCAGCAGGTTCAAAAAGAAAGGTCGTTTTTGGGTGGTAATCATCATCACTTTCCGGTTTTTCAACGCAAACCCGGGGCACAGGCTACCCCATCGGAGACGGCTGAGGGCTGGCACCACGTCGCCTCGCCGCATCCTCCCGATTCGTCAAACTTTGTAACAATCGCATATCTGATGCGGCGCAGCAATCCCGATTTGCTCCGCGGATGGGCCGATCGACCCCTTTTATGACCCTCGCGCCTCGATTTAGGCTTTCCCCGGATCGGGCACTTCAGGTCGCGGCCCCTTGTCCCGGTGGCAAGAGCCGCCCCGCGAGCCAGACGAGCAGGAGCACGGGCAGACCGATCAGGGTCGTCAGGACGAAGAAGCGGGGATAGCCGATGGCCTCCACCATGGTGCCCGAGTAACCCCCCATGACCTTGGGCAGCAGGGTCATGAGGGAACTGAAGATGGCATATTGCACCGCGGTGAAACTCACGCTGGTGAGGCTCGACAAAAAAGCGACGAAGGCGGCGCTGGCCAGCCCCGCCGCCAGGTTGTCCGCGCCCACCGCCAGGTAGAGGATGGCGGCGTCGTTACCCGCCCGGGCCAGCCAGACGAAGACCAGATTGGTCGCCGCCGACAGGATGGCGCCCAACATGAGGATGCGCATGACCCCAAAGCGGGCCGCCATCAGCCCCCCCAGCAGGCCCCCGGCGATGCTGACGATCACGCCGAAGGTCTTGACCGCGGTGGCGATCTGGGTCTTGGTGAAACCCAGGTCCTGATAGAAGACGTTGGCGATGACCCCCAGCACCACGTCGGAGATGCGGTAGAGCCCGATCAGGGCCAGCAGCAGCAAGGCGGCACGGACGCCGTAGCGGGCGAAGAAATCCAGCACCGGGGCCACCCACAACTCCCGGGCCATGTCCGGGTCCACCAGCCTGACCCGCACCAGGAACCAGCCGGTGAGGCCCGCGGCCAGGATCGCTAGCAGAAAGTGCAGGGCCTCGACGCCAAAACCGATCAGCGGCCCTTCCCCCGCCGCCGACCGCCAGGCGGCAAAGGTATCGCCACTGAGGAAGAAGGCCCCGACGAAGGCGCTGGCCCCGCCCGCGAAGACGAGGAGCAGTCGGACATAGTCCCAGGCCCCGTGGCGTCGGCCCGTCGCCCGCGTCCCCAGCGGCTCCTGGATCAGGAGGGTGGTGAGGATGCCCACCCCCATGGTCCCGGCCATGGCGACGTACGTCCAGCGCCAGGCGTCGTAGACGTAGTGCTCCGCCGTCGTGCCCAGTGCGGCGGCCAGGAACAGGGCCCCGGCCCCGGCTACCACCATCCCCACCCGGTAACCCGCGATATAGGTGGCCGACATCAGGGCCTGAAGGCGGGTCTCCGCCGCCTCGATGCGGTAGGCGTCGATGACGATGTCCTGAGTCGCCGCCGAAAACCCCAGCAGCACCGCCGCCAGGGCCATGGAGGTCAGGCTGGCCCCCCCCTGGGCCGGGTCGATGGCCGCCATCAACAGGATGGCCGCCACGATGGCGAGTTGCGCCACCAGCAGCCAGGCCCGACGCCGCCCCAGCCAGCGCGTCAGAAAGGGCCAGGGGACATGGTCGACCAGCGGCGCCCAGACGAACTTGAAGGAATAGCCGAGGGCTGCCCAACTAAAGAAGGTCACCGCCCCCCGGTCCACGCCGGCCTCGCGGAGCCACAGCGACAGGGAGGAAAAAATCAGCAGCAGAGGAATCCCGGCTGAAAAGCCGAGGAAAAACATGGCCAAGACCCGGCGATCCAAAAAGGATCTCAGGGCGGTTCCCCAGGAGGCCCCCCCGGTGATCGTGGCATCAGTACTCGACATGGGCGATAGTCCCCGGCAGGGATAAGACAGGACACCGGGCAGACCTCCCCCAAACACCCCGGGTCGCCCGGAAAAAGTTTACCATTTGCCGCTCATCCGCCCCAGACGGAACCCCAGCCATGATCGATCCCCACCTCTTCGACGAAACCGATCCCGCCAAATGGCGTCTGGCCATCCGCGTGATGGCCATGCCTGCCGACACCAACGCCGCGGGCGATATCTTTGGCGGTTGGCTCATGTCCCAGGCGGACATCGCCGGGGCGACGGTCGCGGTCCAGGCCGCGGCGGGGCGGGTCGTCACCGTCGCCGTCAACGAATTCCGCTTCGTCTCCCCGGTGGCGGTAGGCGACATCGTGGAGATTTACGCCCGGGTCCAGCGCCAGGGCACCACCTCGGTCAGGGTGGAGATCGCCGCCTGGGCCCGACGGGAGATGGACCCCGACAGCCACCATCACGTCGCCAATGCCAATATCACCTATGTGGCGGTGGCCACCGATGGTCGGCCCCGCCCGATCATCAGCCGCCCCGACGCCGCCTGACAACTCGCAACCGCATCGACTAACCAGAGGAGGCACGTCATGTTCGAAGCCATCAAGCTTGGCCGCAAGGTCGACAAGGAGTCCTTCACCGCTCAGCAAGAGGAACTGCGCACCGAGTTGCTCCTGGTCCAGCGCGAACTGCGCCAGACCGACATCCCCGTCATCATCCTCATCGCTGGGGTCGAGGGGGCCGGCAAGGGCGAGGTGGTGAACCGGCTCCACGAATGGCTCGACGCCCGCGGCCTCCAGTCCTTCGCCTATTGGGACGAGACCGACGAAGAGCGTCAGCGCCCGCGTTACTGGCGCTTCTGGCGTTCCCTGCCCCCCCGGGGCGAGATGGCGATCCTCTTTGGCGGCTGGTACCTGGCCCCCCTGGAGCACCGGGTCCACAACCTGTGCAACGATGCCGAACTGGATGGCGAACTCAACCGCATCGTCGACTTCGAGCGGATGCTCATCCAGGACGGCGCCCTGATCGTCAAGTTCTGGTTTCATCTCGCCGAGGCCGACCAGGACGCGCGCCTGCGGGAACTCAAGCGCGATGACCGTAGCCGCTGGAAGATGACCCCCCAGAAGGGCAAGCAGAAGGAGCATTACGCCCATTTCGAGTACGTCGCCGAGCGCATGATCCGCCACACGGATCGCGGCACCTCGCCCTGGTACCTGATCGAGGCCGGGGACCGCCGCTACCGAGACCTGACCATGGGCAAGACCCTGCTCCAGGCCATCAAGCAGCGTCTGAGCGAGCCGCCACCCATCGAGCCGCCCCACACCGCCGGCAAACTGGAACTCCCCGACACCCCCGAGGCCCGGGTGACGGTGCTGGACCACCTGGACCTGGAACAAAAACTCGCCCTGGACATCTATCGCAGCGAATTGACCAAACTGCAGCAGGAACTGAACGGCCTGTGCTGGGACGCCTATAACCGTCGGCGTTCCCTGGTCATCGTCTTCGAGGGCGCCGACGCCGGCGGCAAGGGCGGCGCCATCCGCCGCTTCACCAACGCCATCGATGCCCGTCTCTACCGCGCCATTCCCATCGCCGCCCCCACGGACGAGGAAAATGCCCACCATTACCTGTGGCGCTTCTGGCGGCACATCCCCCGCGCCGGCTACATCAGCATCTTCGACCGCTCTTGGTATGGCCGGGTGCTGGTGGAGCGCATCGAGGGCTTCGCCACCGAGGCGGAATGGCGACGGTCCTATGACGAGATCAACCAGTTCGAGGAGCAACTGGTCGAGAGCGGCGTGATCCTGTGCAAGTTCTGGCTCCAGGTCAGCGACGAGGAGCAGTTGCGCCGCTTCAAGGACCGGGAGGCCGTGCCTTATAAGCAGTACAAGATCACCGAGGAGGACTGGCGCAACCGCGACAAGGCCCCTCAATATCGTATCGCCGTCAACGACATGGTGGTCTATACCAGCACCGAATCCGCCTCCTGGACCCTGGTGGAGGCCGACGACAAGCCCTTCGCCCGCATCAAGGTCCTCACCACCCTGCGCGACGCCATTCGCAACGCCCTTCAGGACGGCAGCTTTGCCGATCCCGGGGGCTATCTGCCCTGCGGTAAACGCCTCGAAAAGCCGCAGGACGCCAACGGCAAGGAGGCCAACGGGAAATCAGGCAACGGCAAGCAGGGATACGACAAAGGCGCCAAGGGGGCCGGGGATTTCGACCCCACGGCGGCACCTCCGAATGGTAATGGTGACCAGAAGGCCAGCAAGGGGAAATCCGGAAAGAAAAAGACCGGCGGCAAGGGCAGCTAAGCGTCCCGCGGCCAGACCTCAGCCCACGCTACCCGATGATAACGAGGAATCTCCATGGATAACGCGAGCCTGGCGGCGGCGGACAGCCGTTGCCTGCGGGCGGTGGCCAACGCCCTGATCGTGGATCTTGGCCTGATCGCCTTTTTGCGGGACCTGGCCCCCCAGTGGGGCTCCAGCACCGGCAAGACCCGCTCCTACAGTGGTCTGATCAAGGGGTCGGACGGCGGCAACCCCTGCATCCTGCGGGTGGACTCCCGGACGGCCATTCTGCTCAACGAGGCCCTTTATCGTCATCAGGGCCCAGCCCCCGTCGCCCGGCAAATGGCCGAGGCCCTGCGCCATCCCGAGATCGCGGAGGATGGCCAGCAATGCCTCGTCGCCGCCCCGGCGCTCCCCCCCCTGATCATCGCCATCGCCCAATATGCCGATGCCGAAGGGCTACCCGTGGCGCCGGATTCGCCCGACTTCCACCATCGGGTGATCTCGATCATGCCGGGTTGACGCCGGGGTCGGGAAACGGCCACCAGCCCCCTCTCCCGGTCAGCAATGATCGGGGGCGGCCGGAAACTGCAATGTGATGTCCCGGTGAAGGGTTTAACCGCCTTCAGGGACGGCCGTAACGCTCCGCGACGTAACGGTCCACCATGTTGATGAAATCCGCCGAGATCCCCTCGCCCTTGAGGGTCGCTACCTTCTCCCCGTCAATGTAGACCGGGGCGGCGGGCCTTTCCCCATTGCCGGGAAGACTGACGCCAATGTTCGCGTTCTTGCTCTCCCCAGGGCCATTGACCACACAACCCATCACCGCCACCCGTAAGGTTTCCACCCCCGGATAGCGCTGGCGCCACGCCGGCAGGCGCTCCCGCAGGTGATTCTGGACATCCAGGGCCAATTGCTGGAAGGCGGTGCTGGTGGTACGTCCACAGCCGGGACAGGCGGTAACCTGGGGAGCAAAGGCCCGCAGTTCCAGGGCCTGGAGGATCTCCTGGGCGACCTCGACCTCCCGTTGGCGCGGGGCGCCGGGCTCGGGGGTCAGGGAGACGCGGATGGTATCGCCGATGCCCTCCTGGAGCAGGACCGCCAGGGCCGCGGTGGAGGCAACGATCCCCTTGGCGCCCATCCCGGCCTCGGTCAGGCCCAGGTGCAGGGCGAAATTGCCCCGCGCCGCCAGTCGGCGATAGACGGTGATCAGGTCCTGGACCCCGCTCATCTTGCACGAGAGAACGATGCGCTCCGCCGGTAGTCCGATCGCCTCGGCCTGCCGGGCACTGTCCAGGGCGGACTGGACCATGGCCTCGTAAGTCACCTCCTGGACCGGCGCCGGTTGGCGTAGGCGGGCGTTGGCGTCCATGAGCCGCGCCACCAGTTCCGGGTCCAGGCTGCCCCAGTTGACGCCGATCCGCACCGGCCGGTCATGGCGGATGGCCAATTCGATGAGGGTGGCAAACTGACTGTCGCGCTTCTCGCCCCGCCCAACGTTGCCGGGGTTAATGCGGTACTTGGCCAGGGCTTGGGCGCATTCGGGGTAATCGGTCAGCAACCGGTGGCCATTGAAGTGGAAGTCGCCGATCAAAGGGACATCCAGCCCCTGGGCGTCCAGGGCCTCGCGGATCAGCGGCACGGCCCGGGCGGCGGCCTCGTTGTTGACGGTGATGCGCACCAGTTCGGAGCCCGCCCGGGCGAGTTCCGCCACCTGGCGGACGGTGGCGGCGACATCGGCCGTATCCGTGTTGGTCATGGACTGGACGACCACGGGGGCGCCACCGCCGATGTGGACCCCGCCGACGGACACGGTGGGCGTTAAGCGGCGGTTTGGAAACGATAATGCGGTCATGATCGGGAAGGGGGCTTCAGGAGACAGGGATCTTACGGCAAGGGCGATCTCAGCCCGCGCACGAGGTCCAGATAATCCGGTTCGTCCGGGCCAATGAAGCCATGCCGGATACAAAAATCGATAATCACCAGATTGCAGTTGAGCTTGAACTCCGCCGTCGTGCGCACCGTGTCCATCACCCGCTCAATGGGCCAGAGTTCAAAACTCGCCACCTCGCCATCCGTGTTCACCGGCTGAAAATCCGCCGGTACTTCCAGGTCGTAGCAGTACATGACATCCGGCTTGAGGCCATGCCGGCCGTCGACGCAATAGGTGATGGCGCCCACCGGGATCGCCCGCGAAGAGAGGGTCTCTGGGATGCCGGCTTCTTCGTGACACTCCTTGCGGATATTCGCCGTCAGATCCAACCCCCAAGGCAGGCCACCGGCGGCCAGGTGATCCAGATGGTCAGGGAAGACGCGACGAGTGGCGGCACGCCGGGCCACCCACAACTTGCACCCCTCGCCATCAGGCACAAAGCCGTTGAGGTGTTGGCCGTAAGCCCGAATCCCAAAATAGGGCGCCGCCGACCGGTCGATAAGCAAGCGCGGTCGGAGGCGATCCGCGCCCGCGACCGGATAACGCTCCCCGTGAAGGTGCCCAATCAGGCCCCGGCCGTGAAGTGCTTCGAGGAGATCATGCAGGATTCGCGAACGGTCCTCCAGGTCGGTGGCTGGGTGAACCCACTCGACCCCCGTCTCGGACCAGGCAAAGACTTGTGGCCACTCCTGTAAGTGGGGCAAAAAGTCACGGCGGATCAGACCCACCCGCTCCCCATCGACGCGGAAGGGGACGAACTGGGCGGGATTCCAGCGGTTGCAGGCCTGAATGTGGTCGAGATAACTCATGGCGATTCCGGCCGCGAACCGACTAAAACTGGCCGGTACGCAGCAAAACCAGGGTACAGGCGCGCTCGCTGGGGATCCCCGCGGCGCTCAGGGCAGCTTCCAAGGCGGGGGACTCGGTGCCGGGATTGAAGATCACCCGCCCGGGCCGGAGGGCGACGATGTCCGCGATCAGGCCTTGGCTGCGCTCGGGACCCACATAGAGGGTCAGGGTATGAACCGGTTCCTGGATGTTGGCCAACCGATCCACCACCGGGATCTCATCGATGCGCTCAAAATTAGGATGGATGGGTATCACCCGATAGCCCAGGTCGTCCAGCAAGCGCAGGGCCTGATAGGCATAGCGCGCCGGCTTGGGGCTGGCGCCGAGGATAACGACGCAATGCTCGGCGGGAAGAGAGGGAATCTGCACAGGGCACCCCTGGGTGTGGTCCGCAAGGGCTGCATGGTAGCGAAGCCTCCTCTCAGGGTCCATTCCCTACACCGGGTCCATAGCCCACAAAGGCCTTTTCCCCTGGAGGCAGCTGCCACGATGCCGGCGAAAGCCATGGGAAGCTATAGGAGGCCATGGCGGGATAGATACTTGACGGCCCCGGATGCCATCGGGATAATGCTGACTTTACTCAAGCGCCCGTAGCTCAGTTGGATAGAGTATCTGGCTACGAACCAGAGGGTCGGGAGTTCGAATCTCTCCGGGCGCGCCAATCAAAACAAAGACTTATCGAGAAACACCAAAGGGCCGAAAGGCCCTTTTCTCGTTTTACCCATCAACTAAGCTTTCTCCCTATTTCCTCCGTCCTGGCAGCAATAATATCTTGGGAGCTAAGACCGACTACCTCGTTAGGCGGTAAAGGTTGTCTCAGCACCAACTCTTAAGCCAGTTGGGAGAGCTTTACGGGACCCACTTGCGCACGGCCGGCAAGGTGAAGAGCGCCAACCAGGTCAAGTCCATCTTCAAGGTCCACATCCTCGGCGCCTGGCCGGAGGTCGCCACACTGCCCGCCAATCAGGTCACGGCCCATCAGGTGGCAGCCATGTTGTGCAAGGTGGCGGAGGTAAGGAACGCACCAGCGGCTATGTCCGTCAGTTCTGCATGCCGCCTATGCGCTGGCAATCAAGGCGCCCTTCGTTGCCAATGTCTCCAGCCACTTCATCCCCTTCGAGATCCAGACCAACCCCGTCGCGCCCATCCCCACGGTGCCGGTGCGAGCCCGTGACCGCACACTGTACAATGAGGAACTCAAGCATTCAGACTCCGGAATGGAAGGCGCTCTATAGCTGGTATCACACAACTTACCAGGGCCTGCTGGCTAGGCAACCGTAATCGCAAATTGCGCACAGGGTTCACCAAAAGGCGTTGGAGATGTCAAGAGAGGGCTAGCAGGGTTTTGGGTTGTTACCTAATCCCCTGTAATTGTTTGAGTTCACCAGAGTGGCCAGTGAGTGGCCAGAACCGCACCAGCCCTTAGCGGATGCGCCCTGCGGGGCAATGAACAACGTTTATCGACAGAGTTATCCACAGAAGCTGGGGAAAACTACCTCTCATAGGTCCACTTCAGTGACTTAGGTGACACTTCAGACTTTGGCTGCTCACCGCCGACTCCAAGATGGTTCCACCCTCCTTTTGGGAACCCGTTGACCGATAGCGTAAGCCAAGGGGCGTTACCCGCCGCTGGGGTCCTCATGCCGACGGCAGGGCCGAACTCAACACGGGTTTTATCGATGAAGGGGTCCCTGGCAGTGCTCATTGCCGGGCTTCTAGTGGTTCTTTCAGCTATTCCAGTTACCGCAATCCAAGGCAGCTGGACGGTGCTGGGTCATGGCCAACCATTCGCTGAAGGGGACTTGCTTTGGCCAGTTGTAGTCCGCCACCTCGATCCCTGCGCCATCCTCCTGGACATGGATCACCAGGCCCTAGACAACCCACGGAGAGTCATGCACCCGCTGCGGATGGACCGCGATCAGTTGATGGCGTCTCAAAGGGACGTTGGAGGCCAGGTAGAAGCTGCCCATGCTGTATTTCCTGATACGGCAGGGGACAGGGCGGGACCCCACGGTGGTGACCAGCTTGGCCGGCAGATCGATCGCGTAACGGGGATACCAGCGAAGTTCCATTGGCTTGGTCCAAATGCCGAGGAAGTACAAACCGTCATGGACCCCACCTCATCTCCAGAGGTTCCCGTCTTGCTGTGGTCTCAGGGGCTCCAGCTCAAGCGTTGAGAGTGCTCCGGGTCCATTCACACCTGCCCTTGGCTACCTGAGAGCTGAAGGGATATCGACCAGCCTGGGTCACCACAAGGCAACCATTGCCTACTTTGTCTATCGTAACAAAAACCTTTGTGCGGGATGAAAACCCACAATGGCCAGGGGGGGTGCAAGCAGAAAAGCAAGGTGGTTGGCTGAACGCGCGGGGTGAAGTGGCTGATCGGCATCCATCCGCATTGCGCAGATTTGCTTACACCAGCAGTTACACGGGGAGGCAACAAACACAAAAGGCTTACCGGTCGCTCGATAAACCTTTGATTTTATTGGTGGGCCGTGAAGGATTCGAACCTTCGACCAATGGATTAAGAGTCTCTGCCACCCAACGTAACACAACAAACAACAATCGAAAATACATAGACTTAGGCCCTCCGGTCTATTGCTTGCGATTG
>WBZM01002295.1_pt1 | contig 16585 bp, 10 predicted proteins | sample 5204271 | NCBI WGS metagenome assembly WBZM01 (sample SAMN12344346, study PRJNA552823) | activated sludge metagenome | biome: Activated sludge suspended growth; feature: Nitrification reactor; material: Wastewater; isolation source: activated sludge from nitrification reactor of wastewater...
CGAGCTGCGCGCCCAGGGCTTCGCCCGGGTGCGGGTCGACGGCACCGTGCATGAACTCGACGCGGTGCCCGGGCTGGCCAAGTCGCACAAGCACGATGTCGATGTCGTCGTCGACCGTCTGAAGGTGCGCGAGGACATGCGCCAGCGCCTGGCGGAATCCTTCGAGACGGCGCTGCGCCACGCCGATGGCCGGGCCGTCGCGCTCGAAATGGACAGCGGCAGGGAGCACCTGTTCTCGGCAAAGTTTGCCTGCCCGGTCTGCTCGTATGCCCTGCAGGAACTGGAGCCGCGCCTCTTTTCCTTCAATAATCCGATGGGTGCCTGCCCGAAATGCGACGGCCTCGGCGTCATCCAGTTCTTCGACCCGCGGCGCGTCGTCGGCAATCCGGCGCTTTCGCTGGGAGCCGGGGCGATTCGCGGCTGGGACCGGAAGAACCAGTTCTACTTCCAGATCATCGAATCGCTGGGGGCGCATTACGGCTTCTCGGTCGACATGCCGTTCGCCGAGTTGCCCGAGGAATTCCGCCAGATGATTCTCTATGGCTCCGGGCGCACCGAAATAAATTTCCGCTACCTCAACGAGAGGGGTACGCGCTTCGATCGCAGCCACACCTTCGAGGGCATCATCCCCAATCTGGAACGCCGTTACCGGGGCAGCGACTCGCAGGCGGTGCGCGAGGAACTCTCCAAGTACATCAGCAACACCGCTTGTCCGCAGTGCGCGGGCACCCGCCTGCGCACCGAGGCGCGGCACGTCCGCGTCGGCAGCAGGACGCTGCATGAAATCAGCAGCCTGCCGCTGGGCGAGGCGCGCAATTATTTCAATTGCCTGGAACTCACCGGCCAGAAGGCGCAGGTCGCCGACAAGATCCTCAAGGAAATCACCGCCCGGCTGTCCTTCCTGATCAACGTCGGGCTCGACTACCTGTGCCTCGAACGCTCGGCGGAAACCCTGTCGGGCGGCGAATCGCAGCGCATCCGGCTGGCGTCGCAGATCGGCTCCGGGCTGACCGGCGTCATGTACGTTCTCGACGAGCCATCGATCGGCCTGCACCAGCGCGATAACGACCGCCTGCTGCAGACGCTGAAAAACCTGCGCGACATGGGCAACTCGGTGCTCGTCGTCGAGCATGACGAGGACGCCATCCGCTCGGCCGACCATGTCGTGGATATCGGCCCCGGCGCCGGCATCCACGGCGGCTTCATCGTCGCCGAAGGGACGCCGGCCGAAGTGGCCGCCAACCCGGCGTCGATGACCGGCGACTACCTTTCCGGGCGCCGGGCAATTGTGACCCCCAGAACGCGTCGACCGCGCCAGGCTGACAGACATCTCCTGGTCATCGGCGCCTGCGGCAACAACCTGAAGGATGTCACGCTCGAACTGCCGGTCGGCCTGTTCACCTGCGTCACCGGCGTTTCCGGCTCGGGCAAGTCGACGCTGATCAACGACACGCTCTATGCGGCAGCCGCCAGGCACCTCTACGGCTCGACCGCAGAGCCAGCAGCGCACAAGGAAATCGTCGGCCTAGACCTGTTCGACAAGGTGATCAGCGTCGACCAGGCGCCGATCGGCCGCACACCGCGCTCCAACCCCGCAACCTACACCGGCCTGCTGACGCCGATCCGCGATCTCTTTTCGCAGGTGCCGGAAGCACGGGCGCGCGGTTACGGGCCGGGGCGTTTTTCCTTCAACGTCAAGGGCGGGCGCTGCGAGGCCTGCCAGGGGGACGGCATGATCAAGGTCGAGATGCACTTCCTGCCCGACATCTACGTGCCCTGCGACGTCTGCCACGGCAAGCGCTACAACCGCGAGACGCTGGAGATCAACTACAAGGGCAAGAGCATCCACGACATCCTCGGCATGACCGTCGAGCAGGCGCGCGAGTTCTATGACGCCGTGCCGGTGGTGGCGAGGAAGCTGCAGACGCTGGTCGATGTCGGCCTCAGCTATATCACCCTCGGCCAGAGTGCGACGACGCTGTCCGGCGGCGAGGCACAGCGCGTCAAACTGGCCCTCGAACTGTCCAAGCGCGATACCGGCCGCACCCTGTACATCCTCGACGAACCGACCACCGGCCTGCATTTCGCCGACATCGAAATGCTGCTCGCCGTGCTCCATCGCCTGGCCGATCACGGCAACACCATCGTCGTCATCGAACACAACCTCGACGTCATCAAGACCGCCGACTGGGTCGTCGACCTCGGGCCGGAGGGCGGCGACGGCGGTGGGCGCATCCTGGTCGCCGGCACCCCGGAACAGGTTGCCAAATGCAAGGCCAGCCACACCGGCCGCTTTCTGAACCAACTCCTTGACAAGATATTGCTCACTCGACCTGCCTACCATGGACCCCACCGCAATCGCACTGCTGATTGACGCCGACAATTGCCCGGCTGCAAAAATTACCGTGATCCTCGACGAACTGTCGAAATTCGGCGTCGTCAACATTCGCCGGGCCTACGGTGATTGGAAGGCTTCCGCTCTCGGCGGCTGGGCAGATATTCTTCATGACTACGCCATTCAGCCGGTCCAGCAGTTCGCCTACACCAAGGGCAAGAATGCAACGGACAGCGCCATCATCATCGATGCCATGGACCTGCTCTACACGCAAAAGCTCTCGGCGTTCGGCATTGCCTCCAGCGACTCCGACTTCACGCCGCTGGCCATGCGTCTGAGGGCTAATGGATTGAAAGTATTCGGCTTCGGCGAGGCCAAGACCCCCCAACCTTTCGTCAATGCGTGCACGAAGTTTCTCTTCGTCGAAAACATTGGTTCCGCGGTGCAAGCTGCGAGCGGGAGCGCCCAAACGGCACAAGCCCTGCCAAAGAAGAAATCGACCAATGAACTGCGCGGGGACACGCGCTTGGTTACCCACCTCCGCAGCGCCGTCGAAGCAGTTTCCGATGAAGAGGGTTGGGCGGCGCTCGGTGGCGTCGGATCGCACATCAACAAGAACTGGTCGGCATTCGATCCACGAAATTTTGGCTATGCCAAACTCAGCGACTTGGTCATTGCCAGCGAACTGTTCGAGTTGCGCCGGGATAGCCACCACCACATGCAACTGCGGTCAAACCGAAAGAATGGCAAGAAATCGGGTGCGTCGGATCCGGCTGTACCATGAGCACCAGCGACGAATTCAAGGGCAAGAAGGGCCTGGTCAGGCTTTGGAATGCGACGGGCTATTCGTGTGATGGCTCGCCGCTTCCTGGAAGCATGAGGCTGCCTTCCGCGAGGAGGCGCTCCTGGCGGCGATCACGCTGCCGCTGGCCTTTAATCTTGGCAGGACAGGGCTCGAACGTGCCTTGATGGCCGGGAGCATCCTCTTGTTCCTGATCTTCGAAATCCTGAATTCCGCCATCGAGGCGATCGTCGACCGCGCCAGCCCGGAAAGGCACGAACTGGCCAAGCGGGCCAAGGACATGGGCAGCGCGGCGGTACTCTTAAGCTTGAGAAACGCCGCGCTCGTCTGGGCTTGCTTGCTCTGGCCGGGGAGCCGCTGACGGCCGCCGAAAGCTCAGAGCGGCAGACAGGCTGGCGCTGATCGCCCAGGCCAGCCACGCCGGCCAGAGGATATGGGAAATGAAGTGTCCGCCATGGGCCTGGCGGGTCAGGCCTATGAACGCCCCGAGCAGCAGGGGCTGCAGCCGCGCTTCCACTTCCTTCAGGGCAAAGGGTTTGGCGAGATAGTCGTCGGCGCCGGCGCCGAAGACGGCCAGTTTGTCGTCCAGCGTATCGCGCGCGGTCAACATCAGGATCGCCAGCGAATTTCCGGCGGCACGCAAGCGACTGGCCAGCAGCGCGCCGTCGCCGTCAGGCAGCCTGCGGTCGAGAACCAGGGCGTCGAACTGGTCGCGGCCAAGCAGCGCATCCGCAACCGCGAGCTAGGGCGCGAAATCGCGGCGATATCCGCAGGTTTCGAGGAAGTCGTAAAGGTTTTCGGCAATCACCCGGTCGTCCTCAACGATCAGGACACACGTCAGCCGGCCTCCGCCGCGACGACGACGCGGTTGCGCCCCAGGCGCTTGGCCTCGTAGAGGGCAAGGTCCGCGCGTTGCAACGCGACATCGATCGAACAGTGGCTGGCATCCGCCACCCCGATGCTGAGCGTGACGCGGACCAGCAGGCCGTCGGGCAGCCGGATTTCCTGCGTGGCCCAGTGTTCGCGAAAGCGCTCGACCAGGATGTGGGCCTGTTCGACGGTGCTCTCGGGAAACAGGAAGGCAAACTCCTCGCCGCCGTAGCGGCAGACAAGATCGGACTGGCGCAGACTCTCCGTGAGCATTTCGGCAAAGGTGCGCAGTACGGCGTCACCGGCACCGTGACCGTAGGTGTCGTTGAGGCTCTTGAAGAAATCGAGGTCGCCGAGGGCGACGGCGGTCGGCCGGCCGTAACGCTGCGCGCGCCGCAATTCGGTCGTGGCCGATTCCATGAAGTGCCGCCGGTTCATCAGCCCCGTCAGGTCGTCCCGATTGGCAAGCAACTGCAGCTCGCGGCGCGCGGCATCATTGCTGACCATCGCGTCATGGAGGCGTTTGGTCGCTTCCTCGACGGCATGGATCTCGGCCAGGCGGACAACGGGGAATTCCGGTGCCGGCCGGTCGACGCCGAGCGATGACAATGCGCGGTCAATCCTCCGCAACGGGCGCAGCAAGTGCTGCCTGAGCAGGATGATCAGCAGAATGAGGAAGCCGCCGAGCAGGATCGTGGCCCCCATCAGCTTGTATCGGGTGAGACGCATGGCGTCGGCAACTTCTCCCAGATCGGCGGTCGCGAGGTTGGCGCCCTCGACCAGGATGTCATCGACCAGCAGGTTCAGTCGCCTGGACATCTGTTGCCATTCCCCCTGCCGCACCTTGAGCATGGCCGGATCCTGTGCCGCCAGGCGGCCGCTCTCGGCAAGGAAGTCCTCCGTGTCTCGGGCCGCCGCCGCCGCCTGTGGATGTTCGAGAATGCTCGGATGGCTTGCCACCAGCATGACGAGGTAAAGCGACTGCTGGCGGCCTTCAGGCGAATCCGAGGAGAATACCAGGTCGCCTTCCTGGCGCAATTGATCGAGGTTGCGCGCAAGCCGCTGGAAGCGGATGATCTTGGGCACGGTCTGCTGTTGCAGGCGTTCCGACGCCTCGCGGGCACGTTCCTGGTCAACGGCCAGAACGATGACGACGAAGGTGAACAGCAGCGCGAAGGCGGCGGCCAGCAGGGCAAATGCGCGGTTCGCCGGGTAAAGTTCAGGCCGGGGCGGCATTGGGCCTCAGTCCAGGTTCACCGGAAAGTGCCGGCGCATGATGCGATGGCCCGTACCGTCGGCGCGAATTTCCGCGATCGCCTGGATGACTGATTGGCGCAACTTCTCCTTCTGTTTCGGCAGGATGATGTGAGCCGTGTCGCCGAGGCCGTGATCGGCGGTGGCAGGGCCGACAAAGCCGTAGCGCCGTGACTTGTCGCGGCTGATCAGGGCATAGCCGGTGCGGATCGGCAGCAGCGCGAAGTCGGCGCTGCCATTGCGCAAGGCGGCGAAGGCGCCGGCCGTCGTCGTTGTCGCAACGACGGTCAGTTCGCGCTCGGCGGCGATTGAGTCGAGGAATGCCTGTTGCTGCGATCCTTCCATCGCCGCCACGCGCGCGCCGCGCAGGTTGTCGATAGTGACCGCCTGACCGAGCTCGCGGGCAAACGCCCGGGCGGTTGCCGGCGATCCGACCAGGCGCGAGGCGGAACGGAAGATCGGTTCGCTGAACGCGACACGTTTCTCGCGCTTGGGGGCGCGCAGGAAGTTGCCGAAGCCGAGATCAAAGCGCCCGTCTTCGACGCCCGGCAGGATTTCGCCGAAGGTGACGTAGGAAACAGCACAGCGGGAACGGATGCGGCGACAGATCTCGCGTGCCAGTTCGTCGGTGTAGGCCACGAGGTCCGCTCCGGGCGTGCTGCTCGGTACGAGATTGCCCTGCGGCGATACCTGCGCTTCATCCTGAACCAGGACCGCCACTCGCAGATCGGCTGCGTGCAGCGCTCCCGACAGCATCGCGGCAACCAGGAGGAGGGATCGGAATGTCGGCATCAATGCACCCGGAACGGCAGGAACTCCGTGTTGATCCGCTCGTTGACCCCGTTGCGCTTGATGCGTTCGAGGGCGTCGTCGATGGCGACCTTGAGTTCGGGGCGTCGCGGGTTGATGCCGAATGAAGCGCTTCCGGCCAGGTCGGCAACCGTCATTACCGTCGCGGCCAGGCCCAGCCGCTGGAACTCCCGGTTGCGCTGCAGATGCAGGCTCGCACTCATCGGCACGATCGCAGCCTGGGCGACGCCGGCAATCAGCGGTGCGCCGAGTTCGCCGCTGGTCGGCACGCCGACGGTATCCCAGTTCTGCTTGCGGGCATAGGCTTCCTGCGCCGAGCCCTTGACGACGGCGACCCGCAGCCCGTGCCGGCCCGGTTCCACTCCGGGCCTGGCGAACCACAGGGTGAGCGAGCGGAAGTAGGGCTGGGCAAAGAGGATCCGCCGTCGCCGCTCGGGCGTATCGAGCAGGCTGACCGCGGCGATGTCGATTTCGCCCCCGGCCAGCGCGTCAACCACCCGATCCAGGACCATCGTCTGAAACTCGCAGCGGGCCTTCATTTCCGCGCACACTGCTCGCGCCACCTCTATGCTGAAGCCCGTCAATCGCCCGTCGGCGTCGCGAAACGCCATTGGCGGCGCGTTCTCGAGCACCGCGACCTGCAGCGTGGCCGTGGCGGCATGGGCCGCCATTGCCGAAGTAAGGCAGGTGGCTGCATACAGGCTGGCGAGAAGGGTGCGCAGGCGAGGCGACATCGAGCCATGTTGTTCGAATTTTCGCGAAAGTATAGCTCAATGCCCGGTCGGATCGATCCCGGGCGGGCGCTGGTTTCGCGAAAGTTCGACGAGGACGCCCTGCAGCGGGAAGAAGATCGCCATCCTGAGCGGCAGGGGATCACCGGCAAAGAGCGCGGCATAGCGCTCGAGCTGCGGCCGGTATTCCGCGGCGCGCCCCTGCAGTGCAGCCGCGGGTTCTTCGGCATCGGCGAAAACCGTCTTGTAGTCGACGATCCAGCGGCAACCGTCGGCGACGAAAATGCGGTCGATGACATGGTTGACCGTAACCGGCGCGCCATCCTCGACGCCGCGAGCCGACCATGCCTGTTCGGCCCCGGCACCGTCATGCTGGGCCAGGATCCAGCGTCCGGCCGTGGAAGCCAGGGTCCGGCACAGGGCCGTGACCACCAACTCGGCCCCTTCGCGGGCCTCCCTCGCGCCATGCCCGGACTCCCTGAGGTGGCGGCGATAAGCGGGCGCCAGCGCCCTGACGCGTCCCGCTGACCAGCCCGCGAGCCCGTCGCCCTCCTGGGAAGCTTTCTGACCTCGGCCGGGAGCATGCGCGGCGCGCGCGATCAGTTCGAGGCAGCGATGCACCAGCGTGCCGACCGAAGCCTCGAGCGCCATGCCGCCTTCCGCCACGTCCCGCTCGATCGTGCCGGCGGCCGGGCGCATGCCATGGGGCGGCGCGCGCAGCGCATCGGGCAGGCCGGCTTCGCGCAGGCGAACCAGCGGCGGGACGAATGTCGCCGGGTCGATGCCGGCGGCCGGCACCGTGACCGGCTCGAGACGGGCCAGTGCCGCAGCGAACACCGGCTGCGCGACGCCGGGCCAGAGCAGCTTGAGCAGGGTGCCGGCTGCCGGCGGCTTGAGGCCGTCGTCGCTCTGCTCATCGACCGCGGCGACGCCGACCAGATGCAGACTGCGGATGGCGCGGGTGGCGGCGACGTAGAGCAGGCGCTCGTCCTCATGCGCGGCGCGCTCGGCTTCGAGCTTCCTGAGATAATCGAAGGTGCTCGGCTTGCCGTTGCCATCCCCCTTGGCCTCCATCGGCGCGACCAGCAGGTGCTCGCGGCCGTCAGCGCCGGCGACTTCGTCCCACAGCAGCAGGCTGCTGTCGTTGCCGCCGGTCGCGCGGTGCAGGCCGGGGACGATCACGGTATCGAATTCGAGGCCCTTGGCCTTGTGGATGGTCATCATCTGCACCGCGTCGCCGAGCGGGTCGGCCGGCGCGTAAAGCTCGGTGGCATGGGTGGCCAGCGTTTCGGCGCCGAGGTTGCGGGCGGCGACCAGCTGGTCGATCAGCAGGAAGAAGGCCTCGACATCGTTCATGGCCTCGGGCGCTTCCAGGCAGCGTGGCCCGCCGAGCATGAGCCAGACGCCTTCCAGCCAGCGCCGCGGATGCTGGCGGCCGCGGCCGGCGAAGGCCAGGCGCAACACTTCACGAACATGGGTCAGCCGTTGCCGGCCATCGTCGGAGAGCCGGGCGACGCGCTCGTCGTCGTGCATCAGTTGCCAGATGGTGGCTTTCCTGTCGTCGGCGGCCAGCGCGTGCAGGTCGGCCAGCGTCAGGCCGCACCACGGGGCGCGCAGCAGGGCCAGCCAATGCACGCGGTCGGCGCGGTGGTGAAGGGCGTGGAACAGGGTGAGCAGATCCTGCACGTGCTGGCGCCCGTCCAGCCCTTCGATGTCGACGGCCTGGAAGCGCAGTTCCGGCGCGCTGCGGCGGATTTCGGCGACGAGCGCGTCGAGGTGGGTGCGCGCCCGGACGAGCACGGCGATTTTTTCGTCAGGCGCTGCGGCCAGGGTCTGACGGATGATGGCGAGCACGCGGCTGGCTTCGTCCCGGACGGGGTCGCTGCCGTCGCGCGCGATGACGGGGTGTACGACGACGCCGCTGTCGGCGCGTGGCGGCCGCGTGACGGCCGATTCGGCATAGCGCACGGCGCCCGCTTCCGGGCTGTCGGCGGCCGGAAAGATGCCCGGGAAGGCCGCATTGACCCAGTCGACGATGGCGGGATACGAGCGGTTGTTGCGGAACAGGCGCAGGGGGGCGAGGCGGATGTCGCCGATGCCGCGCTCGCGGACGCGCAGGAAGAGGCCGACATCGGCCTTGCGGAAGCGGTAGATCGACTGCATCGGGTCGCCGACGACGAACAGCGTGCGGCCGTCGTCGGGCGTCCAGCCGCGCGTCAGCTTCTCGATCAGCTCGACCTGGCTCGGGCTGGTGTCCTGGAATTCGTCGACCAGCAGGTGGCGAATGCGGTAGTCGAGCGCCTGGGCGAGGTCGGTCGGCGCCTCGTCTTCCCCCAGCGCCAGCCCGGCGCGGCTGGCGAATTCGATGAAGTCGACCTCGCCGGCCTCCTGGAAGGCCAGCCAAAGTTGCCCGGCGGCCAGCCGCAACAGGCGCGAGAAGCATTCGACGGTGGCCCATTCGGCCTCGCTCAGCTCGGGCTGGGGCAGCCGGACCAGCATGCCGAGCGCTTCTTCCAGCCTGGCGCTATCGCGCAGCTCGGCCAGCAGTTCGAGCATCGCCGTCTTCCGGTCGGCGCATGCCTTGTCGGCCGGGAAACCGATGCGCTTGTCGACCGTCTTGCGCAACGTGCCGCTGCCGGTCAGCAGCAGGCCGGCGACGGCCTGCCACTGGCGCAAGTCGGCGATAGTTGCGGTCAACGGCGAATTCCAGTCAAGAATGGCATCGACCAGGCCGGGCGCGTTGGCGGCGGCAAAACGGGCCAGCGGCATCAGCCGCGCTTGCATGCGGGAATCGACCAGGCCGGCGACGACGGCCAGGTCGCGCTCGATGAGCGCCGCGAAACCGGCCTCGACCTCTGGCTTCAGCGCCCCGCTCTCGATGCGCGTGGCGTGGTGCAGCCACTGGTCGCGCCGCCCGAGCATGACGATCAGCAGCTTCTCCAGGCGGCGGGCGTCGTTGTTCATGAAGGCGAGCGCCTCGGCCACCACCTCGGCGTCCGGCGTGCCGGATTCGACCATTTCCAGCGTCCGGCGCGCCGCCGTCGCGTAATGCGCCACGGCATCCTCGGTGACGCCCGGCTGGCTGCCGAAGCGGCTGAGGTAGGGCATCTGCCGGGCGAGACTGGCGCACAGGGCATCGAGCGTCGTGATGCGCAGGCGGCCGGGGTGGCCGAGAAGTCCCCAGCCACGCTCGGCATCCTGGGCCAGCACCCGGCTCGCCAGGTCGCTGGTCAGCCGCTTGTGCGGCTGCGCGGGCACCGCGCCGCTTGCCGCCCGCTCCAGGCTGCCGAGGATGCGGTCGCGCATCTCAGTCGCCGCCTTGTTGGTGAAGGTCAGCGCCAGCACCTCTTCCGGATGTTCGACGATTGCCAGCAGGCGCAGGTAGCGCTGCGTCAGCAGTTCTGTCTTGCCTGCCCCGGCCGGAGCTTCGACGATCCAGGAAGCGACCTCGAGCGCCCTGCAGCGGGCGGCTTCGTCCTCGGCGAGGCGGTCGACCGCGGCTGTCATGCCAGCATCCCGGCAAGCAGACGGCGGCGTTCGGGCAGGCGCAGCAGCGGCAGGACCTCGCAGTATCGCAGGGCGTTTTCGTCGGCGAACACGGCCCCGGCGTGTCCTGCCCTGACCTCGCTGGCCACTGCATGCAGGCGCTCGCGCCAGTGGGTGATGACGGCGACCCAGTCCGGGAATTCCGCGGGATCGAAGATTTTCTGCCGCGTATCGGCGATGCCCTGGACGCCGGGCAGGATGTCCCTTTCCTCGGCGACCCCGGCGAAGGATGGCTTGTCGAGCAGCACCTTGGCGAAGGCGACCGCGGCGACCTCGTCGTTGACCAGCGCGGCGTAGATCGGCAGTTGCGGCTCGCTGATGCGCTCTCCGCCCCAGCTCCTGATGTCGATGCTGGCGCCGGTCTTGTAGTCGATGATGATCTGCCGGCCGTCGTCCAGGCGATCGATGCGGTCGACGACCACCTTGACCCTGATTTCCTCAATGTCGACTTCGGCGGCCTGTTCGCAGGCGATGACCGCGAACTCCAGCTCGCGCCTGCCTTCGACGGCCAGCCAGACGTCGAGAAGCCTGTGCAGGCGCGCCGCTTCCAGTTCGCGGAAGCGGGCCGGCAACGTCACGTGGCGATCCATCTCGAACGCCCTGATACCCGTGGCGACGGCCTCGGCGATGGCCTGCCGGCGGACTGCTTCGCTCATGCCGGCGAGGGTGGACGACGTCCGCACCGCCTTCCAAAAGGCTTCTAGCGCCTCATGGACGAGTGTGCCGCGAGCCGCCGGGTCGAGTCCCTCGACCGGCTCGTCCATCGCCTCGGCACCGAGCCGGTATTGGTAATAGGCCCAGGCCGGGCAGATCGCCTGCGCGCGCAGCAACCAGCTGCCGCCGGGCACCTTTTCGCCGGCGGCGACCGGCGGTGCCAGGGAATCGGCGAGCAGTTCGCAGGCGGTACCGGCTTCCCTGCCCAGCCGGCGCGCCAGCGTCACCACCGCGCCCGGCGCAGCTTCGGCCAGCGGCATGCCGGCGATCAGCGGGCTCGGGCGCAGGATGCGGTTGCCGTCGGCCCGCGAATACGAGAATGTCACGTCCGCAGCGGCCAGCGACAGGCGGGCATGCACCCGTTGTGCGAAATCGAGCTCGACCTCGGCGCTGGCATGCGCCACCCCGGCCGCGCGCAGCAACTCGGCCGGCAAAAGCGGGTTGGGCCGCGGCGGCGGCGGCCAGAGGTCGTCGTTCATGCCCATCACCCACAGGGCGTCGAACGCGAGCCCGGCGCTCTCGAGGACGCCAAGCACCTGGATCGCCGGCCGGCCGCGCGTTTCCGGCTGGAAGATGCGCTGCTGGCAAAGCTGCGACAGGCGACGCACGGCGTCGTTTAGCGACACCTCTCCGAGCAGGTCATCAAGTCGCCCGAAGCCATCGAGGACCTCGCCGAATGCCCGCTGCGCCTGAAACTCGTGGCTGGACAGCGGGCGATCGCCAGGCCAGCCCGCCGCCTTCAGGCTCCTGTGGAAAACACCAGCCCACGCGCCCGGACGCCGCTTGCCAGACATGCCCGCCATCGCGTCGACCAGAGCGTCCAGCGCCGCCACCGTCTGCGGGCACAGTGGCGGCTCGTCTTCGGCCAGGCGGCCGGCCAGCCGGATCACGGCCGGCAGGGTGGTGAAATAGGGCAGATCGCGGCGCAGCGCGGCGTCAAGGCAGGCGCGGCCGTCGCCCTCGGCCTCCGCCGCCGACCAGCCACCGGCCAGCAGCAGCGCCGAGAGACGGCCTTGCTCGACCTTGGCCCGTCCGCCGCCCACGGCCAGCAGATCGAGGGCAACCCGGATCAGCGGCAGGTCGGCGAGCCTGCGGCCGAGCGAGAAGTTGAAGCAGCGTGGCGATTCGGCGGCATCGGGCCGGATCAACGCTGGATGCAGCGCGTCGTCGAGTGCGAACTCCAGGCGGTCGCGCACGCTGGCGAGATCGGGGGCGACGATGCCGAGCCGGCACGCCGGGTCGGCCGCTAGCTGCGTCTGGGCCCAGGCGGCGATGGCCGCGCATTCGGCGGCGATGTCCGGACAGCGCATTGCCTGATGCTCGCTGCGCGCCTGAAGGGAACCGGGGGTTCCGGGGTCGACCGCGTATCCCGTCTGAGTTTCGACAGCGACACCGCATCCCGCCAGCGCTGCCATCAGCTTCCGTTCGAGTGGCGCAAGGCGGTCGAAGCCCGCGAAGATCACGGCGGATGGCAGGGCAAAGTGCCCGGCCGCGATCAGGTCGATCAGTTGCAGGTGCAGGCTGGTGGTATCGCTCCAGTTGGCAGCCCGGCAACGCTTGTCGAAATCGGCCTGCCAGGCGGCAAAGAGCCTCGCCTCGTCAGCAAGCTGGTGGCCGGTCGGGTGGATGTTCCACAGGCGCGAAATCGCGTGGGCCTCGGCCGCCGAGTTCGCCATGCCCTGAATATCGAAAAGCGGGGCGGCCTCGGTCAGCGTCGCGGCAATGACCCTTTCCCAGAGCAGGTGCTCGGCGAAAGGGTCAAGGGCAGTCGGCAGATCGGCAACGCCGCAAAGCAGCGCTTCGTTGGCCAGGGTTGCCAGCCATTGCCCGATGGTCAGCGCCCGCCGTGTCTGCCAGACCGCCTGCCCGTCCGGCGCCTCGCCGCGCAGTGTCTGGGCGAGGCGGGTGGTAGCGCAGAGGGTCAGGCGATCGCTCAAATCGGCGCGGTCAGTTGGCGGGCGGCGCGGCGGGCGGCGGTTCAGGTGCCGGCGGCGGCGTCGGCGTGATGGAAACGACTGTCAATTCCTCGTAGGTTGCGAAAATCTGGTCACCGACACGGACGTCCCTGAGCAGTTCCTTGTCCTTGACGACCAGGTCGACACTGCGCTGCGGGCCCCGCAAGGTTATGGTGCCGGCGGTGGCGTCGACCGCGGTGACATCGGCGATGACCTTGATCGTGCGGCTCATGCTGCCACTCGGCTTTTCGCCGGGCTTCGCCGCCGTCGTCTGTTCCGATTCGATGCGCTCGCGCAACCTGCCGCCGCCCTTTTTCAGTTCGAGAGCAAGCGCAGAGACGTAAGTCAGCGTCACCAGATCGCCGACTTTGATCTTGTTGAAGTTCTTGACCTGCGGCCCGGCCGTCACGGTAATCACCTTTCCGCTGGCTCCCAGGATGGTGACCGCCCGCGTGTTCTTGTCGATGGCAGTGACCGTCCCTTGCAGTTCGACGGCGTCGGCGACGGCGCCCTTGTCCCTTTCGACGACGGTGGCGGCCTTCGGAGGCTGCTGGGCCGAGGCGAGGACCGGGACAGCGGCGATGAGCGCCGCGAGCAGGATGGAACGAGTCTTCATTGGGTGTCTCTCCTTGGAGGAAAGCCTGATTATGCCAGCGAACGGCCGGGGTCGCACCGTTCAGGGAATGCCGATCGAAAGGAACAGGTTGGACGCGCCGTTGGTCGAATAGCCGAAGCCGAGATAGGCTGGGCCGAAGGGCGTTTCGCCACCGAGGTAGACGGCGGCGGAATTGAGGATGTTGGTGCCGCTGAGATTCGTTTCCGTGTAGAAGGTGCCGACGTGGGCGCCTTCAAGGGCGAACCCCAGCCGCATGTCGCCGCGCAGCCCCAAAGGAAAGGTTCCGATGATCTGTTCGGCGCGGATGCCGGCATAGGTGATGTCGTCACCGAGAATCTGGCCTCTGGCGAAGGCGCTCATGTTGAGGAAACCCCCCAGCCGGCCGGCACTGTAGAACGGGAGCTGGCCGCGGGGGGAGCCGACGTAGTTGGCACGCCCGCTGATCACGGTACTGCCGAGCGAGAAGACACCCTGCAAGTCGACTTCGGCGCGCGAGAAACCGGCGTCGGTGGAATCGAAATAGTCGAATCGCGTGGCCCAGCCCTTGGTCGGGAAATACAGCCGGTTCAACTGGTCCAGCGAAAGCCTGGCGTTCCAGCCTGAGTAGGATGTCTCGAAGCTGTTGGGCAAATTCGTGCCGCCAATGTCACGGTCGAAGCTGCGGTTTTGCGCGATCCAGCTCAGGCGTGCCTGGCCGAGCGTGCCGAAATTTGTGCCTGCCGACAGGACGAGGGCAGTGCCGGAATTCAGGTATTGGGCGACGCGCTTGTTGTCCTGGAAAATGTTCTGCTGAACCCGCTCGTACTTGATGCCGGCCTCGACAAAGAAGCGTTGTTCGGGATCGAGCGGCTGATAGAAATCCAGACCGGCGCCGAGATTGCTGCCGATGCCCACGGTTGCCAGCAATTCGGCGCCGAGTTGGTTGATCAGGGTCTTCTGATAGGCGGCCCGCAAGCCGAAGCTGGAGCCCTGGTTGGTATCTGTGTCCAGGTTCAGTGCAAAACGCAGGTAGTCGGGTCCCCAGCTCTTTTCGACCGGGAGGATGCGCAGGATGTTGCGGTCGCGCTGATTGAGCAGTTCGTAGTCGACACTCTGGTAAAAGCCGTCGCCATAAGTGCGCAGGACATCCCGGTTGATGTTGCTGGTGGATAGCTGCTCCCCGGGCTTGATCGTCAGTTGCCGCTCCACCATGGCCGGATTGACCCGTTTGAGGCCGGCGATCTCGATTTCGTCGATGGTTGGCTTCGGCAGGTAGACGCGATCGATCGGCTCGCGCCACAGGGCATATTGCCGGGCATCGGTGCCGAGCCTGGCCAATTGCTCGCGGACCTTTTCGGCAGCGGCGCGCCCGCGATCGGCGGCTTCGGCATTGCGGCCGAAATCGCCGGCGGTAATTGTCCCCAGGTCGGGCTGGATGTAGATGTCGGTCGGCTTGAGCGTGGCCAGCGAGCGGGCCACGTTCTGTTCGGTCAGGATATTGACCATCTGCGCCGATATGGTCAGCAGGGAGCCCACGCTCTCGGCGGGCAGGAGCGGCGAACCGACGTTGACCGCGATCACGATGTCGGCATTGCAGCGTTCCCGGGCCTCGCCGATCGGCACGTTATCGACCAGGCCGCCGTCGACCAGCTTTCTCCCGTCGCGGGTGATCGGCGCCAGCAGTCCCGGCACCGACATGCTGGCGCGCATGGCCGTCGTCAGGCTGCCTTCGCGCATGACCACGCGCTCGCCATTGCCGATGTCGGTGGCAATGATCGAGACCGGCAGCGGCAACTTCTCGATGCGCCGTTCGCCCCGGTTGGCGCCGACCAGCTGGTTGAAGAAGAGCTTGATCTTGACGCCGTCGATCACTCCGGGCGGAAATCTGACGCCGTCGCCCGAAACACCGAGCTCCGAGCCGGGAATGAAACGGCGCAGGGTTTCCTTGTAGCGGTAATTGACGTCAGAAAAGTCGGGGATGTCGCTGAACATGGTGTCCCAGTCCGCCTCGGCCATCTCCTTGCGCATCATCGCCGGCGTCAGGCCGGAGGCGTAGGCGCCGGCAATCAGCGCGCCCATGCTGGTGCCGGCGACACAGTCAACCGGGATCTTCAATTCCTCGAGGACCTCCAGCACACCGATATGCGCCGCGCCGCGCGCGCCGCCGCCGCCGAGCACGAGGCCGATTCTCGGGCGGCCGGTGTCCGCTGCGGCTTGTGCGCTCAATGCCAGTGCCAGCGATGCGGTAGCGAGAAAGCGTATGAACGGTTGCATTGGAATCCTCAAGCGGATGAGCAAAAAAAAACCCCGCGCGAGCGGGGTTTTCTGAAGCGCGGCGGCTTACTTGGTGCCGATGACTTCGATGTCGGCGCGACGGTCGGGCTGCAGGCACGCGACCAGCTTCTTGTTGGCGCCGTTTTCCGGACCCATCTTCTTGCACTTGTCGCCGGTGACCGGTTGCGTCAGGCCCTTGCCTTCGGTGTAGACACGGTTGGCTTCGATGCCCTTGGAGACCAAGTAGGTCTTGACGGCAGCGGCACGACGGTCGGACAGCTTCAGGTTGTAGGCGGCGGAGCCGATACGGTCGGTGTGGCCGACGACCAGGATCACTTCGAGCTTGATGGCACCGGCCTTGGCGACCAGTTCGTCGAGCTTGGCCTTACCTTCCGGACGCAGCGTCGCCTTGTCGAAATCGAAGAGGGCGTCGGCGGCGACGGTGATCTTCTCACCGGTGGGCTTCGGCGCGGCAACCGGGGCCGGGGCCGGTTCGCAGACTTCCTTCGGCAGCAGGTCCTTGTCGCACTGGCAGCCGGCCGGATCCTTGGCGGCAGCCGCCGGGGTCCAGTAGCCAGTGCGCCAGCACAGGCCGAAGCCGCTCAGGGCGACGACGTCGCGCTGGTCGATGACATAAACGCGCTCCTGTGCCTGAGCGACGGTGGCGCCGAAGCCGATACCGGCCAGCAGCGCCACAAG
>WBZM01002296.1_pt1 | contig 16576 bp, 23 predicted proteins | sample 5204271 | NCBI WGS metagenome assembly WBZM01 (sample SAMN12344346, study PRJNA552823) | activated sludge metagenome | biome: Activated sludge suspended growth; feature: Nitrification reactor; material: Wastewater; isolation source: activated sludge from nitrification reactor of wastewater...
TGAGCTTTTCCAGCAGCGTGGAGTCCTTGAGACGTTGGGCCCCGAGGTTGAACGTAAACGACACCAGGGCGTCCCATTGCCCCTGGGTCAGCGGCACCGTGACCAGCCGGCGCACCGCCGCCTCCGCTGCAACCACAGTAGAGGGTACCGCCGACCAAGCGTACAACGCCGGTCTCACGCGTCGTTATCCGGGACTTGGAGTTTGACGCGTAGGGCAGACAGGATCGGCAGGACCAGGGCGTCGTCAAACTTGGTCGGGGACTTGGCGATAGCGTCCTCGATGCTGTCGATCAGCTTGTCAAGGGCGGTCTTCATGATGTCGTCAGGGATCAACGCCAACAAGGTGGGCATCAACAAGTTGATGATCTGCGTGGTCGGGGTTAGGAACAGGTTGTTCATCACACAGGCTCCGGCTACAAGGTAGCGGCTAAGGTAAAAAGGTCATCGAGGTACGCATCAGGCAGACCCATAGCGGTCGCTGCGGCATGCAAAGTAGGGTCGTCACGGCGCCAAACCTGCGCCCGTGTGATAAATGCCCGCTCCACGAAGGTCCGCGCCGGATCATTCGCCCACGTTTCGTATGGCAGGGCCAGATCGGCAGCGTCTATCGCCAACAGGGCTTGAAGGGCGGTAACCTCTTTCGGCACGCGGGCCTGTAACTCTTCCGGCGTCAGCGCACGCACCGTCCACTGCTGCGTCCATAGGCCGTCTATCTGAAGCGGCTGCCCTTCCTCAGCCACTTGAACCGCCGGATCGTGCTCCGGTATCGGGCTCGGCAGCAGCGCGCACACACCGAAGTCCAGCAGTACGGAGTCATGCAATTCGCTGGGAAACGAAGTGTTCACAAACGCAGCGCGTAGTTCTGCGTGGCTGCGGTAAACCGCCTGAGTATTGGTGTTAAACCACATTACACGTCACCTGTGTTAGTTGAAGGGAAGGCGCGACCCGCACCCCAAATGATGCGTACCGCCCCTTGCAGGCCACTGCCGCCACTACAGTTGGAGGCTGCTCCTGCCCCGGAGCCTCCTCCGCCGTAGGCTCCTCCGGCGCTACCGATACAGCTAGTGTCGCTGAAACCGTTGGTACCGCCAGAGCCGCCGCCACCGCCAGCGCCTAGTGACGAGCCGCCGGAACCGTTAGAGCCTTGACCTAGTAGACCAACACCGCCGCCGCCGCCGCCCGCGTAGTCTGAGCTGGTGCTGCCGCCAGAACCGCCGCCCCCGCCACCGCCCGCACCGGCTGAACCTGTGCTGGACCCAGAATTGCCGCCAGCGCCGCCAGCACCGGCATACCCCGCCGCGCCGCCGCCACCCGCGCCGCCGCCGCTTGCCTCATCACCGCCTTTGCCACCCGCGTATTTGGTATCACCGGTGCTAGTGGTTGTAGCGCCGCCCGCGCCGCCCGCGCCGTTATAGGTGCCGCCGAGGCCCGGAGCCGCCAGCACCAGGATGGTGGAGGACCGCTTGACGTATGACACGGAACCATAGAGGCCGTTGGTTTGGTAGGAGCCCCCAGTCCCGCCTGAGCCGGCCTGAATTGAGAGCGACTCGCCAGGGGTAACCGCCACGTTATTGCTGTAGGCCAAGGCACCGCCGCCACCACCACCGCCACCGTTTTTAACAAGGACGTTGTAACTACCCGCCCCGCCGCCGCCGCCGCCCACGCAAAGGATGCACACGGATGTAACGCCGGCGGGTACCGTCCAACTGGTTGTGCCCGCCGTGGTCCAGGCTTGCTGGCCGGGCGGCGTAGCCTCAGCCATCAGCAACATGCGCGCGATGGGCATCAGTAGTTCTGCCCCGCGTTGGTCGCGTACCAGGTAGTCCCGCCATCGTGCGTCGTCAGTACCACCCGGTCGACCTTGCCATTGGTGGAGGTGAGGGTGGGTGCCGTGCCGCCCGGCCATTTCACGCTGCTGCCCCAGGTGATGGTGCGCGGGGTACCATCGGCTATCAGCTCCAGGGTGCAGCCGTAGGCCGTCCCCGTCGCCGGGACGTTGGAAAAGGCCAGGGTGGTGATGCTGGCATTCAGCGCCACGGCGAAGACGTTGCCGGCGGCGCAATCGAGGGTGAGAGTGCCGGCGCTGATGCTGGGCGCGGTCTTGGTTTCGCGTAGCCCGGTCAAAGTCTTGTTGGTCAGGATTTGGGTATCGGTGGTACCAACAATCGCTCCGCTCGGCAGCGTCGGCGTACCTGATAGACTGGAATAGGCGATTTGTGCCCCATCCCCGCCACTATGATCATGGCTGTTGCCGTTGGTTACACCCTGCGCAGCCAAAGCGTATTCGGCATAGGTTGACACGGTCAATCCAATCGCCAGACGGTTTTCGTCGGTGATCAAGTATGGCTCGCCCGTCGCCAGACCATTGGCGGACGCCGCCGCGTTGAGCTGCGCTCGCGTACCCCGTTTGATCTTGATGGTCTGCGCCATGATCAGAACCGCTTAGGCAAAGGTACCGCCATCAACCGTACTAACCGCCAAGGTGACGTAGCCATTCCCGGCGTCTTTGGTCCAGCTCATGCTGGCGTCCATGCGCAGCACGCCATCGGTGCCATCGGTGCCCCAGATGTAACCCGAGGTGCCGCCGGAGACCACGGCCACCTTTTCATCGCTGGACCCAGCAGGGATGTTGAGCGCAGTCTTGAACGCCTCGAAGGTGATCTTCTTTTCCTTCTGTCCGGTGCCATCGGCGTCGTGCATGATCAGCAAGTCACTGGCCGCCGTGACGCTGGCCAAGGTAACCAAATCGTCAATGGCCGGGACCACCGGGAGCTTGGTGGTGGCATCGGTAGCGACGTGCAGGGTACCGCGATCCGTGGTGATCAGCGGCTCGCCGGCCAGCATATTGGAGGTGGGTAGAGCGGACTTGAGGCCGCGCCGTAGTTGTAAACGTGCCATGAAAGGAGCCTCAGTTAGAAAGTTCCGGCGTCAAGATTGCCAGACAGGTTAGCCAGGTTGAAGCAGTTATCGCGCACCCCGGTCGGGTCATATATCAGGGATTGCATGTCGCCATCGCCGGGCGGGCCTTGCGGCCCACGAATGGCGCCAACATTGGTCCAACCAAGGTCAGCATCGTAGATATAGCCATCGCCAGCAGTATAGCCGTCGCCGCTGTCAGTGACGATGTAGAGGGCGCTGGGGCTCGCCGTCGCCGGTAGATCAGCATAGGCTACCGCCCCCGTCACGGTGAAGGAGGCCCCTGCCGGGCCTTGCGCGCCGTCGGGACCGCGCAGTCCCGCTGCAACCACAACCGGCAGCGTCGTGGCGGGCAACACGGTCACCGCCCGTAGGCTGGGCTGGGAAACCGCTACCGCGACCCCGGTGGTGACGGTGATGGTCATACTTCTGCCGGTAGTGTGATGTCTTCCAGGACGGTAAGGAGCACGGTACCGGAGGACATGACTTTACCGCCGGTGTGCGTCAGCTCCAGATCGGTGTAATAACTGCCAGGGTCCACCGCCGCCGTGGTGGCTGGTTCAAAGGTCGCCGTCACCAGACCCGTGGTTGGGTCGGCGTCCAGCGTCACCGTGTCGGCCTCCGCCACCAGCTCAGCGGTCTTGCGCGTGCGCACCTGCATCCGCCCGGTGTAGTCCGTCAAGTCCACCGCCGTGCCGTTAGAGTCCGTCCAGGCGAACTGAAGGTCCCAGGTATCACCCCGTTTCACCGGGGTCAGGCAAGGGATGTCGACGCTGCATGTACTCATGGTTTAGCCCCCTCGCGGGGTATTGGTAGGGCCGGTCGACATGTCAGATTGCATGTCTACCCCCACCGTCTGGGTAAAGGCGTTCAAGTGCTGCTGCGCCCGCTCCGCGTTGGCCGCGTATTCGGCGTCGGTGGTAAAGGCGCGGTAGAGCATGAAGTCTAACAAGGGGCCACTGTAGATGTCGTCAACACTGATCGCCGTCGTGGTGTCCGTCGTCAACTGCTCCTCGGTCAGCGCGTGCTGCGTCGGCAGGGCGTCGTACACCACCTCAAGCTGCGCCGTGGCCAACGCCGGCGGGTAAACCAAAAACTGCTGCGGCAGCAAGAGGTCGTAGCAATAGAGCTGAATGGACAGCGCCTGCGCCTCATCGGTCCAGCCAGGGCGTTGCGTATCCAACGCCGCCTGCGGTACCAGTTGCACCGCCTGCTTGGTCGAGCCCGTGGCGACATTGCGCACAACGGAACGTAACCGCTGCGCCGTAGGAAAGCCCCCTGGCGTCTTGGTCAGTATCTGCCGGTAACCGGCGGCGCAAGTAAACGTCCCGGTGGTCATGCCCACATCGGGGCGCAGCATAAACAGGGCGCGGTACCCCTCGTTGAGGTTGCGCTGATGATGCACCCGCGTCCAACGCACAAACGTCGGGTCTTGGAGAACCCGCGCCGCGTCCGCCAGCATGGTGGTTACCAGTACGCTTTTCATGCGAAGCCCCTCATGCGCACATGCAGCTCAGTACCTGCCCCGCCACGACGCCGCCGCAGATTGGCCTGATGGACGCCGCGCTCAAACTGCGACCGGTCTTCCAGCTCAAGCTGGGTGTTCACCCACTCTCCATAGTTACGCCGCACCCAGGCCCGCGCCCCCGCCGCAAGCGGCTCGCGCCAGTCGTACCACAACACGTCGTCCACCCAGGTACAGGTGTCGCTAGGGCGAATCGTCACCGTGGCAGTCAGCGTCTCACTGGTATCCGGGATCGGCCCCAGGACCAGGAGTCGGTTGCTGGCCAAGTAGAAGTACAACGGCGTGCCCGTTGACACGTCGTAATTTTGGGCCTCGAACTCATCACGGTTCAACGGGATCAACGCGGTAGCGCCCCGACGTAACTTAAGAACCTCCCACAGCTCCCCGTCATCCGGGGTCAACTCGACCGTGGGCTCGTCCGCCACTACCGCGACAGAAACGGTCTCGACCAGCAGTTCGGTGCGCTTGCAGAACTCGATACAAGCCCCACGTGCAGCGTCTTGCAGAATGGCTTCCGGGCAACCGGGTAACCGGCCCCGAATCAGGGGGAGGAAGCTGTCAAGCGTCGCCATGGGTCAAGCTCCCAGCCATCATTCGGCATTTTCATCGTTATGCACAAATTGCAGGAATTTCACGCGCCCGCCTAAATCTTCTAGCGTCTGGTTTGCAGCAAGATAAAGCGGGCGGTAAGGACAAGGGCATGGCGGGTCTCCAGCCAGGTTAGTAAATGATGGGCGTCGGCCCAGCGAGCGTGTCCCAGCCACGACGGCAGGAAACGGGCCAGGCCCGCGTCCGCTTCGTAAATCTTCGATACCTGATTGGACTTGCCCGCGCGGTAGAACAGCTCGGCCTGACCCAACAGGGCACGGCTCAGGCTCCCGCTCAGGCCGGCGTCCAGGCAGTGAGAACCACGGGGGTGCTGGCACCTACGCCACGGGCAAAGACCATACCAGGGCCGATCAGGGCACGGTTCATTGAATCGGAACGGTCCCCGCGCAGACGGTGCCCCTGTACGCCGACGACGGTGTCCAAGGTGTTGCCCGCCACCCAGGCGCCGGTCTCTTCCTCGCCGCCGTCCGCGTCCCAGGAATAGAAGGTCCGCAGAGACTGCACCAGGTACACGTCGCCATCGGTGGGGGCTTCGACCGCTTCGAGGGCCGTCAGATCGGCCACCTCGCCCTGGTAGGCGCCGCCATAGGTCGTAAAGTCGGCCACAGCCACCTCCACGTCCTGACGGGTCGTGAAGGGTAGGGTCAGCAGGAAGTCGTCCCCCAGGGCGACAATGCGCCGGTAGGTGGCATCCAGAGTTACATTAGTCGTCGCCATCGGCGGTTACCTCGACGGTTTTACGGGGGCGGCCACGCCGCGCCGGGGCGACGGGTACCACCTCGATGGGTTCAACGGGAGGGGGCGGGGCCTTCACCGAGTCCAGCAGGCGTTCACCGACCTGGGTCAACTGCCAGTCCTGCCCCACGATGCGGGCCAACGTGATCCATTTGCCGTCGCGGCGCACCCGCGCCTCGTTGCAGACCAGCTCGCCCCCCAGGGCGTCCACCAGCTCGAACAGGGTCATAGCCCCCTCCGGGAATAGGGTTGGTTAGGGTGATGAGTATATCACCCTAACCGTTAGATGTTGTTAGGCGCTGAGCACGGCAGCCCAGTTGTTACTGCCCAGGGAGATGTACAGCCCGGTCATGTTGGCCGCCAGGTCCTTATGGGCGTTGGCAGTGCCGTTGTTGATCTTGCCATCCGTGCCGGGGTAGACCCGCAGTACCGCGCCGGAGCTGTTGCACACCATCACCATGTCGCCCAGGGCATAGTTGGAGGGCAACTTGACGCCGTCGTTGGCGTTGCCGGTGGTGACATAGTTGATGGCGCCGGTCAGGGCGGTAGCCCCGGCCTGGGTCTGGGTGGTCCCCGCCGTAGCGGTGGCGTATCCGCCCACGAAGCGGGCGTTCTGCATGATATTAGCCATGATACTCATCTCGATATTCCGGTTAGCAGGTTAGGTGCCCCGCAGGGCACCTGTGGACACATTAGGCGCCGATCAGGGCGACGGTCAGGGCCTCGGGCTTGATCACCTTACGGCCGTAGATGGACAGACCGCGCATGATGTCACCGAAGTCGGTGGGATCGCGCATCGGCTCGGTCTTGTTCATGGTCGCCGCAAAGCTGATGGCGTGCTTGGTACCGGCCACCATGACCCGGCGGGGCAGGGCGTTAGACACGGAGGCACCGGTAGACACAGCGGTACGACCGGACACCAGGGCCTTGGCCGTGGTCCCACGCGGCAGCAGGTTGCTGACGTAGGTGGTGAAACGGTCGATCTGGCCGATCTTGCCGGAACGGATAGTCGAGGCGCTGTCGCCAGTAAAGAAGCTGGCGGCGATGTCCGACTGCATGAGGATGTGGCGATCATAGGGGGACATGATCAGCCAGCGGCCCTCGGACGGCACGTTCCGCTCGTCGAGCACGGAGGCCATGCGCAGGATGGCGTTGAGCACGTTCTCAGGATCAGAGGAGCTGATCGGCGCGGTATCGGTGCCCAGGTTGTAGGCCGCAGACAGCTCACCAGCGGTGGCGCCCTTGTTGGAAGAATCAGGACCTTCGGTGACGAAGCTGTTGAAGAAGACTTCTTCCTCGATGCTGATCTTGAGCTGCTTGGCCGCTTCCTCGGTGAACATGTTCATGAGGTCGAGATCAGCCTGCTTCTGAAGCAAGTCAGCGACTTTCACGCCGTAGTACTTGCCCTTGTTGATCTGCATGTCCTGGTAGATCGGGGTGGGGACCTCGTACTGGAGGTTCATGCCCACTTCATAATCTTTGATCGACATGTTAGAGGTGGTACGGATGCGCACCGTATCACCCATTTGCTTCAGCTCCCCCTCGTAATCGACATTGCAAATTTCAGAGAGCATCGTCGCTTCATAGAAGCGAACAAGCAGCTTCTTCGACCACAGGGTCGGGATGAATGTACCGGAATAAGCCGGATCGGTGGTGTGGGGGGCGTTGAGCGGATACACAACGCCGGGGGTAACGATCGCCATAACGGTCTCCAGAGGACACAGGGTTTTACTGTGCCGGGACCAGGCGACCGTGTTAGGAGCTGTTAAACGCTAATGCGTCCCTCCTGGTAGGCAGCACTGATCTCGGCGTCTAAACGCTTCGCCTCGTCAATACGACCTTGAGCGGTAAGGCTCTGGATGCGGTTGAACAACGCCTCCGCCTCGCCCAAGGTGTACGTCTTCTTGGCCCCGGATGCGGGTGCGGAAGCCGTCGCACGACTTGGCTGGACTTGACGCTGCAACTCTTGCTCTCGACTGAGCTTTGGTGGCTCTACCGCCGGTGCAGGGGCGCGGGACCGCTTGAACAGCTCCACGTAACTCTTCACCGCCTCGACATCCCCCCGCTGGTACGCGGCTTGCGCCACGGCACGGCGAGGCCCCCGGATCAGGGGGTCAACTTCATTCAGCCAGGCGGCCCACGCCGGGTCGGCATTGATCTGTTTGAAGTCCGGCACGGCATCCTGAAGCTGAGCCTCAAACGAGACCGTGCGCACCTGGGTGCCCTGCTGCGCTAGTTGCGCCTTCAACTCCTCGACCTGCTTACGCAGTTCCCGAGTCGTGTCCAACGTAATGCGCCGTTGAATGTCGACAAAGTCTTCGCCGTAGTTGGCAACGTCTTCGTCCGAGACGTACTTATCCGGTTCCTTGGGTTGCTCCGCCGGGGGTGGAGGGGCTTGCATCTGCTGCTGCATCTGGGCGAGCACGCCCTGCAACTCACGGACTTGGGCATGTAAGCGGGGCACTTCAGCATCGTATTTGCCTTGCAGGCGCCGATACTTGTGCTCCCACTTCTCCTCCGGCACCTCCTGGGGTTCCGGGTGAGGTACGTCGGATGACGCTACGGGGGCCGCCGGGGCCGGCTCGGGGCGCGGCTCGGGGGTGGGGTGAGTGTCCTCAGTCTGCCCGTCCGGCGGAATGGTTTCCGGGGCGGGGGATTGAAGTTGCTGCTCCAGCGCAGCGAGTTCTTCCGTCGCTGCCGCGACGGCCTTGGGTAACGTCATGGATCAATCTCCAGAGGGGCCAACGTGGCGAACGGGGCCGGGTTTACCGGTAAGCCGTCCGGGGAACTGGTCTGCCTTGGGCGGCCGGGAACCTCAGCTCAACCGGCTCAAAGTTTCAGGGGCTTTCTTTACCGCCTGAAGGAGTTCGTTTATAGCCAGTAGCTCACCTTGGTAGCGGTAAACCATCATCGGGGCGTCAGCCTTGGCTAACTGGTCGCTGATGCGGGCCGCTACATCCAGCAGCAAGTCGCGGAGCGGGGCCATTTCTGGTGAGCCGCACCGGGCAAGTGCCTGGATTTGCTGGGGAGTCGCGCTGTTAAACAAACTCATAGCAGGGTATTTACACCTAACTAACAGGCTTGTCAAGGACTAACAGAATAAATTGACCGGCAACTGCCCCTTGGACGCGGCGTCTTCTCGGGGGCGATGGCCTAGCTCTCGACATGGAGTCGCATACCGCGTTTCCGCCAGCCGGTCAAAAGGGGGTGCGCGGTGCGGAATCCGTGCTTAGGCGTTGCCATGAGCGTGCCAGGGCCGATTCCCACCTCCGATAGCGGCGCCGCGCATTGAAAAACTATACCCAGTGTAGGTGCCTATAAAGCCAAACCAGCAGGTAGACGCCACCGCCCAGCACGGCGAGGACGCCAAGGAGCGAAAAACACATCATGACTTTAATCATGAAGGTACTGTGACCTGGAAACGGTGTCATAGCGTTTTCATCTCATATTCGGTCTAGGGCTCACGTTGTTCGAGTCCCGTCCCCCCTGACGGCTGCCATCCGGGAGGAGGGGGGCGCTTGCCGGCGCCGGCTGCACCCCTTGGGGCGGCCCCTGCTGGGGTCCTTGGGGACCAGGTACCGGCGCAGCGGGAGTGAGCTGACTTAACGCCATCGCGCCTTGCACTGCCTGGCCCGCCAGGGCCAGCATCATCGGGTCGCCCGCCACCGTGGACGCCGTCGCCAGGGCAGAGTCTAACGTCGCCAACTGCTTGCTCTGAAGGTCTGACCGCGCCGCGTCCTGTTCGGCCTGCATCTGCGCCTGCATCTGCGCCATCTGCATCTGCATCTGCTGCGCCACGCGCTGCTCCAACTCCTCACGGGTCGGGACCAGGCGGTCAGGGTTCACATCCAGCAGCTTGGCGTTCTCGCGCAGCAGCTCTGCCGCGCCAGGGATACCGATGATCTCCTGCGCCACCGGCGAGCCCAGCACCAACTGAAGGAACTCGTTGCGCCGCACGGCGGCCGCTTCGCGGGACACGAGGGACATGGCGCCCTTGGCAACGACGCGCACGTCACCGAGCATGTCTGGATCGGCATTGTAACGCAAATTGTGCTGGTACAACCGCTCCAGCATCGGAGTAATCACGTCCGCGTCGACGTTTGAAACGACGTGCTTCAGGCTCTTGGCCGCATTGTTGATCAGCATCGAGAGACCGGACGAGGTCCGCCCCGCGCCCGCAACATGCTCACCGGTCATGTAGCGCGGGATGCCCGAATACTCATCCGCCAGGTCGGAGAACTTCTCCAGGACCGTCAGCAGCTCTTGCGCGTTGGACCCCGGCTGGAAGAAATCCACCGGTTGTTGCCCGGTATTGGCGAAGTCCGAGTCCGTCACCTGCCAGATTTTCCACGGGTACATGCTGGTCAGGTCCGCGTTGTGTGGCAGGCGTGAGATGTTGTAAACCACCTGCGGCCCCGAGGCGATGCCCATGTTGTTGGCCAGAGCGCGGGCGCTGGCGTTGACCATGTCCTGCGGGTCCCGCACCAGGTCAACCACGGAGTTACCCCAGAACGAGCCGGGGACCTTTTCATAGGACGTTGCGTAGTAAGGCTTGCGCCCCAAGGGGTCGTAGTTCAGCACCGCTCGGATCACCGTCTCGCCCACCAGCCACACTTCGCAGGGGTAGCTCTTGAAGGGGTCTTCGATCTCATTCTCCGGGATGCCCCAGTCGATCAACACGCTACCCTGGACGCTGTCCCAAAGCTGCAAGGCGTCGATCAGGTCGTCGGTGTCATGGGCGTCGCCATCCTTGCCTTCCGCCAGGGCGCGAGCGGTGTCAATCCACAACCACTCGTTGAGCCCGCCCGCCTCAAAGTCCATCAAAACGGTCTTGATCGCGGCTTCGTCGTAGCCGTCCACGCCGATCATGGCCTGCAACGCCTCACGGGTCAGGCGGTGGCGCTCGATCAGAAACCCGTCGTTCACGTCCGCCGCCCACGGCGCCGGGTAGACCATGAACGGGTCGACCCGCTCCCATTCAACACCTACCGTGTCCGTGGGCACCAGCTCCTGCCCAGACCACTTGAGCTGCTTGCGATTGCGCGCCACCGGCCCCTTAATGATCGCCGTGGGAAAGGTCACCAGGTCGTCGATGAACTGGGACAAGGCCCGCTGCCACCCGCCCTCGATGAGTTGATCCTCGATCTTGGTGGTCATGCGTTCAACGCGCAGCTTGGCCTCTTCCCTCAGCCCCCGCAGCACCGACTCTTTCAACTGCTGCGCCTGCTCCTGGAGCTGCGCCGGGGAGGGTGCTGCGCCCGTCATCAGTGTCTGCTGGTACACCTGCTGCATAAAGGTCTGCTGCAACGCCTGGGTCACGTCCGGAGGCAGCTCCGGCAGGGGCGTGTGCTCCAACTGCCACGGGCGATCCAGGCCCGTGCCCATCAGGGTGTCGCGCAGCCAGGAACATGCCGCCCGGCACTTGACCGAGGACACCCCCAGAAACAGCTCAGAGCCACCAAAAGCGCGGATTTCCGACAGTTTCGACTCATCGTACTCACCGCGCCGGCGCCGCAGACTGTCCGTCATGCGTTCTTCCACGTCGATCCTGGCATCTTTCGCGTCTTCCCAGCGCGTGCGGACGTGCGCCGCCAACGACTGGATAATCGGTTTCGCCTGGGACTTCTGATTCGCTTCGCGGGCTTCGTCTTCAAGCTGCGACGCCGTCTTGAACGGCACCAGGGACATCACGGGGGCAAGGGCCATGGGGGTTACCTCTTAGCAGCCCCGCGAGCCACGTTTCGTCGGGGCCTTCTTCGCGGGAGCTTTCTTCGCGGGGGCCTTGCCCTTGGGCGCGGGGGACTTCGAGAGCTTTTCTTTGGTAGGGAAGGGGAACATGGGACTTATCCTTTGAACTTGGGGCTATTCTGTGACAGCCGATCCATCGGCGACATCGCGTTGATGCGAGCAGCGCTTTCCCGCTTGTTACGCGCCATCTCCACTGCACTCGGCATGTAGTTAGGCGTGCTGGAGTAACCAGGGCCGCCGGAAGCGCTACGACTTTGCACCGGCTTAGGTGTCGGTACCGGGCGGGTACTGCGAGGAGGCACTCCAGTGTTGTTGGTGCCGGGTCTGGAGGCTGCGGCGGCAGTTGCTTTGTTCTGGACCAGGCGTTGCGCCGACTTCTGCCCGGCGACGGCCTGGTTGGCGTTGCGTACTGCGGACTGCTGCCGAGCGGCAGAAGCGGTCCTCCCCGGCGCTGGCGTGGTCTTTCGCGCCGCACCCGTGCCCAGGCCCTTCATCGCGTCACCAATCATACCGGTGAGACCGGAACCCAGCTTGTTCATGTTGCCGGAGGCCCCGGACAGTGTGGATTTGAGGCCCCCCAAACCCGACTTAATCTTGGCGCCCATATCACCCATCGGTTTGGCACCCGCAAGAGCGGTCTTGGCCTTGTTAGCCATATCACCCATCGGTTTGGCACCCGCAAGAGCGGTCTTGGCCTTGTTAGCCATATCACCCATCGGTTTGGCACCCGCAAGAGCGGTCTTGGCCTTGTTAGCCATGCCAGCAAGGGGGCCGGTGCCCATCATCGGTAACTTGGCCATCAGTTGTCTCCCATAAGACGTTTGTAGTCGGCGTAGGATTTGTCGGCGGACAGCTTGTGATCCTCGGAAAACCTGTCCCACCAGGACTTTTTGGAGGCGGGCGCGGGATTGGTTTTTGGCGCGCTGGACGGGGCTTGGCTCGTCACCGCCTGCTTGGCAGGGGCAGGCTTGGCAGCCGTTTCAGGACTCTTGCGCGCAGCCGGCATGGTGGATGGACGACCGGCAGTGGCGTCGTAGCCGGGCTTGCCTCTGGCAGACTTGGGTAGCTTTGTCGCGTCAGAGTAATCCAGGTTACTGCGCGGGTCAGACGGCACGGCAGGAGAGGACTTAGCCCCCAGCCTTTGTGCGGACTGCTGCGTACCTGCACCATTCCTATTGATGTTGCCGTCGCCGGTCTTGGCCCCTTTGGTTTCCTGGTTCTTCTTGAACTCCGCTCGGCGTGCTTCGTCGATGGTCGGCTTACGCGGCGCCTTGGGGGCGTTTGGGTTGTTGGGGTCTCTACCGCGTGGGCGGTCTAGCAGACCCGGTGTGTACTGGCGTTCGGCCACTGCCTATCTCCCGCCGCGTTATCACGGCCTAACCTGTTAGTCAATTGAGAGTTTACGGGGTTGTAAGTCTCATGTCCACGCCCGTGAACTAACGGGGGCGAGCATGACTTCGCGGTAGGCGTTGCGCTGGTTCAGCGCCCCGTCAGCGCCGGTCTCGGCAACTAACACACCATATTGGCACCCGTCCATGCAGTGCGAGCTGGCGTTCTTTTCTGGCTTGTCGTCCTGCACTCCGGTGCGGTTGACCCTGTAGCGGTAGCCGTAGCGGAAGCCTTTGATCAGCTCCTTGCAGTGGGGGTTGACGACGAAGGCGGGTTTACCGTCGACGTGCTTGAGTAGCACGCGCTCGACCGCCTCGATACGCCGTTTGGGGTCGTTGGTGACCGGTTTGGCGACCTTGAAGCCCCGTTGTTTGATGATGTCGACCGGCGAGACCTCCCCGATCTGCTGTTTCGCCCACCCCGCCGGGTCGGGAGCGATGACCACATGGCAGCCCAGATACTGCTCCTTAGCCAGCAACGGGGCCAGTTTGCGGTCCAAAAAGGTCTCGATACCCATGTTTTCGCTGGTCAGCTCGTCCAAAACGACTAACTGGCCCCAGGCATTGCGTTGCAGCAGGGCGGTGGCCGGCGTATTGCCGTTCCAGCTTACCTTGCCGTTACGCCGCACACAGAGAATGTGATGAGGGACATTGAGGCAGTAAACCGTACCGTCATACTGGATACGGCTGAATTGGTCTGGTAGCAGCTCAACACGCTCCCACTTTTTCTTGAAACACACCACCCAACCCCCCTGGCAAGTAACGTCTCGCCCGTCAGCAAACGTCGACGTGCCCCCCGGCTGCCACCGCAAAGCGGAACCCCAGCCTACTTTTTGCGCCAAATCTTGAAACTGGCCAGCCAGCTCACGGGATGCAAACCAGATGGTATGTTCCTCATGCGCAGTCCCCCGTCGCGGCGCTCGGATGTGGCCGTCTCCTCGCGTGTAGGCCATAAGAAACGCCCAAATAACAGCCGGCGACGCGAAACGTATGCTGTCCGGTACCCGGCGTCCACCGCCATGCTTAGGCCCAAACGTGCGCAAATGCTCTGCTAAGATTGCGTCGCTGAAAGCAAAACCCGCTTTCGTGCGTAAGGACGCACCAGCAGCAGCTGCTACAGCGTTCATCACCATTTCAAGGTCAGGCGCGGGCTTTTTCTGAACGACAGTTACACGGTTAGTACCTTTTTCCACGTGCCCATCCGCCATCCACCAACCCAAAAACTCAGCATAAAGTATGGGGTCCATGTTGTAAGGCAGGTTGGTTGGCTCTACGCCTTCCCAGCGTCGTGGCGCTACCAGCGCGTACTTATGGGAGGTCAATTTGTGCGACAACTCTTCGGCAGAGGCCCATCGCACGATATCAGGCGTTTCACGGTTGGTATAGGGGAAGCGATGCTCCGGGGTCACACAGAGGTCGATGTTTGTCCCTGACCACAGCAGCATGTCACCTACGTGTGGTATGGCTACTTTGAAGTTGATCGGGGTATATTCAAACTCCCGTGTCACGGGGCTCATAGTCGCCGCCAAGTCTGTCGTTTCATCCACGTCCTTGAACAACTTCCAGCCGGCTTTGGTCAACACCTCTGTCTGGTCGTCGTAGCACCGCCCGAAGTCCAGGCCGACAATCAGGGGGTGATCGGGGCTTTTGAGGGGCGCGAAGGGCTTGTCCGCGATGTGAAACTCGGGATTGAACGTCTTATCGAACACCGGCACGCCCGACAGCGAGCGACCGTAGCGGCAGCGCAGGTAGACGTTGATGAAATCCTCGGATTTGCCCGGAATGATGTCCGGGTAATACCTGGCATCGAGGTTGTGCAGGTTATCGGCACGGGGATTGAGCCACCAGGAGGTGCCCTGGGCGTCGGGGGTGCCCTCATTGGCGTCGGGTTCTTCGCCTTCCTGGGACAGGTACTCCTCCAGATTGAGAATGGCCGGCGGTTGCAGGTGAATACTCCAGTTGGCCGGTGGGTTTTCCATCTTGTCGAAGTGCCAGGTGTCCAAATCCGGCATGTTGGTGTCAAAAATGGCACAGGAGCGGCTGGGACCGCCGTCTTTCATCGACGGGTAACGCCGCAGGCGCATCAGCAGGCCGTCGACGACCTCGGGGTGGATTTCCCGCCACTCGTTGGCCCACAGGAAGGTCAGTTCCAGCGACAGGGCCTTTCTTACGTCGTCCGGGGTGTCGAGCGGCATGAACATGAACTCGGCTTTTAGGCGGGTACCATCTGGTAAATTATGGTCCATATAGAAAGTTTTATCACTTGCTTTATAGATTCCCCATTCCCCGTTTTTAATCCAATCAGCCCACGATTTAAGTACGGTGCTTTTTAACTGATCTAATGTATTACGCACAATTAACGTGCGGGACTTTCTTTCTCCATTTGCATTTGGTTTTTGCTGGATCGCTGATTTAACTAACTCATGTATGCAACATATTGATTTTCCAGAGCCTATCGGCCCTCCAATTACACGGACAAACGCTTGGTCGTCCATGAACTCCCACATCGTTTTAGTAATGTTTAATTCGCTCATGCGCGTTTTGCCTCGTAATACTTAATGGTTTCTTCCAGCCCATAGCGTTTAACGCGGCGGCTGAGCGTTGGGTAAGGGGCGTTGAACTCTTCGCAGAGCGTCAGCAGCGACTGCGGCTTGCCGTTGTATTCACACACTACGTTGCGCAGCGTCTTTGGGCGATTGCCTTCGGCTACAGCTTCGTAGTACGCAATGGCGCCTTCTGGCCCGCGCTTGCGCAACATGTTCCACAGTTGGCTTTTCTCAACACCGAGGGCCATGGCAAGTTCTACAAGGCCAAGTTTCTGGCCTTTGTACTCGTAGACCGGGTGCCCACAAGTTTCCCGTCTAGCATCAAAAAAGGCTTTGGAGTTTATGTCAAACACGGGCGTCGTTAGCGCGCGCTCGGCAGTCCAGCCTGATTTGACCCTGTTGTGGAGCGTAGTGCTAGGTATGTTGTACTCTTCAGCCCACTCACGGAGTGGTTTGGTCGCGCCGTTGTAGGTAAGCGTTTTAGCGTTTACCTGCTTTGCTCTGCGGACATTTTGCTTGTGACGCTCTTGAAAACTTGAGTCTTTGCGAAGCTCTTTTATCTTTGCGTGCCCAGCTTTTACAGCGGCCATCATTTTTTCTCTGTTTGCTGCCCAAGACCGTTTGGATACCCTACTAATTCGGTCGATTTCAGACTGCGGCAGTTTGATGCCTTTCCGAGTACCTGCAACCTTGCAAGTGTTGTACTCCGGCTGTAGAGCGTCTAAGTAGATTTGTTCGTAAAGCAGCAAGTTGCGGCTGGAGCACACTAACAACTTGTTGAACACGAACGCATCGGCGCCATGCTCGTTCCAGTCTTTTTGTAAGCCTGGAGCGTGGTGTTTTCCGCTGCGTAGCTCGTTTAGATGGGTTTTCCACCGCGACCGAAAATGAGACGTGGCGCCTACATAACGGTTGCCGTTTACCTTGTTGACGACTTCGTAAACACCTGAGTACATAGCATATCTCCTAACAACTACTAACAGCGTACTACAGGCGACTAACAACGTCAAACTACATGCGTTTACTCATGGCAATGCGAAGCCCAGTTCGACGGCGGAGGCACGGGCTACCGGCAGATCAGGCGGATCGGCCCAGTCGTCATCCTCTTC
>WBZM01002297.1_pt1 | contig 16574 bp, 15 predicted proteins | sample 5204271 | NCBI WGS metagenome assembly WBZM01 (sample SAMN12344346, study PRJNA552823) | activated sludge metagenome | biome: Activated sludge suspended growth; feature: Nitrification reactor; material: Wastewater; isolation source: activated sludge from nitrification reactor of wastewater...
GCGTGATGCTGCCGATGTGGACCAGCTACCTCGTGAAGGTCTACGCGTGGCGCCTGATCCTCGCCAAGGAAGGCATCGTGTCGTGGTTCTTCGGGGCGGTTGGCCTGTCACCCGTGCTCGATCGCGCGCTCGAACTGCCGGTGGTCGGCGGCCCCTCGCTCGCCTCGTCCTACCTCGGCATGTTCATCGTGTTCGTCTACATGTGGCTGCCCTTCATGATCCTGCCGCTCGCGGCGGCGCTCGAGCGCGTGCCCGCCTCGCTGCTGCAGGCCTCGGCCGACCTCGGCGCGCGGCCCGGCCAGACGTTCCGCACCGTGGTGCTGCCGCTCGCGCTGCCTGGCCTCGCGGCCGGCTCGATCTTCACGTTCTCGCTCACGCTCGGCGACTACATCATTCCGAGCATCGTCGGCGCGCCCGGTTACTTCATCGGCATGATGGTCTACCAGCAGCAGGGCACCGCCGGAAACCTGCCGCTCGCGGCCGCGTTCTCGGTCGTGCCGATATTGCTGATCGCGATCTACCTCACGCTGGCGCGACGCCTGGGAGCCTTCGATGCGCTCTGACCGCCGGCGCGACTGGAACCGGCCGTCGCTGGGCTCGAAGCTCGCGGCCGCGGCCGGGCTGCTCTTCCTGCACGCACCGGTCTGGGTGATCGTCCTGTACGCGTTCACGACCGAGGATCGCACCTACCAGTTCCCGCCGCCCGGCCTCACGCTGCACTGGTTCGCGGTGGCGCTCGCACGCGAGGACATCTGGGCCGCGCTGCGCCTGTCGGTCGAGGTGGCCGGTGTCGCGACGCTGGCGGCGCTGATCCTCGGTTCGTTCGCGGCGTTCGCGCTGGCGCGACGCCCGTTCCCCGGCAAGGAGACGATCACGCTGCTGTTCGTGCTGCCGATCGCGCTGCCCGGCATCCTCACCGGCCTCGCGCTGCTCACCGGCATCCGCACCGTCGGTCTCGAGCCGAACTTCTGGACCATCGTCGCCGGACACGCGACGTTCTGCCTCGTGATCGTCTACAACAACGTGGTGGCGCGCCTGCGGCGCATCCCGCAGAGCTGGATCGAGGCCTCGCAGGACCTCGGCGCGCGCGGCCCGCAGACCTTCCTCTACGTGCTGCTGCCGCAGATCGCGACGGCGCTGCTCGCGGGCGGCATGCTCGCGTTCGCGCTTTCGTTCGACGAGATCATCGTGACGATGTTCACGGCCGGGCACGAGAAGACGCTGCCCATCTGGTTCTACGGCGAACTGTTCCGCCCGCGCGAGCGGCCCGTCACCAACGTCGTCGCCGTGCTGGTGATGACGGTGACGCTGGTGCCGATCCTGCTGGCGTACTACCTGACCAAGCCGGACGAGCACGCGGCCGGCGCGTGAGTCCGCGACCAACCCGAAGCGAGGTCCCGACGATGCAGACGAAACTCCTGATCAACGGCAAGCTGGTGGCCGGCGAAGGCGCCATCGAGCAGGTGCTGAATCCCGCCACGGGCAAGGTGCTGGCCAGGGTGCCGGAGGCCTCGCGCGCACAGATCGACGCGGCGGTGAAATCCGCCGAGGCGGCGTTCGAGGGCTGGTCGCGCACCGCGCCGAAGGATCGCGCCACGCTGCTGCTCAGGCTGGCCGACCGCATCGAGGCCGACGGGCCGGCGTTCGCGAAGCTGGAGTCGCAGAACTGCGGCAAGCCCTACCCGGCGGCGCTCAACGACGAGATCCCGGCCATCGCCGACGTCTTCCGCTTCTTCGCCGGCGCCTGCCGCTCGATGACCGGTGCGGTGGCCGGCGAGTACCTCGCGGGCTTCACGAGCATGATCCGCCGCGACCCGATCGGCGTGGTGGCCTCGATCGCGCCGTGGAACTACCCGCTGATGATGGCGGCCTGGAAGCTCGGCCCCGCGATCGCCGCCGGCAACACCGTGGTGCTCAAGCCGTCGGAGCAGACGCCGCTCACCGCGCTCAAGCTCGCCGAACTGCTGGCGGAACTGTTGCCGGCCGGCGTCGTGAACGTGGTCACCGGTCGCGGCCACACCGTCGGCGCGCCGCTGACGAAGCATCCGCGCGTGCGCATGGTCTCGCTCACGGGCGACGTTGCCACGGGCGAGAAGATCCTCGCGCAGGCCTCGTCCGGCATCAAGCGCACGCACCTCGAACTCGGCGGCAAGGCGCCGGTGATCGTGTTCGACGATGCGGACCTCGAGGCGGTGGTGTCCGGCGTGCGGACCTTCGGCTACTACAACGCCGGGCAGGACTGCACGGCGGCCTGCCGCATCTACGCGGGCGCGAAGGTCTACGACAGGCTGGTCGCAGACCTTTCGTCGGCCGTGAGCAGCATCAAGGTCGGTCTGCAGACCGAAAAGAACGTCGAGATGGGCCCGCTCATCAGCGCCGAGCAGCGCGATCGCGTCGCGGGCTTCGTCTCGCGCGCGAAGAAGCAGAAGCACATCGAGATCACCGCGGGCGGCAAGGCGGGCACGGGCGGCGGCTTCTTTTTCGAGCCGACGGTGGTCGCGAACGCGAAGCAGAGCGACGAGATCGTGCAGCGCGAGGTGTTCGGGCCCGTGGTGTCCGTCACCCGGTTCAAGGACACCGACCAGGCGATCGCGTGGGCCAATGCCTCGGACTACGGACTCGCGTCGTCCGTGTGGACCAACGACGTGGGTCGCGCGCTCACGGTGGCGTCGCGACTGCAGTACGGCTGCACGTGGATCAACACGCACTTCATGCTGGTGAGCGAGATGCCGCACGGCGGCCTCAAGCGCTCCGGCTACGGCAAGGACCTCTCGGCGTACGCGCTCGAGGACTACACCGTCGTGCGCCACGTGATGGCCAGGCTGTAAACCGCGGGGGGCTGCCCCCGGAGGGGGACCGTCCCCTTGTCTTGCGCTGACTGAGGACAGTCCTTAGTCCGCGTGGAAACTGCTTATTTGGCTGTTTTTCCAGTGTGCGCGGTCACTTGCACGACGCACTTCGACCGGGCCTCACGAGATGCCTTCCAGAAGTCATCCCCGGTTCACATTAATCGCGATATGGTTCTGCCAGCATCGAGCCGTCAAGAGAGTTCCCCCGCGATCTTGACGGTGTGACCGAGGCGACGAGGCAGCATCAGCCGAATTAAGGCAGCAAGGACGGATGCGCTAAGCCCTCAACGCCGATGACCGTCGCCGGAACAGGAATCCCCCCCTGTTCCGGCGTTTTTCTTTGCGGCACCCCGGGCCCTGAAGTCAGGCCTCGGAGACCCTTCGTCAGCTTGCAAGAGTTGGACTGACGAGCGGCGTGAGCCGGGATTGATGTGGCGCCGCTTGGTCTAACGAGGGGACCGCCCGGGGTGATAGGTTTCCGTCGCGTGCCTTGCGATGTCTTCAGGGTAGAAGTGGATATCGCGCAAGGTTCCCTGCGCATACCGCGTCGCCTGATCGAAGAAATGCGGCGAGGCCGGCGCCCCGCTCTGACCTCCAACCAGGATGGCCTTGGCCTTTACTTTCCGCCCGAACTCGACGGCGGCCACGAAGCTGTTGCCGCTCGCTCCATAGCGGCGCACGGTGCCTGGGTACGTTTCCGCTTCAAATGCGGCCAACGAGCCCCAGCGACCCGAGGTAAAACCGACCGCGGTCGAGGCGGCCGCGTCGTCGAAGCGCTGCACGATGTCGCCGGTCCTGCGCTGGAGCCGGTTGACCTCGCCCCAAGGCGTCCGCCAACGGCCGAAGTCCTGCTGCAGCCTTTCGACCGCTGTCAGTAGCGCCTGCAAGCGCTGCGCCGGGGTACTCGAGGAAGCAACCTGCTTGAACAGCGGCCAGGCGCGGCCCTTCGGATCGGCGCCCACCAATCGCCAGAGTTCCTCGGCCCAGTAGATAGCCACGGTCGTCGCCACCGAATCCGCAGCCCAGCGCCGGTCCCATGCCTGCAGCAACGCAATCGGCTCGGCCAACGGCGCGCGCAACGCACTTTCGTCCGGCAAGCCTTGATACGCCTCGAACAGCGGCGGCAGTAGTACATCGAACGCAGGGAGATCGGGGTCGTACGCGGCTGCGATGAGAGTTTCGAGCGTGAACTCATCGCGACCGGATAGCACTCGGACGGCGTGGATACCGCGCGCGTTCTCACCGACCTGGTCCATGTACGCGGGGTAGTCCTCGGGCTTGGGGCTGCTGGTCCCTGCCGCGGAATACGGCCAGTTGTTGGTGTTCTGGATCCAACCTGTCACTGGATCGATCACGTTCGGCCCCTCGTCGACCCCGTGTACACCCTGCCACTCGGTCGCCGGGTCGGAGCCATCGACCGGCCGCGTCCAGTCGAATCCCGAGCCACGGCGCGGGACAAAGTTCGCGTGGAAGTAAGCGATTCTGCCGTCCGCGTCGGCGTAGACGGTGTTGTTGGAGGAGTTGGTGTGCAGGTTGAGCACCGACCGAAAGGCCGCCAGATCGCGGGTCTTGGTCCGCAGATACGACTGCATCAACGCGTTGACCGGATCCTGCATCAGGCGAACTGAGATCCACTTGCCCTGCTCAGCGCGCACGATCGGACCGTGGTGTGTCGACAGCACCTTGAACGGACGCTCCAGCATCTCTCCGCCCGGCGTGCGATATCGGATCGTGACGGTGCGCGAGCGAACCGGCCGCTGTGTGCCCGCATACAGGTACGTCGCGTCGCCGCTTTCGGTGCGCATGACCGTCTCGGCATATTCGTCGAGGAAATCAGCACCCGTCGAAGTGTGCATCCAGCCGAGCCGCTCGTTGAAACCCTGGTAGATGAAGAACTGCCCCCAGGTCACCGCCCCGTAAGCGTCGAGTCCGGTGTCGCTGCGTACGTGGGCCTCCGCGCGGAAATAGAACGAGGTGTGTGGATTGATCAGCAGCAGCGCGTGCTTCGACCGCGTGACCGCGCCCGACAGGGCGATGCCGTTGGAACCGCCCTGGCCGTCACTCGTGGCGGGCGCGAGTGCCGCCACCTTGCCCGTGCCGTAGAACTGCTCGAGCCCGCCGAGTGAGACGCGCTCGATGTCCCAGCCGATGCTGCCCTCCGAGAACGCGAGCGTCATCCACGGCTCGAACTGTTGCAGCACCTTTGGTCTCACCTGCGGATGCGTGGCGAGGTAATAGTTCAAGCCATCGGCCCATGCGTCCGTCAGCCTGCGCAGCCATTCGGGGCTCGCGGCGTAATGCGAGCGCAGCGTGTCCTCGTCCGCCACGAGCCGCATGCGCAAGTCCTGGTAGATCTGTGCCTCACCGTCGACCTCGGCCGTGCGGCCGAGGGCCCTGAGGTAATTCATCTCGATGCGATCGAAATCATCTTCGGCCTGGGCATAGATGAGGCCAAAGACCGCGTCCGCATCGCTCCTGCCGTGGATGTGCGGGATGCCCCATTCGTCGCGCGTGATGGTTACGCTCTCCGCCCGCTGCTGCCATGCGGCGAGTTCCGCGGCGCTCGGCGTCGTCGACGCCCAGGCAAGAGTGGGCGCCGCCAGGCAGAGCGACAGCAACATCGAAAAAAAGCTCAGTCGCGCGCACCGCCCGGACACGCGGCCTCGCCGGCCGACCCTGTACGTGGCGGAGGGATGGGCGATCCACGCAGCGAGCGGCTTCCGGCGTTCATGCGCGGCTGTGAGAGGCAATGACGGCAACCTTCGTTCCCCTGTCAGGCCAACGGTAGCAAGTGTGCGCGGGTGACTATCGCACCGCGGGCCTGCCCCGTAAACGACGGGGCCTAAGACGTGCAACTGACGACCTTGCGTGCGGTGCGCCCGGCGTCCCGTCGGACCATCCTGAACGGCGGTTTGCGCGGCTGGTTAAGAATCTGCAGAGGCGCGAACCGCGCCGCCGTCACGCCGGTCTTCGCTGGAAGCGGACGTTGTACGGTGAAAATGACCTTCGCCTCAACCGGTCGACGCAACACAAGCCCGAAAGCGTTCTTTCGGTGTTTGGAATCCTAACGTCTCCCGCGGCCGCTCGTTGAGCTCTCTCGCAACGTAGTTCAACCGGGCCTGGCTGTGCACCGACAGGTCGGTGCCTTTGGGGAAGTACTGGCGCAGGAGTCGGTTGGTGTTCTCGTTGGAGCCACGCTGCCACGGGCTGTGTGGATCGCAGAAGTAGACCTGGATGTCGGTCGCGACCGTGAACCGCTTGTGATCCGTGAGCTCCTTGCCGCGATCCCAGGTCAATGACTGGTACAGATGATCGGGTAGCTTCTTCGACAGCTTGATCAGGGCGTTGACCACGGTGCGCGTGTCGCGGTTGTCGATCTTGCCGAGCATCACGTAACGGCTGTGCCGCTCGACCAGCGTGATGATGTAGCTGTTGCTCGAGCCGCAGAGCAGGTCGCCTTCCCAATGGCCGGGGACGGCGCGGTCCTCGACACTGCCGGGCCGCTCACTGATGGAGACCATGTCGGGGATGCGCCCGCGGGCATCGGCCTTCGCCGTCGAGTGACGCGACCGGCGGATCGGCCGGTGCGTGCGCAGATGCTCGGTCAGCTCCTTCTTCAGGGCTCCGCGCGTCTGCACGTACAGCGTGCGATAGATCGTCTCGTGCGACACCCAGAACGCCTCGTCCTCAGGGTAGGTGATCTTCAACCACCCGGCGATCTGCTGCGGCGACCAGTTGTGCAGAAGCTGGGCCTCGACCAGGCGCTGCAGCCGCGGGTTGGTGACGAGCTTACAGGGCTTGGGGCGCAATGCTCGATGCCAGGCCTGCTTGTCCGAGGCCGTGGCGCGATACGGGCCAACCCCACCGTTACGCGCCACCTCGCGGCTGATCGTCGACGGTGCCCGCCCGAGTCCACAGGCGATCTGGCGCAGCGAGCGGCCATGGACCAATCCACGGGAAATCTCCTCGCGTTCGGCCAGGGTCAGCGCCAGGCGCGACCGTCGCCTGGCCGGTGGCTGGATGCCGCCGGAGGGGCTCAAGTGGCTGAATATCGAAGACGAGTGTTTACCAAACACCCTGGCTATGGACTTGAGGCCCTCGCCCCGACGCCATCGATCCCAGATCTCTGCGCTCTCGGCCGGTGTGTAGAACCGTCGCTTCGTTCGTCGTCGCATGACACCTCACCTCCATCCAACAAGGTAAAGTGTTGCAACGACCGGTTGAGGTCACCGCCGACAACGGCCGGATTGCCGCATTGCAAAATAAAGTCCGTGATTAGAATACCTGCGACAGGCTGGAAACGGCCAGAAGCGGTCGGTGACGGGTAATCGAAGCGCATGTTCCCCTATTCAACGAATCACCGCATAACAGCGCGGCCTGATTGTTGTTAGGCATCACAAGGCACCCCTGTGCCGGTTCACTCAAAATCGGCGCCCCCAGTAGGTCAATGCATTTATTGCGGGACCGAACAGCACCCACTCTCCGATGAACACGTGGTGCCCTATGGGCTGAGTGGGACTTTTGTGTTGCCGAAGTCGAGTTGCAGCGCTTGTGCGCTGGCAACGAGCAAACTGGAGATGCGTCTCTTGCGTGGTCACTGGTGGCCGTACAGGCAGTTCCTCGGCCTCAAGTCGCGCCGCAGCAAACAGCCTCTGCCCGACCTTCAAGTCACGATAGAGCAGGCGAACGGCGAAAGGACTCCTGCCTCGTTGCCCATGGCGAAGCACTCGTTTGCAATGGTCTTTCGCCTAGCTCCGCCGACGATTCTCTCCGGCAGCGTGAGCACAGAAATGCCCTACGCAACTGAAGCTTTCTTACGTACTCTTGGCCCAATGCCTGGCGCAGTACGAGTTAGAGGCAAAGTCCATCGTCTTGCTCCGAACGAGAAGCTCAACATCCCAGTGAACTTCCATGCTCCTGACCTTTGTAGGTTTCTTGCAAAGGTCGCCCATAGCTATGCCATCTATCGTCGCGGGTTGGCTGCCTGCGAAGAGTACTTTCTCCCTCGCTTCGTACTTGGTGAGGAAGTCGGCGCCATGACATACGTCGGCGGAGCATCTAGTTCTGTCCTCGGTAGTTGGTTACCCGGCAACGGCACGCATGCGCTTCTTGATCGCGTGCAAGGGCCGTTTCTCTCTGTCTACATCCAGCTCTTCCGTCACGAAGGGGACCCTCCACCAATCTATGAGGTCATCACTGGTCGACTCCGCGGCCAAGCCGCCCCGCCGCCTCGCGCGGCTTAGCTCGAACGTTGGACGACACCAATGCCCGACGACCTGGAGCAACTGCAGCAGCACTTCAGCGAAGAGTTCGCATCCGCTGCGCACGCGTTCTTCCTGTGGAAGGGGATTAACAACTACGCAGTCAGTGACCGCAGTGTCTACCGAGGCATCAACGAGAATGCATTATCCTGGAACATAATCACCCACTCGCTTCAGACAACTTTCTTTATCGTCTTGGGGCGACTCTTCGACACGGATGGTGAAGCATTTTCGGCGCACACGTTCCTTCGTAAGTGTATTGACAATATCGACCAGTTTAACCAGCAGGGCTTGCGCACTCGAAAGCTCGCCGCATCAGAGGGCGCATCACCCCCTTGGCTAGATCAGTACATCCGAGAGGCATACGTACCGACCGTCGCAGACTTTCAGCGGCTACGAGGCGAGCTTTCGAGGCATCAAGCCAAGTACATTGACATCTATCGCCCGATTCGGAACCAGATTTATGCCCATCGAGATATCGATACGCTGGCTGATGTCGATTCCCTTTTCGGGCGAACTCGCATAGCCGATATTGAGATGCTCCTTGGCTTCCTTTACCAACTCAAAGAAGTTGTCTGGCAACTAATGCATAACGGTCGGCTTTGTGGTCTGGGCGATTTCACTCTTGCGGAAGAGGAGTTCGTCCTAGTGGACGCACGCGAATTGCTCGATCGACTACGAATTCCTGAGTAACCCGATGTCGTCTAACCCCGCGCTGCACTCGGACGCGCCTGGTCTGTCACGCCCTTCGCAGGGCAAAGGCCGCGCCAGCCTGCGGTGCGCCGGTAAACGCGAGCGTTAGTCGAGCGTCCGCTCAGGGTCGTAGGCCGCCTCTCAAATGATTGAACTAATGAAGACGTTGCGCCAGTGGCTGCGCCAATCGTCGCGGATTCACCTCCGAGAGAACGGCGTCGGTTCCCAGGTCGACCTCGTCCGGTTGATTGATCGTTTTATCGACGACAAGTTGACGTACCCACTGGAATGGGACGATTTCATATCTTGGGAACATTCCGACCCCTATATCGAGGCGATGCGCGATCGGATTGCGTCCTTGGAGCCTCTCTTCTTCAGTAAGTCGCCAAATGACCGGAACGAGGCAGTCCGGCAACTCATAGCCGAGCGCAACCTGATGGCAGGTCGTTTAGGACTTGGTGCGCGAGCTGACGTCGAATGACGGCTTCGGATCGACTCGCGCCCGTCGCGCGATTGACGAGATTTGGTTGACGTTTCCGCGGAAACGTCTCGAGCGTGTCGAGAAACGACCGCCGCAGATCGATCGCATCGGCCCGAGCACTCACGCGTCTGTCTGCTCGGAAATCTCCAACGCGTCGTCCACCTCGATACCGAGGTACCTCACCGTACTCTCGAGCTTGGTGTGCCCGAGCAGCAACTGCACGGCGCGGATGTTTCGGGTGCGGCGGTAGATCAATGTCGCCTTCGTCCTGCGCATGGTGTGCGTTCCGTAGGTCGAGGGCTCGAGCCCGATTGATGCGACCCAGCGACGAACGATGCGAGCGTACTGCCGGGTCGACAAGTGAGGCGACGCCGCGATGCGACTGGGGAACAAGTACTGATCATGGCGCAGGCGCGCGCTCGCGATCCACGACGACACTGCAGCGCGAGTCTGCTCGGTGAGCTCGAATTGAACCGGACGACCGGTTTTCCGCTGGAGCACGATCGCCCGCGAGGCAACCGCGCCGGACGGTGCGACATCTCGAACCTTGAGAGCCACGAGATCGCAGCCACGCAGCTTGCTGTCGATAGCCAGGTTGAAGAGCGCAAGGTCCCGCGACCGACGCCCGATCTGCAGCCGGACGCGGATGGCCCATATCTCCTGTGCCTTGAGCGGCGGCTTCTGCCCACGCATGACGCCTCGGATCGATGCGACGGCAGGGGCGTTGGGGGCCATGTTCATGGCAGTCTCCTGTGGGTTTGAAACCGTCAGGATCCCCGCGATCGGGCTGGACCGGAATCAACGCTGGATTTCCACCTGGAAAGAAGTCACGACCTCGCCAAGTCATTGAAACCGTTTCCGAGTGGCGAGATGCGCAGTCACGCCGCCAAATAAAAAACGCCCGGTCCCTCGCGGGGCCGGGCGTTCGTTCGTCAGCCGGACGAGCTTATTCGCTCGCCTCTTCCTCGCCGTTCGACCACGGGAAGCTGGTCGACACCGAGAACACCGCGCGGGCATCGCTGCTGCCGATGTCCTTGAACGCGTCGTTGCCCGGCTTGTAGTCGCTGCCGTCGATGTACTTCAGGCCGAGGTCGAAGTGACCCAGCGTGTAGGTCACGCCGACCGACCAGTCGAGGTAGCTGTCCTTGTCCCAGTACGCGCCGTCGCTGTAGCCGGCGTGAACGCCGATGCCGAAGTTGGCCGGCAGTTCGAAGTTGGCGTTGCCCTCGTAGTAGAAGGCGTCGTCGCCCAGCGAGCCGCCGCCGAAATCGTTCGAGTACCACACCTTGCCTTCGAACCACTTCCAGCCGAGGGAGGCATAGATCTCGGCGAAGTCGTGCACGTCGTGCGACTGCGGGTACGTGTACCACACGATGCCGACGTCCCAGGGGAAGGTTTCGCCGCCGGCGATGCCGCCGTACAGGTCGACCTCGATATTCTCGTCGCCGCCGAAATCGATGTTCGAGGCCCAGGCGCCGACGTAGAAGCCGCTCTCGCCCGCGTAGTCGATGCTGCCTTGCAGGGCCGGGTTCTGCCGCGTCTGCGTGATGCCGCGGAAGTCGTAGTCGGACGTCGCGGTGACCGTGGCGGTCACCTCGGCTTGCGCAGCCGCGGCCGACATCGTCAGCACCACTGCGGCGAGGCCATGGCTCAGTTTCATGCTGCCCCCTTCTCGTTGCGTTGAAACCACAAAAGCACCAAATGCTGTGGCGCAATGGTATCAGAAACGATACGAACCGGCTGCGCCCCGGCTTGCGGCAGGCAAAAAAAGACGCCCGGGACCCTTGCGGGGTCGCCGGGCGCCCGGGGGCCAACCCGTGGGGACCTAGCCGGTCACTCCTTCTTCCAGGGGAAGGTCGTGGAGACCGAGAACACGGCACGGGCGTCGCTGCTGCCGACGTCGTCCACCGTGTCGTTGGCCGGCTCGAGGTCGCTGCCGTCGATGTACTTCAGGCCCAGCGTGAAGTTGCCGAGCGCGTAGGTGACGCCCACCGACCAGTCGGTGTAGCCGCCGCCGTAGTAGCGATCCCAGTAGTCGCCGTCGCTGTGGCCGACGTGCGCGCTGGCGGCGAAGTTGGCCGGCAGCGGGACCGCGGCGTTGGCCTCGTAGTAGAGCGCCGACTCGTCGCCGTTGCCGAAGTCGTTCGAGTACCAGATCTTGCCGCTCAGCCACTTGTAGCCGATGCCGGCGTAGATCTCGGGATAGTCGATGCTGTCGGCGCCGGGATAGGCGTAGTAGATCAGTCCGACGTCGTAGGTGACGGTCTCGCCGCCGCGGAAGCCCGTGTAGACGTCGACCTCGACGTTCTCGTCGCAGCAGTCGCCGAAGTCGACGTTGCTGGCCCACGCGCCGATGTAGAAGCCGCTCGAGTGGGCGTAGTCGATGCTGGCTTGCAGGGCCGGGTCCTGCGCCGTCTGGGTGATGCCGCGGAAATCGTAATCGGAGACCGCCGTGACCGTCCCGGTGATGTCTGCTTGCGCTGCGGCTGCCGCCAAAGTCAGGCCGATTGCAGCCAGGCCGTGAGTCAATTTCATGATGTACCTCGTGTTGCTGTGCGACGACAAGTTTCAGCGGCCTCCGCATCGCCTGTATCGAACCCGACACAACCGAACGCGGTGCAATGAAGCAACGCCGTCTGCTCAGCCTTGGTGCAGGAAACGTGCCAGCGGAATTGCAGGCAATTTCGGCAGTCGCAGCGGCTTTTTGCACCGCGGCGGCGCAACGGTGCGCCATGGGCGCACCGCAGTGGATCATTTGCGAAAAAGCAACGCCGGTCAGGTGCCGGCGGCGGGCTCGTAGATCGCGTAGAACTTGCGGGCCGGCTCCAGCACCTCCCAGCGGCCGTGGAACCCCGCGGGCATCACGAAGCAGTCGCCCGGCCCGAACTCCCAGGCGCGGCCCGAATCGTCACTGATGCGTACACGCCCGGCCGTGAGGACGCAAAGCTCGTTCTCGGTATAGGAGACGCGCCACGCGCCCGGGCTGCTGCGCCAGATGCCGGCGAAGAATTTTCCGGTCGCGTCCGTGAACAGGTTGCGGACGTGCTGCTGCGGGATCGCGCTGCCTGGGGCGAGGCGTGCCGGGTCGAGGTCCAGCGCTTCCTCGTGGCCAGTGGTGTCGTCGATCTTGAGTACGGCGGGGCCGGGTTGGCTCATGGCGACGCTCCGTGGGGTCAGGGCGAAAGCGTACCACGCAGCACGCCGGACGCCGGGGTCGCGGCCAGTTGCAGCAGGTCGCGCACCTCCTGGTCCTCGGTCTGCTCGAAGGAGTCGTAGTACTGGCCCACGGCGCCGAACCCCGACGGGACGGAAGGGCACTGGATCTCGTCGGCCAGGTCCGCGATCCGGTCCAGCGCCTCCGCCGAGGCGACCGGCACGGCGACCACCGCGCGCGCCGCCCCGAGGCTGCGCAGGGCCTGCACGGCCGCCGCCATCGTCGCGCCCGTGGCGAGTCCGTCGTCGACGAGGATTCCGACGCGACCGCGCATTTCGAGCGGGGCACGCTCGCCCCGGTAGGCAAGCTCCCGCCGCTGCAGTTCTGCGCGCTCCCGGGCCTCCACGCGCCCGAGCGCGTCGCTGCCCGGCGGGAGGAAGCGCAGGACCTCGTCGTTCAGCACCCGCGCCCCGCCGCTAGCCACGGCGCCCATCGCCAGCTCCGGCTGCGACGGCAGGCCGAGCTTGCGCACCACGAGGACGTCGAGCGGCAGCCCGAGCGCACGCGCCACCTCGAACGCGACCGGCACGCCGCCGCGCGGCAGCGCCAGCACGACTGCACCGGCGTACTCCCGCCACGCGGACAGCGACTGCGCCAGCACCCGCCCCGCGTCGCGTCGATCGCGATACCTGCGAGTCATCGGTTCGTCCCCTGTCGCCTGACCCCATGTTCCGCGCGCATCCAGGGCCCGGCATGCGCGCATTTACCTAGTGCTATGCTGGACCCGATGGCCGCGGACCTCCCCGCCCTCGCCGACCGGGTCGCGTTCCTGCGCAGCCTGTGCGGGCACGGCGACGAGGCGATCGAGACGCACTTCGCGTGGCTGTTCCTCGTCGGCGATCGCGCCTACAAGCTGCGCAAGCCCGTCGTGCGCGACCCCATGGACTACCGCACGCTCGAAGCGCGGCGGCGTGGATCGATCGAGGAGGTGCGCCTGAACCGTCGGCTCGCGCCGTGCGTCTACCTCGACGCCGTGCCGCTCACGAGCGACGCCGACGGGCGCCTCGCGATCGCCGGCCAGGGCACTACGGTCGACTGGCTCGTGTGCATGCGACGACTCGATCGCACGCGCCTGCTCGACGCCCGGCTGATGCGAGGCGAGGACGTCGTGCCGCGGCTCGAATACGTGGCTCGCCTGCTGGCGGAGTTCTATCGCAGCGCCGCCCCGGCGATCACGGACGGCGACGCGTTCGTCGCCCGGCTGGCGCGGCAGATCGAGGCGAACCACGCCGTGCTCGCGGCGGCCGGCCGGCCGCACGCGGACACGCTGCGCGACACACAGCTCCGGGTCGTCACCCGGGAGTGCGACGTGCTGGCCGCGCGCGCGACCCTCGGCTGCATCGTGGAGGCGCACGGCGACCTGCGCCCCGAGCACGTCTTCCTCGACGCACCGCCATCGATCATCGACTGCCTGGAGTTCGATCGCGACCTGCGGCTGCTCGATCGCGCCGAGGAACTCAGCTTCCTCGAGCTGGAGTGCGCGCGCCTCGGGCACGCAGGGGCCGGCGAACAGTTGCGGCGACGCTGTCTCGCGTTGCTGGACGACGACGCCCCGACCCGCCTGCTCGCGTTCTACCGCAGCCACCGCGGGGCGACGCGCGCCAAGCTCTACACCTGGCGTGCCGCCGAGCCGGACGGCGGCGGCGAGTCGACCTGGCTCGCGCGCGCGGACGACTACCTCGGGGCGGCCCTGCGCGACGCCCGCCGCGGTCTCGGCTAGCGCCGCTTGACCTCGAGTTCGCGCAGCGCGACCACGGACTCACCCGCCACGATGCGACGGACGGCCTCGCCGAACAGCGTCGAGGCCTCGAGCACGATCGGCACGCGCTCGCCGGGGCCGGGCTCGATGCGCGTAGGCAGGATGGAATCGGTGATCCACAGGCCGTCCGGGCCCTCGGGGCCGAGCAGCCGCTGCGCTTCGGGCTCGAACACGCCGTGCGTCGCGCAGGCCTCGACGCGCACGGCGCCCGCGGCACGGCAGGCCTGCACGGCCCGCAGGATCGTCGAGCCGGCGCTGATCAGGTCGTCGACGAGGATCACGTGCGCGCCCTGCACCGGGCCGATCAGCAGGTCGCCGCTGACGACGCCGCTGCTGCGACGCTTCTCGTGCAGCGCGAAGCCGATTTCGCGCCCGGAGTAGACCGCGAGCAGGTCCTGCAGCCGCTGCGCGCGCTTGGCGCCGCCGAAATCCGGCGACATGACCGACACCGGGCCGGGCCCGAGGTGCTTCGCGAGCTGGCGGGCCAGCAGCGGCGCCGCCTCGAGGTGATCGACCGGGCAGCGGAAGGCATTCTCGAACGCCGCGAGGTTGTGCGCGTCGAGCACGAGCACGTGATCCGTGCCGACCGCCTCGAGCAGCTGGGCGACGTAGCGCAGCGTGACCGGATCGCGCTCCTTGGTGCGACGGTCCTTGCGCGCGTAGCACAGGAACGGCAGGCAGGCCGTCACGCGGGACGCGCCGCCGTCCTTGAGCGCGGCGATGAAGAACAGCAGGCGGCAGAGCCGGTCGTTGGCGCTGCCCGCGGCGTCGCCGCTCAGCGACTGCACGACGAACACGTCGCGGCCGCGAACGCCGACGAGGGGGCGGGCCTTGTGCTCGCCGCCCTCGTACTCGCGCTCCTCCATCGGCGCGAGGTCGCAGCCGGCCGCCGCCGCCATGCGCTCGCCGAACTGCCGGCTCGCGGCCGGCGCGAACAGCAGCGGCGCGGGACTCAACTCAGGGTCTCGCGTCGCTTGGCGTCGCCCCGCAGGCTGGACATGCGCTGCTGCAGCTGCCGCTTGGCGGCATCGAACGCGTCGCGCAGCACGACGTAGACGTCCTCGTGGTTGTCGCGCTGCGGCCTCTCCATGTCGACGACCACGTCCTCGCCCGGCAGCTCGAGTTGCACCTTCACCGCGTAGACCTTGCCCTGGTGGTGGTGGCGGTGCGGCGAGTCGACGACCACGCGACAGGCCTGGATGCGATCGCTGAAGACACCGAGGTGGCCGGCCAGCTCATGGATCCGCGTCTCGAGGGCCGCGGAACTTTCCATGTGGCGGAAGGTGATGTTGACGGGAATGGTCACGATGGAAACTTCCTTCTGTGTCCAGGGACTGGACGACTTCATTGTCGAACGCCGGTCCCGGCGGGCCATAAGTATTGATCGCAGGGGACCGGGGCGTCGAGGGCCAGCGTACACTGGCCGGAGCCGCCGTCGAGTGCCGAATCCGGGGAATGCGTCATGAATGCGGCCGCCGCACTGCCCGCCGCGTTGCTCGATCCCGCCACGTACCCGCACGACGTCGTCGCGCCGGTGCGGCTCGTCGAGACCCACATCTCGTGGGTCGCGCTCACCGGGCCCTACGCCTACAAGGTCAAGAAGCCCCTGCGGCTCGGCTTCCTCGACTACTCGACACCCGAGCGTCGCGCGCTGCTGTGCGCGGAGGAAGTGCGCCTCAATCGCCGCTTCGCACCCGGACTGTACCTGGACGCCGTGGCGATCACGCACGACGGCGAACGCCTGCGCATCGGCGCGGGTCGCGGCGAGGTCGTCGATCACGCGGTGCGCATGCTCCAGTTCGATCCGCGCGAGGAACTCGACGCGCTGATCGGTCGCGACGCCGTGCGGACCGATGAAGTCGCGGCGCTCGGTGCGTCGCTCGCCGCCGTTCACGCCGGGGCCGCGCCGGCGCCGCCCGGCCCGGCATTCGGCTCGCCTGAGTGCGTGCGACGCGTGCTGTTCGACAACTTCACCGAGTTGTCCGCGCTCGCCCTGCCCGAGCCGGTTCCGCACCTGCTCGCGCGCCTGCGCGAGTGGGCCGAGGGCGTCGCCCCGTCGCTCGAGGCGCGGCTGCAGGCCCGCGTGCGCGAGGGCAGGATCCGCGAGTGCCACGGCGACCTGCACTGCGCGAACGTCGTGCGCTGGGACGGCCGGCTGACGGCGTTCGACGGCATCGAGTTCGACCCGGCGCTGCGCTGCATCGACGTGGCGAGCGACGTCGCCTTCCTCACGATGGACCTCGCGGCGCGCGGCCGCCGCGACCTGCGCCGCGCCGCCCTCGCCGCCTTGCTCGACGCGCTCGGCGACTTCGACGCG
>WBZM01002299.1_pt1 | contig 16567 bp, 12 predicted proteins | sample 5204271 | NCBI WGS metagenome assembly WBZM01 (sample SAMN12344346, study PRJNA552823) | activated sludge metagenome | biome: Activated sludge suspended growth; feature: Nitrification reactor; material: Wastewater; isolation source: activated sludge from nitrification reactor of wastewater...
AAGATCACGATGCTGGTCATGCCCGCAACGCCGATGGCCGTTCCCAAACCGGCGGCGGCGCCACGGAACGCAGATGCGGCACCGTCTTTTCCGGCAGGAGCGGTGTCCATCACAGCGTTCGTCACGGCAACGCCGCCGCCAGCTGCTGCCGCGGCATAGACGGACACGATCAGCACCGCCAGCCACAGCGGACTGTCCAGGCGCAGGGCTGCGCTGCAGAACAGCGTCGCGGCAACCACCGCCATGAGGACCGACCCCGCGGTGGTGATGCCCCAGCGCCGCACCAATCGACCGGAGAAGGTGGCCCCGAGAACAGCGCTCAATTGCGCGGGCGCCATCGCGAGCGCCACGTCGACGGGGGCGAGTCGGTACACGTACTGCAACGCCATCGTCATGTAGAAGAAGAGGTTCGCGAACAGAGTCAGTACCAGCACCGCGAGCAGCAGCACCAGATTGCCGTGGCGCAGAGGGCCGAGGTCCAGGGTGGGGTCGGGGATTCTGCGCATCGCCAGGATCAACGCCACCGCTGCTCCCGCGCATGCAGCCAGCAAGAGCACGAACACCGCACTGGGACCGCCCTGGGACAACTGAGTGATCGACTCCACCGCCAGGGCGAGGACCAGTCCCGCGAGGGCCGGGGTGAGCATCTCTCCGGTGGGTTCTGAGCTGGAACCGTCAGGGGGAACGAGCAGCCACACCATGACCAGTGCGAGGAGGCCGGCAGCGATCCAGACCACGCAGACCCAGCGCCACCCGGCTGACTCGACGATGATCGCCGCCAGCAGCGGAACGAAGAGGTAGGCGAACGGGATCGCCGCCGAGAACGATGCGAACGCGGTAGCGCGACCATCCGACGTGCGTACGGAGGCACTCAATGACGCGAGTGCGACCACCAGGAGCGCGGCTTTGCCGATGTTGGCCAGCAGCAGTCCCGTGGTGGCCAGGGGCATTGACGGTGCGACGGCGACGAAAGCACTGCCCAGCGCGTACAGCCCGCAGCACGTGAGTATGACGCGACGCGACCCCAAACGCTGGCCCACCGTGCCGGCCACGAACGTCACCAGGAGGGCGCCGACCGTGGGCATTTGGCGAGAGATGTCGGACTGGGACGCTGAAGACCCCAGCGCGCGAAGCATGTCGTCGAGGATGTAGTTGAAACTGGCCCCGAGGGTCTGCACCAGGGCTGCCGCAGCCGTCATCGCGAGCACGAGCCGGACCTGGGGCCCGGTCAGCATGGAGGAGCGCGGCAAGGCGGGTGACACGTGCGTGGCCGCTAGGGCAAGTAGTACATGGGGTTGGGCATGAGGAATCCGTACTTCATGCGCCCGTAGGACATGTCGCTGATCTGATCGCCGACGCTGGCGACGATCGTCCAGCCCTTGGCTTGAAGGGCCATCCGCTCTTTCGCCTTGAATCGGGCCGAGCTCAGGGAGGATGTGGCCTCAGTACGTGTGATCAGGGTGTTCCAACTCGAGTAGCCCCGCTGGCGCAGGCAGTCGCGAGTGGCTGCGCGTTGGCTCTCCGGACGGCCGGTGATGATGCCGATGCGGAAGCCGTCCTGTTGCAGCTGGCGGAAGAGTCGGCGCACAGGTACATTCGCCGTCGCCTTGCACTCCAGTGCGAACTCTGTGTCCTTTGCAGGGTCGTAGGAGAAAGCCGGGTCGTTCGTCGAGTACTCGAGGTAGTTATTGAGCATGGTGTCGTCCACGTCGAAGACAACCGCCGGCCGGGCTGAATCGGCGTGCTTCCGCTGCCACGCGCGTATCGTCTGGTGAGCCTGTTCGGCCACGTCCTTCTGAAGGCTGCGGATCGTGCCGGTCTCATAGATCCTTCGCAGTTGGGGTGCGAAGCCCGGCCCGGCATCGTACGGATCGGCCGAGTCCAGAGACGGCAGGTTCTGCGTTGTCCCCATGATGGGACGGCCTTTGCCCATGGCGCCAGGGTCCACGGGGACGGTCTGTGCGGCGGCGATGGTGGGGGAAAGGGCCAGTCCGACTGCGAGTGCAATGGCGCAGATACGCATCGTGTCTCCCGTGGGTTCAGGCGATCGGTCTGGTCATCATTCCACGCCGCGCTAGCGCTCAGGTGTGCATCGTGGCTCCCCGCCTTGGACCTCCGTCGAGTCGGCCGTGATCCCTAAGGTGGGTGGATGATCCTCAGGAGCGTGTTGATCTCCGGGATGGCGTTCGGCCTGCTCGTGCAGGGGCCATCTCCCGTGGGTGCAGACTCCGGGGGCAACGAGTCCGTCCGGATCGTGGTGACCGGCCGACTGTTGGGGCACACGGCCACAATGCGTGTTCACGATTCGGCTGGCGTCTCCACGATCCGCGTCACCGGTTCCCGCTCGATCAGGGTGCACTCGGGGCGGGTGACCATTGTTCCCTCGCCCATCGTGGGCGCCACCTCGTCGACCGCGCGCATCCAGCAGATCAGCGTCGAGAGCGGGGACGTCGTCCGAGTCCACTACCGCAAGGACGAGACGTCCCGTCGAGGGGCGCTGACGCCATTGGTGCTCGGGGTCGACGGTGAACCTGCCTCCGGGCGCGACCTGGTGCCATCTCCGGATCGAGCCCTCTTGGCCTTCATCTCTCAGGACCGCGACCTGCTTGACCCTGATGAGAGCGCGGCTCTCTTCGTGCGGGATCTCTCCACGGGCGTCGTGACGAAGATGGCGCGCGATGCCACTGGAGGGATCGCGTGGTCACCGGACTCTCGACGCATCGCCTTCAGGTCGGGCGCTTCGGACAAGACTATCCAGGTGACGGATCTCGCCACAGGTGATCGGACCGTGGCCTCAAACCGGTCGGAGGCTGCCGCCTGGGTAGACGTCGACCATGTGGCTATGTCGGTATGCCGTACCCGCCGCGTGTGCGGCATTGTCATCAAGTCCCTATCGACCGGCCAGGTCCGTCGGCTCGTGCCCGTCGCCACCCGGGTGCAGGCGTGGACCCTTGCGCCGGCCGGAAATTCCGTCCTCTTCGAGTCGAGTGTGGATCCGCTGAACAAGGGAATCGAACGCCGTTTCTTGTACCAGGTTGACGTGGCATCGGGAGCGACTAGGCCCATCGGCGCCGACTTGGGCAGGGGTACGTCGTGGGGCGCAGTCTGGTCGCCTGACTCCGGCAAGGTGGCGTTCCGCACGGGGGCGGGGCGCAAGGCCCGTGTGCTCGTCAAGGACCTGTCAGCAGGCTCCGTCATGCGATTGGCGATAGCCGCGGACCCCGACCCGCGGCAATCGAGCGTCAAGTGGGCTCCGAACTCCCGGATGCTTGCGTACCGAAGTTCTGATGGCGGCCTTGCGCTCCTGCGTCTTGCCACTGAGCGCACGCACAGGTTGCTTGCGCACAGCCATCTTCCGAAATTCCCTGTGGTGACCGGCTACACCTTCTCGCCGTCCGGCAAGCGGATCGCCTTCGTCTTCGGCGGCCGCGGAGGCTGCTTGACAGACGTGGTGCCCTTCGCTGATCTCAACTGCCGCAATGTTCTCGTCCGTGAACTCGGCAGCGGTCGACTCGCCAACGTCTCCACGCGTGACACCGGCCTTGGCTGGCGCGGGAGCCCCGAGGAGGGCACTGCGCCGCCGGTCTGGCTCAGCGACGACGAGGTGGTCATCCACGCGCCTGCCCACGGGTCGAGTAGTCGTGCCACCTATCCCATGATCAAGACAGTGGAGTGGGCGCCGACGACGCCGCCATCGCCGGCCCCGCAGGTTCCGCCATGGTGCGATCCCTATCGTTACTGGTGGTCCTGCTGAGGCGCTGGCTCAGGTTGCGGGCTTGACCTTGATCGTGAGCCACTTCGACTCGAATGCGCCGCCGTTCTGAGTGACGATCACGCGGATCTTCTGCTTGCCGGTCGGGCCGAGGATCACCCGCATGCTGCAGTTGCCGTTGGCGGAGACTTCGCGCTTGGCGTTGATGGTGGCCTTCTTCTGGTCGAGCTGTGCCATGGCGCCTGACCAATTAACGTTCTTCTTGAGTTGGCACTTGATCCGGAACATCTGACCCGAAACAACGGTTGCCGGTGCGGAGACCTTCTTGAAGTCCGGGTCGCCGGCGGCGTTCGCCGCCCCCGCTCCCATGACGACCACACCGCTTGCGACTGCCACGGTCGCGCCCATCGCCACCACTTTGCCCATGCTCATTGCCGTATCCAATCTGCGTCGTCCTCAACTCCGACTCCTTCCGCAGTATGCGTCAGGAATCGGCGCGACGGACACCCGGCGAACGGTTGATGCGGATCCGTGCGCCTAAGCGCGTCGGCGAGTGTTGTGCTTGGGGGGATTGACTCTCACGGATGGGCGTGCGTCTCACGGATTTCGGCGCGGCTCTAGTCCCGTGTTCCTCGTGTGTAGGTGGCGCCGCGGCTGAATGCGGTGTACCCGCTGGTGGCGGGCGCTTTCTGCTCGACGCGCAGCTTCAGGTCGGGGTACCCGTTCGCTTGGGCAACTTCACGTTGAGGGTCTGCTTCTTCTTCCCGGCGCCGGTTCCCGACAGCACCGTCTGTGGACTGCCGGGGGCGTTCGTGGTGAAGGTCAGCTGGCCGCTGGCCGCACCCTTGGCGGTGGGGGAGAAGCACACCTGCACGGTGCAATTCCCGCCGGCCGGAACGGTGGAACCGCTGCAGGTGTCCGCCGTGACGCTGATGCACCAACTGCACTTCAGGTGTCCTAGGCGTAGATGCCTGCGATCTCCTCGCGGTAGTCCTTGGCGACGACGCTACGTTTGAGTTTCTGCGTCGGTGTCAGGTACCCCGTCTCCTCAGTGAACTCCGCATCCAGAAGGCGCCACGTCCTGATGGACTCGGCCCTCGACACCGCGGCGTTGGCGTCATCCACGGCCGCCTGGATCTCCGCGACCAAGTCGGGGTCATCGTGCAGGTCCGTCACCGAGGTGCTGGCCTTCCCGTGGGAGGTGGCCCAGGCGGCCAGCGCATCCGGATCGAGCGTGATGATGGCCGCGATGAAGGGCTGACCGTCTCCGACCACCATCGTGGGACCGATCAGATTGTGTGCCTGCATGCGATCCTCGAGCACAGCAGGTGCCACGTTCTTGCCGCCGGCGGTGACGATGATCTCCTTCTTGCGGCCGGTGATGTGCAGGAATCCGTCGGCATCGACGTCGCCCAAGTCACCGGTCTGGAACCAGCCGTCCGCGGTGATCGCGTCGTCGGTCGCCGTGGGGTTGTTGTGGTATCCCGCCATGACGTGCGGTCCGCGCAGCCAGATCTCGCCGTCGTCGGCGATTCGCACCGCCGTGCCCGGCATGGGCTGGCCCACGCTCCCGATGCGCGGGTTCTCGGCCCGGTTGAACGTTCCAGAGGCGGTGGTCTCGGTGAGTCCGTAGCCCTCCATCACGGTCAAACCCATCCCGGCGAAGAAGAAGCCCAACCGTTCGCCGAGGCTCGCGCCGCCGGTGATCGCGTAGCGGAGGTTGCCGCCCATGGCGGTTCGGATCTTGGAGTACACGAGTCGGTCGAACAGCGCGTGCTGGACCTTCAACCAGGGGGACGGCCCACTGTCGTGTGTGGCGCGGCCGTACTCGATAGCTACCTTCGCGGCCCGCTCGAAGATCCTGCCCTTGGTCGAACTCGCCGCGTGTGCCTTCTGCTGCGAGGCGTTGAAGATCTTCTCGAAGATGCGCGGGACTCCCACGAGGAACGTCGGGCGAATCGTGGTCATGTCGCCCACCAGCAACTTGGGGTTGGGACAGTGGGCGACCTGCATACCCCCCAAGGCGCAGTAGACCTGTGCCCCGCGGCCGAGGACATGTGCCAGCGGCAGGAAGAGCACGGTCCGGGCGCCCGGCTGCTGCACGACCGGTCCCGTGGTCGCCACCAGCGTGCGGACCACGAATAGCAGGTTGCTGTGGGTGATCACGCATCCCTTCGGCCGACCTGTGGTGCCAGAGGTGTACACGATGGTGGCCGGGTCCTCGGGGCGTGCGACGGTCGCTCGCGTCGCGAGGACGTCGTCGCTCACAGTCGAACCCTCGGCGGCCAGGGATCCGAGCAGCCCGGCGTCCATCACCCACAGCGGCGGCGGCTCCGACACGGCCTCCCGGACACGAGCGGCGGTCGCGTCCGAATCCGTGATGACCGCGACGGCACGGCTGTCGCGCACGATCCACGCGATCTGTTCAGCCGATGAGGAGTCGTAGATGGGAACGGCGAAGGCGCCGATCGACCAGATCGCGAAGTCCAGGACCGTCCACTCGTATCGGGTCGGCGACAGGATCGCGACAGGGTTTCCCGCCTCGACGCCTCGGGAGACCAATCCCTTGGCGGCGGCACGCACCTGATCGTTGAACTCCGCCGCAGTGACGTCGTGCCAGTTGTTGCCTGTTCGTACCGCGTAGACGGCCCGATTCGGGAACCTTCCGGCGTTCGTTCCGGCCAGGGAGGCCAAGGTGTCGGTGATAGGCAGGTCGACTTCGGCGGGGTACTCCACATCGCGGGGCATGATCGTCCTATCAGCCAGGTGCCGTCAGCGGCACATCTCCATCATCGCCCCGTGACATATCGGGCTCCACGATCGGGTGGTGCCGCAGTTGAACCTTGCCGAACAGCGGTCCGTCGCGAGAACTAGGCATGAACGGGCGAACCCGGCGGCGTGCCCATAGGCTCTATCACCCGAGGACCCGCCCAGGAAGTGAGCTCACCGTGAGACTTGGCAGAACATCGGCGGCCGTGACCGCACTGGCAGTGACGGTGGTGCTCCTGACCCCGGCGGCCGTCGGAGCCGACATCGGACAGAACGGCAACACCAAGGCGGCGGCGAACTGGGGCCGCATCGACGTGCAGTGGGACTGGTCGATGCCGGCGTCGATGACGGACAACGATCAGTACCCGGGCATCCCCGATGAGCCGATGCAGCCCGTGCCCGGCTATCAGGCGGCCGGCAACGCGCTCTACGGTCCGCTGTCGTCCGATGGGCGGTTCCAGGTCGTCCTCGACGCCAGTGCGTCCACAGTCAACGGCGGGTCCAAGAGCCGATTGCAGTGCACGTGGACCATTTCCACCACTCCGGTGACCACGTACGCCGACCAGCCCTGCAATACCCCGCTGAATGCGACCCTGCCGGAAGGCGCCTTCCCGCTGAAGTTGGCTGTCAAGGACACCAAGACCTCGGTGACGAAGAGTGTCTCGAGCAGCATCACGGTCCGCAACACCCTGCTGAGCATCCTCGGGGACTCGTACGCGTCGGGTGAGGGCTTCCCCCCGTTCCGCAACGCCGACGGGACCATCGACTGGGACGAGCCCGCGTGCGACAGGTCGCGCTGGAGCGGGTTCGTTCGATCCGCGCTGGCCCTCGAGCAGTCGGATCCCAGGTCCAACGTGACGGTGGTGGACGTGGCGTGTTCGGGCGGCGAGATCCTCCAGCAAGAGGACAATCCGGCGGTGACCCCGACGGGAGGGCTGCTGTCGCCGCAGAAGAAGATCAAGCAGCCGTCGCAGCAGAGCAATACCGGCCCCGGTGACTACATGCCCCCGCAGATCGACCAGTTGGCCGCCATTGCTGCCGGCCAGACGTACGACGCAGGGCTGCTCTCCATCGGCGGCAACGACGCCGGACTGTCCCCGGTCATCATCAGTTGCGCGACGACCGACGTCCTGCCCGTGGTCGTCAACGGATTCCCCGACAGCGGTATTTCAGGCTCCCTGAAGTCTCTGATCCAAGGCTTCCCCAACTGCCAGGACGCGGCGCAGATCTCGGGCAAGCTGGACTTCTCCAACATCCAGGACATCACGTTCACATGTGAGCCGAACGGGCCCAGCGCGTCGTTCAGCAGCCCGCTGGCCCTGCTCACCTTGGTCGCCAACATGAACCTGATCACCCCCGGGGATGCCGGCGGATACCGTTGCCTGACCTCGGACGCCTCCGCCCAGGACCCGGTCCAGGACAACCCCGAACTCGAAGAGGCGGTGTTCAACAATCTGCAGGTCCTGGAACAGGACTACGCAAAACTCGCACCGTGCTTCGGCGCGACCGGCGGCGCGGCGCAATGTCAGACCCAGAAGCTGGTCAACGGCGTGCCCCAGCCGGGCTTCACCGCCTCCGATCCGGTCCGGTACAGCAAGATCGGGAACCTGACACAGGCCATGTACCCGGACCTCACCCAGAAAGGCACGCCCGGCAACACCGAGTTCTGCGGAGTCCAGCAGGATCCGACCCAGCCGTGGGGTGGGCAGTTGACGCTGAAGAACCCCGCCGGTCTGCCAGAACCGGACAACATCAACTTCCCCACCATGGAGCAGATCCTCACCAACCCGTTGATGTCGCCTCTGAACCAGATTGGCAATGCATGGGCCTCCAACGTGTTGTACGAGGGTCAGGCAGGCCATGACGTCGTCGCGATTCCCCAGAACACGTCTTTCCCGGGCAACGTGCCGGCGCTGAGTCCGGTCGTGACCGGGTTCGGACCGTTCAACCCAGCCACTGATCCGCCGTTGGCGGCGCCGAACACACGCTTGGACAACCGCATCGAGGTGCCTGTGAACGGTCTGGTCGCGCAGATCGAGAGCAACGGCGCGACCTACGGCTGGAACACCGCGCTCTCGATGTACCGCGCGAGTCATCCGTACGGTCTGTGTTCTGAGAACCGGTGGATCACCAACATCACCGACTTCATCGTCAACACGGAGGCCACGAAGGGCACTGGCGCAGGTTTCCACCCGAACGAGGTGGGCCAGCAGCAATACGGAAGCATGTTGGCCGCGGACCTGTTGAGCCAGCAGCCACCGATCGCGCGGGCGTTCACCACCGTCGTGCCGCTGGGTGACTCGGTGAAGTCCAAGATCCGCGTGAAGTTGCTATCCCCGGCCACGATCAAGGCGGGCAAGCACATCAAGTTGCAGGTCAAGGTCACGACCAAGGGGAAGAAGAAGGGCACCATCGGGGTCCGTGCGGTGAGCACGAAGGCCGTGTACCGCTACACGTCCGTGGACCTGCCCAAGGACGGAAAGCGCACGATCACGCTGCCCAAGAAGTGGTCCAGGGTCGGCAAGAACGGCAAGGTGAACGTGACAGTTCAGTTCCTCGGCAACATCTCGGTCAAGCCCTCCAACACCGACAAAGTGACGCAATACGTGGGGCAGGCGCCGAAGTAGGTCGAGCGGTGCCCAGGGTTGACTCCGGCCCACTGGAGATCCGTGAGCACTCGGGTGATCCGGGAGCGTTTTGGCGGCGTCGGAGGGCTCCCCGTCACCGAAAGGCTCACGGATCCGGGGTCGACCCAATCGCGCCAGGGGTGAGCATCGCGACGAAGCGCTCGGCCGAATCGTTACCGTCGCTGTGCTTCATCAGGCCGGAGCCATTTCGGTTCGACATCACCGTGGCCAGTGGTCGCATGCGGGTCAGGCCGTCGCCGTCCCAGGCTGCCCCTCGTCGCCCTTGGCTGCACGTCCCCTGATGAAGGCCAGAAGGATGATCCCGCCGAAGGTGACAACGAACGTTGCCAACCCTGCTGCATTGAGCAGGGCGTTACTCGACCCGCCTTCTGTCAGAACGTCGATCCCGCCTGAAGCCAGGAAGGTCGTCGGGTCCGTGAGGCCGTGCAGGATCATCGCCCCGACAAGGAAGCCGATCGAGCGCAGCGAAAGGTACATCAGCACCCCGAACCCGAAGGTGTAGATGACTGTGGGGCCGACGGTCTTGATGGACTGGCCGCTGAAGAGGTTCACGCTGTGCGACACCGCGAAGAACAGCGACGACAGTGCGGCGACCACCCATTCGCCGTGGCCGGCGTCCCGGAGCATCTTGACCGCGAACCCGCGGTAGAGCAGTTCCTCCACGAAGCCGATGAGCAGACCGGTGGCGAGGGCCAGCATCACGACAGGTACGGGGTTCTTGCCCCAGTCGATGCCGAAGATCCTCAGAAGGATGGGCGTGGCCACGATGACAGGGCCCAGCCACATCCACCAGGAGCGGTAGATCGGCTGCCGGCCGAAGAGTTCTGGAGCCCACCCGAGGTAAAGCATCACGCTGACCAAGATGATGGCGCCCAGGATGAGTCCGGCGGTGAGCTGCACGAAGACGGTACCCACGCTGTCGAGCAGCGGGTCGCTGGCGAGGTTCCCGGAGATCCGCAGCATCAACTGGCCGAAGCCAAGGTAGATCACGAGGTAGCCCACCATGAACGCCACGAAGCGCCAGGCGCCGCCTCGGTTCATGAAGCCGCGAAAGCCACGGTCGTCGCGGGTCGGTGGGGCGGTGACTGTCATGGGCATCCTTCGGTCAGAGAAGCAACTCGCAAAGTGAGCCTACAAATGAGTCGTCGGACCGTTGGTGAGGCACTCCCTCCCGGCGCGCTCGACCCAACGGCGGCCACTGCGCATCCGGCGATCGAGAGGTTGATCCTCGACCGCTAGAGTCTGCGCCGGAGCTCACGCACATTGGAGCGCGGCATGAAGAAACGCGAGTTCGTCATCAGCATCGGGCTGATCGTGGCGTATGTGGCTGGATTGTTGGTCTGGGACAAGGTCGTGCCGACGTCCGTGGAGGACAGCATCAACACAGGCATCGCGTGGTACTACGCGGGCTTCTCGGTGCTCTTCGTGGCCTATCTGGCGGTCTCGCGGGGATGGCGCCGGGTCGGGCTGGTCGGCCGCGACCGCACGCCCGCGATCCGGTGGGTCGTAGTGCTTTACGTGATCCAGGCTGTGCTGCTGGCTGCCTTTCTTGGGCTGGTGTTGTCGGTGTACGACGGTCCGAGCAAGGTGATGACGTTCATCCTGATCAATGTCGTGTTCATCGCGTTCAACGAGGAACTGCTGTTCCGCGGCTTCCTGTGGGACTCCTTGTCCGGGCTGCGCCCGGCTCCCGCGATCCTGCTCACCTCACTGGTCTTCGGGCTGGTTCATCTGATCAACGGGGTGACCGGTGCCGCCTGGAACGGGGTCATCGTGCAAGTGGTCTTTGCAGCCATCGGGGGGCTTTTCGACGCAGTCGTCCGCTACGGCACTGGAAGCCTGTGGCCGACGATTCTCACCCACTATCTCCTCGATACCGCCGGTTCCCTCGGCGCGGACACGTCCATGGTCGGCGTGGGCCTCGGGATCCAAGTACTGACCGTCATCGCTGCCATCCTTGCGGTGATAATCATCTCGATCCGGTACAAAGACCCGGTGCAACCGCAGGCATCGATGCCCGAGGATGCCGTCGCGGCCTGAGTCTGGGTCTCGCGAGCAGGGGTTCGTACCCTTTCTCGCCGGGCTTTTAGATCCGCACCCGATAGGCTCGCGGGCATGTCATCCGTAGAAGAGATACCGGAGGCGGCTGACATGGAGCCGGCGCAACGCCCGCCGTTGGTGGAGTCCTGGCCAGCGATCGGGCGCCTTGCTTTCATCTCCGTCTATTGTCTGGTGATCATCATTGCCGGCTTCGGCCACTGGGGGCCTTCGACGGTGCGGATTCTGAACGCCATGGTGGCGGTCCTGTGGGGCTTGCTCCTGATCACGTGGATCCTGCAGGTGCGCGGCCAAACGGGTCGGTTGCGGTTCGTCCTTCGCCATCCGGCGCTACCCATGCTGCTGATCGCCCCGCTGTTCCTGATCCTCTTCTGGGATCCGATCTGGTTCATCGTGATCGTCGTGGCCTTCATTCTGGAACTGCGCCAACTGACTGCGGGCGACGGCTTCATATTCTCTTTCGTCCTGATCGTGTTTGTAGGCCTAATGTCCGCGCTGACGATGGTGGAGTTGGAGAACAATCAGCAGGCTTCCGGCTTCCATGGCCCCGGGGACGCCTTCGTGTGGGCTTTCGGCGGTCTGCTGCACATCGACACTGGGACGGACTTCACCCCCACCACGGCGGACGGGAAGTTCCTGGGTGTGGTCGTCAGCGTCTGCGGCATCCTGGCTGCGAGTATGTTCACCGCCAAGCTTGTTGCCTGGATTCTCGGTGACGAAAAGAGCAGCCCCGCCGAAGGTTCCGCTGTGACCGCCGACGACGCGGAGGCCCTGCGGACCGAGGTGGCTGAACTGCGGGAAACGGTGTCGCAGCTCAACCAGACCATCCAGCAGCGGGCCGGCGAATCTACCCCGAAGTGACTGTTGGGCCACCCTGACGTTCGAGGTCGTACCAGGTCGGTACCGAACGCACGGACTAACATGCGGCGGCCAGGTCATCAAACCCAGGATTTCCCCTGGTCAGGTCGGTATCCATTTCGGCGAACCGGACCCGCTGCAGTGCACTTCGGCACGCGGAGCAGACATCGGCACACACGGTCGGCGGTGGTGTCACAAGAATCATGAAAGAGTCTGGGCAAGGCTGTCGATTCGGGGGCAGGGTGTTCGTCGACGTTAATGACGGAGCCGGACAAGTCGGCCCGCGACCCAGTGCAGGAGGTAGTTCATGGCCAAGTACGCAATTCTGATCTACAGCGACCCGACCGTCTACGCGAACATGTCGCCCGAGGCGTGGGGCGCGCTGGTGGACGCGCATAGCACGTTCACCAAAGCGGTCGTTGAACTCGGTGGGTCCCTAGCGGGCGGGGAGGCGCTGGAGCCCACGACGACGGCCACCACGATCAAGGGTGGCAGCACGGTGACGGACGGCCCGTTCGTCGAGACGAAGGAGGCGTTGGGCGGCTTCTACCTCGTCGAAGCGCGCGACCTCGACCACGCCATCGAGATGGCCAGACTGTGCCCGGCCCCCGCCGGTGGCGTCGAGGTTCGCCCCATCGTGGACCCGACGACGAACCCATATTGATCGCTCCCCGCGACCAGCCGACCGCGTCCGCCACTACAGCGGACGCGGTCGCTGCCGCGCTCGCGCAGGCCCACCGCTCCGAGTGGGCCTTCGTGCTGTCCGCCACGGTGCGCGTCGCGGGCAACCTGGACCTCGCGGAGGAGTGCACACAGGAGGCGTACATCAGCGCGCTGCGGGCCTGGACCCGGGACGGCGTCCCGGAGCGGCCAGGCGCGTGGTTGACCACGGCTGCGCGCAACCATGCGCTCGACCGGTTGCGTCGGGACGTCACCCTCCGGCGCAAGCTCCCGCTGCTCGTGGAGCCGGCAGCCGTCGATCCGCACGAGCCGGCTGAGCTTGACTGGCCCGACGTCGATGTGCCGGACGACCGGCTCCGTCTGGTGTTCACCTGCTGCCATCCCACCCTCGCCCCCGAGGCTCGCGTCGCTCTCACGCTGCGACTGGTTTGCGGTGTTCCCACGCCTGAGGTCGCCCGTGCTTTCCTGGTGTCCGAGTCGACGATGGCGGCACGGATTACCCGTGCCAAGAAGAAGATCTCCGCCGCCCGGATTCCGTATCGGGTTCCGGGCAGGGCGGAGTTGCCCGAGCGCCTGGACAGCGTGCTCACCGCTGTCCACTTGCTCTTCAGCACCGGACACACCGCCGGCGAGGGGGACGCGCTTGTCCGTGAGGAGCTTTGCGACCGGGCCCTGCACCTCGCGCGCACCCTTTCCGCGCTGCTCCCCGAGCAGGCCGAGACCCGCGGCCTGCTCGGCCTGTTGCTCCTCACCGACGCGCGCCGGGCCACCCGGACCGACGAGCAGGGTCGGCTGCTCCTACTCGCTGACCAGGACCGGACGCGGTGGGACCAGCGCGCGATTCTGGAGGGGCTCACGGTAACGGCCGGGGCACTCGCGTCCGGCCCACCGGGGCGATTCACACTGCAGGCGGCGATCGCCGGCGTGCACGCGATGGCGCCGTCCCTGGAGCAGACCGACTGGCCGCGCGTCGTGCACCTCTACGACCGTCTGTTGGCCGTGTGGAACACCCCGGTGGTCGCGCTCAACCGGGCGGCCGCTGTCGCGTTCGCCGACGGTCCGGCCGCCGCCCTGCCGCTCCTCGACGAACTGTCGACCGATCCCCGGCTCGCGGACTACCCCTACCTTCCCGCCACCCGTGCCGACCTGCTGCGTCGCCTCGGCGACGCCGCCGGCGCGGCTCAGTCGTACCGGCGCGCGATGGAGCTCACAACGAACGATGCAGAGCGCGCCTTCCTGGAGCAGCGCCTGGCCGAGGTCAGCCGCACCGCTGGCCCCGAGCCGGCGCCGGGCTGAGGACGGCAGGCTCGGCGGTCACCGACGATTTCGGCAGAGAGACCTCAATCCCGCGCCCGGCTCGGCTGCACCCGCTTCGGTTCGACAGGCGTCTTCGCCAGTGTTCACGCCGCTGACGGTGTGCGTCACGAGGGGGAGTGGGGTGCGCTGTGCAACAAGAAATTCCGGCGAATCCGTGGGGTCATTTGCCCTTGAACTTGATTGTGGTTGTGGGTCCTTTGCCACCCGTGCCGACAGCCGTGATCTGGAACCGGTACTTCTTGCCCTTCTTCACTGTGGCCTTGAATTTTGTGTTGGGTGTGGTCTTCCAGGCTTTGTACTTCTTGCCGCCGGGTTTGGAGATGCGTACCCGGTAGGAGTCTGCGCCGGAGGTGGCCTTCCAGGTGATCTTCGCGCTGCCCTTGCTGGCTTTGGCCTTCACGCCGGACACTTTGCCGGGTGGCGGTGCGAGGGACGGGGTGTTCGACGCCTGGGGAGGCTCGGACACATTCGGAATGACGGCAGGGGACGGCCCCGAGGGTTCCGAGGTGCCGATGCTGTTCTTGGCGGTGACGGTCACGGTATGGGCAGTCCCATTATTCAGCCCGGTGATTGTGCAGGCGGTGGCGCCGCTGGTGGTGCACGTGCTTCCCCCTGGGGAGGCGGTCGCCACGTACTGGGAGATCGGCTGGCCGCCGGTGAATGACGGTGCCTGCCAGGACACATTCAGTTGCGAGTCGCCCGGGCTGGCCGTTGTCGAACGGGGCGGGGAAGGTTTGATCGCGAGGACAGACACCGAGTTGCTCAGGGAGTTGGTGACGTAGGCGCGCGTGCCGTCTGGTGACACGGCCACATCCTCGGGACCATCGCCAACGGGGATATCGCTGCCCACGATCTGGTTGGTTGTGGTGTCGATGATCGACACCGTGTCGCTGTTGCGATTGGTGACGTACGCGCGCTTCCCGTCAGGGGTGATGGCAACGCCGGACGGTCCGGTGCCCACCGAGATGGGGTTGTCGAGAGTCTGGTTGGTTGTGGTGTCGATGACCGACACCGACTTGCCATTGAAGTTCGTGACGTAGACGCGGGTGCCGTCCGGGGTGATCGCCACCGCGAGGGGGGCGCTGCCGACGACGATCGGCGAGCCCGAGACGGTGTTGGTGGTGGTGTCGATCACCGATACGAATCCACTGCCGCCGTTGGCGACGTAGGCGCGGGTGCCGTCCGGGGTGATCGCAACGCCTGTTGGTTCGTCGCCCACAGTGATTGGACTTCCGATGATCTGGTTGGTGCCAGTGAAGATCACCGATACCGAGTCAGTTGGGGTTCCCATTTGGGGGTTCGTGACGTAGGCGCGGGTGCCGTCCGGGGTGATCGCCACCCCCGCCGCGCGGCCGACGAAGGCTATTGGGTTCCCGATCACGGTATTGGTCGTGGTGTTGATCGCAGAGACAGTGCCACCGAGATTGTTGGCGACGTAGGCGCGGGTGCCGTCCGGGGTGACCGCCACCGCGCTTGGGCCGTCACCGACGGAGACGGGGTAACCAGTGACCTCATCGGTGGCGGTATTGATCACCGAGACCGAGCTGGCGTCGTAGTTCGTGACGTACGCGCGGGTGCCGTCCGGAGTGAACGCCACCCCCGTCGGGCTGTCACCCACGTTGATCGTGTCGCTGACCACTGGCGTTGCCGCCACTGGAGAAGCCGTCACTGCCAGCACGGCCAGGACCGTCGGCGCCAACAGGAAGATCCTTGCATGATGCACGGGGCACCTCCGAGTCATCCGTGAACATCGAACCTTACGCGATCTTCGCTCCCTCGGGGTAGCTCAAGGAATACGGTCGCACAATTGCAGGCCTACCTGGGGTCACTCAATCCCGTGCCCGGCTCGGCTGCACCCGCTTCGGTTCGCCGGGCATCTTCGGATAGTCCGGGGGGTAGGCCATCTCCTCGCCGTCATACAACTCCAGTGCGGGGGTGAGGTCGAACGCCTGACCCCACCGGCCCGCATGGACGTCGCCGACCTCCGCGAGGCGAGCAGGCACCGTGGCTATCGTCCAGTCGCCAGGCTCGGTCTCGGGCACCTCGTCCCAGGTCAGGGGAGTGGACACCGGCGCAAGCGGGCGGGGCCGAACTGAGAAGGCACTGGCGATCGTGCGGTCGCGCGCGTTCTGGTTGTAGTCGAGGAAGATCCGCTGACCGCGGTTCTCCTTCCACCACTCGACCGTCACCAATTCAGGTGCGCGGCGAGCCATCTCGCGGCCGATGCCGATGGCCGCGTGCCGCACGTCGATGAAGTCCCATCGCGGCTCGATCGGTACGAACACGTGAAGGCCCCGGCCGCCGGAGGTCTTGGGCCAGCCCTGCATGCCGAGTTCGTCGAGGATCTCGCGCAGGACCTCGGCGGCAGCGATCGCGTCGTGGAAGTCCGTGCCGGGTTGCGGGTCGAGATCCAGCCGCAACTCGTCCGGGTGCTCCACGTCCGGAGCGGTCACGGCCCAGGGGTGGAAGACGATCGTACCGAGGTTCGCGCACCACACGATAACGGCCTGCTCGGTCGGAGTGA
>WBZM01002302.1_pt1 | contig 16549 bp, 16 predicted proteins | sample 5204271 | NCBI WGS metagenome assembly WBZM01 (sample SAMN12344346, study PRJNA552823) | activated sludge metagenome | biome: Activated sludge suspended growth; feature: Nitrification reactor; material: Wastewater; isolation source: activated sludge from nitrification reactor of wastewater...
GGTTGCCGCCGGTGCGACGGTTTACTCCGACGTCCTCACCGACACCGCGCTGGCCGGCCAGAACGAAGACCAGGCCTCTGCCACCGCGACCGTCACCGACGGCGTGAACACCACCCCGGTCATCGTCGTTCCGGACGACGCCAACTACTTCGGTATCCACCCAACTGGGGCCATCGGTGACCGCGTATGGGAAGACATGAACTACAACGGTATTCAGGATCCTGGGGAATTGGGTCTCGCCAACGTCAAGGTCAATCTGCTCTATGCAGACGGAAGCCTTACTCCTTACTCCGCTCTTACCGATCTGAATGGTGATTATCTTTTCACTAACCTTGCACCTGGGACCTATCGGGTCCAAGTTGTAGCACCTACCGGCTATTACTACACGATTCTGGATCAGGGTAGCAATGATGCCTTGGATTCTGACGTCGATAGTAGTGGCGTTACGACAACCATTAATCTTGCGGCTGGAAGCATTGATCTTACGTGGGATGCCGGTCTCTACCGCAAGGCAACCCTGGGTGACCGGGTGTGGCTCGACAAGGACAACGATGGCATTCAGGACGCCAACGAGAAGGGGGTGGGCAACGTTGGTGTGAAGCTGTTGGACACCAGCGGACAACAGATTGCCACGACCACGACTGATTCTCTTGGTAATTACAAGTTCGTCGATCTCAACCCGGGCACCTATACGCTCGAGTTTGACAAGTCCGTTGCACTCACTGGCGCGGTCTCGGTGGCGAAGTACCCGTGGAGCAGCAAGCCGAATCAAGGCACGGATGACACGGTGGACTCGGATGTCACTGGCTCCGGATTCAAGGCGACGGTTTCCGTCGCGCTGGATTCGGGCGAGAACGACCTGACGCAGGATGCCGCAATCACGCCGATCGTCATCGACCTCAATGGTAACGGCATTCAGACGATTGCTCGTGGCAAGTCACAGGGCACCTTCGATCTGCTCGGTACGGGCAAGGGGATAGACTCCGGGTGGTTGTCGGGTGACGACGGTTTCCTGGTCGTGGACCGCAACGGCAACGGCAGCATCGATGACATTTCGGAGATGTTCGGGGGGTCCAGCAAGGGAGCCGGGTTCAGCAAACTGTCCGCCTTCGACAGCAATGGCGACGGGCTGGTGGATGCCAACGACACCGATTTCGCCAGTCTCAAGATCTGGCGTGACCTGAACGGCAACCACCAGACCGACGACGGCGAGCTGGTGAGCCTGGAGAATGCCGGGCTGCTCAGCTTGGCGGTCGACTACAGTGAACTGCCGTTCCTGGACGCCCAGGGCAACCTGCATCTCGAACGTGGCAGCGCTACCTTGGCCGACGGCCGCTCGGTAGACATGACCGATGTGTACTTCAACATCGCGGCCAGTGATGCGGCGGCCGCGGGCGTTGACGTGCTCGGACTCGCCGAGTTGATGGGCGGTGGTTTTGACGGTCGGGCGGCCGTTGCGGAGGCGGTGGCCGAGGCGGGTACGATGGTTCCGACAGACGTTCAGCTTGTCGGCTTGGCCGAGCCGGAGCTCCTCGGGGTGTTCTGACACCAATTGTCGGTGGAGCGGGCTCCGCTTCCGAGCTTCCGAGCCGCTTCGTGAACCCCACGAGGCGGCTCGGGGTGCAGGCCGGAGCCCGTCTCAATCGCTGCCGGCGCGAAGGGCGTCAGCGCCAGATCGCGAGATGCCCGAGTCGCGGCAGGGTGCCCGGCTACGCCGGACGAGTGTAAACCTTCAATTCTCGGACCCTCTCTTATCCAATCAGAGGTGCCGGCGGGATCTCGCGGCATCCTGTTTGGGCCGCACCTTACTCGCTGATGCAGACCGCAACGGCGTCGTGGCGGTGGGTCGGTGGTGCCCAGCACCTTGGGCCCGGAGGCGGCTGCGATTCCGGTTTTCATGAAGAATTTCCGGACCAATTGTCGACGCATTTTACAGTGCCGTATGCTGCAGCCTGCTGCTGAATGAGAAAACTGCAATAAATCAGATTCCAGTGGTTCCGGGTATATTTTTTGCATATGGAGCCCGTAGATGTCGGCCGCTGGTAGGTATGTGAATCTTTCCCACCCCGTCGGGTACAGGAGAATGGTCATGAGCAACACGAATCGCAAGGTGCTTCAAGAGGGGGCACCACTATGAAACAGCTTACCCGGTTCGGTCTCGCAGGTGCCCTCTGCGCGCTGAGCGCGGCGGTATATGGGGCGCCCGTGAATCAGGATTTTGAGGCGGGTCTTGCGGGTTGGACGGTGCTTGGCAATGTCGCGACGACGGGGCCGACCACGGTCGTCACCTACGATCCGCCTACCAAGAATGTCCTTCCCTATCAAACCCTGATGGCTCGGCTGGTGAGCAATGACGGGCAGGACCACGGCGCGAGCACCGGTAACTACAACCCTCCTTCCAATACCGCAGCGCTGGATGCGTTCTTTGGATTGCCCGTTGGAACCTTGGCTGCGTCCTATCAGGCGTTCAATGGATCGGGGATCAAGCAAACGTTCTCGGGCTCTGTCGGGGATGTCGTTCAGCAACGCTGGAACTTCTTTTCGACGGAGGATACCGACCCGCAGTTCGGGAGCAACGATACGGCATTTGCCGTGATCAGCGGCCCGGCGATAGGAAACGCGGTCCTCATTCGCCTGATGGATTCCTTTACCGCGGGAGCCTCAGCCACCTCAGGATGGAACCCCTTTGCATTCACGCTTCCCGCAGACGGTTCCTATACGATCGGCTTCGGCGTTGTAAACGGCGGGGACAATTACTACTACGACGCGGAACTCTTCCTCGACGACTTCAGGGGTGTTCCGGAGCCAGGTTCTCTTGCCTTGGTTGGGCTCGCGCTGGCAGGAATCGGGTCGTTGCGCCGGAGAAGTTGGGGACGCGCGTAAGAAAACAGGGCGGGACAGCGTTCCGGGCGGGCTATACTGGGCGCCTGAAGCAGCGGGTCTGCCCGATTCGTCTTGCGAAGCTGGAAGCTGGTCGCTGCCGCGCAGGCGGCGTGTCGAGAGCAGCAGTTCCCGCAGCGCTGGAGGATGACCCGGCAGTGCCGCGTTTTCTCAACCATTCTCGAAAATGGACGAAAGAAAATCATGAGCAGCAAGAAGGATAACCGGATCGACGACGATGCATCCTCAGATGCCGATGTCGCCGATGCCGCACCCACGGCGGCCCAGTCCGTGACGGTGGCCGTTCGCATGCAGCCGGTCGAGCATTCGCAGCAACCCGTCTTCTCCAATTTCACCACCGTGCAGGCCGGAAGCGGCGTTATCTTCATCGACTTCGGTTTCTTCGAGCCGCAGACGTTGGCTTATCTTTCCCGGCTCGGGCAGCCGGGGGTGAAGGTTCCGGAAACCATGGATGGCATTCTCGCCTGCCGCATGGCCCTGAGTATCGAAACGGTTGCCAACTTGGCCAATCAGTTGAACCAGTTGTTGCGGAACGCGGCCGCGGCGCAAGCGCGGGCTGCACCAGTTTCGGGCCAGTCGGCAGAACGTTAGGGCGGCAAGGCAGGCCCGTTGCCACAGTCGATGGCCCTCTGAACGCTCTGCTGTCACGGATGGCGTCAGGAGGCTTGCGACAAGGGCCCGCCACGCGACACGGGGGTTGATTGGCCCAACACGGCGCTGCGTCGGTGTCGGTGTTCACTTCTCCGAGCAGCCAACGATCCTCGCCGGCTGTTCTTCCTCACATCGCCTCGGAGATCGTGTGTCCAGTGCGGGGCGCCGATTGCGCCGCGCCTGGAGCAGCCAAGCAGACCCGGGGCCGCGCGCGGCAGTTGTTGACGTGGCCAAGCCCGTTGTTCGCCGTCACTGGCCACTTCGTCCAGTTGCCTGTCGCTCCGTCTTCCGTTTACCATCCTGACAGGGCGATGGGGTTGCTGCGGACCACCTTCGCCAAGCCTGCGATCGGGGCAGCCGTTTCCGCCTCGTTCAGCCATACTTTCCGCTGACAGGAGAGCTGCCATGAAGCTCCCCACGCTCCTCTTGATCGCGCTTGCGCTCTTGGCTGGCTGCAGCAGCGGGGCGAGCTCGCGGCTGCCGGCCGCGACGGCGGAGATTCACCAGCCGGAAGGAGTCTCCAGGCACATTCAGCAATCCGGCTGGCGGGGAGAGCGTTTCGCGGTTGCGACGGCGAACCCGCTGGCGAGCGAGGCGGGCGCGGCGATGCTGCGCGCTGGCGGCGCCGCGATCGATGCCGCGATCGCGGCGCAGATGGTTCTCGGTCTCGTCGAACCGCAGTCGAGCGGGATTGGCGGCGGTGCCTTCCTGCTGCACCACGATGGCCGGCAGACGGTGGCTTTCGATGGCCGCGAGACGGCGCCGGCAGCGGTGGGCGAGGATCTCTTCCTGCGGGCTGATGGCAAGTCGCTGAGCTTCCATCAGGCAGTGATCGGTGGTCGGGCGGTCGGCGTTCCCGGAACCGTGCGCATGCTCGAAATGGCGCATGCCGAGTATGGCCGACTGCCCTGGGCGACTCTCTTCGAGCCTGCAATCCACCTGGCCGAAACCGGTTTTCCCGTCAGCCAGCGGCTGCATGCGTTGCTCAAGGCGGATCCCTACCTGCGCCTCGACCGCGAGGCCGCAGCCCATTTCTACGACCACAGCGGGCAGCCGGTCGCGGTTGGCAGCACCCTGCGCAATCCCGAACTTGCCGCAGTCATGCGCCGGATCGCCGGCGAGGGCTCGCGCGCCCTGCACGAGGGAGAAATCGCGCAGGCGATCGTGGCCAAGGTGCGCCAGCACCCGGACAACCCCGGCCGCCTGAGCCTGAGTGACCTCGCCGGGTATCGAGCGGAACGGCGACAGCCCTTTTGCAGCGACTACGCCGCACGACAGGCGAAGCCGCCACGCCGCTATCGCATCTGCGGCTTTCCGCCTCCCGGTTCGGGAGCCATTGCCATGGCGCAGATTCTCGGCATCCTCGGCCACACCGCTGCCGTGTCGCTGCCCTTTGCCGACCCGCAGTGGCTGCACTACTACAGCGAGGCTGCACGTCTTGCCTTCGCCGATCGCGCGCGCTACGTCGCTGATCCGGCCTTCGTTGCTGCCCCTGCCGGCAACTGGTATGCGCTGATCGCGCCCGATTACCTCGCTGCCCGGGCCCAGCTGATCGAGGCGGGCCGCAGCATGCAGGTCGCCCAGCCGGGTGTGCCGGGGGCGGTGGCGCCGACCCGTTCGTCGATGCCGGAACAGGTCGAGTACGGGACCTCGCATCTCAGCATCGTCGATGCCCATGGCAACGCGCTGGCGATGACCAGCACCATCGAGGACGCCTTTGGTGCTCGCCAGATGGTGCGCGGCTTCCTGCTCAACAACCAGCTCAGCGACTTCTCCTTTCTGCCACACGACGATCGCGGGCTGCCGATCGCCAACCGGGTCGAACCGGGAAAGCGGCCTCGCTCATCGATGAGTCCGACACTCGTCTTCGACGAAGTGACAGGTGACGTGGTCCTGAGCGGTGGTTCGCCTGGCGGCGCCCTGATCATCCACTACACGGCAAAACTGCTGCTGGCTACGCTCGACTGGCAAATGACACCGCAGGAGGCGATCGACCTGCCCAATTTCGGGTCGCTCAACGGGCCGACGCTGCTCGAGGAGGGGCGTTTCCCGCCCACCGTCGTCGAAGCGCTTGGATCGTGGGGCCACGAAGTCAGGGAGATCGGCATGAGCAGCGGGTTGCAGGCGGTCAGCAGGGATGACGGCGGCCTCAGCGGCGGCGCCGATCCCCGACGCGAAGGGCGGGTGGTGGGTGAATGAGGTGGCTCGGCAGGCACGGCACGGCAGGTCGCAGCGCTTCGTCGCGGCACCTGCCGCCCCTGCCGGGCTCGTCGACGCCCCGGCTGCTGATGGCACTCGTCGTGACCGTCGCGGGTTGTGCCGGCGATGGCGGTTACGAGTCGCGAAGATCACCGCCGATGCCGTGGGAGACATCGACATCCGAAGCCGCGGCACCACAGCGCGAGGCGCGACGCCCGGCGGCGTCAGCCGCCAGCGCCAAGGGCGCGCCGCCAACCGGATCGCTACCGCCGACACCCGTTGCCAGCGAGCGTGAGGCGCGGGTTCTGGTCGACCGTCTGCTGCCCGCCAACGTGAGTGACCGCGGTGCCTGGACGGGCGACATCACGCGGGCCTTCGTTGCCTTGAACATGGCGATGACGGCGGAGAGGTTGTGCGCGGCGATCGCTGTGATCGGGCAGGAGTCCGGCTTCCAGTCGGACCCGACGGTACCAGGATTGGCGCGGATCGTCTGGCGACAGCTCGAGCAGCGGCGAGAGAAGTATGGGATTCCGAAGGCTGTGCTCGACCTGGCGCTGCTCAAGACCTCTCCGGATGGGCGTAGCTACCGGATACGCATCGATGCCCTGCGCACCGAGGCGCAGATGAACGCCCTGTACGAGGACCTGAGCTCGGAAGTACCAGGCGGCAGGACGTTGCTGGCCGACTTCAACCCTGTCCGTACCGGTGGTCCGATGCAGGTCAGCGTCGCCTTCGCCGAGCAACAGGTGCGCGAGCAGCCGTATCCTTATCCTGTCGGGGACAGCGTGCGCAAGGAGGTGTTCACCCGTCGTGGTGGCGTCTATTTCGGCATCGCTTCGCTGCTTGATTACCCTGCCAGCTACGGCCAGATGATCCATCGTTTTGCCGATTTCAACGCCGGTCGCTACAGCAGCCGCAACGCGGCGTTTCAGGACGCGCTGGCCCGGGTCTCGGGCCAGAAACTGTCGCTCGATGGCGATCTGCTGCGTTATCGGGCAGACGGATCGCCTGCGGCCGAAGCCAGCGAAACCCAGCGTGCCACGCTGTCACTGCGCTCACGCCTGAAGCTCGGGGAAGGGGACATCCTGCGCGATCTCAAGCTGGAGAAGTCCCTCGCCTTCGAGCAGACGCCGCTCTACCTGCGGCTCTACGCGCTTGCCGATTCGACGACAGGCGAACGGCGACCGCGCGAGCTGATTCCTCGGATTGCACTGAAGAGCCCGAAGATCACCCGTTCCTTGACGACGGAGTGGTTTGCCCACCGCGTCGACGCACGCTTCCGTCAATGCCTGGAGCGCGGGGAGTCCTGAAAGGCTGTGAGCAAGTCGCCAGCAACCGGCCAAGCCAGGACGCAGTTCGCAGCACAACGAAAGCGGAACCCCCGGTGCAGCGGGTGACCGGCAAGCTCGGCCCTTGCCGCGGGCGTCGCAGTGGGCTTCTTGACCCGCCGCTCCCCGGGACCCAGCTGCGGCGGCCGGCAGCAGTCGGCGTTGCCATCGGCTTAGACGAGATTGCAGTTATCGCGCAGGAAATCGAGTGCATCGGCGAGCTTCGTGTCGCCGGCGTCGAGCAGGGCGGCTTCTGCTTCGGGAAAGAACTCCTTCCACAGCGCCTCGAGGTCGTCCTGCATGTCGTACGGTGCCAGCGCGCGTATCAAGCCCAGGACCGGCAGCCGCTTGAAACCCTCGCGGCGCACCTTGCGAATCAGCGCACGCGCTGCCACCTTGTTCAGCACCGGCTGCGGCGGCACGTCTGCCGCGAGGCAGACGAAGACCGTCAGCAGGGAACTGTCGTCGGTCCTGCCTGCTGTGATCCGCTGCCAGTCGGCGCAGGCCGTCGCCTCGAACCGTCCCGCATCCTCAGGGCCGAAATCGCGCAGATGGTAGAGCGGTTCGAGTTCTCGCAGCAGTTGTGCGAGCGGACGCGAGAGGTCCGCGATCCGAGGCAGATCCTCGCTCTCGATCCGGTGCAACTCGCGCTGGGCAATTGGCAAACAGCTCTTGGGCAGTTCCTGCAGAAGGCCGGCGAGCAGCTTGCGCCCCTTGCTCGGCACGCCTCGCTTGCGGATTGCCTCGAGCACCTGCAGCAACCCGCTCGCATTGGGGATCGCCAGCGGTCCAACGCCGTTCAGGTGGACAAGCAGGGCGCTGCGAACCACGCTCTCGGCAGCGACCGTCGATAGCTCGGCGGCGGGCAGCCCAAGGCGCTCGGCAAGCCAGAGTGCTGCCGTGATCGACAATTGGTGGCCCTGCCGCTGCGCCAGCGCCTGGCGATAGTCGGGCAGGCCGCGCAGCGACCAATCGGCGAGGAAGTCTTTCTGCGGCTGCTTGGCCAGGATCCCGTACGACGTGTCTTCCGGCATCGCCCACAGCTTCTTCAGCATCTCCGACCCGCCGCGCGAATGCGATAGAAAGCTGTTGTCACGCAGCGATCGGGCCGCCAGTTCCAGGTCGCCACCGCTGTTTTCCTCGAGGAACAGGCTCACGAGGTTGATGAGGCGTGTCCGTGCTTCCTCGATGTTCGGACGCAGGTAGCGCGTGCCGAAGAAGTCGGCGATCTGCAGCAGACCTTTCGCCCCGTCGTTCACGATGCTGTCCAGCCTGCCCTGATCGATCAGCCCGCTGCGCACCCCGTGCTGCAGTGCCCTCTCGAAGAAGGGTCGCCGGTCGAAAAGAGTCAGTTGCTGGCGGTCCGCCACCGGTTCCGACCTCGCCTGTCCGTCGTCCTTGTCCGCACTCGCCTGCGAATCCGCGATCAGAGCGCCGATTCCTCGTCGCCCTCACCGAGAGTCGGCTGGACCGGGAGCTGCGGTGACGGACTCTCTGCGGTCGCTTGCTGGCGTTCCTCGGTACGGGCTCGCGCGCGCAGGATCAGCAGCACCTCGCGGAAGACCTCCGGCTGCTGGTAGCGGAGGGTCCACGCCAGTTCCATCCAGTCGTGATCGTTGACCTCGCTGTGGCTGAGGAAAGGTCCCCCGGTGCTCTCGTCGGAAAGTGCGTCGAGTCGCTCGTCGTCACTGAGATCGTTGCCGGAGTCGTCGCCGTCCGAAAAGAAGTCGAAGACGCCGGTGCGAAAGAAATGCTCGAGGTTCTCCGCGCGCTCGTGGAGGTAATCGGAAAGAACTTCGTTGCCGCCCTCCAGTTCGCCGATGGCGGCGAGGAATTCTCCGGGGTCAGCGCCGGCACGAAAGATCACCGAGTTGATCATGCCGTGCAGGCGTTCGTGGCTGATGTCGCCATAACGCCTTTCGAGAACGATCGCGCGGGCAAACTGCTCCGGCGACACCAGCAGGTTCACCACCGACTCGCGCGCGGAGTCGAAATCGCGCAGCACCGCCAGCAAGTCCTTGGCGGGAAAATCGTCAAGTGCCAGCGCGAGTGCCTGATCGCCCTCCGTCTCGACCAGCGAGACGAGCGCGGCTTCGGCGCCCACGATGTCGCCAACGCGGACCAGTTTCTCAGCTCTTGCCAATACCGGGTGAGTCATCAATAGTCTCCCGAGAAGCGATCCTTGCGCTCGAAGCCCTGCTCGGACAACCAGTCGGCGCCCGCTTCCTCGAGGTCGACGTCGAGATCGGCGTCGTCCTCGTCATCGACACCGCGGCCGTCGGGCGGCTGCGGCTGAGCACCTTCGCCAGGCGAGTTCGCACCTGGACGGCGCAGGAACTCCAGGCAGGCCGTGACGACCAGGAAGTGCTCGCCGTGGGCGTCCTTGAGAACCACTCGTGCCAACTCGGCGGCCCAGGGTTCGAGCGACACCGACGACAGGAGGCTCTGCCATGCGGGCAGGTTTTCGGGCTCGCGGGCGGCGAGGTCCGTCATCACCGCCGGGTTCGCGAAGCTGAAGCCGCCGTGAAAGGCGACGGCGACCATCTCCGGGTTGCACTCGATCATCGGCAGCAGTTGCCCGACTTGACTGCGCTTTGCCTGCAGTCGACGGGCAAGGACGTCATGGCCCGCCGAATCGGTCATCAGGTCATCCAATTCGGCGTCGTAGGCGGATTTCAGTTCCTCGAAGTATGGCGATACTTTCATTGCAGGACTCCTTCGATGTAGTGCTGCCAGATCTCGCGCGCCGTTTCCATGGGTTTGTCGAGCAGATTGCGGCGCCGGTTCTCATCATAGGCAAACCGGCGGTCCGGATCAGTGAGGACATCATAGGCCTCCTGGATCTCGCGAAACCGCTCGCTGGCCTCCGGCGCCGGGTTTCGGTCGGGGTGAAACTGCAGTGCCTTGCGGCGATACGCGGTCCTGATCACTTCACGGGTCGCGTCGCTGGCAAGGCCTAGTATGGCGTAGTAGTCCTTCATTCCTCGCCCTGGTGGTCCGCAGGGTTGTGGGTCAGCACGCTGCGCGGCCACCCCGCGCCGTGCCGCACCCGCGCCCTGATCACCGCTCCGGTCGATCCGTCGCGTCGAGCACCCGCGCCTCCCACCCTCTTGCCGGCGACCATTCCGCGCTACGCCTCAGTCGCCGGCTGCACAGGCCAGCCCAAGACGCTGCCAGAGCGTCTTGGTCAGGCCGACCTGGTTGAGGGTGTAGAAGTGCAGGCCGGGTGCGCCAGCCGCCAGCAGTCTTTCGCACAATTGCGCCACCACGTCAAGGCCGAAAGCATGGATCGACGCCTTGTCGTCACCATAACTCTCGAGGCGCTTGCGAATCCAGCGCGGTATCTCGGCGCCGCAATTGTCCGAGAAGCGCGCCAGGCTGCTGAAGCTCGATATCGGCATGATGCCGGGGACGATCGGTGCGTTGATGCCGACAGCCTGGCACTCGTCGATGAAATGCGAGTAAGCGTCGAAGTTGTAGAAGTACTGCGTGATCGCCGAGTCGGCGCCGGCATCGATCTTGCGCTTGAACGCCAGCAGGTCGTCCAGCGGGCTCTTCGCCTGCGGGTGGTACTCCGGGTAGGCGGCAACCTCGATGTGGAACCAGGAGCCGGTCTCGGAGCGGATGAACTCGACGAGTTCGTTGGCATGACGAAAGCTCCCCGGCCTGGCCATTCCTGACGGCAGGTCACCACGCAAGGCCACGAGGTGGCGGATGCCGTGTGCACGATACTGCTCGAGGATGCTGCGGATGCTGGCTCGAGTGGAGCCGATGCAAGACAGGTGCGGTGCCGCCCGATGGCCCTCGTTCTGAATCTCGAGGACGGTTTCGAGGGTGCGGTCGCGTGTTGAACCACCCGCACCAAAGGTGACTGAGAAGAACTTTGGCTGCAGGAGCGCCATCTGGGCGCGTGCCGTACGCAGCTTTTCCGCGCCCTCGGGCGTTTGCGGTGGAAACAGCTCAAGGCTGAAGGTGGGGGACTTGTTGATCATCAGCGGGCGATCTCATGCCCTTCTGGCTGTGGCAGAAGAGAGGACAGGATGGATGAGAGGATGCTGTAGAGGATGGCGCCGAAAAATGCCGGCCAGAAGCCGCCGACGACGAAGCCCTCGAACATCGACCCGGCAAGCCAGAACATCAGGCCGTTGAGGACGAAGAGGAAGAGTCCGAGCGTCAGCAGCGTCGCCGGCAAGGTCAGGAGGATCAACAGGGGCCGCAGCCAAGTGTTCACCAGTCCGAGTAGGGCTGCTGCGAGCAGCGCCGAGCCGAACGACGCGACCTCGATCGATGGCATCACGTAGCCGACGGCCAGCAGGGCGCAGGTGTTGAGCAGCCAGATCAGGAGCACTCGCATGTCGGTCCCCGGTTGTCCTGCCGTATCAGTAGCGGTAGTGGTCCGACTTGTACGGTCCCTCCTTGGCGACCCCGATGTAGCGTGCCTGCTCGTCGGTCAGCTCGCTGAGTTGCGCATTGAGTTTCTTGAGCTGCAGGCGTGCGACCTTCTCGTCGAGGTGCTTCGGCAGCGTGTAAACGCCGATCGGGTACTCTGCATTGCGGGTGAACAGCTCGATCTGGGCGATCGTCTGGTTGGCGAACGACGAGCTCATGACGTACGAAGGATGGCCGGTACCACAGCCGAGGTTGACGAGGCGACCCTTGGCCAGCAGGATGATGCGCTTGCCGTCGGGAAAGATCACGTGGTCTACCTGTGGCTTGATCTCTTCCCAGGCATAGCCCTCGATCGATGCGACGTCGATTTCGTTGTCGAAGTGCCCAATGTTGCAGACGATGGCCTGGTCCTTCATCTTCTGCATGTGTTCGTGCGTGATCACGTGATAATTGCCGGTAGCGGTGACGAAGATGTCCGCCTTGTCGGCCGCGTAGTCCATCGTCACCACGCGGTAGCCTTCCATGGCCGCCTGCAGAGCACAGATCGGGTCGATCTCGGTGACCCACACTTGCGCCGAAAGGGCGCGCATGGCCTGTGCCGATCCCTTGCCGACGTCGCCGTAACCGGCGATCAGGGCAACCTTGCCGGCGATCATCACGTCGGTCGCTCGCTTGACGCCGTCAACCAGCGATTCCCGGCAGCCATACAGGTTGTCGAACTTCGACTTCGTCACCGAGTCGTTGACGTTGATCGCCGGGAAACGCAGTTCGCCCTTGGCATGCATCTGGTAGAGGCGGTGGACGCCGGTGGTCGTCTCTTCCGTGACGCCCTTCACCGCCGCCAGGCGACGCGAGTACCAGCCTGGGTCGCTCGCAAGCTTCGCGCGGATTGCCGCGAAGAGGATGGCTTCCTCCTCTGATGCCGGCTTTGCCAGCACGGACACATCCTGTTCGGCACGCGCGCCGATATGGAGCAGCAAGGTGGCGTCGCCGCCGTCGTCGAGGATCATGTTGCTGTAGCCGCCGTCGGGCCACTCGAAGATGCGGTGCGTGTACTCCCAGTAGTCCTGCAGGGACTCTCCCTTGACGGCGAAGACCGCGACGCCGTCGGCGGCGATGGCTGCGGCAGCGTGATCCTGCGTCGAGAAGATGTTGCAGGATGCCCAGCGCACCTCGGCTCCGAGCGCGGTCAGCGTCTCGATCAGTACCGCGGTCTGGATGGTCATGTGCAGCGAGCCGGTGATGCGCGCACCCTTGAGCGGCTGCTGCGTGGCAAACTCCTCGCGGATCGCCATCAGTCCCGGCATTTCGGTTTCGGCGATGCGGATTTCCTTGCGGCCCCAGCCGGCGAGACCGAGGTCAGCAATCACGTAGTCTTGGTTGAGAGTAACAGTATCCGACACAGTAAGGCTCCTTGATGACTGTGACCGGGAGAAGGTAGCTCTGGCGGAGAACGAAGCAGGGGATTCTTCCCTGTGCCCACCCCGTGCTGCCAACCCCGGTACGGGTTGGTGGGATGAGCGCCGTTTGATGGATCCGAGCCTGAAACTGTGGGACGACAGCCTTGCAGCGCTCCTCGGACTGGGGTCGATTATATAACGGGTTCGCGCGAACGCGCGCGGCTTTCAGTAGGCGAGCGAGTCGTGGGTCCGGCGTGTCCCCTGGATCTCGACGCTGACCTGATTCGGGGCACAAATGGCGATTTCCCCCGGACGGGCCAGCCATCCCTGGCGCACGCAGTACTGTCTCGGACTCGGGTCGGCGGCAACCCGCACGCGACGGCGGTCAACGAGCACTGTCGTCACGCCCAGGGGCCCTGGCACATCGAGGCGCCGATCGTGTCGCAGGTCGAGCTCCGAAAAGAGCTCGCCGCCACGCCTGACGACAGCCTTGTCGGCGACACCCGCCCGCCACGCCAGCGGAAACGATGCGACGACGCCGGCGAGGCCAAGCGCGATCAGCAGGCAGTCGCCCGGCTTCAGCAGGGCAATCCAGCGGATCACGCGTTGCTTCCGGCCGCCATGCTCGGTGCGGCCAGTTCGCGATGTCTGAGCAGCACGCGCGCACAGTCGCGAAACTCGCGTGCCAGCCATTCGGCGAAATACACCGACCGATGCTGGCCACCGGTGCAGCCGATGGCAACGGTCAGGTAGTTGCGACTGTCCTGCACGTACGCCGGCAGCCACGCGCGGACGAAACGGGCGATGTCGGAGCGCATGCGCAGGACGTCGGCCTCGGCCTCGAGGAATTCGACCACGGCTGCGTCCCGCCCGGTCAATGGGCGCAGGTTGAGGTCGTAATGCGGATTGGGCAGGCAGCGGACGTCGAAGACGAGGTCGGCGTCGAGCGGAATGCCGTTCTTGAAGCCAAAGGATTCGAAGAGCAAGGTCAGTCCGCGACAGGGGTCGCTGGCGATGGTGCTCTTGACGAACTGGCGCACCCATTCGCGCAGTGCGGCAGGTTTCACTCCGCTCGTATCGATGTGGTGGCCGAGGGCCGAGAGGCCGGCCAGCCGGCCGCGTTCGGCGGCAATGGCCTCGGTCAGCGTCAGCTGGTCGCTGGCCAGCGGATGCCGGCGGCGGGTTTCCGAATAACGCTTGATCAGGGTGGCATCCTGCGCATCGAGGAACAGGAACTGCAACTCGAGATCCTGTTCGCGCAAGGCGTCGAGCTGCAGCGGCAGTGTCGCCACACTGTTACCGCCGCGGATATCGATGACGACGCCGACCTTGTCATAGCCCTGCAGATCCAGTTGCCCGACGAGCGGCTGCAACAACTGCGCGGGCAGGTTGTCCACGCAATAATAGTCCGCATCCTCGAGCACCTTGAGGGCGATCGATTTACCGGAACCGGAGAGGCCGCTGATGAGAACGAGATGCATGTGGCGAAGCATAACGGATGCCCGGTCGCACGGGCAAGCTGCGCTGCATTAAACTGCCGTTTCCCAGCGCACGGAGCGGGTTCATGAGCATCCTCAGCATTCCCTTTGTCGAAGAACTCGCGGCGCTGCGTCGCGACATCCATGCTCACCCGGAACTCGCCTTTGCCGAGTTCCGCACGGCTGACGTGGTCGCGCGGGAATTGGAGCGCTACGGTCTCGAGGTCGACCGTGGCCTCGCCAGTACGGGAGTCGTCGGGATTTTGCGCAATGGCCGCGGCCGCCGCGGCATCGGACTTCGCGCCGACATGGACGCCCTGCCATTGCACGAGAAGAACGACTTTCCACACCGCTCGCGCCATTCCGGGCAGATGCACGCCTGCGGGCATGACGGGCATACGGCGATCCTCCTCGGCGCCGCGCGCTACCTGGCCGCCCACCGGGATGAGCTGGCGATCGACGGCAGCGTGTACTTCATCTTCCAGCCAGCCGAGGAGTCGGAGGGTGGGGCAGCCGTCATGATCGAGGACGGCCTGTTCGACCGGTTTCCGATGACGGCCGTCTTTGGTCTCCACAACTGGCCGGGATTGCCGGTGGGGCAGTTGGCGGTGATGCCGGGTCCGGTCATGGCCGGTACCTGCGCCTTCGAGATCGCCGTCCGCGGCCATGGATGTCATGCCGCGATGCCACAACAAGGGATCGATACCCTGGTCGTCGCGAGTCAATTGGCGCTTGCGCTGCAGACGGTCGTCGCCCGCAACGTGCATCCCTGCGAATCGGCAGTGGTCAGCGTCACGCAGATTCACGGCGGGGAAGCGTGGAACATCATCCCGGACGATGCCGTCCTGCGTGGCACGATCCGCAGCTTCAAGCCAGAGGTCCAGGAACTCGTGGAACGAGCCATCGAGCGGATCTGCAGCGGCGTCGCGAGCGCCTTCGCGGCGCAGATCTCGGTTCGCTTCGACCACCGCTATCCGCCGACGGTCAACAGTTCAGCGGAGAGCGAGCTCTGTCGCCGTGTGGCCACGCGCCTGCTTGGTGCCGACAACGTCCGCACCAGCGAGTTGCCGTCGATGGGCGCGGAGGATTTCGCGTACATGTTGCGCGAGAAGCCGGGGTGCTACGTCTGGCTCGGGAACGGCCCGGGTACCGGCGGCTGTACCTTGCACAACCCGCATTACGATTTCAACGACGAGCTGTTGCCGCTTGGTGTCAGCTACTGGGTGCGGCTGGCCGAATGCGTTCTCGGCGAGTCGTCGCCAGGCGATGACGACTGAACGGCCGTGGATCAGGCAGCCGATGGCGTTGCCGTAAAAAGGGGCCAGGGATGTCGAGCCGCGGGCCCGACGGGATGCGCCTCGGGCCGGCAGCCGGCTGGCGCCCTCTCGCACGGACACATCGAAAAGCTGGAAGCCCAGTGAGCGCCTTGGGCGAGAGGGTGATCGTGGGCACCAGCACGGCGACGACGAAAAGCCGGGGTTGGCCACGTTGAGATAGACTTTGTGCCGACTGGCTTGGCGCCAATTGCGCGCGACTTCTGATCTCGATCAGGGCCGGCGCGAGGGGATGTGACGCGCCTGCTCAAGGTAGTGTGCGGCGGTAGCGACCGCGGTTAGGATGCCGACCTCGATGGAGAAGCGCAGCATCGCTGCATTGGAGGCTGGCACGCCCAGCTCTGCAACGTATGGTAGAAGGACCTGTTGAGCCATGGTTCAGCCGGATTCCCACCAGTGACGGCAATTGCCGGGACGATGATCGCGAGGGGCAGGATCCAGGTCGTGCGCCGTTGTTTGTGATCCGTCGCTGAACACGGTTTTGGCGTCACCGGCGGTACTGGCAAGCGGCGCAAGCCGCATCTTCCTGAGCCATTGCCACCTTCGCGCTAGGATTTGTCGGCTGCAGTCGCTGGCCGCCCGTCCCCGCCTGCGTTCCGTGTAGGGACTTGGCCAAGTAGTAGCCAACTGACACTGCCAGAGCCAGTGCTGCCGTGGCATAGACGTAGTCCGGGCTGACTTTCTTGTAATCGAGGATGACAATCTTGCGAAGAACCGCCATGTAGGCGGTTGCCAGAACGATCTCGAGGTGCAGTCCACCCTCCTGCTGTTACGTCCCGCCCTATCCGAGCCTCATCGTCCCGAGCTATTCCCGGGTGAGACAGGAGGAAAGTCCCACGCTGTAGTCGGGCGGATTTTTCCCGGTATCA
>WBZM01002303.1_pt1 | contig 16536 bp, 16 predicted proteins | sample 5204271 | NCBI WGS metagenome assembly WBZM01 (sample SAMN12344346, study PRJNA552823) | activated sludge metagenome | biome: Activated sludge suspended growth; feature: Nitrification reactor; material: Wastewater; isolation source: activated sludge from nitrification reactor of wastewater...
CAGGCCGCAGAGCCTGCCCGGCACGGAGGAGGAGCCCACGATCACGGGGGTCTGGCCGGCGAGGAAACCGACCACGAGCTGGACGAGCTTCGCCAGCGCATGATCGGGTCGATCGTTCTGGCCATCCCGGTGATCCTGATGTCCATGGTCGAGGCGTTCCAGTTCGAGTACTGGCAGTGGGCCTCGCTGACCCTCGCCGCTCCCGTCGTCGTGTGGGCAGCCTGGCCGTTCCACCGGGCTACCTGGCAGAACCTGCGGCACGGCGCGGCGACCATGGACACCCTTGTCACCATGGGAATCAGCGCTGCCTTCATCTGGTCCCTGTACGCCCTGTTTTTCGGGACCGCCGGTGAGCCGGGGATGACCCATCCCTTCGAGATTTCGGTCTCGCCGACGGACGGTGCCGACAACATTTACCTGGAGGTTGCGGCGGGAGTCACCATGTTCCTTGTCGCCGGCCGCTACTTCGAGCTCAGCTCGAAGAGAAGGGCGAGCTCGGCGATGCGGGCCCTCCTGGAGATGGGAGCAAGCGAGGCGACGCTGCTCGTTGACGGGGTGGAGAGCACCGTCCCCGTCGAGCGGCTCCAGGTCGGCGACGAGTTCGTGGTCCGCCCGGGGGAGAAGGTCGCAACTGACGGAGAAGTAGTGAGTGGTCACTCGGCCATTGACCAGTCCATGCTCACCGGCGAATCGATCCCTGTCGAGGTCGGGCCCGCCGACGGTGTGACTGGTGCAACGGTCAACGCCGGAGGCCGCCTGGTCGTCAGGGCAACCCGGGTCGGGGCAGAGACGCAGCTGGCCAGGATGGCCAGAATGGTCGAGGACGCCCAGTCCGGCAAGGCTCCCGTACAGAGGTTGGCTGACCGTATCTCTGGTGTGTTCGTACCGATCGTCATCGGTATTGCCGTCGCGACTCTGGGTGCCTGGCTCGGAGCGGGCTTTCCGGCCGAGGCGGCGTTCACTGCTGCTGTTGCCGTACTCATCATCGCCTGCCCCTGTGCGCTGGGCCTGGCGACGCCGACCGCGCTACTTGTCGGAACCGGTCGCGGCGCCCGGATCGGGGTTCTGATCAAGGGCCCCGAGATTCTCGAGTCGACCCGTCGCGTCGACACAATCGTCCTCGACAAGACGGGAACGGTTACTGCCGGCGAAATGGATCTGACAGCCGTTCACTCGGCAGACGGGACGGACCGTGACGAGCTGCTGAAGCTGGCGGGCTCTCTTGAAAGCTTCTCCGAGCACCCGATCGCCAGGGCGGTAGCCGATGCCGCATCCGAAGAATTCGGCGAGTTGCCGGTACCGGAGGACTTCCAGTCGATCGAGGGCAAAGGAATCCAGGGAATCGTCAACGGACATGCGCTGCTGGTTGGCAGGGCCTCGCTGGTCGAAGAGTGGTCGCAGGACGTCCCGACAGAACTCGAGGCGCTCAGGGTGCGCTCAGAGTCTGAGGGGGCGACCGTGGTCGTTGTGAGCTGGGACGGGAGAGTCAGAGGCCTGCTGGTGGTTTCCGACACGGTGAAGCCCACGAGTCCCGAAGCAATCGCCCAGCTTCGCGGCCTTGGTCTGGAGCCGGTACTTCTGACCGGAGACAACAGGGCGGCCGCGAACAAGGTCGCATCCTTGGTCGGGATTGACAGGGTAGTCGCCGAGGTTCTGCCCGACGAGAAGGTCGATGTCATCAAGGAACTCCAGTCGGAGGGAAGGACGGTGGCCATGGTCGGGGATGGTGTGAACGACGCACCCGCTCTGGCACAGGCCGACCTCGGACTCGCGATGGGGACCGGAACGGACGTGGCGATCGAGACGGCTGACATCACTCTCGTCCGGGGCGACCTCAGGAGCTCCGCTGACGCGATCCGCCTGTCCCGGCGAACGCTCGGCACGATCAAGGTGAATCTGTTCTGGGCCTTCGCCTACAACGTCGCCGCGATCCCCCTGGCGGCGTTCGGGCTGCTGAACCCGATGCTGGCCGGCGCTGCCATGGCGGTATCGAGTGTCTTCGTGGTGGGAAACAGCCTGCGCCTCAGGTCATTCAGGAGTCGCGCGGGGGGAACCGCCGAGCCGAACCAGAAAGAGAACTGAAATGAGCGAACAGGAAAGCGAACATCAACACGGCTACATCCACGACAAGGAGAAATACCTCGCCCGCCTGAAGCGGATCGAGGGACAGGCGCGCGGCATCCACCGCATGGTCGAGGAGGAGAAGTACTGCATCGACATCCTCACCCAGATCAGCGCCCTCACCTCTGCCCTCGAAGGTGTGGCGATCGGACTTCTGGATGAACACTTGCGCCACTGTGTCGTCGACGCCGCTCGTGAAGGCGGACCAGATGCCGACCGGAAGATGAAGGAGGCATCTGACGCCGTGGCCCGGCTGGTGAAGTCCTGATTGAGCCAACAGCGTCGCGGATACAGGTCTAGAATCAGGCCGGGCCAACACGACTTATCAGGGAGATGCGAATGACCTTCAGGGCAGTGGCAAAGAAAACGGCGATCCTTCTGGTGATGCTGATCGCGACGGCTGGTGTCGTCGCTCCGGCGACCTCGGCCAAGGCATCAAAGCCGCCAGTTCAATGGATTGACCTCTCGGGCACCGCATCACAGCGACCCAAGCTCATCTTCTTCTCGGCAAACTCGGGGTCGCAGGTGAACTCGATCAAGTGGACCGGGTGGGGAAAGAACCGCGCCATCGGTCGTGGCACCTACCTGGTTACCTCGCCGCCACCGCCCGGTGAAGAGAACCCGACCGGCCCTGCACGCGTCGTGGTCTGGAAGCCGATCTCCTGCGTGCCTGACTTCGGGAACCGCGAGGGCAAGAGGATCCGGATCTACCGTCACGCAAGGATGCTGCGCCCCGTCCGGGAAGGCGGCCGCAAGTGGGTGGACATCTCCGCCTTCACCGGATACCTGACCTGCCGCTAGACGCTTTGGTTCGCTAGGCGGGGGAGTCCAGGAGCCCCGCTACTGAAGGCCGCTCGCGATTGTCCTGGGCGCGATCGGGTACCCGGCAGGTATGGAAACCGGAACCAACACAGAAGAACAGGCACCAGGCAAAGGTCGGGATTCCCATCGCGTTCTGCTGATCGCCGACGAAGTGTTCAGTGGAAGCGACCTCGCCAAGGAGCTGGAAGGCCATCTCGACGTCGAGAAGGATGAAGTCGAGGTACTGGTGATCTCACCTGCCCTTGCCCACACGACGATTGACCAGGAACTGGGCAACGTTGACCCGGTTCTGCCCGAGACGGGCGAGCGAATGGTCGAGGTCGTGGATGAATTGAACAGGGCAGGTTTCAGTGCCCGGGGGCAGGTTGGTGACCTTGACCCGATGATGGCGATCGGTGACGGACTTGCCCAGTTCGATGCCGAGGAGATCGTGGTCGTAGCCAACGATGACGAGAACGCGGAACCCGGCGAGGAAGGCCTCTGGGAGCGGATCGAGGGGGAGTTTCACCAACCTCTCACGATGATCAAGGTGGCTCCGGTCCCCGAAAGCGAGGTGCCCGAGATCGTCAGTTCACAGCATGCGCCCGCCAGGGACAAGACAGACGAGGAAATTGTCCGTGAGACGAGAAACGTTCCGCCGTTCTCGCGTCGCGACCTGTTGGGCATCCTGTTCGGCGTGATCGGAACGATCGCTCTGGGCTGGATTGCGGTCCTTGCTGCATCGGATGATCCTCGCGGCTCGCTTAGCGCAGCCTCCGCCGCGATCCTGCTGATCGCGATCGGTGCATTCCTAATAAACGTGGCCCACGTAGTCGGACTCGTCTTCTTTGAAAGCGTCCGCTACAAGGGCATCTGGGAGAAGTTCATGGCCCGCATGTCAATCATCGTGACCTCCTTCGGGCTGGTCATCGCGCTGGCCCTCCTGCTCCTCGACGAAATCTGATTGGAAGAAACACATGTCTGAAATGAATCAACGCCTCAAGGGCAAGAAGATCGCGATCCTGATGGATAACGAGGGTGTGGAAGAGATCGAGCTGAAAGGGCCGATGCAGGCCCTCCGCGACGCAGGGGCGGATGTTCATCTGGTCGCGCCTGATGAAGGATCGATCCAGGCCTTCAACCACCTGGACAAGGGGAGCAGCTTCACCGTGGATCGCACGGTCGCAGACGCCGATTCAGGTGACTACGCAGCCCTGGTGCTTCCGGGCGGCGTCGCCAACCCCGACAACCTCAGGACCGATGTAGAAGCGGTCAGCTTTGCCCGCTCCTTCTTCGAAGACGGGAAGGTGGTCGGAGCGATCTGCCACGCTCCCTGGACTCTGGTCGAAGCCGGCGTGCTTGAGGGAAGAACGCTGACCTCCTGGCCAAGTCTGCAGACCGACATCGAAAACGCCGGAGCCAGCTGGGTTGACGAGGAAGTTTACGTAGACGGTGAGTTGGTCACCAGTCGCAAGCCTGACGACCTCGAGGCCTTCTGTCATCAGGTGGTAGAGGCGATCGCGGCTTCCTGACTCAGCCCAGGCGCCTTGCGCGCAGGGGAATCACGAGCCACAGGACCATGAACGCCATCGCCGAGGCGCCGCCGACCACGGCGGTTGCCTCCGAGCCATAGAGAAAATCCGTGACCAGAACGGTCGCTCCGATAAGCGCCAGTGACAGGCACAGGAGGCCGGCGATGGTTGAGCGGTTCGAGAGTTTCAGCATGCGTTCCTTCTGCTGCTTCCTGAACGTCAGACGGTGAAATGCGGTCGGCAGAATCAGCAACATCGTTGAAGCCGCGGCGAGAAGCAGGGTGGCGAAGTAGACCGACTGCTGGAAGTCAGTTACCTGCGCGAATCGCTGCTGGAATGGCACCGCCAGCAGGAACGCGAAAAGAACCTGGACACCGGGGATCGCAATCCGCAGTTCCTGGAGCAGTTCACCGATGTTTCGGTCTGCCCGTTCCCAGTCTGTCTCGTTGCGATAGTTCGTCATCTGGTTCGGCAGTAAGTTGGTCTGCCAGACCATCCAGTATCCGCCGCAGGTTCCTTGAAACATGCATCTGGGAGCAGCCGAGCTGCTCTGCGATCTCGACCTGCGACATTTCGTCGTTGAAGCGAAGTTCGATCACCCGGCGATCCCAGGGGTCAAGGGACCTGAGGATCTGCGCGGTAAGAATCCTGGATTCGCTGCGACCGAGTTCCTCGTCCGGGCCGCCAAGGCGGTCCTCAAGGACAGCATCGGCATGGTCGGATTCGTCGCGTCCTATCGGGATCGGATGCCTGGCTGACTGCGCCGCCATGCACTCGAGAACTTCCTCCTCGTCGCATCCCATCGCGTCCGCGGTCTCCTCAAAGGTAGGTTCGCGAACCAGTTCGTTTCGCAGATAGCTCGTCGTGCGTTCGAGTTCGCCAATCCGTTCGTACAGATCACGAGGCAGCCGGAGACTCGCGACGCGGTCCCTGAAATGCCTCTTCAACTCGCCATTGATGGTGGCTGACGCGAAAGCCAGGAAGGGCGCGCCGTTATCCGGGTCGAATCGATCGATCGCGTTCATCAGGCCCAGGCTCGCCACCTGGATCAGATCGTCGATCTGCTCGGCCGGCCCCGAGTACTTGATCGCGACACTTTTCGCAAAGGCCAGAAAACGACCAGTGAGTTCGGCCTTTACTTCAGGTTCGTCCCGACGCTTCCAGAGTTCTGACTCGGGGAGCAGCCCCGGATTGTCGGGGGTGGGTGCTGATCGGACATGCATGCCTGGCTTCCTCCGTGCTCTGAAGAGATCTGCCCTTGAGCCTCGGAAGCCGTGCAGCGAATGTGACCACCCTATACATGCCCGAACCCGGCCTTTCGTAAACCCCCAGGCGGAGGACCCCGGCTCCCTTCATCCTTCGGCCCCGGGCTGACGCCAACTCTCGGCGTGAAGCTTCCGGTATCGGGTACCGAGGCAGGTAGTTCAACAACAAGGAGGACATTCACATGGCAGAAATCACCACGACAGAAGAGAAGCTCGCCGAGGTCACCGGGCTGGCACAGGCTGCCCAGGGCACAATCGACAAGGTTGCTCCGTTGATCGATGACGGTGAGCTCGCAGCGTCGCTCAAGAGGATGAAGCGGGAAGCGGAGGAGACCGAGGAGCGTTGCGTCTCACTCATCGATCAGCGGGACGGCAAGAAGACCGCCATCCTCGACAAGGCGCGGGAAACGAAGCAGGAAGCCACCGAGATGATGGACACCTACCTCGGCGAGGGTTCGGACGGCCTTGACGGGCTCGAGTTCATGACCATGGCCGAGGCGGGCGAGGTTGGACACTGGGAAATCCTCGCTCAGCTCAGCAAGAAAGGCGACGAGTCCGAACTCGTCGAACTGGCCGAGTGGGCGATCCCGATTCAGGAACGCCACCTGTCAGAGGTCCGTTCGGGCTCCCTGACACTGGCTTCGAGCCAGGATCCACACGAGACCTCCTGACAGCTGGCGGTCGGTCCCGGTCCCCTGGGGGAACTGACTCATCCGCCGTCCCAGAGGGACCGGGACTCCTCAGCCGTCGATTCGTCCCGGATGGCCTGCATGTTGCGGCCGCCTCGGTTGAATGTGCTCACGACACCAGCTGGTGTCATCTCCTTCGGGAAAGCTTCTTCCAGCCATCGGGCAGGGCGGACGTTGGTGATGCCGTCGAAGACTCCCGCACCAGTGATCTCATAGCGCCACGGGCCAGCTATCTGTCCGAGAGCGAAGGCGTCCTCTTCGAGCCTCGTCCAGACGAGCGTCTGGTTGGGCAGGCAGACAAAGCGCTCGAGCATCCTGGCCGCCTTTTCGCCGTGCTCATGAGCCGTCAGGAAGATCGCATCTTCCGCAGATCCGGGAGATTGGCTCAGGGGTTCCCCGATCCCGACGAGGCCACTCTCCACCAACCTCCCTGCCGCCGCGAATGGATCACAGTCAAGTGATCTCGCCCGCATGGGGGCTCGAAGGACAGGCAACTCGGTCAACGTCCCGGCGGCGTCTCGCGGTCCCCGGGCTCGCGGGTCATGACATTCAGGTAGTTCAGGACATGCTTCAGCCGCCGGGAGACCTGCATCTGGGAGCAACCGATCCGGTCAGCGATCTGCGACTGCGACATACGCTCGCGGTACCTCATGCCAATCAGATCCCGATCCCTCGGATTCAGTTGCTTGAGTGCCTTGCCGGCCGTCATCCTTCGCTCGGTGATGCCGTAGCCCTTTTCCGTTTCGCCGACCTTCTCTTCCAGTGCGTGGCCTTCGGAGTCGTCGTCCCCCTGCATCGCCTCCGGGTGACGGGAGTCGAACCCGACCCTTGCGGCATCGAGCTCCGACGGAGTGCAGTCTGCGGCCTCCGCGACCTCCGCCTCGGAAGGTTCCCGCCCGAGCTGGCTCCGCAGCTCGGACGTCGCGGATTCGATTCGACCAATCCGTTCGTAGAGACTACGAGGCAAACGAAGGGAAGACACCCGATCCCGGAAATGGCGCTTCAGCTCACCGTTGATCGTGGGTGAGGCAAAGGCGGGAAAGGTGCTCCCGGCCTTGGGGTCAAAGCGCTGGATTGCGTTCATCAGGCCAAGGCTGGCGACCTGGACGATGTCGTCGGAGCGTTCGACTCTTGATTTGTAACGGCTCGCGATGCGCCGGGCCAGCGGCAGGAAGCGACGGGCGAGTTCAGACCTCACGGCAGGCTGCTCACGGCGGTGCCAGAGCTCCTCTTCGCTCCAGAGGGCCGGGCTGCTTCTTGCTGCTTCGCGTCCTGCTTTCATCTTTTTTTTGGCTACCCGACTGCGAGAATGCGAAACTCTGGCGGTCTGGTCGCTCGCCATTGCAGTCAGGAACTAGGGGGTTCCGTTTCGCTGCAACCTTGCGGGGCACCGGCTGGTCATGACCGCCAACCTCATCGTCGACATCGACGGAACGCTGATCGACTCGAACTACCAGCACGTAATCGCCTGGCAACGGGCGTTTCTGGAGCACGACGTACAGGCAGAGGCGTGGACCCTTCACAGATACATTGGCAAGGGGGGAGACCAGCTGGTCGAATCTGCGGCCGGCCCGGAAGTTGAAAGCAGCCATGGTGACTCGATTCGCAAGGCCGAGTCCGGCTTCTTCCAGGAGCTGATCGAAGAGGTCAGGCCCTTCGATGGAGCCTCGTCATTCCTCAGAGAATGCGCGAGAGAAGGAGCAGAGATCATCCTTGCCAGCTCGGCAAAGGCTGAGGAGGTTGACCACTATCTGGACCTGCTGGATGTCGACGGGATCATCTCCGGACACACCTCATCCGCGGACGTGGACACGACTAAGCCAAGCCCGGACCTGATCGAGGCCGCCCTTTCGAAGGTGGACTCGCGGGATGCCCTGATGATCGGAGACTCGATCTGGGACATCGAAGCTGCTAGTCGAGCCAGACTTCGCTCTTTAGCCGTCCTGACCGGCGGATTCTCAAAGAAGGAGCTCGAAGCCGCGGGGGCCCTTGAGGTGCAGCCGCACCTCAAGGACCTTCAGCAGCTCTAAACGAGAAAAGACGAAATCAGAAGGCTTCTTCGGGAAGCTCCATGATGTCGTTGTCGACCTGCTCGATCGCAATCCGGGTTGCCTCGAGGTTGGGAAGCATGTTCCGCGCGAAGAACTTCGCGCCGGTGATCTTGCCCTCGTAGAAGTTCACATCCCGGTCGGAAGCGCCGTTCGCCAGCGCCTCGGCCGCAACCTCGGCTTGGGTGATCAGCAGCCAGCCGATCATCAGGTCACCGAATGCCTTGAGGAACTGGACCGATGCGAGGCCGACCTTGTAGATGCTCTTCGGGTCCTCCTGCGAACCCATCAGGCTGCCCATCATCGATTCGACCATCGCCCTCAGATTTGCGATGGCGGTACCGAGTCGCTCCCGCTCGAGGTCGAGATCGTTGCCCGAACCATCAGCGGTGGCCTGCATCTTGTCGAGCAGGTGGTTGAGTGACTTGGCCTCGTCGCGCACGATCTTGCGGAAGAAGAAGTCCTGGGCCTGGATCGCGGTCGTTCCCTCGTAGAGGCTGTCGATCTTCGCATCGCGGATGTACTGCTCGATCGGGTAGTCCTGGAGGAAGCCGGAGCCGCCGTAGGTCTGGAGCGACTCGGTCAGTACCTCGTAGGCCCGTTCGGAACCGACACCCTTGACGATCGGGAGAAGGAAGTCGTTGATCCGGATCGACAGCTGCGCATCCTCGACACCCTGGGACACGCGGGCGGATACCGGGTCGTGATGGAGGGCGGTGTAGATGTAAAGCGCCCGGAGGCCTTCCGCGTAGGTCTTCTGAGTCATCAGGGACCGGCGGACGTCCGGGTGATGCATGATCGAGACACGCGGGGCGGTCTTGTCCATGATCTGGGTCAGATCGGCGCCCTGGACGCGTTCCTTGGCGTACTCGAGAGCATTCAGGTAACCCGTCGAGAGGGTCGCGATCGCCTTGGTGCCGACCATCATGCGGGCGAACTCGATCACGTCGAACATCTGGCGGATGCCCTCGTGAACGTCGCCAACCAGGTAGCCGATCGCAGGCTTGCCTTCGCCACCGAAGGACATGTCGCAGGTTGCCGAGGCCTTGATGCCCATCTTGTGCTCGATGCTGGTCACGTTGACGCCGTTGCGCTCACCAATCTCTCCAGTGTCGGAGTCAAAGAGGAACTTCGGCACGACGAAGAGGCTGAGACCCTTTGTGCCTGGTCCGGCTCCCTCGGGGCGGGCCAGCGTGTAGTGGAAGATGTTCTCGAAGAGGTCATCCGAGTCACCGGAGGTGATGAACCGCTTCTCGCCCTCGATGTGCCAGGTGCCATCGGGCTGTTCGATCGCCTTGGTGCGACCCGCTCCAACATCCGAGCCGGCTTCCGGCTCGGTGAGGACCATGGTCGCGCCCCAGTTCCGCTCGACCGCGAGCTTCGCCCAGTTGCGCTGGGCCTCATTGCCGTTCTTGTACAGAAGGCTGGCGAAGGCAGGACCGGCGAGGTAGAAGAACCCGGCCGGGAGGGCGCCGCACATGAACTCGTTGATCGCCCATGAGACGGTCGCCGGGGCGGGAATGCCACCAACTTCCTCGATCAGGCCGATCTTCTCCCAGTCCGCTTCGGTCCAGGCGTTGACCGAGTCCTTGAGGGCCTGGGGGAGAGTGACGACGTGGGTGTCAGGGTCGAATGTCGGAGGCTTGCGGTCGGTTGACTCGAAAGCATCAGCGACCGGACCTTCGGCCAGCTTGGACGACTCTTCCAGCATGATCTTGACCGTGTCGGTGTCAAGGTCGCCGAATTCACCCGTCTTCAGGATCTCGTCTGTGTCGAACATCTCGAAGAGGTTGAACTCGATGTCCCGGACGTTGCTCTTGTAGTGACCCACCTGTTTCTCCGTTCAAAAAGCTTGCGAATGTGCCTGCGGCGCAGAACATTCCATCAGAACCGGCCCGCCGGGTGATAATCCACGACATGTTCGATGTGGTCGAGACACCGATTGCGGAGCTGAGGGAAGCCCTCGAAAGCGGAAGCGTGACCTCGGCCGGACTGGTCCAGGCCTACGTGGCCCGCCTCGATGCGTACGACGGGCCGGACACCGATACCGCCCTCAATTCAGTCGTAGTGCGGAATCCTGAGGCCCTTCACGAAGCGGAGGAATCGGATCGTCGACGCTCCACAGGGCAGACCCTCGGTCCGCTGGACGGAATCCCGTACACGGTCAAGGACAGCTATCTGGTCGAGGGGCTCACCGCGGCTTCTGGAAGTCCGGCTTTCGTGAACCTGCTTTCGAGTCGTGACGCGTTCACTGTCGGAAGGCTCCGGCAAGGCGGCGCGATCTGTATCGGAAAAACAAACATGCCGCCCATGGCGAACGGCGGAATGCAGCGCGGGGTGTACGGACGGGCCGAAAGTCCCTACAACGGCGATTACCTGACCGCCCCGTTTCTATCCGGCTCTTCAAATGGAGCTGGCACCAGCACGGCCGCCAGTTTTGCCGCCTTCGGTCTGGCCGAGGAAACCTGGTCGAGCGGGAGGGGCCCGGCCTCGAACAACGGACTCTGCGCCTACACACCTTCCCGTGGAGTCATCTCGGTCCGGGGCAACTGGCCGCTCACCCCGACCATGGATGTCGTGGTTCCCTTCGCCAGGACCATGGCGGATCTGCTGGAGGTGCTCGACGTCATCGTCGCTGGCGATCCAGAGAGCAGGGGGGACCTGTGGCGGACCCAGCGCTGGATCCCGATTCCGGCAACATCCGAGGTGCGACCTGACTCATACCCCGATCTGGCGACTGGCAGCGAAGGGCTTGCGGGCAAGAGGCTGGGGGTCGCCCGCATGTACATCAACGAGGATCCCGATGCGGGTACCGGGGACAGCACCGGAATCTGGGGTCCCTGCGGTGAGAGGATCAAGACGCGAGAGTCGGTCGTCGAGCTTTGGAGAAAGGCGCGCATGGAAATGGAGAGCGCCGGAGCCGAGATCGTCGAGGTCGACTTTCCCCTTGTTTCCAACTACGAAGGCGACCGCGCCGGCTTCCCGACGATCCTGACCAGGGGCCTCGTCAGTCCCGAGTATCTCGAGGAGGAACTGCGCGAGCTCTCCGCCTGGGGATTCGACGATTTCCTCCGGGCAAACGGGGACCCGGCCCTCAACCGTCTCGATCAGGTGGACGGCAATCTGATCTTCCCTGATGAACCCGGCACACTGCCCAGCCGCGAAGGAGGGATGTCTTTCGGCATGGAGGAATACGTCGAGATGGCCAGACGGGGCATCGTCCCCTGGGATGAGCTTCCGAATCTGGAGGCCGGGATGCGGGGCCTTGAGGAAACCCGCCGGATAGACCTCGAGTACTGGATGGACGATCTCGGACTCGACGCAGTCGTGTTCCCCACAGTCGCCGACGTTGGTCCGGCTGACGCTGACGTGAACCCGGAATCAGCCGACAAGGCATGGGCCAACGGCGTCTGGGTGGCCAACGGAAATGTGGCGATCAGGCATTTCGGAGTGCCGACCGTAACCGTGCCGATGGGTGTGATGTCCGACATCGGAATGCCGGTCGGGCTCACCTTTGCCGGCCGTGGCTGGGACGACAACGCCCTCCTGAGGCTCGGAAGCGCCTTCGAGTCGACAGGGAGCCGCCGTCCCGTTCCTCCTGGAACTCCCTGACCCGTCCCTTCAGCGGCGGTGCTTCGGGGTGAAGACCCGCTGAAGCCACAGCGTCAGCGATCCACCCATCACCAGCAACACCATGTTCATCCCGAGGACGAGGAGCGCACCCCAGGCGCGCGCCGTTTCGTCCAGGGCCATGGCCACCCCGAAGAACGCGGATGCCGGCACCGTGGTCACCGAAATTGCAACCCCGACCGCGGTGGCTCCCCTGGTCTCGAATGAGAGCATCGCTGCCACACCTGCCCCAAGCGCGATAAGACCGGTCGAGTAATCAGCTTGAGCCAGACCATCCAGCTCGACCTCTCTGACATCGAAGCTCTGATCGAGGATTCCGACAAGCTGTAGGCAGAGGGCTACGACGGCGGCCACAAACATCACGGTGACCAACCCGAGAAGCAGGGTCAGGAACGAACTCGCGGCCAGCCTGAACCTGCGGCCGACGATGCCGACGCAGGTCGCACAGATCGGCATCAGGTCGGGGCTGACGGCCATCGCGCCGACGATCAGGATCGTGCTCGACTGAATCACGCCGAGACCGGCGACCCAGCCCGCCACAGCCATCAGCAGAAAGTAGCGGGCGACCGGTCGCGCGTTGGCTCTCGCTTCCCCGAGGATCTCCACCCACGAGTAGCCGCCGCTGGCGCTTACTCCTCCTTCGCGGAGACCATGGGTGAGAAGGTCCTGGCGAACCAGCACGTAGCTTTCGTGGTGAAGATCCAGCGCGTGCAGGGCGTCGATCACATCGTCTGCCGCTGCCGGTTCGACGTCGGCCGAAATCATGTACTCCCCGCTGCACAGCTCTGGCTCGGATGTGAGCCGCCTGACACCGTCCATCGAAGCGAGGCGGTGAATCAGCTCGTCGCGCTCACTCTGCAGCACGTCGACCCGCAGCCTCAGCATGGAGCCCCCTTGTTCACGGCTCTCAAGCTACCCGTGGGCGAGGACGTTCAGATTGATAGCCTCGCCTCAGGTGTGCCGGGAAGACTGGTCGGCGATTTCTTCACGCTGCCCTGAAAGTCCATGAAACGCGCACTCAAGACGAAGGTAATCGACCCGCTGACCGACTTCCTCGACGACGAGGTGCTTGGCGGCGTCGTCCTTCTCGCCGCGGCGGTAACGGCTCTGATCTGGTCGAACTCCCCCTGGAGTGACTCTTACTTCGATCTGTGGAGTTCCTACCTGAACCTCGATCTCGGCGCGATCAGCATCAACCTGGACCTGCAGCACTGGATCAACGACCTGCTCATGGCGGTCTTCTTCTTCGTGGTTGGTGCGGAGATCAAGCGGGAACTCGTTTCCGGGGAGCTCAAGAACAGGAACGACGCGGCCATTCCGGTGATCGCTGCGATCGGTGGAGTCGCCCTGCCTGCGATCCTCTACACCCTGATCGCCGATGGTTCAGCAGCTGACGGTTGGGCCATCCCCGCGGCGACGGACATCGCCTTCGCGGTCGGGGTGCTGGCCCTGCTTGGAGACCGGGTCTCGAACGGCGTGAGGGTATTCCTGCTCACGGTCGCAATCGTTGATGACATCATCGCTATCGTCATCATCGCCATCTTCTACGGCGACGGCTTCTCGATCGGCTGGGCGGCAATAGCCGCCGGCGGGTTGCTGGCTGTGGTTCTTTTCCAGAGGTTGGGCGTTTGGCGCATCTGGCCTTACGTGCCGCTTGCCGCGATCGTCTGGCTAGGTACCTACGAGTCGGGAGTCCACGCCACGATCGCCGGAGTGGCCCTCGGCCTGCTGGTGCCCGCCCGACCCTTCCGGGGGAGGGACGTCCACAGCAAGCTGGAGCACATCTTCCACCCGATCAGCGCCTACTTCGTTGTTCCGCTCTTTGCCCTGGCGAACGCAGGCATCTACCTCCGGGACGGTGTGCTGGGGGACGCCCTTTCGAGCGAGATCACCTGGGCTGTGATCGCGGGCCTTGTGATCGGAAAGACGGTCGGCATCTCGGTCAGTGCACTGCTTGCACTTCGGTTTGGTTCGGGGACGCTGCCGGAAGGAATGCGCCGCATTCAGATCTGGGGGGTTGCGGCTCTGGGCGGGATCGGATTCACGGTCTCGCTCTTCATTACGGACCTTGCCTTCGCCGACCTGTCACTCGTGGACGGGGCCAAAGTCGGGATCTTCATCGGTTCAATCGCCAGCGCAATTCTCGGCACGATCCTGCTTCTGAAGACCAGGGACCGCAGGACGAAGGCGCCCCCGGCGATCGTTGACTAGTTCTTCAGGGCGATCGTCCAGGTAAGCGCCGCTGCGAATGCGACCCACAGGGCGTAGGGGACGATCATCAGGGCCGAGACCCGGCTGATCGGCCAGCTTCGGACGATCAGCGCGATCGTGGTTCCCTCCAGCGCCAGGATTTCCACTCCCGCCGCCAGCGGGCTGTGGCCCCGGAAGAAAATGAAAGTCCAGGCCAGGTTCAGGGCCAGGTTCGACCCCCAAAGAACGAAAGTCTTCTCGCGACTCCTGCCTTCGGATCGACGCCAGACAAGGATCATCGACGCCGCGATCAGAACGTAAAGAACTGTCCAGACCGGTGCGAACACCACCGACGGAGGCTGCCAGGCTGGCTTTTCCAGGCCCTTGTACCAACCGGAATCGGGATCAGTGGCAAGACCCCCGAACGCAGCTGTCGCCGCAACCGCGGAGATGATGATGCCCGGCGCGAGTATGTCCCGTTTCTGTGCAGCCTTTTCGGCTTGTCCTGATCTGTCCATGTCTCGATCATCCATGATGCGAGAAATGTTGCCCGATGGCAGAGAGTCGAAACCCAGGGGTCAGGGGTCGACCGGATTCGAGCGCTTCACCACGAGCGGGTCCAGCGGCGTATAGGGCAGGTCAGGAAGCGCTTCCACCGGCACACCCAGGGTTGCCGCCAGCACTTCGCGCGAGTAGGCACTTCCGGTGGCGCGGTACCCGATGTCCCGGGGTTCGGGCTGGTCGAAGAAGACGAGAATGTGGAATTCGTCGGGGCCAATGTCTTCTATGTGGTGGGGATATGCGGGCGGCACGTAGTAGACATCGCCGGCCTCAAGTTCATAGGTGTCGAGGCCGCCGTCCGGGTCCATGATCGTCATCCGGGCCTGGCCGCTCACGACGTAACCGAGCTCGGCGGTGACGGGATGCCAGTGTGGCTCGCGCATCCCTTCCGGAGTGACCCGGAGGGAGTACATGGAGAGGTGCCGAAGGGCGGGCCAGAATTGCTGGCGGGCGAGCCGGGCGCTGCCGGCCGGTGTGTCGATCGGGGCGGACTGGGCCTCGACATCGAATCGGGCCGGGTTCTCCAGATCAATCCCTTCCGGAACGTCGGCATCTCCACTTCTCGCCACCACATAGCGCGGTTCGGTGTCCCTCTTGATCGATGCGAACGCCTCCGACGGGAGGACGTAGGTGTTTCCGAGCACCGCATCACTCATTGCGCCGTACGCGGCATGCATCGAGAAATCCTCCGGCTCCTCATGGCTGAAGGCCAGGATGAGTTCAGCGGTTTCGTCTCCGAGGTTCTCGATGTGGTGAATTGCGCCACTATGGACGTGAAACATCTGCCCGGGGGTGACCCTGAAGGACGAGAACGAGTCTCCGTCGTCAAGCACGGATACGAGGACGTTTCCTCTCAGGCAGTAGGTCAACTCGTCGGCGTTCGCATGCCAGTGGGGTTCCCGGATCGAACCCGGCTCGAGCAGAAGCCTCTTGATCGAGATCCGCCTGAGGACCGGCAACTCGCTGGCTCCTATCTTCCGGAGCGACCCCAGTTCGCTTTCGAACATCGGCTCTGTACTGATCAGTGATGTCGAGTGGGGTCCGGAGCTCATGCCGCTGAACCTACCAGCGGTCCGGCAGCCTGCGAGGCGGAACCCTGCTTCAAGGTTCAGCAATCCGGGGATAACCTCTGCGAGACACCCGAGGAAAGGAACCCGCTTGTTCGGTATCGACTGCTTGGTCAACTCGCAGGAAATGGAGAGCTGAGGTGGGGGAGGGGTCCGCAGAAACCACCTGTCACATGTCGGTGTCGCTTGATGGCTTTGTCGCGGGACCGGAACAGAGTGAGGCTGATCCCCTCGGCAAGCGGGGAAAGGAACTCCACACCTGGCACCTCGGTGATCCACGGGCCAACGAAGCCGATGCGACCGCGTCTGCCTGGCTCGGCCGACCGCGGGGTGCCTACGTGATGGGCCGCAACATGTTCGGTCCGATCCGCGGCGAGTGGGAAGGGGACTGGCGTGGCTGGTGGGGGCCCGAGCCTCCCTACCACGCACCGGTCTTCGTTCTGACGCACTTCGATCACGAGCCGATCGAGATGGAGGGTGGCACCACCTTCCACTTCGTCACCGACGGTTTCGATTCGGCCTACGACCAGGCTCTCGAGGTTGCCGAAGGCAGAGGAGTGGACATCGCGGGGGGAGCCTCGGCGGTGCGTCAGGCCCTCGCGGCAGGCGTGGTCGACGAACTCACTCTGGAT
>WBZM01002304.1_pt1 | contig 16534 bp, 15 predicted proteins | sample 5204271 | NCBI WGS metagenome assembly WBZM01 (sample SAMN12344346, study PRJNA552823) | activated sludge metagenome | biome: Activated sludge suspended growth; feature: Nitrification reactor; material: Wastewater; isolation source: activated sludge from nitrification reactor of wastewater...
GACCGAGGTGCCGGGCAGCGAGAAGGTCATCCCGGCCGACCTGGTGCTGCTGGCCATGGGCTTCGTCAACCCGGTGGGCACCGTCCTCGAGGCCTTCGGCGTCGAGAAGGATGCGCGCGGCAACGCGAAGGCGGGTACCGAAGCCGCCGGGGGCTACCGCACCAACGTCGACAAGGTGTTCGCTGCCGGCGACATGCGCCGTGGCCAGTCGCTCGTCGTCTGGGCGATCCGCGAGGGCCGCCAGGCCGCCCGGGCCGTCGACGAGTACCTGATGGGTGCGAGCGAACTGCCGCGCTGAACGCGCCTGCCGCCGCCGCGTGATGAATCCATCACGCCGGCGCGCGGCGCTGGTGAGCAGTTGTTTCCTGCGGCCTCGCGCAGGGCGTGATTCCGAGGGGCTTGGGCTACCATCCCCCCGATTCAAGGGATCCGCGCCTCTCGCATGACGCATTCGTTCGCCAGCAGTCTCGACGCCCTCAGCGGCTGGCGGCGCGAGCTCGTCAGCCGCCTCGACGAGGTGAGCCGGTTCCTCGCCGACCACGACCTTTCCGACGCGGCCGTGCAGGGCCACCTCGAGAGCCTGCGCGAGCAGCTCGGCCAGCAGAAGCTGGTGGTGGCCTTCGTCGCCGAGTTCTCGCGCGGCAAGTCGGAGCTGATCAACGCGATCTTCTTCGCCGATGCCGGCCGCCGCATCCTGCCGGCCACGCCGGGGCGCACGACCATGTGCCCGGTCGAGCTCGCCTGGGACGCGGAGGAGGCGCCGTCGCTGTCGCTGCTGCCGATCGACACGCGCCTGTCGGGCCAATCGCTCGGCGAGCTGCGCAACTTCCCCAAGGCCTGGAAGCTGATCAAGCTCGACGTCGGCAACCCCGAGAAGCTGGCGGAATCGCTGCGCGAGGTGATGCGCACCTCGTGGGTCACGAAGGATCAGGCGCACGAGCTGGGCTTCTGGAACGACGACACGCCGGACGAGAACCCGCCGCTGGACGAGATGGGCCGCGTCGAGGTGCCGGCCTGGCGTCACGCGCTGATCAACTACCCGCACCCGCTGCTCAAGCAGGGCCTGGTCGTGCTCGACACGCCGGGCCTGAACGCCATCGGCGCCGAGCCCGAGCTGACGCTCAGCCTGCTGCCGACGGCGCATGCCACGGTGTTCATCCTCGGCGCGGACATCGGCGTCAGCAAGTCCGACCTGGCGATCTGGCGTGACCACCTCAGCGGCGATGCGCTCTCGCGCTTCGTCGTGCTCAACAAGATCGACGCGATGATCGACCCGCTCGCCACGCCCGAGCAGGTGTCGCAGCAGATCGAGCGCCAGCGCACCGACACCGCCCGCACGCTCGGGGTGCCGGCCGAGCGCGTCTACCCGCTGTCGGCGCGCCAGGCGCTGGCCGCGCGTGTCGAGAACGATGCCGAGGCTCTTGCGCAGAGCCGCCTGCCGGCACTGGAAGCGGCACTCGGCGGGGAACTGATGCCGCAGCGCCGCATGCTGCTCGAGCACGTGGTGGTGGAGGCCGCGCGGCAGATCGAATCGCACATCGCCCGCCGCCTGAACGACAACCGCCGCCAGCTCGCCGAGCAGATGCTCGAGCTGCGCGGCCTGCGCGGCAAGAGCGGCGCCAAGCTCCAGATGATGCTGCAGCGGGTCGATGCCGAGACCGCCGAGTTCGAGGCCTGCACCACCAAGCTGCAGGCGATGCGCGCAGTGCACAGCCGCATGCTGAAGGACGCCATGATCGGGCTGTCGTCCGACCGGCTGCGCGAGGAAGTCTCGACGATGCAGCAGCAGATGTCGGCCTCGCTGCTCAACCTCGGCGCGCGCAAGGCCTTCGTCTCGCTGTGCCAGCGCCTGCGCGGCCTGCTGAGCACCGGCCAGAAGAACTCGATGGAGATCCGGCACATGCTGGAGGCTTCCTTCGGCCGCCTCAACGCCGAGTTCGGCTTCGGCCTCGTGCTGAATCCCGGCCCGGACCTCGACCGCTTCGGCGGCGAGCTCGACCTGATCGAGAAGAGCTACGTGCAGTACCTCGGCCTGACCCAGGCGCTGCGCCTGTCGCAGCCGAAGTTCATGGAGCAGTTCCGCCGCATGCTGATGTCCAAGCTGCGCGTGGTGTTCGAGAACGCCAGTGCCGAGCTGGAGATGTGGAACAAGTCGGCCTCGGCGCAGGTCGATGCGCAGCTGCGTGAGCGGCGCCGCAACTTCCGCCGCCGGCGCGAATCGCTGGAGCGCATCCAGACGGCGGCCAGCGAGCTCGAGACGCGCCTGCAGGAGCTCGACGGGCAGGACCAGCGCCTGCAGGGTTTCCACGGCCGCTGCAACGAGCTGATCGACGCGTTGCGCGTGCAGGCCCGCACCGGCACGCGCGGCGAGATGTCGAGCCTGATCACCGTCGACCTGCCGCTGGACGATTCGCCGACGCCGCTGCCGCTGCGGCTCGTCAAGGGCTGAGGTGGGCGACGGCCCCGCGCCGGGCGGCTTCGCCCGCGCGCTGATCGACTGGCAGCGCACCCACGGCCGCCACGGCCTGCCCTGGCAGCGCACGCGCGATCCCTACCGGGTGTGGCTCTCCGAGATCATGCTCCAGCAGACCCAGGTGGCCACCGTGCTGGGCTACTACGAACGTTTCCTGCAGCGCTTCCCCGACGTGCGTGCGCTCGCGGCTGCATCGCAGGACGACGTGCTCGCGCTGTGGAGCGGTCTGGGCTACTACAGCCGCGCGCGCAACCTGCACCGCTGCGCGCAGGCGGTGGTGGCCGAGCATGGCGGCGAGTTCCCGCGTAGCAGCTCGCGGCTGGCCGAGCTGCCCGGCATCGGCCGTTCCACCGCGGCGGCGATCGCGGCCTTCTGCTTCGGCGAGCGGGTGGCCATTCTCGACGGCAACGTCAAGCGCGTGCTGACGCGCGTGCTCGCCTTCGGCGGCGATCTGGCCGAGGGCGCGAACGAGCGCCGCCTCTGGGACGAGGCGACCGCGCTGCTCCCGCACGAGGGCATCGAGACCTACACGCAGGGCTTGATGGATCTGGGCGCGACGCTGTGCACGGCGCGTGCGCCGCAGTGCCTGATCTGCCCGGCGCGCGAGCTCTGCGCGGCGCGGCGCGAGGGCACGCCGGAGCGCTACCCGCTGAAGACGCGGCGTCTCAAGCGCAAGGCGCGCGAGAGCGTGTGGCTGTGGCTGCGCTGGCGCGAGAAGCACTGGCTGGTGCAGCGCCCGGCGGAGGGCGTCTGGGCCGGCCTGTGGAGCTTGCCGGAGTTCGACACCACGGAGGCCCTTGGCGCCGCGTCGTCGGGCTGGCCGGGCGAGGGCGAGGCGTTGACCGGCTTCACCCATGTGCTGACCCACCTCGACTGGACGCTGCATCCGCGTCGCTGGACCCTCCCGGCCGACACCGCGCCGCAGGCCGTCGTGCGCATCGTTGCCGCCTGGCCCGAGGGCCGCTGGTTCACGCTCGAGGAAGCGCTGGCCGCCGGGCTGCCGGCGCCGCTGCGCAAGCTGCTCGCGGCGACGCGCTGAGTGCCCGGGGGACTACTTCACCACGCCCTGGCCGCGCAGGAACTCGTCGACGAGGCCAAGGCGCACGTTCGCGTCGGCCAGCTCCATCAGGCGCTGCTTGGCCGCCAGCGGAATCGGCAGGATCTCGCACCAGCGATTGGCGACCCAGCCGGCGTTGTCGAAGTGGTAGGGCGCCTCGAAGGGCTCGACGCCCTTGCCCTTGAGCGAGGCGATCGCGTTGGCCAGCCCGCGCACCGTCTCCAGCATGGTTTCGGCGGGCACCACCACCTCGTCGTCGGGCAGCGTCTCGACCTCGCCGATCCAGAGGCCATCGGGCTGCTGGCGCGTGCCGTCGATGCGGAAGCGCTGCAGGCCGCGGCAGCGCAGCTGCAGGATGCCGGGCTGCGCGCCATCGAGTTCGAGAATCTGCGCGACCACGCCGACGTCCTCGAACACCACGGCCTCGTCGCCACGCCGGACCTCCTGGCCCTTGCGCAGCGCCACCACGCCGAACGGTCGCTGCTCGCGCACGCAGGTACTGGCCAGGTCGAGGTAGCGTGCCTCGAACACCTTCAGGCTCAGCAGCCCGCCCGGGAACAGCACGGTCTGGAGCGGAAAGAGGGGCAGGTCAGTCACGCGCGTCGAGTTCCCGGTGGCGCACCAGTGTGCCCGAGCGCGCCCCGAAACGCCTGGCCAGCGTCTCGGCAAAGAACACGGATCGGTGCTGCCCGCCGGTGCAGCCGATCGCCACGGTGAGGTAGCTGCGCTGGTCGGCCTCGAAGGAGGGCAGCCAGCGCACGAGGAAGGCCTCGATCTGCGCGAGCATCTCCATCGCCTCGGGCTGCGCCTGCAGGTACTCGGCCACCGGCGCGTCGCGGCCGGTCTGGGGACGCAGTTCGCGGATGTAGTACGGATTGGGCAGCACCCGTACGTCGAACACGTAGTCGGCGTCCAGCGGTACACCATGCTTGAAGGCGAAGCTCTCGAACACCAGCGTCAGCCGGTTCGCATCGGCGCGCACCAGGTCGCGCATCCACACGCGCAGCTGCGCCGGGCGCAGCTGGCTGGTGTCGATCACGGTCGACACTTCGCGCAGTTCGGACAGCAGCTCGCGCTCGAACTCGATCGCGTCGACCAGCCCGCGCCGACCCTCGTTGCGCTGATCCTCGCGGCGCCGGTTGGGCAGCGTGGCGGCCGCGAGCGTGTCGTCGGACAGCGGGTGCGGCCGGCGCGTCTCGGAGAAGCGGCGCACCAGTGCGTCGGTCGAGGCGTCGAGGAACAGCGAGGTGACCGCCACGCCTTCGCCCTTCAGCTCCTCCAGCAGCGGCAGCAGGTGAGGCAGCGAGCCGGCACTGCGCACGTCCACCGCGATCGCCACGCGCCGCTCGGAGCGCTCGTGCTCGAGGCGCAGGAACTCGCGCAGCAGCTCGGGCGGCAGGTTGTCCACGCAGAAGAATCCGGCGTCCTCGAGCGCATGCAGTGCCACCGACTTGCCCGAGCCCGAGATGCCGGTGACCAGCACCACCTCGCGCGGCGACGCCGCCGATGTCGGCTCGGGCTGCAGGCGCTCGAGGTGGTCGAGCACCTCCCGGGTGTTGTCGCTGCGAGGAACGTTCATGGCTTGCGCGCCTTGCGGGCGGCCGAGGGCGTGGCGCCCACCGACAGCATCTCCTGCGCATGCGCGAGGCTGGTGCCCGAGAGGCGCTCGCCGCCGAGCATGCGCGCCACCTCGGCGACACGCGCCTCGCCGGCCACCGGCGTGACGTCGCTGCGCACGCGACCATCGTCCGGGCGCTTGGCCACGACGAAGTGTCGGTCGGCGCAGGCCGCCACCTGCGGCAGGTGCGTGACGGCGAGCACCTGGCGATCTCGGCCGAGCTGCTTCATCAGCCGGCCGACGGTCTCGGCCACGGCGCCGCCGACGCCGGCGTCGACCTCGTCGAAGATCAGCGTGCCGGCCTCGCCGAGCTGGCTGGTGGTGACGGCGATGGCCAGCGCGATGCGCGAGAGCTCGCCGCCCGAGGCGACCTTGGCGAGCGGGCGCGGCGTGCTGCCGGCGTGGCCCGCCACGAGGAACTCGGCCGACTCGAGCCCGAATGATTGCGGCGCCTCCTGCGCCACCAGCGCCACCTCGAAGCGGCCGCCGGCCATGCCGAGCTGCTGCATCGCCTGCGTCACCGCGGCCGACAGCTTCGGCGCGGCCGTGCGGCGCTGCCGCGAGACGCCGGCCGCCTCGCGCTCGAACGCCGCCTTCGCGGCTTCGGCGGCGCGCTGCAGCGCGTCGAGATCGGTGGCGGCGTCGAGCGCCTGCAGCTCGCTGCGCCACTGCGCCAGCAGCGCCGGCAGTTCGCCCGGAGCACGGCGGTAGCGGCGCGCGAGGCTCATCCAGGCCGACAGGCGCTCGTCGAGCGCGTGCAATCGCTGCGGGTCGAGCTCGGCGCGGTTGAGGTAGCTCGCGAGCGTGTGTGCCGCATCCTGCAGCTGCGCCTGCGCGCCCTGCAGCGCCTCGATCACGCCCGCCAGCGCGGTGTCGAACGAGGCCACGTCCTGCAGGCGGTCGATCGCGACGCCGGCCAGGTGCTCGGCGTTCTCGTCGGCCTCCGACACCGCGTCGAGCGCGGCGCGCGCGCCGTCCATCAGCGCCTGCGCGTGCGAGAGGCGGCGGTGCTCGGCGTCGAGCTCGTCCCACTCGCCATCGCCGGGCGCGAGCTTGTCGAGCTCGCCGATCTGCCAGGCCAGGCGCTCGCGCTCGCGCTCCAGGCTCGATTGCGCGCTGCGCGCCGACTCGAGCGCTTCCTGTGCGCTGCGCCACTGCTGCCAGGCCGCGCCCAGCGCCGTCGTCGAGATGGCGCCGTAGGCATCCAGCAGCGCGCGCACCGAGCTGCCGCGCGTCAGGCTCTGCCACGCATGCTGGCCATGGATGTCGACCAGCGCATCGGCCACTTCGCGCAATTGCGCCACCGTGGCCGCGCTGCCGTTGATCCAGGCGCGGCTCTTGCCCTGCGCGTCGATCGTGCGGCGCAGCAGCAGTGTGTCGCCACCGTCGAAGCCGGCCTCGTCGAGCCAGGTCGCCAGCGCTGCGGGGAGGTCGAACTCGGCACCGATTTCTGCGCGGGGGGCGCCCTCCCGCACCACGCCGGCATCACCGCGGCTACCGAGCGCGAGCTGCAGCGCATCGATCAGGATGGACTTGCCCGCACCGGTCTCGCCGGTCAGCACGCTGAATCCGCCCTCGAACTCGACCTCGAGTTCGGTGACGATCACGAAATCGCGCAGCGACAGGCGGCGAAGCATGTCAGGCCACCCCAGCGTTCCAGTGCAGCTTGCGCCGCAGCGTGGCGTAGTAGCTCCAGCCGCGCGGGTGCAGGAAGCGCACCTGATCGCGCGAGCGGCGCACCGCGATGCGGTCGCCGTGCAGCAGGCTGGCCAGCGCGTGCATGTCGAACGACACGCTGGTGTCGCGGCCCGCGACGATCTCGATCACGACCTCGGCCGTGTCGGGCAGCACGATCGGACGGTTCGACAGGTCATGAGGGGCGATCGGCACCATCACGAAGCCGCCGATGCCGGGATGCAGGATCGGGCCGCCGGCCGAGAGCGCGTAGGCCGTCGATCCGGTCGGTGCGGCGAGGATCAGGCCGTCGGCGCGGAAGTTGGCGACGAACTCGCTGCCGATCTCGACCTTCAGCTCGACCATGCTGCTGGTGGCGCCGCGGCTGACCACCACGTCGTTGACCGCGAAGCCTTCGAAGATGCGCTCGTCGTCGCGCCACACCACGCCGGTGAGCATGGTGCGGCGCTCCTCCTCGTAGTCGCCGCCGATCATCGGCGCGAGCGCGCGTGCGTACTCGCCGATCGGCACGTCGGTGATGAAGCCGAGCCGACCCTGGTTGATGCCCACCAGCGGCGTGCCGTGGCGTGCGAGCTCGCGTGCCACGCCGAGCATCGTGCCGTCGCCACCCACCACCACGGCCAGGTCGCACTGTCGGCCGAGTTCGTCGGCGGTGAAGGCGCCGAAGTCGGCAATGCCGGTGCTCTGCGCGGTCTGCTGCTCGAGCGACACCTCCAGCCCCTGCCGCACGAGAAAGTGGGCGATCTCCTCCAGCACCGGGCGGATGCCGTGGGCCTGGTACTTGCCCACCAGAGCGGCGTGTCGGAAGCGGCTGGACATGCGCGGAATTACACCACACGGCCCCTGGGCGCACGGGGTGAAAGGCGGCGCGCGCCTACAATGAAAACCATGCTGGACGAGCGCGCCAAGACGCTGTTGAAGACCCTGGTCGAACGCTACATCGCGGACGGCCAGCCGGTCGGCTCGCGCACGCTGTCGCGTGCCAGCGGGCTGGAGCTGTCGCCGGCCACGATCCGCAACGTGATGGCCGACCTCGAAGAGCTCGGCCTGATCGCCAGCCCGCACACCAGCGCAGGCCGCATTCCCACCGCGCGCGGCTATCGCCTGTTCGTCGACACCATGTTGACGGCGCAGCCGCGGCAGATCGAGGCGCCGCCCGAGGCCGCTCTGCCGCCCGACCAGCCGCAGCGCGTGATCGCCAATGCAGCGCAGCTGCTGTCCAGCCTGTCGAGCTTCGTCGGCGTGGTGACGGCGCCGCGCAAGCCGAGCGTCTTCCATCACATCGAGTTCATGCGTCTGTCGGAGAAGCGCGTACTGGTGATCCTGGTCGCGCCCGACGGCGACGTGCAGAACCGCGTCATCTTCACCGCTCAGGACTACACGCAGGCGCAACTGATCGAGGCGAGCAATTACCTCACCGCGAACTACGCGGGCCTCACCATCGAGCAAGTGCGCGAGCGGCTCAAGACCGAGGTCGACGCGCTGCGTGGCGAGATCGCGGCGCTGATGCAGGCAGCGGTGCAGGCCGGCAGCGAGGCGATGGCCGACAGCCAGGAGCAGGTGGTGGTGTCCGGCGAGCGCAACCTGCTCACCGTTCAGGATCTCGCCGCCGACATGGGCTCGTTGCGCAAGCTGTTCGACCTGTTCGAGCAGAAGACGCAGCTGATGCGCCTGCTCGACGTCAGCAGCCGCGCCGAGGGCGTGCGCATCTACATCGGCGGCGAGAGCCGCGTGGTGCCGTTCGAGGAGCTCTCGGTGGTCTCGGCGCCCTATGTGATCGACGGCCAGGTGGTGGGAACGCTGGGCGTGATCGGCCCCACGCGCATGGCGTACGACCGCATGATCCAGATCGTCGACATCACCTCGCGGCTGGTCAGCAACGCGCTCAGTGCCAAGTAGCTCGGCGGCGGCTGGGGCGCTGCCTACAATCTCCGATCCCCCGGGCCGTTAGCTCAGTTGGTCAGAGCAGAGGACTCATAATCCTTTGGTCGCTGGTTCGAGCCCAGCACGGCCTACCACTCCCAGATCGTCGATCGCTCAGCGGCTGGTCGCGCGCGGCTTGAAGCTGACCGACGGGACCCCGCGCGGTGGCGCAGGCTCGAGGATGTCGGCCAATGTATGGCGGTCGAGGTTCTGCATGAAGGCCATCAGGCTGCCGTGCAGGATGCCGGTGAGGCGGCAGCGGCCGCTGAGCGTGCAGACATTGCCGGTGGCGAAGCACTCCACCATCGCGAAGTCGGGTTCCATCGCGCGCACCACGTCGCCCAGCACGATCTCCTGCGGCGGGCGCGCCAGCCGCATGCCGCCGCCGCGGCCGCGCACCGTCTCGAGGAAGCCCGCCAGCGCGAGCTGGTGGGTGATCTTCATCAGGTGCGCCTCGGAGACGCCGTAGACCTGGGCGATCTCGGCGATCGTGCACAGGCGCCCGGCGTGCTGGCCGACGTACATCAGCAGCCGCAGCGAGTAGTCGGTCATCGCGGTCAGGCGCATCGGGTCTCCAGGTTCGGCGGATCGTTCGTGCGAGAAGTATCGGGCTTGCTGAATCTCAAGTTCGTGCGGATGCGCAAGGGAGGGCCATAAAGATATACTAACGGCATATCTTACAGCCAGCAATGAGCACTCCAAGCGAATCCCTGCCGCGCCCTGCCACCGTCCAGCCGCTGCACTTCGTGCCGATGTACGCCAAGCGCACGAAGATCTATGCGCGCTCGGTGCGCGGTCTCTATGCGCGGCTGCGCTGGGCCATCGTCGCGCTGACGCAGTCGGTGTTCTTCGGGCTGCCGTGGTTGAACTGGAACGACCGTCCGGCCGTGCTGTTCGACCTCGACGCGCCGCGCTTCTACGTGTTCGGCCTGGTGCTGCAGCCGCAGGACCTGATCTTCCTCGCCGGGCTGCTGGTGATCGCGGCGCTGGCGCTGTTCTTCTTCACCTCGCTGGCAGGGCGGCTGTGGTGCGGTTACTCGTGCCCGCAGACGGTGTACAGCGAGCTCTACCAGTGGATCGAGCGACGCACCGAGGGTGACCGGCATGCCCGCATCCGCCTCGACCAGCAGCCCTGGAGTGTCGCCAAGCTCGCGCGCAAGTCGTCCAAGCACGCGCTGTGGATCCTGCTGGCGCTCGCCTCGGGCTTCACGCTGGTGGGCTACTTCGTGCCGATCCGCGGGCTGGCCGCGCACTTGGCGGAAAGCGGGCTGATGTCCTGGCCGGCCTTCTGGGTGCTGTTCTACGCCGGCATGCTGTACGGCAACGCCGGCTGGATGCGCGAGCAGATCTGCAACTACATGTGCCCCTACGCACGCATCCAGAGCACGCTGATCGACGCCGACTCGCTGGTGATCGCGTACGACAGCGCGCGCGGCGACCCACGCGGCGCGCGGCCTCGTCGCACCGACCCGGCCTCGGTGGGCCTGGGCAGCTGCACCGATTGCACGCTGTGCGTGCAGGTCTGCCCGGCGGGCATCGACATCCGCAACGGCCTGCAGAACGAGTGCATCGGCTGCGCCGCCTGCATCGACGCCTGCGACGATGTGATGCGCAAGATGGACTATCCGACGGGCCTGATCCGCTACGCCACCTCGAATGGCGTGGCGAATGAGCTGAGCCGCGCGCAGATGCTGCGACGCGTGCTGCGGCCGCGCGTGCTGGTGTACGGCGCGCTGCTGGCGCTGGCCGGCACGGCCTTCGTCGTCGGCCTGGCGATGCGCTCGCCGATCGGCATGGACGTGATCCGCGACCGCGGCGTGATGGCGCGCCTCGGCGAGGACGGCCGCGTGCAGAACCTCTACCGCGTGCAACTGGTGAACCGGAGTGAGCGTACCGCGCGCTACGAACTCGGCGTGGAAGGGCTGGCGGGCCTGGCGGTCGACGGCGGCCGCGTGCTCGAGCTGCCGCCCGGCGAGGTGCGGCCCTTCACGGTGCGCTTGTCGCTCGAGGCAGAGGCGGCGCAGGCGACCGCGCCCGGTGTCGTGCCGGTGACGCTGACGCTGTCCGAGGTCGGCGCCAACCACGCCGCGCTGCGCGAGCACAGCACCTTCCTCGTGCCGCACTGACGGCGGCGACATGATGGTCAAGCGCTTCCCGATCCACCCGGCGCATCCGGAGCGCAATTGCTGGGGCTGCGAGCGCTACTGCGCGGCGGACGCGATGCAGTGCGGCAACGGCTCCGAGCGAACCCAGCATCCGTCCGAGCTTTTCGGCGAGGACTGGATGCTGGGCTTCGGGCCGGATTCTGAGATGCCCGCCCCGGCATCCACGCCGCTGAGCGAGGACGTGGGCAGCGCGTCGTAGGGCGTCAGCCCTTGGCTGGCGCAGGCGGCACCGGCGTGCCCACCGGCTGGTTGCTGCCCGTGGGCGCCACGGCCGGGGCACGCGTCACGCGCGTCTTCCCGCCCGTGGTGACGAGGATCACCGCATCGCCGGGGTTGAAGGTCTCGCTGCCCTTGGCCTGCACGATGGCGCGGCGCTCGCCGTTGCGCAACTGGACGAGGATCTCGAGGGCGTCCTCGCGCGTGCCGGCGCGCTCGATCGCATTGCCGACCACCGCACCGGCCACGGCACCGATCACGCCGACGGCGATCGACTCTCGGCTGCCGCCCACCGAGGAGCCGGCCACGCCGCCGATCACCGCGCCCGACGCGCCGCCGATGCCGCTCTGGCTGCCGTCGACCACCACCGGTCGCACGGTGAGCACGGTGGCGTCCTGGACCTGCGAGAGGCGCTGGGCGTCGCTTCTCTGGATGACGTCGGGGCTGGAAGTTGAACAGGCCGCCAGGGAAGCGACGGCGACGGCGAGAAGCAGCTTCTTCATGAGGAACTCCGCAAGAGATACGCAGCGCAACGCCCGCCCGGGCCCGCGCGTTGACCGGTGGACACCACTGTACGCCGGCAGTTCCCGGACAGGATGTAAAGATGCTTGTCGGCGCCGCATGCGGCGCAACGCTAGCCGTGCAGCCGGCTCGAGCGAGGCACGCTGGCGAGCAGGAACTCCATCTGGTCGGCCAGGATGCGGCGGCCGCGCAGGATCATGTCCTCGTGCAGACTGGGCACGTAGGGCAGGTAGAGCAGACCCATGCGAGCTTCTTCCGGCAGCCGGTTGCCCTTGTGGCCATTGCAGGGCCGGCAGGCGGTGATGCAGTTCATCCAGCTGTCGTGCCCGCCACGCGAGGTCGGCACGATGTGCTCGCGGGTGAGCTCGTCGAGCGCGAAGCGGTGGCCGCAGTAGGCGCAGACCTGCCGGTCGCGCGCGAACAGCTTGGGGTTGGAGAGCGCCGGCGTCAGCCGCCAGGCCTTGCTCGGGATGGCGCCGCGCACCGCGATGATGGGGTGCACCTCGATGCGGCTCTGCATTCCGGTGCGGCGCTGCACGCCGCCGCGCAGCACGGTGAAGGCGTCGCCGAGCGTCCAGGCCACGCCATCGCTGGCGTAGAGAACCGCGGCCTCCTTGGCCGAGATCCACGCCTGCGGTCTTCCGGAAACGTCGAGTTGCAACACTTCCATGGCCTGTCGAGCGTATCTCATCCGCCGCGTTCCGCTCAAGTCGCGGTCATGACGCCGCGATGACGCGCCTTCTCTAGGGTCGAATGCCTAGAAATACCGCAGGGTTGTCGGGCGCGCTGGCGCGGTTTTCTGCAAAATAGAACGATCGTTCGTTTTATCGCCCCCGCGATGGCCGACACCTCGACTCCCGCCCGCACGCTGCACAAAGGCCAGCAGACCCGCGCCACCATCCTGGACGCGGCGCTCACGCTGGCATCGCACATGGGGCTGGAGGGCCTGTCGATCGGCGCGCTCGCCGAGGTCACGGGCATGAGCAAGTCGGGCGTGTTCGCCCACTTCGGCTCGCGCGACGAACTGCAGATCGCGGTGGTGCGCGAGTACCACCACAAGTTCGAGGAAGAGGTCTTCTACCCGGCGCTGCGCGAGGCACGCGGCTTGCCGCGCCTGCGCGCGCTGTTCGACAACTGGGTGCGCCGCGTGGCGGTGGAGATCGACTCGGGCTGCATCTACATCAGCGGCGCGGTCGAGTTCGACGACCGCCCCGGCCCGGTGCGCGATGCGCTGGTCGACATGGTGCAGACCTGGCAGGACGCGCTCGAGCGCGCGATCCGCATCGCTGTCGACGAGGGCCACCTCAAGCCGGACACCGACCCCGCCCAGATGCTGTTCGAGGTGCACGGCCTGATCCTCGCGCTGCACCACGACGCGCGCTTCCTGCGTCACCCCGGCGCGGTCGAGCGCGCCAAGGTCGCGTTCCGTCGCGTGCTGGCGAACTACGCCGCGCCCGGTGCACTCGAAGCCAAGCCTGCCGCCGCCCGCAAGCGCGTGGCGCGTTCCTGAATCCCTGTCCTGGAGCCATTGACGATGCCCACCTACACCCCGCCCTTGCGCGACATGAAGTTCGTGATGCACGAGGTGCTCAACGTCGTCGACGAGCTGAAGATGCTCCCGGCGCACGCCGACATCGACGCCGACACGATCAACGCGGTGCTGGAGGAAGGCGGCAAGTTCGCCGCCGAGGTGATTGCCCCGCTGAACCAGAGCGGCGACGCCGAAGGATGCACGCTCGACAAGGCCACCCACGAGGTGAAGGCGCCCAAGGGATTCAAGGAAGCTTACGCGACCTACGTCGAGGGTGGGTGGCCGGCGCTGAGCTGCGATCCGGCCTATGGCGGCCAGGGTCTGCCGCACGTGGTGAACCAGAGCTTCTACGAGATGCTCAACTCCGCCAACCAGGCCTGGACCATGTACCCCGGCCTGTCGCACGGCGCTTATGAGGCGCTGCATGCACACGGCTCCGAGGCGCAAAAGGCGCTGTACCTGCCCAAGCTCACCAGCGGCCAGTGGACCGGCACGATGTGCCTGACCGAACCGCACTGCGGCACTGACCTCGGCCTGTTGCGTACCAAGGCCGAGCCACAGGCCGACGGCACCTACCGGATCACCGGCCAGAAGATCTTCATCTCGGCCGGCGAGCATGACCTGGCCGAGAACATCGTGCACCTCGTGCTCGCCCGCCTGCCGGACGCGCCGGCCGGCTCCAAGGGCATCTCGCTGTTCGTGGTGCCGAAGTTCATTCCGAACGCCGACGGCAGCCTGAGCGCGCGCAACGGCATCTTCTGTGCCGCGCTCGAGCACAAGATGGGCATCCACGCCAACGCCACCGCGCAGATCGTGCTCGAGGGCGCGGTCGGCACGATGGTCGGCGAGCCGAACAAGGGCCTGGCCGCGATGTTCGTGATGATGAACGCCGCGCGCCTGGGCGTGGGCATGCAGTCGCTCGGCCTGACCGAGGTGGCCTACCAGAACGCCGTGGCCTACGCGAAGGACCGCATCCAGATGCGCGCGCTGTCCGGCCCGAAGAACCCCGACAAGCCGGCCGACACCATCATCGTGCACCCCGACGTGCGCAAGATGCTGCTGACCGCGCGCGCCTATGCCGAAGGTGCCCGCGCGCTGGCGATGTGGACCACGCTGCAGCTCGACAAGGAGCTCGCCAGCGACGACGAGGACGAGCGCAAGGAGTGCGCCGACCTGGTCGCGCTGGTCACGCCGATCGTGAAGGCCTTCCTGACCGACAACGCCTGGATCGCCACCTCGCACTGCCTGCAGGTGTTCGGCGGCCACGGCTACATCCGCGAATGGGGCATGGAGCAGTTCGTGCGCGACGCGCGCATCAACATGATCTACGAGGGCACCAACACCATCCAGTCGCTCGACCTGCTGGGCCGCAAGGTGCTGGGCGACAACGGCAAGAAGCTGAAGAAGTTCGGCAGGCTGGTGCAGGAGTTCGTCGAGGACGAGGGCACCAACGAGGCGATGCAGGAGTTCGTGAACCCGCTGGCCGACCTCGGCGACAAGGTCACCAAGCTGACCACCGAGATCGGCATGAAGGCCATGGGCAACGCCGACGAGGTGGGCGCCGCGGCGGTCGACTACCTGCGCGTCTGCGGCCACCTGGTGTTCGCCTACTTCTGGGCGCGCATGGCCAAGGTGGCGCTGGCGAAGAAGGACAGCGGCGACCCGTTCTACACCGCCAAGCTGGCCACCGCGCGCTTCTACTATGCGAAGCTGCTGCCCGAGACGGCGGGACTGATCCGCAGCTGCCGCGCGGGGCTGTCGCCGCTGATGGAAATGGACGAGGCCCTGTTCTGAGGCCCGATCCGGAGGAGACGAAGATGAAAGCCAAGATCGTTCTGGCGCTGGCGGCCTTCGTGCTGCACGGCGCTGCCTGGGCCCAGGCCACGCCGGTGGGCCTGTGGAAGACCATCGACGACAAGACCGGCAAGGAGCGCTCGCTGGTGCGCATCGGCGAATCGGCCGGCGTGCTGACCGGCCGCATCGAGAAGTCGCTCACGGCCGACAGCGACCCGAGCGCGGTGTGCGACAAGTGCACCGACGAGCGCAAGGGCAAGCCGCTGATCGGGCTGGCCATCATCCGCAACATCAAGCAGAACGCCGACGACAAGGCGATCTGGGACGGTGGCGACATCACCGACCCCGACAACGGCAAGACCTACCGCCTGCGGCTCAAGCCGCTGGAAGGCGGCAAGCAGCTGGAGGTGCGCGGCTACATCGGCCCGTTCTTCCGCAACCAGACCTGGATCCGAGTGGAGTGAGCAACATGAATCGATTCAACGTTCGCAAGGTGGCCGTGCTCGGCGCCGGCGTGATGGGCGCCCAGATCGCCGCGCATCTGGTCAACGTCAAGGTGCCGGTCGTGCTGTTCGACCTGCCGGCCAAGGAAGGGCCGAAGAACGGCATCGTCACCAAGGCCGTCGAGGGGCTGAAGAAGCTCAAGCCCTCGCCGCTGGGCATTCCCGAGGACGCGGCCTTCATCGAGCAGGCCAACTACGAGGAGCACCTCGACAAGCTGAAGGACTGCGACCTGATCATCGAGGCCATCGCCGAGCGCATGGACTGGAAGCTCGACCTGTACAAGCGCATCGCCCCGGCGGTGGCGCCGCATGCGATCGTCGCCTCCAACACCTCGGGCCTGTCGATCACCGGGCTCAGCGAGGCGCTGCCGGAAGAGATCAAGCCGCGTTTCTGCGGCATCCACTTCTTCAACCCGCCGCGGTACATGTACCTCGTCGAGCTCATTCCGACCCCGACGACGAAGCCGGAGATCCTCGACCAGCTCGAGAGCTTCGTCACCAGCGCGGTGGGCAAGGGCGTCGTGCGCGCCAAGGACACGCCGAACTTCATCGCCAACCGCGTCGGCATCGCCGGCATGCTGGCCACCATCAAGGAAGCCGAGACCTTCGGCCTGAGCGTCGATGTCGTCGACGACCTGACCGGCAAGAAGCTCGGCCGCGCCTCCAGCGGCACATTCCGCACCGCCGACGTCGTGGGTCTGGACACGATGGCGCACGTCATCAAGACGCTGCAGGACAACCTCGCCGACGACCCGTTCTTCCCGAGCTACGGCACGCCGCCGGTGCTCGCGAAGCTGATCGAGCAGGGCGCGCTGGGCCAGAAGAGCGGCGCGGGCTTCTACAAGAAGGTCGGCAAGGACATCCTGCGCCTCGACCCCGCCAAGGGCGAGTACGTGCCGGCCGGCGGCAAGGCCGAGCCCATCGTCGAGCGCATGCTGAAGAAGGCGCCGGCCGAGCGGCTCAAGCTGCTGCGCGAATCGACCAATCCGCAGGCGCAGTTCCTGTGGGCCATCCTGCGCGACGGCTTCCACTACGCC
>WBZM01002305.1_pt1 | contig 16531 bp, 15 predicted proteins | sample 5204271 | NCBI WGS metagenome assembly WBZM01 (sample SAMN12344346, study PRJNA552823) | activated sludge metagenome | biome: Activated sludge suspended growth; feature: Nitrification reactor; material: Wastewater; isolation source: activated sludge from nitrification reactor of wastewater...
GATCCAGTATCTCAGGCCGACCGCCTATTGCGGCACGCCCGACTTCCTCAAGGTGCTGCTCGACAAGTCGCGCGCGGCCGGCATCGACGCCTCCTCGATCAAGCGGGCGCTCGTGTCCGGCGCAGCATTGCCCAACAGCCTGCGCGAAGAACTCGAGAAGGCCGGGGTCGCGACGCGGCAGTGCTACGCCACCGCGGATCTCGGCGTGATCGCCTACGAGTCGGACGCGCGCGAAGGCATGATCGTCAACGAGGGCTGCCTGCTCGAGATCGTGAAACCTGGCACCGGCGATCCCGTGCCGGAGGGCGAGGTCGGCGAAGTCGTCGTCACGCGGCTCAACGCCGATTATCCGCTGCTGCGTTTCGCCACCGGCGACCTCTCGGCCGTCCTGCCCGGCAAGTCGCCCTGCGGGCGCACCAACATGCGCATTCGCGGCTGGCTCGGCCGCGCCGACCAGACGACCAAGGTCAAGGGCATGTTCGTGCATCCCTCGCAGGTCGCGGAGATTTCGCGCCGCCATCCGGAACTCGGCCGCCTGCGTCTCGTCGTCAGGCGCGAGAAGGAGCAGGACGTGATGGTGCTGCACGCCGAAGGCAACGGCGCGTGCAAGGCGGACCCGGTCGCCGAGACGCTGCAGGCGATCACCAAGGTGCGCGGCAAGGTCGAGATCGTGAAGGCGGGCAGCCTGCCGAACGACGGCAAGGTGATCGCTGACGAACGCCCGGCGGGATGAGCCGCATTCCGAATGTCCTGTCGATCGCCGGCTCCGATCCGGGCGGCGGCGCCGGCGTCCAGGCCGATCTCAAGACATTTGCCGCCTTCGGCTGCTACGGCATGGCGGCGATCACGGCTCTCACCGCGCAGAACACGGTCGGCGTGCGCGCCGTGCACGTTCCGCCCGCCGATTTTCTTGGGCGTCAGATCGACGCGATCTTCGAGGACATCGGCGTCGATGCGGTGAAGATCGGCATGCTGGCGACGGGCGAGATCGTCGCCGTCGTCGCCGACCGCCTCGCGCGTTTCCATGCGCGCAATGTCGTGCTCGATCCCGTGCTCGTCGCAACCTCCGGCGACAGCCTCGGCGCGCCCGACGTCGTCGATGCGCTGTTGGAGAAACTTCTGCCGCTCGCCGCGCTAGTCACGCCCAACCTGCCGGAGATCGCGCGGCTTCTCGGCCGCGACGTGTCGGCTGCGCCCGAGGACATGCAGCGCGCGGGCGAGGAGCTTCGCGCACGCGGGGCGCGGGCCGTGCTCGTCAAGGGCGGGCATGGGACCGGCGCGCAGGCCATCGACGTACTCGTGAGCGAGGCCGGCGCCGAACGCTTCGCCGCGCCGCGCGTCGAGACGCGCAACACGCATGGCACGGGGTGCTCTCTCTCCTCGGCCATCGCCGCGGGGTTGGCGCGCGGCGCGCCGCTGGCGCAGGCGGTCGGCGAGGCAAAGGCCTGGCTGACGGGCGCGCTGCGGGCGGCCGACGATCTCGCGGTCGGGCGCGGCCATGGGCCCGTGCATCACTTTCATGCGCTCTGGCGGAAGTGACCGGAAGCAGCGCCGACGCTGCTGAGCGGGCGCGCCTCCCATGGCGTTCGCACGCCGGCCCGCCTATGTTCGCCGCATGAATCCTGCTGCGTCCGGCATCCTGCCTTCAGGCCATCCGCCCCGCGCGCCCCGCGCGACCGGCGTGCTGCTCGTCAATCTCGGCACGCCCGAGGCGACGGATTACTGGTCGATGCGGCGCTATCTGAAGGAGTTCCTCTCCGACCGTCGCGTGATCGAGACGCCGCGCCTCGTCTGGTGGCCGGTGCTCAACCTCATCATCCTTTCGACACGACCGCAGAAGAAGGGCAGGGACTACGACGCCATCTGGAATCGCGAGCGTAACGAAGGCCCGCTGAAGACGATCACGCGGGCGCAGGCCGACAAGCTGGCCGCGCGGATTTCCGGCGCGGCGCAGAAGGCGGGCCAGCGCCTCGTCGTCGACTGGGCGATGCGCTACGGCGAGCCGTCCATCGCCAGCCGCGTGCAGGCGCTGCAGGACCAGGGCTGCGACCGCATTCTCGTCGTTCCCCTCTATCCGCAATATTCGGCGGCGACCACCGCGACGGTCGGCGACAAGACCTTCGATGCGCTGAAGGCCATGCGCTGGCAGCCAGCCGTCCGCATCGCGCCGCCCTGGCACGACGATCCCGTCTATATCGACGCGCTTGCGCGCTCGATCGAGGACGGTCTTGCGGGCCTCGACTTTGCGCCCGACGTCATCCTCGCCTCGTTCCATGGCGTGCCGCAGGCCTATCTCGACCAGGGCGACCCCTATTACTGCCATTGCGCCAAGGCGACGCGACTGCTGCAAGCTCGCCTGCGCATGGACGAGCGACGGCTGCGCATGACCTTCCAGTCGCGCTTCGGGCCTGCGGAATGGATCAAGCCCTATACGGACGAGACGGTAAAGGCGCTCGCCCGCGACGGCGTGAAGAAGCTCGCCGTCGTCACGCCCGGCTTCGTCGCCGATTGTCTCGAGACGATCGAGGAAATCGGCGTCGAGAACCGCGACTTCTTCCTCGAGAACGGCGGCGAGAAATTCGCGCGCATCGATTGCCTCAACGACAGCGCGGCGGGGCTGGACGTGATCGAGACGGTCGTGCGGCGAGAATTGCGCGGCTGGGCGGAATTCTAGAGCGGCTTGCATTCACGTCTACGCAAGCCATCATAGGCGCGTCATTGCGAGGATGGCGCAGTTTTCGTCAGCAATCTGCTCTACGGCGCGGCGACCGCGATGCAAGTGGAGCGGGGACTCCATGAACCTGGTGGCTCCATGACCTGGTCGCAATTCCTGCATCCCGCGCAATGGCGGCTCGTCGACGTCTGGCCTTACGCCTTCGGCTTCGCAGGCGTGCTGCTGGTGATCGCGAGCTACTGGATGCAGAGCATCTTGAGACTTCGCGGCTTCGCGATCCTCTCCAACATATTCGGCATGATCTACGGCCTGTTCGCGCCGTCGCCGGTCAGCGCCGTGCAGCATGTCGTTTCGCTGCCGCTCAACATTCTTCGCCTGCGCGAGATGCGGCGGCTCGTCGCGCGGCTCGGCCGCGCCTCCTCGGGCGACCTGTCGATGGACTGGTTGCGGCCCTTCATGCGGCGACGCGCGTTCAAGGCGGGCGAGTTCGTGTTTCGCAAGGACGACGAAGCCGACTGCGTCTTCGTCGTCGCCAGCGGCGCGTTTCGACTGGTGGAGACGAAGATCGCCATCGGCGTCGGCCAGATGGTCGGCGAAATGGGACTGGTCAACGACGACAACGCGCGCACGCAGGGGCTCGAATGCGTGGAGGCGGGGGAGCTGCTGGTCGCGACCTATATCGAGATCAAGGAATTGTTCTTCCAGAATCCCGAATTCGGCTTCTTCTTCCTCAAGCTCGTGTCGCGTCGCTTCCTGCAGAACATCGCGCGGCTGGAAGCGGAACTGGCGAAGCGGCCGCCGGCGGCGTGAGGCATTTGCGCGGTTGCACGTCCTCATCCCGAGGAGCCTGCGAAGCAGGCGTCTCGAAGGATGCTCGAGATGCGACCATGATTCGAGACGCGATGCTGCGCATTGCTCCTCAGCATGAGGGACGTGTCGTCACCCCAGCTTCATGTTGTGCAGGCGGCGTTCCCAGTCGAGCGCCTGGCGCACGATCTCCTCGAGATTGTCGTGCTGCGGCGTCCATCCGAGCTTCGTGCGGACGCGCTCGTTGGAGGCGACGATCGCTGCGGGATCGCCGGGTCGGCGACCCACGAGCGTCACGGGGAAATCGACGCCCGACACTTTCTTCACGATGTCGATGACCTCGAGCACCGAGTAGCCGCGCTGGTAGCCGACGTTGCAGACGAGGCTGTCGCCGCCGCCGCGCAGGTGGCGCAGCGCGTCGAGATGGGCGCGCGCGAGATCGGTGACGTGAATGTAGTCGCGCAGGCAGGAGCCGTCGGGGGTCGGATAGTCGGTCCCGTAGACCTCCATGCCCTTGCGCTGGCCAAGCGCGGCCTGCACGGCGACCTTGATGAGATGCGTGGCGTTGGGCGTCGACTGGCCCGACCGTCCCTGCGGATCGGCGCCGGCGACGTTGAAATAGCGCAGCGCCACATAGGAGAGCGGCGTCGCTTTCGCCGTATCCTCCAGCATCCACTCGACCATGAGCTTCGACCGGCCGTAGGGCGAAATGGGCTTGAGCCTTTCCTCCTCCATGACCGGGTTGTGCTCGGGGTCGCCATAGACCGCGGCGGTCGACGAGAAGATGAAGTGCCTCACGCCGGCGTCGACGGCGCATTCCAGCAGCGAACGCGCCTTGGCGGTATTGTTGAGATAATAGCCGAGCGGATCGGAGACGGATTCCGGCACGACGATCTTCGCCGCGAAATGGATGATCTCCTCAACGCCGTAGCGCGCGAGCGTTTCGGTCACGAGGTCCTCGTCGCCGAAATCGCCGACGATCAGGGTCGCCTTGTCGGGCACGGCCCAGCGGAAGCCGGTCGAGAGATTGTCGAGGACGACGACGGTTTCGCCGGCGTCGATGAGCTCGAGCGCCATATGGCTGCCGATATAGCCGGCGCCGCCCGTCACGAGTATGGCCATGAAATTCCACCCGTCGGAAAAGTCTGACTAACGCCTGGGGACGCGGACTGAACGCGAGCCAATGCGACGCTCTGGCCGGTTTACGTCGCGACGGCCGAAAGGTTAGGCTCGAACTCGACAACAAGGAGGCGTCGATGGGCGAGCAGCTCAAATATCAGATGGACGAAACGCGGATACCGAAAGTCTGGTACAACATTCAGGCTGATTTGCCGACCCCCGCGCCGGCGGTCCTGCATCCCGGCACCAAGCAGCCGGTTGGCCCCGACGATCTGAGTCCGCTGTTCCCGATGGCGCTGATCATGCAGGAGGTGACGACCGAGCGCGAGATCGAAATTCCCGAACCGGTGCGCGAAATCTATCGCATGTGGCGGCCGACGCCGCTCATCCGCGCGCGCGGCCTGGAGCGCGTCCTCGGAACGCCGGCCAAGATCTTCTACAAATACGAGGGCGTGAGCCCGGCCGGCTCGCACAAGCCGAACACCGCCATTCCGCAGGCCTTCTACAACAAGGAAGCCGGGGTGAAGCGCCTGTCGACCGAGACGGGCGCGGGCCAGTGGGGCTCCTCGCTCGCGCTTGCCGGCTCGCTGTTCGGGCTGGAAGTGCTCGTCTACCAGGTGCGCGTCTCCTACGACCAGAAGCCGTACCGGCGCGCGCTGATGGAGACCTATGGCGCGAACTGCCTGCCCTCGCCGTCGAACACGACGGATTATGGCCGCAAGGTGCTGGCGGAGAGGCCCGATCATCCGGGCTCGCTCGGCATCGCCATCTCGGAGGCCGTCGAGGTGGCCGCCAAGGACCCGCAGACGAAATATGCGCTGGGCTCGGTGCTGAACCACGTGCTGCTGCACCAGACCGTGATCGGCTCCGAGGCCATGGAGCAGCTCGCCATGGCCGACGCCTGGCCCGATGTCGTCATCGGTTGCGCGGGCGGCGGCTCTAATTTCGCGGGCATCGCCTTCCCCTTCATCGGGCAGGGCCTGCAGGGCAAGGCGAAGAAGCCGCGCATCGTCGCGGCGGAGCCGTCGGCCTGCCCGTCGCTGACGCGCGGCAAATACGCCTACGATTTCGGCGACACGGCCGGCATGACGCCCCTCGTGAAGATGCACACGCTGGGGTCGGCCTTCACGCCGCCCGGCTTCCATGCCGGCGGCCTGCGCTATCACGGCATGTCGGCGCTGGTCTCGCATCTCAAGGAGCTCGGCGAGATCGAGGCGGTCGCCTATGCGCAGCGCGGCTGTTTCGACGCCGCCGTGCAGTTCGCGCGCTGCGAGGGCATCGTGCCGGCGCCGGAGTCGACGCACGCCGTCAAGGCCGCCGTGGAAGAGGCGCTGCGCTGCAAGCGCGAGGGCAAGGCGGAGACGATCCTGTTCGGCCTGTCGGGCCACGGCCATTTCGATATGGGCGCCTATATCGATTATTTCTCCGGCAAGATGCAGGATGTGACCTACGACGAAGCCGAATTGCAGAAGGCCCTGGCGGGACTGCCGCAAGTCGCGGCGTGACGTTGGTTCTTCCTTAAACTGTTCGGGTTAAACCCAAAAAACGGCCGCATTCGCCAGCGAATGCGGCCTTCTCCATAAGTTGCGGAGCGGATTCGCGCCGAAACCTTTGTTTTCGCGCCCGCCCCGTCGCATCCGAACGGACGAGATCATGAGCAAACGCATTCGCAAGGCCGTTTTCCCCGTCGCCGGTCTCGGCACGCGCTTCCTGCCCGCCACCAAGTCAGTGCCGAAGGAAATGCTGACGGTGGTCGACCGGCCCGTGCTGCAGCATGTCGTCGACGAGGCGCGGGAGGCCGGCATCGAGCATTTCATCTTCGTCACCGGCCGCGGCAAGCAGGTGATCGAGGACCATTTCGACATGTCCTACGAACTCGAGGACACGTTGCAGAAACGCGGCAAGAAGAAGGAATACGACGCGCTGATGGCCGACCTGCCGGCGGCGGGCGCCACCTCCTTCACGCGCCAGCAGGCGCCGCTCGGCCTCGGCCATGCGGTCTGGTGCGCGCGCGACATCGTCGGCGACGAGCCCTTCGCGGTGCTGCTGCCGGACATGGTGACCAAGGCCACGGGAAAGCTGAAGTCGCGCTGCCTCGCGCAATGCGTGGACGCCTACGCCAGGCACGGCGGCAATATCATCGCGGTCGAGGAAGTCCCGCCGGAGGAGACGCACCAGTACGGCGTCGTCGCCATCGGCAAGGACGAAGGCCATACGTTCGAGATTACCGGCATGGTGGAAAAGCCGCCGAAGGGCACGGCGCCGTCGACCTCGATCATCTCGGGCCGCTACATTCTCGGGCCGGAGATCTTCAAGATCCTGGAGACGCAGGAGCGCGGCGCGGGCGGCGAGATCCAATTGACCGACGGCATGAAGACGCTGGCGAAATCGCAGGGTTTCCACGGCGTGCGCTTCGACGGCGTGACCTACGACACCGGCTCCAAGATCGGCTTCCTGATGGCGAACGCCGCCTTTGCGCTCGACAATCCCGAATTGGCGGAGGCCTACAAGGCTGGCCTGAAGAAACTGATGGCGTAGCCGCTGGTCCTTTGACCGCGCCATCGCGCGCCGGGGCGGCCGTCTCGGCGCGCAAGACGCCTTCCGTCATTCCGTCGCGTCTTTTGGCCGCGTGTCAGTGAATCGGCGCATAGCCGACGAAATGCGCCAGCCTTTCGACGGCTTCGATCTGTATGTGATCCCGTTCCACGGCGACGCCGATCTTGCGCAAATCGGCCAATGCCCGCGAAAACGACTCGGGCGTCATGCCGAGATGGCTGGCCACCAGCGATTTCTCATAGGGAAGCTTGATCATCGCGGTTCCGATGACGGCTTCGATCCTGCGCCTCAGAAAGTCGGCGACCCGCTGGGAGGCGGTCAGAACCTTCAGGGTTTCCACCTGATCGACGAGACGGTCTATGTGCTGCGCCGTGCACGAGAACATTCCAAAGGCGACCTGCGGTTGCTTCTCGATTGCGATGCGGAGCGCGCACGCGCCGATCTGCATGATGCGCGCCGAGGACGTCGTCTCGCCGCTGACGCGGCAGCGGCCGCCGCTGAACATCGACGGCTCGAAGTAGATGTCTCCCGCATCGAGAATTGAAACAACGGCCTGATCGCCATCGACGCGCGGGCGGTACAATTTCAAACGCCCTTCGAGGATCGCATAGCATGCGGCGGCCGGATCGCCCTGCTGAAACAGGGTTTCGCCCCGTTCGAAGGCGCGGGGAGGATGGCGCTCCGCGATTGAGCGCAGGACACGAGGATCGACAGCCTTGAAAAATGGGGAGCGCAGCAAGGCCGACCAGTCGTCCAGGGTCATGGGTCACCCGTTCAATTTTGGCGCTGGTTACATTGCTATCGAGGCCATGGGCGCCCCGATCTGATTTGGATCAATGCGCGCCGCTCCGTTCACGACCGGAGGCGCGCGGGCGCGGACGACGCGTCGAAAGCGGGGGAATCAGCGCTGCAGCCGCAGGCCCAGAAGAAAGATATTGGACGTGTAGTCCGAACCCGGCACGGTCGTCTTCAGGCGCTCGTAGGCGTAGCTCGCCTTCACGACGACCGTGCGCGTGAGGCTGTATTCCGCCTTCACGCCGGCGGCGATCGTACGCTCGTTGAGGCCGGTCGCGCTGCCGGTGAAGGAACTGGAGATGTTCTGGCCCTGATAGGAGGTCACCTGATAGGACGCGAGCCCGGATATCCTGACGTTGCGCAGGAGATCGTGCGTGATCTCGACCGTCGCCCTGCGCGTGATCGCGCCGGAGGCGTTGGGCACCGTGGTTTCGTTGGTCGTGGTCGTGCCGCGCAGCGTCACCGTCGTCAGCGGCGTCGCCGTATAGATCAGCGCGGCGTCGAGCGTTGGGCCGCGGAGCTTCACGAGACGCGGATCCTGATAGTTGCGATCGACATAGCCGCCCGAGGCTTCGCCCTTCAGCTTGCCATCGATCTCGAAGGTCGCGCCGGCGCGCAACGCGTAGCCGTGTGAATTGCGCTGGTAGCCGTTCACGTCGACCGGGCTGTCGTAGACGCGCTTGTCGACCGTCGCCTCGACGAAGGGCTTGAACAGCGGCGAGAATTCGTAGGAGACGCGCGGGATCACGCCGACCGTCGTATAGTCGTTGAGCGATAGCTGCTGGATCGAGCCGTCGGAGAAGGTGGCGTTGCCCGTCTCCGCCCGCGCGATCGTGCCGCGCAACGACAGTTCGAGCCGGTTGAACCTGTGCGCGCCGCCGATATAGCCGCCGGCGTTCCAGGTGATCGGCTGGTTTGTCGAGACGGCGTTGCTCGAGCCCGGCTGGATTTCCGGCGAGCCCGCGCGGATCGTCGTCACGTTGATCGTGCCGCCGTAGTCGAACTGGGTGTCGCGCGTGACGTCGATGCGGCCGTCGAGCTTGCCGATGGCGTCGGGGCGATTGACGTTCTTGACCTGGAAGAAATCCGCGTAGCCCGCGCGTAGTTCGCCCTTGAGCGAATGCGCCGACCAAAGCGATTCGACGCTCGCGCCGACATCGACGCGCGCGAGCGTCGAGCCCGTCTTCGGGTTTTCGACGCGGCCGGGGTTGGTGTCGTAGCCGAAGCCGCCTTCGACATACGGGCGAAGCCGCAGCGAGCCGACATCGACGCCGACCGGCTCGAACGGGTTTTCCTCGGCCTTCTTGCGCGTCTTGACCGCAATCGTCGGCACGACGGCGACGCCCGTCGGCGGCGGCTGCTGCGCTTCGCGATCATCGAGCGGGCGCTGGCGCGCCTGCTCCCTGGCCTGGCGGCGGGCGGCGTAGGAATTCTTGTAGGGCTCGAGCTGCGGCAGCGGCGGTTTTCCCGTGCGCAGGGGCGGGTAGGCTTTCGGCAGCCTCAACGGCTTGCGCGCCTTGCCGTAGTTGATCGCGGCGCCGGGGGCGGCGTCGCCGGTTCCGGCCGAATAGGTTGCGGGCAGGGGCGGGGCCGTCCCCCCCTTGCGGGCGGCGGCCAGCGCCGAATCGCGTTCCGCCAGCGGGCGCAATTGCGGCGCGACAGCGCCGCGTAGCCCGTCGCGCAAACCCTGGGACTCGCTCGTGTCGCGGTCCGCTTCCTGCGCGAGGGCCGGGGCCAGGCACAGGGCGAGCGCGGCCACGCCCGCCGCGAGCGCCGCATTCAGTGTCCTCCGCCTACGCTGTGGAAGCGCCACGTCGTCTCCGCATGGCGCCGATGGGAGCGGCGCTCTTTCGGCGACATTGGCCCGAACATGGTTAATGCGGCCTTAAATCAGTGGCTTGACGCGGCTCGTCGTAACCGAAAGTTAACCCTGAGGGGGCCTTAACTATCGGGAGATATTCCCGCTCTGGGTTTTGCGTCCCCGGAGCCCAACAATTGACGGATTCGCCGGGCATCGAAGCCCGCGCTCGCCGTTTCGCGCCTGCGGCGATGCGAAGTCGGACGTATCCGATTTCGAAACCGGACGACGCGAAGCCGGACATATCCGGCTTCGAGATGAAGGAAAGACGATGAATCCTGCCGAACTGGCCGCCCCGGTCGCCGAAGTTTCGATCTGGAGCATGTTCCTGCACGCCTCCATTGTCGTGCAGGCCGTGATGATCGGGCTGCTCGCCGCCTCCGTCTGGTGCTGGACGATCATCGTCGACAAGGCGCTGCTGTTCCGCCGCACGCGCAAGGCGATGGACCAGTTCGAGGAAACCTTCTGGTCGGGCCGGTCGCTCGAGGAGCTCTACACGACGCTGAGCGAACGGCCGACGTCCGGCATGGCCTCGCTGTTCGTCGCCGCCATGCGCGAATGGAAGCGCTCGTTCCAGGCTGCGCACGCCTCGTTCGTCGGCCTGCAGGCGCGCATCGAGAAGGTGCTCGACGTTTCCATCGCGCGCGAGGTCGAGAAGCTCGAATCCAATCTGCTGGTGCTGGCGACGGTGGCGTCGGCTGGCCCGTTCGTCGGCCTGTTCGGCACGGTGTGGGGCATCATGACCTCGTTCCGCTCGATCGCGGCTTCGAAGAACACATCGCTCGCCGTCGTGGCGCCGGGCATCGCGGAAGCGCTGTTCGCCACGGCCATCGGCCTGTTCGCGGCGATCCCCGCGCTCATCGCCTACAACAAGATGCAGGGCGACGTCGCCAAGACGCAGGCGCGGCTCGAGAGCTTCGCCGACGAATTCTCCGCCATCCTGTCGCGCCAGATCGACCAGCACGCCGGCGACCGGGCGGCGTAAGGAGCAGCTTCCATGGGCATGTCGATGGCCGCAGGCCGCAAGGGCGGGCGCAGGCGCCGGGGCGTTCCGCGCTACGGCGCGATGGCCGACATCAACATGACGCCGTTCATCGACGTCATGCTCGTGCTGCTCATCATCTTCATGGTGGCGGCGCCGCTGCTGGCCACCGGCGTCGCCGTCGACCTGCCGCAGACCAAGTCCGCGCCGCTCAACATCGAGCAGAAGCCTGTGTCGATCTCCATCGACGAAAAGGGCCAGATCTTCCTGATGGACCAGCAGGTCCAGGTCGACCAGCTCGTCGAGAAGCTGAAAGCCGCCGCGAAGGCCGGCGCCGACGAGCGCGTCTATGTGCGCGGCTCGAAGGCGGTGAACTACGGCCGCGTGGCTGAGGTCATGTCGCTCGTGACGGGGGCGGGCTTCAAGAAGGTGGCGCTCGTCACAGAGCCCGATCGGAAGTGAGGCGCGATTGACGGTCTCGCGGAAAGAGCCCGGTCTGATCGTTTCGGCGGCGGCGCATACGACGCTGCTCGCCGCGACGCTGCTCGCGTTCAATTCGCCGGCGAAATACGAGGACGCCAAAGAGGCCATTCCGGTCGAGATGATCACTGACCAGGCCCTGAGCCAGATATCCAAGGGCGAGAAGTCCGCCAGGGAAGCAAAGCCTGTCCAGAAGGCCGACAAGGTCGCCGACGTCGAGGAATTGAAACCGACGCCGCCGATCGCGGAAGCGAAGAAGGACGTGCCGCTGCCGCCGCCGCCGCTGCGTCGCCAGCGCGACCCCGGCGACGACGACGCGGAGAAGCCCGAGCCGCAGAAGATGGCCGCTCTGCCGCCGCCGCGCCCGCCGATGGAAGAAACGAAGCCCGCGCCCGAGCCGCCCAAGCGGCCGGAGCCGCCGAAGGCGCAGGCAAAGCCAGAAAAGCAGGAAGCCAGGGACGAGCCGGAGGAGGCCGAGACCGTCGCGCCGAAGCCGCCGCAGCGGCCCAAGATCGAGCCGAAGCCCGAACCGAAGCAGGAAGCCAAACAGGAGCCGAAGCCTGCGCCGACGCCGCCCGAGAAGCCGCGCCTGAAGACGGACGAGGTCGCCAAGCTGCTCGCCAAGTCGAAGACCGAGGACAAGCAGGAAAAGGCGGCAGTCAAGCCGAAGTCGGGGGAGGAGAGCGACGAGAAGCGCACGAAGTTCGACAGCAATGCGATCTCGCGCCTGCTCGATCACGACAAGCCGCAGGCGACCGGCTCGCGCGGCCGCGAGGTGGTGCGCACGGCCTCGCTCGGCGCGGCGACCGGAACCTCGCAGCGCATGGCGCCCAACATGATGGACGCGCTGAACAGTCTGATGATGGAGCAGTGGATGCGCTGCTGGCATTATTTCGGCACGAGCGGCGGCTCGAAATACTACCCGATGATCAGCCTGAAGTTCCGGGCCGATGGCGGTCTGGCCGCCGAACCGATCCTGCGCAATCCCACGTCCGATCCCGCGCTGACCTCGCTCGCCTCCGCCGCGATGAACGCGGTGCGCGAATGCAATCCGATGAAGATCCCCGCGCAATTTGCGCCTTATTACGAGCAATGGAAAAGCCGCACCGTCGAATTCCGGCCCGACGAAATGCGCTGACCGACGCACAAGAACCTTCAGGACCCAAGACCTATGCCTGCACATTTCGACCGCCGCGCCTTTCTCGCCAGCGTCGCGGCCCTGACCAGCGCTCCGGCGATCACGCCGGTCTGGGCGCAGGGCGACGTCATCACCGTGCGGCCGGGCGCGGCCTTCCGCCCCGTGCGCGTCGCGGTCGTGCCGTTCGCCGGCGAACCCGACGCGGCGAAACTCTTCACGTCGGTCATCTCGAACAATTTCAAGCGCTCGGTCTTCCTGCAGCCGGTCGATCCCGCGAGTTTCCCGGAACCTGCGCTCGGCCCGGACCAGCCGCCGAACATCGAGGCGTGGAAGACGGTGAACGCGCAATACGTGCTCGTCGGTCGTGCGCAAAGATCGGGCGGCGGGCGCCAGCAGGCGGAGTTCCGCCTGTGGGACGTCGCCAGCGGCCAGCAGGCGGCGGGCCAGCAATACGCCACCGACGCCAACGTCTCGCGTCGCGTCGCGCACATCATGTCGGACCAGGTTTTCTCGCGCATCACCGGCGAGAAGGGCTTCTTCGACACGCGCATCGTCTTCGTCGACGAGACGGGACCCGCCGACAAGCGCCGCAAGCGTCTCGCGGTGATGGACCAGGACGGCGCCGGCGTTCAATACCTCACGCGAGGCGACGATCTCGCGGTGACGCCGCGCTTCTCGCCATCGTCGCAGGATGTCGCCTACATGGCGTTCGGCGGCGGCGAGCCGCGCGTCATGATCATGAATCTCGACACGCGCCAGCGCGAGGCGGTCGGCAATTTCCCCGGCATGACCTTTGCGCCGCGCTTCTCGCCCGACGGGCAGAAGATCGTGATGTCGCTCTCGAACGGATCCAACTCCACGCTGTACGCGATGGACCTGCGCTCGCGCTCGACGACGCGCCTGACGGATTCGGCGGCCATCGATACCTCGCCTTCCTACGCGCCCGACGGATCGCAGATCGTGTTCGAATCCGATCGCGGCGGCACGCAGCAGATTTACGTGATGAGCGCGTCGGGCGGCGGCGCCAAGCGCATTTCGTTCGGCGACGGGCGCTACTCGACGCCGGTGTGGTCGCCCAAGGGCGATTTCATCGCGTTTACGCGCCAGTCGAAGAACGGTTTCGGCATCGGCGTGATGAAGCCCGACGGATCTGGCGAGCGCATCCTCACCGAGGGCTATCACAACGAGGGACCGACCTGGGCGCCGAATGGCCTGTTCCTGATGTTCTTCCGCGATCCCGGCGGCTCCTCGCCGAAAATCCACATGACCGACGTCTACGGCCGATCCGACTTCGTCGTGCCGACGCCGTCCTTCGCCAGCGATCCCGCCTGGAGCCCGCTGCTGAACTGAGGGTTCCGTTTTTCGCGCCTGGAGGGACCGCGAGGCGCGTCATTCCGTATGGCCGAAGGCCGATCCGGGACCCATCGGGTCGTTATTCGCCGGCTGGGTCCCCGGCTCTCCGCTCCGCTTCGGCCGGGATGACAGGCGGCGTTGACGCCGCCTTGCTTCCCAAGCCGGATCATCCGCCGCCCAGCCCCTTCGCCCGCCCCATTCTGGCCATTAACGAACGATTAACCACGCGCGCGATTTGCTCGAATGCAACGCTTCGCGCAAACCCCCGATCAAGGTTGACAGAACCTTCGCTTAACCATCGGCCATTAGGACTGGGCTCGATTTCTCCGGAAACGGGTTCAAGGAGTACCGGAATGCTTGTCTCCCACGGCGCGCGCGCCCTGAAATTCGCTGCGGCGATCGCTCTCGCGCTCGGCGCGACCGCCTGCGCCAAGAACGCCGCCGACGACGCCAGCATCGCAGGTGCCGCTGGAGGCGGCTATGGCCGCGGCGGCGCGGCCACGCCCGGCAGCCAGCAGGACTTCGTCGTCAACGTCGGCGACCGCGTGTTCTTCGAGTCGGATTCGACGGAACTATCCTCGACCGCGCAGGCGACCCTCGACAAGCAGGCGCGCTGGCTGCAGCAGTACAGCCGCTACAGCTTCACCGTCGAAGGCCACGCCGACGAGCGTGGCACGCGCGAATACAATTTCGCTCTCGGCGCCCGCCGCGCCGAGGTGACGAAGGAATATCTCGCGGCCAGGGGCATTTCCGCCTCGCGCATCAAGACGATCAGCTACGGCAAGGAACGCCCCGTCGCCGTCTGCAACGATATTTCCTGCTGGTCGCAGAACCGCCGCGCCGTCACGGTGCTGAGCGGCGGCCAGTCCTGATCTTCCGCCGACGGACATGGCGAAGGTCACGCGCAAGGCGTGACCTTCGGCCCTGATTTTTCGCGCGACATTCGGGCATCGTCCATCCACGGGCAATTTCGTGGAGCGAGCCATGCGCGCGCATTCGACCAGCCAGACCGTCCAAATTTACGGTTTCGACAGCGCGGACCTGCGCCATGCGGCGCGCCGCCAGCTCGGCGTCTCCTCCTTCATCCTCGCCTGTTTCGGCCTCGGCTGCGCGCTCGCCCTCGCCATCTGACGGCGCGGCCGTCGCACCCCCGCCACGCTTCGGACGGATTTTGGCGCCAATCGCACTGTGATATGCGATGCGCAGATTCCGCCGGATTCTCCCGAACATGCACTTGCCTAAACTTGCTGTCAGCGCCGCGCTCGCCGGCCTTCTTCTTGCGCCCGCGGCTCAGGCCGACAGCCTCCTGCCCAACATCCGCCTGACGCAATTGTTCAACCGGCCTCCGCCGCCGCCGGCCGACGTGGACGACGAGCCGCCCGCGCGCAGCGGACCGAGCAACAGCGAACTCGTCGTGCGCCTCGACCGCCTCGAGCGCCTGAATCGGGAGCTCACCGGCCAGATCGAGCAATTGCAGTTCCAGGTGCGCCGCCTCGAGGAGCAGGCGCGCGGCCAGCCCGCGCCTTCCGGCGCCGCCGCCCCCCAGCCTTTGCCGCAAGTCCAGCCGCTGCCGCAGGTCTCGGCCGTGCGCCCGGCCGCGCCCGGTCCCTCCGTCCTGTCCCCGGCCGCCACGCCGCCTGTCGCCACGCCGCCGGCCAATGGCGCGACGACGCCCATAGAGCCCGGCCGCCTGCGCCGCGGCGACGCCTTCGATCCGCAGCAGAATCCGACCGCGCCCGGCGCGCCGCGGCAACTCGGCACGACGCAGCCGAGCGCGCCCCTGCAATCCGGGGTGAATGGGCCGCTGACCGCCGGCCGCGATCCCGGCGAGGCGCCGAACCCGATGAAGCCGGTCGATCTCGGCGGCCCGCGGCCGGCCGCGCCCGCGCCGCAGCCCGGCGCTCCGGCCGCCGGCGAGACGCAGATCGCCGCGACGCAACCGCAGGGGCCCAAGGAGGAATACGACCTCGCCAGCGCCTTCCTGAAGCAGGGCCAGTACGATTCGGCGCAAAAGGGCTTCGAGGAGTTCATCGCCAAGCACGGCAAGAGCCGCTACATGGCCGACGCCGTTTTCGGGCTGGGCGAGACCTATTTCCAGCGCGGCCGGCACCGCGAGGCGGCCGAGCAATATCTGAAGATCTCGACCAACTACGCGAATTCCGCACGCGGGCCGGAGGCCATGCTGCGGCTCGGCCAGTCGCTCAACGCGTTGGGCGCCAAGGAGCAGGCCTGCGCGTCCTTCGCGGAGGTCGGCCGCAAGTATCCCGGCGCTTCGACGACGATCCGGGCGGCCGACCGCGAGTCGAAGAAGATTTCGTGCTAATCGCCATGTGAATGAAGCCGTCATTGCGAGCGCAGCAAAGCAATCCATCCCCCCCTCTCGGGGATGGATTGCTTGGTCGCTCCGCTCCTCGCGATGACGGGAATATTTTTGCCGGGTTTGAGACATCGGCGGGCCTGTTGCTCGCCGTTTCCGGCGGCCCCGATTCGACGGCGCTGCTGGCCTTGGCCGATCGCTGGCGCAAGGTTTCCGGCGTCGGCGTCTTCGTCGCCACCGTCGATCACGGATTGCGGGCGGGTTCGCGCGCGGAAGCGGAGTCCGTGGCCGCGCTCTGCGCCGCGCGGGGCCTGCCGCACGCCATCCTGACGTGGGCCGGCGACAAGCCGGCCACCGGCCTGCCGGCCGCGGCGCGGCAGGCGCGCTACCGGCTGCTCGGGCGACACGCGCGAGAAATCGGCGCCGATACGATCGTTACCGCCCACCATGCC
>WBZM01002306.1_pt1 | contig 16525 bp, 17 predicted proteins | sample 5204271 | NCBI WGS metagenome assembly WBZM01 (sample SAMN12344346, study PRJNA552823) | activated sludge metagenome | biome: Activated sludge suspended growth; feature: Nitrification reactor; material: Wastewater; isolation source: activated sludge from nitrification reactor of wastewater...
CTACGGGGGAGGGGGCGATCCGGATCAACCGCATCCGGGACGTCTAGGCTTGTGGGCGTGACAAGGTCGACCTATCTCGCCATGGGTGCCATGGCACTGGGAGTCTTCGTTATCGCCAACGACATCACGGCGATGAACGTGGCCCTGCCGGCGATCGAGAAAGACTTCGACACCAGCGTCACCACAGTTCAGTGGGTTGTCAACGCGTACGCGCTGGTCTTCGGGGTGCTGATCGTCACCGGCGGAAGGCTGGCCGACCTTTTCGGCCGGCGGGAGGCATTCTTCGTCGGGGCGGCCATCTTTCTGGTGGCATCGCTGGCAGCCGCTACCGCCCAGACCGAGGCCTGGCTGATCGGCGCGCGGGCGGTCATGGGGATAGGCGGGGCGCTGATCTGGCCAGCGGTCCTGGGAATGACGTTCGCCCTGCTTCCGGAGGACAAAGCCGGCCTGGCGGGAGGCCTGATCCTCGGGGTCGCGGGAGTCGGAAACGCGCTCGGCCCGCTGATCGGCGGGGCGCTCACCGAGTTTGCCAGCTGGCGATGGATCCTCTTTCTCAATATTCCGATCGCCTTGATCGCGATCGTGGCTGTCTACTTCCTGATCCATCAGCCGCGGCCGGACGCGACCGACCGCAAGATCGACTACAGCGGCATCGTGACCGTTTCCCTCGGTCTAGTGATCTTCATGGTCGCCCTCGACCAGGTGGTGGACCTAGGCTGGGGAGACCCCCGCATAGTGCTTGCGGTCCTCGCCTCGGTGGGGCTGCTCTCGGCCTTCGGCTTCATCGAGCGCCGGGCGGGCAGTCACGCCCTGATCCCGAGGGACGTGATGAGCAATACCTCCTTCACGGCGGCCTGCGTCGCGATCCTGTTCATCTCCGCGACCTTCTTCTCGGTGCTCTTCTACATACCCCAGTACCTGCAGAAGGCGGGCGGCCTCTCGGCTTTCGAATCCGGGGTCGGGCTGCTTCCGTTCATGGCCGTCTTCGCACTCACATCTTTCGTTGCCGGTCCGCTCTACAACCGGGTAGGTGGGAGGCTGATCGTGACCCTCGGCGCAGCCTTCATCGCGCTCGGCCCCCTGCTGATCTCCTTCGGGGTCAAGGAGAGCGGAGCACTGGGAGGGGTGATCCCCGGTCTGGTGGTGCTGGGGATCGGCGTCGGCCTGTTCTACTCGTCGGCCACAACGATCGGCGTGACCGCCGTCGACCCCTCGCGCTCCAGTCTGGCCGGCGGGATCATCTACATGTTTCAGGTGGCCGGTGGCTCGGTCGGGCTCGCCCTGACCACGACGCTCTTCGCCTCGGCTAGCGGTCTGATCGACGGGCTCCACGTGGCATTCCGGTTCAATGCGATCGCTGCGATGGTCGGATTCCTGATCATCCTTTTCGTTGTCGGTCCCAGGGTTAAGCCTTCTCCTGAAGCCAAAACCGCGGAGTAGTTGGCCTGATCCGCTGAACTCCGGGCGGGTGATCCCGGTCAGGTAATTCGTGAATCGGTCAACCGATTCGCGCAAAGGGTTCGTACCCCCGGTTGAAAGCAACTTCGACCAGGAGGTACGCATCATGATCTCATCCAGTTTTCCCGCTTCCCCGACCCGGCGCAGCCGTTTCGTGGCAGCGGTCCTTTCCCTTTTTGCCAGCGTTGGCCTGGGTGCGGCCCTCGCCCCCTCGGCCAGTGCCAACCCGATCGGCTCCGGCGAAACCGCCGTCAAGCTTCGTCCGGCCGTAGCCAAGCTTCTGACCAAGAACGGTGTGAAGGTAGCTCCCGTCAAGCCCGCCAAGGTCAAGAAGGGCGCGGTCGTCTTCCCCGTAACCGGCGGTAACCTCGACCCGGTCTCGGCCGTCGGCCAGATCAGGCACTCCGGCGGACTCAAGTTCAGCGCCGGCAAGCGGAGCCTCGTCGCCCGCAACTTCACGATCCGCACCAAGGCAGGCATCCTGACCGGCAAGGTCGGTGGCGCCACGGTGAACCTGTTCAAGGTGAACCTCAAGAAGGCGAAGATCACCCGTCCGGGGCTGGCCATCAGCGTCCGGGGCGCAGTTCTCTCGCTGACCGGAACCGCAGCCGCCGCCCTGAACAAGACCTTCAAGGTCCGCCTGTTCAAGCCCGGCCTGGTTGTCGGCACCGCAGCTGTGAAGGTCGTGCCCTCGCAGGTTCGCCTTGCCGCTTCGGGTAGCACCGACCTGACCCTGGACCCGGGCACCGCCCAGGCCCTGACGGACCTCGGTGTTGCCGCAGCCCCGATCGGACCGGCCGAAGCTCTTCCCTCGGGCGCGCTTTCGTTCCCGATCACCGGTGGCCGTGCGAATACCAGCACCTTCGCCGGCGCCATCCCCCACAGTGGCGGCATCTCGCTGACCGCTGGCCCGACCACGGTCGAACTGACCGACTTCAGGATCAACGTGGATGCCGACCCCGATCTGACCGCCATGGTCGGTGACCAGAGGGTCTCGATCCTGTCGCTCGACCTCAGCAACCTCGAGGCCAAGGTGACCGGTCGCAACATCCAGCTCGCCAACGTCCGGGCGGAACTGACTGCTGCCGCAGCCGGCGCCCTGAACTCGGCGTTCAGTGTCAATGCCTTCACTGAAGGCCTGGTTCTCGGCACGGCAACCGTCAACGCGGTCGCCCGCTAACCCCCTGCCCGTCAAAACAACAAAAGGAGTGTTGAAAACAATGACCATCCGGAAACCACTACTCGTAGCGCTCTGCGTCCCGGCTCTCGCCTTTGGTGTAGCCGCCTGCGGAAGCGACGACGAAGAGTCCAGCAGCACCGCCACGACCACGGAGATGACGGACACCACCGGCACCACCGATGCGATGGCGTCCGAGGACATCGTCGCTCTGGCCCAGGGCAACGAGGATCTCTCAACCCTGGTCGACGCCGTGACTGCGGCCGATCTGGTCGAGACCCTGCAGGGCGAAGGTCCGTACACCGTGTTCGCACCGACCAACGAGGCCTTCGCGGCGCTGCCCCCGGCAGAGCTTGAGCGCCTCCTGAAGCCCGCCAACAAGGATGAGCTGGCCAACATCCTGACCTACCACGTGGTTGCGGGCGACGTGATGTCGTCCGACCTCTCGGATGGTCAGATGGTCGAGACCGTCCAGGGCGAGAAGCTCAAGGTCACGATCTCGGATGACGGCACCGTCAAGGTCGGGGGAGCCACAGTGGTCACCCCGGATGTCAAGGCGTCAAACGGCACCGTCCATGTGATCGACGGCGTGCTCGTCCCGTCCAACTAGAGGTAACCGGGGGTGGTGGAAATGACGGTTCTTGCTCCACCACCCCCGGCGACCCTCTTTCGCTTCGAGTTGATTGACTTGCAGTCAGCTTTGCCGACCGGAGATGACCAGATCGACCTTGAACTCGCCCGCCGCATGGAACGCGGTGACGAGAACGCACTGTCCGAGGTGTACAGCCGGTACTCGCGACCGGTTTTCGGCTTGCTGCTCCGGTACCTGGCGGACCGTGAGACCGCAGAGGATGTTCAGCAGCAGGTCTTCACTGAGGTCTGGCAGAAGGCCGGCAAATTCGACTCAGGTCGCGGTTCAATGCTCGGCTGGATCATGTCGATAGCCCGCAGCAGAGCAATCGACCAGACCAGGAAGAGGGTCCCGGAACCCAAGGATCCCGAGACGACCGCCGTTCTGGTCGACCGGGAACGGGCTTCGGAAGACATTGACCGGCTCATAGACGCCTTCCAGTTCTCGCATCTGCTCCAGCACCTGCCGGACGACGAGGCCGACCTGATCCGTTATCGATTTCAAAACGAACTTAGTCAGAGCGAGATCGCCGAAAAAACCGGGATTCCGCTCGGAACGATCAAGTCAAGGATGGTGTCGGCGCTTGGCCGACTCCGTACCCTGATGGAGGCTGAAGCATGAGCATCGATCGTGAAATAGCGATTTCCTACCTACTGAACGAGCTGACTGGTGACGAGCGCGCCAGGTTCGAGGCCGAGATATCCGCGAACGAAAGTCTGCGCCAGACGGTCGACGAGCTTCGCCCGGTCGTGACCCGGCTCGAAGAAATGCCCCCCGAAGCATGGGAGCCGGCGGAGCCCCCGCCGCTCGACCTGGCGAGGGCAACAGCGACCGCAGAGGCGCCCCTGGCCGAGCGCGAGGCCGAGTTCAACCGGACCGAGCGCAAGCAGGCCGGCCGACGTCCGCTTTGGCTGAGGCTTTCCGGGGTGCTGGTGACCGGTGCGGCACTTCTGCTGGTCGGATTCGTGATCGGCTCCGGAACCGGCGGTGATGACTCCGGACCCGCGAGTTCAGCCGGACCGGCTCTGGCTCTCGATCGCCTCGGCGAGGCGCCGCCCGCGGCCCATGGTCAGGTTCAGATGGTTTCCAGCGAAGGTGACCAGATGCGCCTCGACGTCTCCGGGCTGAGGCCCAACGGTGGCGGCGAGTTCTACGAGCTCTGGCTGCTCGGCGAGGACGGCGACCTGATCGCCCTCGGGTCCTTCCAGGTCGGCAGGGACGGCGAGAGGACGGTCGAGCTTCCGCTGCCGGTTGACCCGTCCTCCTTCGAGTATTTCGACGTTTCGATCCAGGAGCACGACGGTGGCCCGGAACACTCCGGACGCTCGGTTCTGCGCGGACTGACCACCTACTGACCCGGATTTCCCGCCGCTGCATCCAGCGCGGGTCCCGGCTCCGTATTCCCGTATATGAAGATCGCAGTCATCGGCTCCGGCATCGCCGGCCTCTCAGCCGTCCACCATCTGGCCCCTCACCACCTCTCAGGCAGGCACGAACTGACGCTTTTTGAAGCCGAGGGTCGTACCGGCGGTCACGCAAACACCGTGGCTGTGCCATCTGAAAGGGGGGTGGAGCAGGTCGACACAGGCTTCATCGTCTTCAACCGTCGCAACTACCCGGTCTTCAGTTCCATGCTGGAGGAACTGGAGGTCCCCACCCTGGCCTCCAACATGAGCTTTTCGGTCAATGACGGCGCCGGCTTCGAGTACACCGGCCGCACCGTCTCCGGCCTCTTCGCCGATCGTCGCAACCTGACCCGGCCACGCTTCATCCGGATGCTGGTCGAAGTTCCGGTGTTCCAGCGGAGGTTGCGCCGGCTGATCGAGCAGGAAGACGAGATAACGCTTGACGCTTTCCTCGACCGTGAGGGGTTCTCGCGAGACCTGCGTGAGCGGGTGGTAGTGCCGATGGTCGCTTCGGTCTGGTCAGCGAGCGACGAGGGCATGAACCTCTTTCCCGCTCGATTCCTCGCCCGTTTCCTCGACAATCACGGCCTGCTCAGCCTGACGGACCGGCCCCAATGGAGAACCGTCGAGGGCGGCTCGCGCCAGTACGTCGAAAGGCTTCTGGAGCCGGTGGCCGACCGGGTCTTCACGGCCAGCCCGGTCGAGTCCGTGCGGCGGGCCGAGCAGGGCGTCCTTGTGAAGCTGGAGGGACTGGCGGCCGAACAGTTCGACCAGGTGATCATCGCCAGCCATGCCCCGGAGACCCTCTCGATGCTCGAGGACGCAGACCGGGAAGAGCGGGAGCTCCTGCGGAGCTTCCCCTACCAGCTCAACCATGCGGTGCTTCACAGTGACCCATCGGTAATGCCCTCCCGGCGTTCAGCTTGGGCCAGCTGGAACTACCGCCTCGGAGCCAGCCGCGACGGCCTCACCGCCCTGACCTATGACATGAACCGCCTCCAGACTCTCGGCTGCCAGGAGCGCTTCTTCGTTTCGCTCAACATGGAACACCTGATTGACCCCGAGCGAGTCCACGGGCGCTTCACCTACGAGCATCCTGTGTTCACCCCGGAAGGGGTCGAGGCGCAGGAGAACTGGGAATCCGTCAGCGGGCGGGGCGGGGTGCATTTCGCCGGCGCCTGGCTGCGAAACGGCTTCCATGAGGACGGCGCATTCACCGGAAAGCGTGCGGCAGAAGCGGCGCTGGCCGGCGCAGTGGCCGACCCGGAACTGCCACTGGCGGCATGAATTACCCCCTGAACAGCGCCATCTACGACGGGCGGGTCCGGCACCGCCGGTTCGAGCCGGTCGAGCGTGAATTCAGCTACCGGATCTTCATGGTGTATCTCGACCTCGACGAGATCCCGGAGGTGATGAACATCCATCCCCTCTGGTCGACCAGGCCACGATCGCCGGCGAGCTTTCACCGTTCCGACTATCTCGGCCCGGAGAATCGTCCGCTGGCCCAGGCGGTACGGGACCTGGTCGAAACCAGGACCGGCGTGAGGCCCAGGGGTCCGGTCAGGATGCTGACCCACCTCCGCTACTGGGGTGTGTGTTTCAACCCGGTCAGCTTCTACTACTGCTTCGACCCGACAGGCCGGAAGGTCGAAACCGTGCTGGCGGAGGTGACCAACACTCCCTGGGGCGAGCGGCACACCTACCTGGTCAACACTGTCCGGCGTCCGGGGGTTCTCGCCGCCGACGTGGGCAAGCGACTTCACGTGTCCCCTCTCATGGGCATGGACCACCGCTATCAGCTGATTTTCGGTACGCCGGGCCGGACGCTTCCGGTTCACATGGAAAGCCACCGCGAGGGCCGGCTGCATTTCGACGCAACGCTGAACGTCGAACGGAGGGAATTGACCAGAGGATTGCTGGGTCGGTTTCTCCTGACCCGCCTGCCGATGCCGGCGAAGGTACTGGGCGGGATTCACCTCGAAGCGGCTCGCACCTGGCTTTCCGGGGCGCCGTACCACCCCCATCCCGAAAAGAGTCAGAAGCAGGACTTGCCGAGCGGGTCGAAAAGCGAAATGCTCTGTCCAGTGGATCACTCAGGAACAGACTCGGGCTCCCGGTTCCGGCGGAGCGGCCGCTGAGGATGTGGCGGCGGCTGGTACTGGCGGTTATCGGCCGGTTGAAGACCGGTCAGATCGAGTTCATTGAGGGCGACCGGGTAACCACCATCGGCCAGCCGGGCTCCGAGCCAACCGCCAGGGTCGAAGTGTTTTCGTCAAAGGCCTGGAGGCGCATGGTCCGCGGCAGCACGGGAATGGCCGAGGGTTACATCAACCGGGAGTGGGACTGCGACGACCTGGTCGCTCTCGGAACCGTGGCCGGGCTCAACCTGAACCAGTTCGACCTGATGAAGCGGCGCTTCCGGTTTGTGCTCTGGCCTTTCCAGAAGCTGGGACCCTTGATGCCCCGCACCACCAGGCGACGAGGCAAGAAACAGATAGCCGCCCACTACGACCTCGGTAATGATCTCTTCTCCCTGTTCCTCGACGAGTCCATGAACTACTCATCCGCCGTCTATGGCGGCGATGAGAGCATTTCCCTCGAACAGGCGCAGATCGCCAAGATGGACCAGATAGCCGAACAGCTTGATCTCTCCCCGGAGACCCATTTGCTGGAGATCGGAACCGGCTGGGGCGGACTTTCGATCCATTTGGCCAGGCGCACGGGATGCCGCATCACGACCACGACGATCTCGAAGGAACAGGCCGCTCTGGCTCGCGAACGCATCCGTGAAGCCGGTCTCAGCGACCGGATAGAAGTGATCGAGTCCGATTACCGTGACCTGACCGGCACCTATGACCGGCTGGTGTCGATCGAGATGATCGAGGCGGTGGGGTGGAGGGACTTCCCCACCTACTTCGCAAAGTGCTCTTCGCTGTTGAAGCCCGACGGAGCGATGCTGCTCCAGTCGATCACGATCGAGGACGACGCCTACGAGGTCGAGAAGGCCTCCAGGAGTTTCATCAGCCGCTACATCTTCCCCGGGGGCTGTCTGCCTTCGATGGCCGAGATCCGCCGATGTCTCGACGAGGTGACCGACATGACTATCGCCTGGTCGGACGAGCTGAGGCTCGATTACGCGATGACTCTTGCCGAATGGCGGCGCCGGTTCCTGATGCAGACCGACCGCCTGGAAGCGCTCGGGTACGACGACCGCTTTCGCAGGCTCTGGGTGCTTTACCTCTGCATCGCCGAGGCGGGATTCCGCTCCGGCAGAAACAGCGACTTCCAGCTGCTTCTGGCCAAGCCTCAGTCGCGGAGTCTGATCCAGCTCGCCGGGAACGCCCCGGCCGGGATCAGTTCCGGGATCTCGCCGAAGTAACGCTCGGCGATTCTCTCGGCTGCGCTGCCTTCGATCACCGGACGCACGTCCGAAATGGTGGCGATGACCCAGATGCTCGACCCGATCTGGAAGTCGGCAGCGGTCGGGCTGTCGCCGTCGACCACACCACTTTCGGCCATCGAGTCGATCTCGTCGATCATGCCGGGCAGGTTTCCGAGATCCTCGGCCAGTTGTACGGAGCTCACATTGTGGTACTTCCAGGTCGAACGAACGAACTTCATCGCGAAGTCCGTTCCGGCCGGATCCAGTTCGTCGATCCCGTTCAGTTTGCCCATCAGCTCGGGCCTGAAGTAGAGCGCTCCCCACGGAATGCGGCGCCCGAGATCCTGGAGAACCAGGTCGCCCCAGAGTTCCGCCTCCCGAACCGCCTCGGCAATCCCTTCGGGGTAGATCGGCTTGTCCGGAAAGAGCTCCTCGAGCCGCCAAAGGATCTCGGTCGATCCGTGGATCTTCTCGTCACCGACCGTGAGGCCCGGGACCCGGGTGCGCCCTTCGCCGTAGATCTCGGTGATCTGTTCGTTGTGCTTGCCGAAGTCGAGGTTCACCCACTCGTAGTCGATCTCCTTGTATTCAAGGGCTGCCCCGACTGTCTTGCAGGGATGGGAGGGTGGCAGGGCATGGAGGGTGACCTTCTCGGCGGTGGGCATGCCTGGAGGATAAGCGCGCGGCCCGGTCTTCGCTGAGGGTAATCTCCGCAGCATGAGTCCAAGCAAGATGTTGAACGTCGCTTTCGGCATGACAAGGGTCGGCTTCGGGATCTTTGCCTCGTCGGCTCCCCAGCTGGTCGGTCGTACCTGGATCGGTGAAGAGGCCGACCGGCCCGGTGCCGGCGTGATCCTGCGGGCTCTCGGTTTCCGGGACATCGCGCTAGGGGCCGGAACGCTTGACGGAGCCCTCAGGGGCGAGGCTCGCGGCTGGCTGGCGGTCTGCATGCTCTCCGACCTCGGAGATGTAGCGACAACGCTGATCGGACACAACCGGATCGATCGCCAGAGTGTCCTGATGACCACTTTCTTCGCGGGGTCGGCGGCAGTCGCTTCAGGTGTTCTTCTGGCGCTGAACGAGGCAGATCGGTCATCGCCGTCCGGGCAGTAGCGACACCCCTCGCCGGGAAGGCTCCCGGCACCTACGAGCTGACTCCTCTCGCGAGAGGTCCCTGGCAGGACGATGCCGCCCACGGTGGCGCCCCGGCCGGACTTCTGGCCAGGGCCGCCGAGGAGCTCGGCGCCGGGGATGACCTGCGGCTGGCTTCGCTGGCCCTGGCCTTCAATGGTCCGGTCCCGCTGGGGGAAGTCGAGATCACGGCGGAGATCGTGAAACCGGGCAGGCGCCAGCGCGTGGCGGCGGTTTCGATCAGGTCGGAGGAGCGGACATTGATCGAAGGCCGAGCCGTTCTGATCCGCCGGGGCGAAGTCGAACTTCCACAGGGCATGACAGTCGAGGAGGAGGGCTTTGCGGGACCCGAATCCGGACGCCCGGTCGAGAAGGAACTCTGGGCCGACGGCGAAGGCGACGCCTTCCACCGCACCGCCAACACCGTGGTTGCGATCGAGGGTGGGCCCGACCGCATCGGCACCGAGGGGATGGTCTGGATCAGACTCGACTACCCGCTGGTTCCCGGCGAGGAGGCTTCGAGCGCCCAGCGAGCGGTTTCCGCTGCTGACTTCGGCAATGGTGTCGCTCATCCGGTCGGCTGGGGCGACTACCTGTTTCTCAACTGTGACCTGAACGTCTCGCTGCTCCGGGAGCCGGTCGGGGAGTGGATCGGTCTCGAGTCGCGCACCGAGTTCGACCGGAACGGCAGCGGACTCACGACGACCAGACTTCACGACTCCCGCGGGCGTTTTGGAGCGTCGACCCAGATCCTCTTCGTCGACCGGCTCTAGCCCGTCGGGAATGTAGCCTCGTAGCTGTGCTGGCAATTCGCGTTGACGATTTCGGTGACCCCGAGGTGCTTTCCCTCGAGGAAGTGCCGGACCCGGTCGCCGGGGCTGGTCAGACGCTGATCGAGGTCGACACTGCCGGGGTCAACTTCGGTGACCTTCTGGTTCGTCGCGGCGAGTACTTCGGTCGCAAGGCGCTGCCGGTGATTCCAGGCTGGGAAGTCGTCGGCTCGGCACTCACACCGGATCCGGGTGGCACCTTTACGACAGGTGACCGTGTTGTGGCGCTGCTCGACGGAAAGGGCTACGCCCGGCTGGTTGCCGCGCCGACCCGTGACGTGGTCGCGGTGCCCGAAGGGGTGACGGACCAGGTTGCCCTGGCAATGGTCATTCAGGGCGCCACCGCCTGGCGGCTGCTCGACTCGATGAACCCTGGTGACACGGTGCTGGTCAGCGGAGCGGGCAGTGGTGTTATCCACCTGGTTGTGCAGCTGGCCCGGCTACGGGGTGCCGCCGAGTGCGTCGTCGTGGCGAGCAGCGAGGAGAAAGCGAACCGGGTCCTCGATATGGGAGCGGACCTGGCCATTCGCTCCGATGGAGAGGAGCCGCTCCTTGACCAGATCACTGCCGGTATGGAGGGTCGAAAGGCGAACCTGGTGATCGACATGGTCGGCGGTGATCTTCTGCTCGCGATGCTCCGCCAGCTTGAGCCTGGAGGCCGCGCGGTCATATACGGGGTCGCGGGCGGAACCCCGGCCAAGGTGAACACCGGTGCGCTTCTCAAGAACGGGATCAGCGTCACCGGTTTGTGGCTCGGGCACCCGGGTTCGGTCGCGCTCCGGGAAGTCGTCGGGCACCTCTTCGAGCTTCACCTTGCGGGCAAACTGGAGCCGACCCTGGGCCCGGTCTTTCCCCTCGCCGAGGCAGCAGAAGCGCATCGCGCCGTGGAAGCTCGCACCGGCGTGGGCAAGGTCACTCTCGACTGCCGGCCGACCTGACTCGCCTACTCAGATTTCGGTCGCGCCCTCGAAGAGCCGGTCGAGCGAACGGTCCGTCTTGCCAGCCCGGGTCAGCGGGATCGCCTCGACCCTGAACCACCGCTTGGGGATCTTGTAGGAGGCCACTTTGCCCCGCAGATACGCCTTCAGATCGTCGCCGCCAGGCTGCTGGTCATAGCCAGCGAAGACCACGAAAGCGACGATCTCCTCGCCCCAGCGGGCATGCGGAACGCCCGCAACCACGCAATCCCTGAGGTCAGGGTGTTCGGCCAGTCTGGCCTCGACCTCTTCCGGGTGAACGTTCTTGCCGCCGGTGATGACCATGTTGGATGCCCTGCCGGAGAGCGAGAGGCCATCCGGCCCCAGCGAGCCGACATCACCCACCGTCATGCAGCCATCAGCTCCGATCGGGCTTTCGACGCCTGATTCCCCGAGATAGCCCTCGAATAGGTAGGGGCTGCGGACCCAGACCAGGCCAGTGTCGGCGCCCGGAGCGCCGGCCTCGTCCCTGATCTCGATCTCGACCCCCGGGAAGGGCCGACCCACATAACCGTGGTCCCGCGGGGACTCGCCGTCGGTGTTCACCGACACGAAGCTCAGCTCCGAGGCGCCATAAAGCTCCCCGACCAGCGCCCGCGGGAAGATGCGCCGGGCTATCTCCCAGTGATGAGCCTCCATCTTTGCTCCGGAGATCACGACCGAATGGACTCCCTCGAGTGGTCCGGGGTTCTGTTCGTCGAGGGCGAGAAGCATGGTCGGGACGAGGTAGACGGCTCCGCGCTCTTCCACCTGTAGCTCGTCGAGGAGCGTTCCGGCATCGAACCGCTCGAACATCCGCACGCTCGCCCCGCGGTTCAGGGCAAAGACAGCTCCGAACAGGAAGTGGGAGTGCTGGAGGGAGCCCGGCAGATACACCACGTCCCCGGTGCGAACCGAGAAGAGGTCTCCGGCCGGCTCGAAACTCGATGACCATGACTTCTGGCGACGCAGGAACGGCTTGGGGCGTCCACTGGTCCCGGAGGTGAACCCGATGTAGAAGACCGGATCGTCATCATCGGTTCCTGCCGGTGCCGGGCTCGCCGGGCTCGGGGCTTCCGGCACCTTCTCCCGGTCAGTGAATATGAGGGAGAGACCGGCATCGGTGATCGCGGCTTCCAGTTCCGGTTCGGCCCAGTCGGGGTGAAGAGTGCAGGCGGGCCGGCCAACGGTGGCAGCCGCCAGAAAGACGCTCAGGAACGACTCGCCGGAAGGGAGGAGGATGCCGACCGGCCCTGATTCAGACTCTCGCTGGATCTCCTCCGCAACTTCGTCGATCAGCCCGGTGAACTCACGCCAGCTGAGTGACCCCGATTCCGAAACGACTGCTGTCCGGGATTCATCTTTGCCGTAGGCCTCGAACGCCCCGGCGAGAATCGCGGGCACTGCCCGGTTGGAGCTCTCCCCGACCATCGCTGCCTCAGAGGACGAGGCTCTCGAAGAGCCGCGTGAGCTCGGCCGCAGGATCGGTGGTGAGTCCCGTGTGAACCTCGGAACTCTGGATGATCGTCGAAGAGGGGGCCGTGAGCCATCCGAAACGCTCTGAAGGCTCGAGTTTCGAAAGTGCCCCGGCAGCGGGGTCGCCTTCGATCACGCTTCGGATCACGCCGAGTCTCGATTCGACGGGGCCGGGGTCGAGGTCGGGAGCGATTGCGGCGAGCCGGTCCCGGTCCAGCCCGGTTTTCAGTTCGAGGAAGTCCATCTGGCGGCAGAAGAGTGCCAGGCCGACGTTGAGCCTTTCGCCTCTCTCGATGCAGGGGACCACGCGCAGCACTGCGTAGCTGAACGGGCGGGCCTCAGTCATCGGTGGACTCCAGCTCACGGATGAAGGTTTCCTGGCCGGCCAGGCGCCTCCGGAGAAACTCGCGGAAATCCCCACGCCGGGCTTCTGGCTCCTCGCCGAGCCACTCATCCGGCACCGCCGCGGTCGCCGGTTCGATCGCGGCTTCGATCCCCGGGGTCAGCCTGCTCCCGGCCTCCGCCAGCGAACCGGCGGCGGGAAGGAGTACATGGTCCCTCAGTACCGGGGTGGGCAGGGTCGCCGTCTCTGCGAGCGGAAGCGCTCCGTGCTGGCGGTAGAACGAGGCCCCGTGGTCGATCAGCCAGGTCTGGCCGTGCCAGGTCAGAAGGTTCGGGTTCCGCGGCGTGCGGTCGATGTTGGTGACCAGGGCGTCGAAGAAGACGACGTCGGCCGCGAAGGCCGGGTCGAAATCCTCGTCCGGGGAGAGCGCGAAGGGAAGAGCGCCGGGAAGAAAATCCATGCCCAGGCTGAGTCCCGGGCTCGCCTCGATCAGTTCCTGGATCTCGGGGTCGGGTTCCGCGTGCCCGAGTTCGGGTGCGACCTCGACCAGCACGAGTTCGGGCACGGGAAGCCCGATGCTGCGGGCGATCTCGCCCGCGATGACCTCGGAGACGAGCACGCCCGGGCCCTGTCCCGCGCCGCGAAACTTGACCACCCAGGTGCCGTCGTCATCACCTTCCACCAGCCCGGGCAGGGAGCCGCCTTCGCGCAGCGCGGTGACGTATCTGACCGCTTCGACAGAGCGCAGTGTGCCACCTGAAACCTCTGTTGCCATGTCTGGCATCTATGTAGCTTCGCATCCGGGTAGGCTTCACCCGTTCTTCGTGCCTAAGAAAGGGTTTTGATGTCAACGCTTTCCAACACGGTGGAGTCTCCCCGTGTCCCCGTCCTTGCTGATCTGTTCGCCAATACCTGGGTAAAGAACGTCGCCCTGGTCTTCGGTGGCGCCTTCTTCATGGCGCTGATCCAGCAGATCTCGTTCTCGATGGAACCGTTCCCGGCTCCGATCACCGGCGGCACCCTCGGCGTGCTCCTGATCGGTTCGGCGCTCGGCTCCAAACGTGGTCTTGCGGCCCTGTTCCTCTACCTGATGCTTGGCCTGATCCTCCCGGTCTATTCAGAAGGCAGGCAGGGCGTTGACGTCCTGATCAACACTGCTTCAACCGGTTACTTCCTCGGCTACCTGATTGCTGCGTACGTGGTCGGTTACCTCGCAGAGCGTGGCCAGGACCGGAAGTTCAAGACCGCCTTTGTCTCCTTCATCTTCGCCCAGCTGATCATTTTCACTTGCGGTGTCATCGGACTCATGGCAATCCTGAACTTCAGCTTCTCGACTGCTTTCCATGACGGCTTCGTTCTCTACATTCCGATCGAGCTGATCAAGGCCGGGATCGGCGCTTTGCTGCTGCCTGCCGCCTGGAAGCTGGCTGAAAAGACGCGCGACTAGCGCATTCATCTCTTAGGGGTGAACGGGGGACGGCCGATCGGGTGTAGCCTGATCGAGTTCGTCCCCCGTTTCCTGAAAGGAACAAGACTTGTTGTCCGTACTCGCTAGTTACGACCTTGGCGACGCGCTTCTAACCACACTCGCGATTTTCTTCTTTGTGATCTGGGTCTGGATCGTCATTACGATCCTGATGGACCTCTTCCGTGATCACGAGCTCTCGGGTTGGTGGAAGGCCGTCTGGGTCCTTTTCCTGATTGTCATACCGGTCGTCACGTCCCTCGTCTATCTGATCGCCCGCGGCTCCGGCATGCGCGAGAGGGCGATCAAGGAGCAGGCTGACGCCAAGAAACAGTTCGACGAGTACGTCCGCGAGACCGCTGCCACCTCTCCGGTTGACGAGCTCCACAAGCTCGACCAGCTGCGCCAGAGCGGCGGCATCACCGAGGACGAGTACCAGAAGATGAAGGCCGAACTGATCAAGTAGTTCGACCGATCGAAGTAACGGGTTCGAAGTCCTGAACCCCGGGAGCCGGGAAGAGTCCTTATTGGACGATAACTTCCCGGCTCTCGTCTTTCTTGCCGGTCGGTGCGCTGCCGCGTAGGGTGGAACCCGTGCGTCTTCACCTCCGCCTGATCGCCCTCATAATCGTCGTCGTCGGACTGGTCGGGGGAGTGCTTGCAGTGACCGTGTTTGACACAGACGAGACTTCCAACGCGCCCACCGAGGATCAGGCCCTGGGCACGACCGGGCCCGGCTCGGCCACCGGCGCCACCGGTCCAACCCTGAACTACGCGCAGGCGATCCCCCTGCCGATTGATGGACCTCTGCTCGGTGTGAACCTCACCGCCTACACCCGGGACGGCTACGCCGAGCCGAAAGTCCAGGACATGATCGGAACCCTCGCCGAACTGGGCAGCACAGCCATCACGGTCGTTCCCACCTGGTACATGAAGAACCCGACGGCGAACGTGATCGCGCCGGATTCCGAGAAGACTCCCTCTGACGAGAGTCTTGCCAGGGTGGTCAGCTGGATCAGGGAAGCCGGAATGCAGGCGGTGATAAAGCCTCATGTGGACGTGCTCGACGACTCGTATCGGGGCGATATCCAGCCGACAGACCGTGACCAGTGGTTCCGCTCCTATGGCGATTTCATCGACCATTACGCCACCTTCGCCGCATCGAACTCGGCGGGAATGTTTGTTGCCGGGACAGAGCTCAAGACCATGTCGACCGAGACCGATCGCTGGCGGGCAATCGTTCAGCTTGTGAGGGACAGGTTCTTTGGCCCGGTCACCTATGCAGCGAACTGGGACGAGGTAGACCAGGTCCAGTTCTGGGACGATCTCGACGCGATTGGCGTCGACGCCTACTACCCGCTGTCCCCCGATGACGGTTCGACGCCGACCCTTCAGAGCCTGACTTCGGAGTGGCGCAAGGTCGCCTCCCAGCTTGAAGCCAAGTCGCAGCAGTGGGATCGTCCGGTCCTGCTCACCGAAGTCGGCTACCCCAGCCAGGTGGGCGCCACGGCGAAGCCCTACGAGGTGACGGACCAGCCGCCTGACCAGAACATCCAGGCCCTCGCCTACCGGGCGACCTTCGACGCCTTGTCCGGCTCTGACTGGCTGAAGGGCATCAGCTGGTGGAGCTGGCGGGCCGATCCGGGCGATGGGGAGCAGTTGGACATCGACTACACGCCTGAAGACAAGAAGGCCCAGGGGGTCCTGGCCCAGGGACAGTGGATGTTCGAGGGATGAGCTCGAAGAACCCCGATCTGTCCGTGCTCGACCTTGTTCCGGTGGTGGAAGGCTCGAATCCGGCTCAGGCCCTGGCCAACTCGACCGAACTCTCGAAGGCGGCCGAACGCTTCGGCTACAAGCGGCACTGGGTGGCCGAACACCACAACATGGCCGGGATCGCCAGTTCGGCACCGGCCGTGACCATCGCCCATCTCGCCGCCAACACCGAGAGCATCAGGGTCGGCTCGGGTGGAGTAATGCTGCCCAACCATCAGCCGCTCGTGGTCGCGGAACAGTTCGGCACGCTCGAGTCGCTCCACCCCGGGAGGATCGACCTCGGCATCGGGCGCGCGCCGGGAACCGACCAGGTCACCGCCGCGGCACTCCGAAAGGGAGTTGACCCCCTTACCGACGAGGACCTTCCCCGCCAGCTCGGCGAGCTGCTCGGATTCTTCACGGGAGAGTGGCCCCCCGGACACCCCTACAGCTCGATCACCGCCGTACCGGGGGAGGGAGCGTTGCCGGAAATCTGGCTTCTCGGCTCCAGCGGA
>WBZM01002307.1_pt1 | contig 16525 bp, 17 predicted proteins | sample 5204271 | NCBI WGS metagenome assembly WBZM01 (sample SAMN12344346, study PRJNA552823) | activated sludge metagenome | biome: Activated sludge suspended growth; feature: Nitrification reactor; material: Wastewater; isolation source: activated sludge from nitrification reactor of wastewater...
CCCCTGGTGGCGCGCCGCGATGACCTCCAGGACGGTGGACATGCCCACCAGGTCCGCCCCCATGGCCCGCAGCATGCGGATCTCGGCCGGCGTCTCGTAGGCCGGCCCGAGCATGCCGGCGTAGACGCCGCGCTTCAGCACCACGCCGGCCGCGGCGGCCGCCTCGTCCAGCAGGGCGCCGAGGCGGGCGTCGTAGGCCTCCGACATGTCGGGGAAGCGCGGCCCGAGCCGGTCCTCGTTGACGCCGAGGAGCGGGTTCATGCCGGTGAGGTTGAGGTGGTCGGTGATCCGCACCAGCTCGCCGGCCCGGAAGTCCGGGTGGATGCCGCCGGAGGCGTTGGTGACCAGCAGCGCCTTCACGCCGAGCCGCCCCAGCACCCGCGCCGGGAAGGCCACCTCGGCCGCCGGCCAGCCCTCGTAGCCGTGGACCCGCCCCTGCATGGCGGCCACCGGCACCGGCCCGTCGTCGCAGGGCAGCTCGCCCACCACCAGGCGCCCGGCGTGGCCCGGCACGCGCACCTGGGGGAAGCCCGGGATCTCGGCGTAGGGGACGGCGGTGGCCTTCTGGAGCAGCTCGGCGAAGCCGCCCAGGCCGGAGCCGAGGATGACGCCCACCGCCGGCTTGGCGTCGGTCTTGCCGCGCACCCAGGCGGCCGCGTAGTCGAGGCGGGTGGCGAGCTCGGCGTGCTTGGTCATGGCTCCGCGATCCTCTCCAGGACCAGCGGCGTCGCCGCGGCCGGCCCCCCGCCGATACGGTAGGCCGCCCGGATGCGGGTGGCCACCGCCTCCTGCGCCTCGCCCCCATCGTTCCGGTGCACGACGCAGAGCGGCGCGCCCGGCTCGACCGGGTCGCCCACCTTGACGGAGAGCACGATCCCGACCGCCGGGTCCACCCGGTCGTCCACCCGCGCCCGCCCGGCCCCCAGGGCCATGGCGGCGAGGCCGATGGCCTCGGCGTCGATGGCCTCCACCACGCCGGCCGCGGTCGCGGTGACCGCCACCTGGTGGCGCGCCCGGGGGAGCTTCCCCGGGTCGTCGATGCAGGCCGGATCGCCGCCCTGGGCCTCGGTGATCTCCCGGAGCTTCCGGAGGCCGCGGCCGTCGGCGATGGCCGCCTCGACGGCGCGCCGGGCGGCCGCGAGGTCGGGCGCCAGGCGCGCCAGCAGCACCATCTCGGCGGTCAGCTCCACGGTGATGGCCCGGAGGTCGGCCGGGCCGCCGCCCCGGAGCAGCGCGATCGACTCGACCACCTCCAGGGCGTTCCCCACCGCCAGGCCCAGGGGCTGGTCCATGGCGGTGAGGAGCGCGGTGACCCGCTTCCCCATGCCGCGGCCGATGGCGACCAGGGTCTCGGCGAGCCGCCGGGCGTCGGCCCGCGTCTTCATGAAGGCGCCGCGCCCCACCTTCACGTCGAGCACCAGCGCGTCGATCCCCTCGGCCAGCTTCTTCGACATGATGGAGCTGGCGATGAGCGGGATCGACTCCACCGTGGCCGTCACGTCGCGCAGCGCGTAGAGCTTCCGGTCGGCCGGGGCGATGCGGGCGGTCTGGCCGATGAGCCCGAGGCCGTGGTCGCGCACCAGCGCGGTGAACCGCTCCACCGGCAGGTCCACCCGGAAGCCGGGGATGGCCTCCAGCTTGTCGAGGGTGCCGCCGGTGTGGCCCAGGCCGCGCCCGGAGACCATGGGGACCTTGACGCCGCAGGCGGCCGCCAGCGGGGCCAGCGGCAGGGAGACCTTGTCGCCCACGCCGCCGGTGGAGTGCTTGTCCACCTTCACGCCGGGGACGGCCGAGAGGTCCAGGACGTCGCCGGAGCGGAGCATGGCGCCGGTGAGGGCCCGCACCTCCCGGTCGTCCATGCCGCGGAAGAAGACCGCCATGCAGAAGGCGGCCAGCTGGTAGTCGGGGATCGCGCCCGCGACGTAGCCGGCGACCAGCGCCTCGATCTCTCCGTCCTCCAGCCGCCCGCCCTCGCGCTTCCGGTGGATGAGCTCGTACGGGCGCACGGCGCCTCCCTCAGGTGAGCTGGGCCAGCAGGTCGTCGGGGAGCTCGAAGTTGGCGTGCACGTGCTGCACGTCGTCGAGCTCGTCGAGGCGGTCGATGAGCTTCAGGAGGGTGCGGGCCTTCTCCGGGTCGGTGACCTTCACCGTGTCCTTGGCCACGAAGGTGGTCTTCTTCTCGCCCAGCGCCAGGCCGGCCGCCTCCAGGGCGGTGGCCACGGCGTGCAGGTCGCCGGGGACGGTGCGGATCTCGAAGCCGTCGGCGCCCAGCGCCACCACGTCCTCGGCGCCGCCCTCGATGGCCGCCTCGGTGACCCGGTCCTCCGACGGGCCGGCCTTCACCTCGATGACGCCGCGCTTCTCGAAGTTCCAGGCCACCGCCCCGACCGCCGCCAGGTTGCCGCCGTTCTTGTCGAAGGTGGAGCGCACGTCGCCGGCGGTGCGGTTCTTGTTGTCGGTGAGGCACTCCACGATCATGGCCACGCCGGCCGGGCCGTAGCCCTCGTAGGTGGCCTCCTCGTAGGCCACCCCCTCCAGCTCCCCGGTCCCCTTCTTGACGGCCCGGGTGATGGAGTCGGCCGGCATGTTGGCGGCGCGGGCGGCGTCGAGCACGGTGCGCAGCCGGGGGTTGGCGGCCGGGTCGCCGCCGCCGATGCGCGCCGAGGTGGTGATCTCGCGGATCAGCTTGGAGAAGAGCCGGCCCTTGGTGGCGCCCAGCGCCTCCTTCTGGTGCTTGATCTTGGACCAGCGGTTGTGGCCGGACACCGCGCCTCCTCACCAGATGATGGAGTCGACCAGCTCGTCGACCATGTCACCCAGCCGGTCGATGCCGTGGGACTTGGAGAGGTAGCCGTCGGCGCCGGCCTGCTCGGCGATCTCGGCCAGCTCCTCGTCCGGCTTGGAGCTGAAGAGCACGATGGGGATGCGCTCGGTGTGGAAGTCCTGCTTGAGGACCCGCACGATGTCCTTGCCGGAGATGTCCGGCATCATCAGGTCGGTGAGGATCACCTCGGGCTGGAAGCTGTCGAGGAGCCCCTGGAACTCGATGAGGTTCCCGGCCACCGCCACCTCGTAGCCGCGCTCCTCCAGCACGGCGCGCTCCATCTCGAGGGTGATCTCGGAGTCGTCGAGGAGCAGGATCTTCTTCTTCGCCATGGGTCCGGTCCCGCTCCTAGAGCGCCGCCAGCGCGTACTCGGCGGCCCGGGCGAAGGCCGCGCCGTCCTCGGGCACGTCGGGATAGTACCCCAGGAACGCCTGGCGCTGGCCCTCGGGGCGCCGCTTGTGGGCCTCCAGCGCGTTCCGGTAGGCCAGGCGGGCCCGCTGCGGATCGCGCTGCGCCTCGCGGCAGCGGCCGAGCCAGTAGTGGGCCAGCGACAGGTCGGGGTCGAGGAAGAGGGCCCGCGACAGCTCCAGCGCCGCGGCTTCGGCCTGGGCCGACTGGAGCAGGTGGATCCCGTAGAAGAGATGGGCCTCGGCGCTGAGCGGCTCGAAGGCCAGCGCCGCCTGGTAGCAGGCGGTGGCCCGGTCGGGCTGGCGCAGCACGCCGTAGAGGTTGGCCAGGGTGAGGCGCACCGCCAGGTCCTCGCCCTCCTCCAGGTGGCGCTCCAGGAGGACGCGGGCGGCGCCGAAGCGCCCCTCGGCGAAGAGGGCCACGGCGGCGTCGAGGAACTCCTGGGGGGCCAGGGGCGGCTGGGCGGGGGGCGGCGGGGGTGGGGCGGGGGCCGCCGCGGCCGCGCCGGCCGGCGGTGGCGCGGCCGGCGTCCCGGGGCGCGGCGGCACCGGCAGCGCCAGGTGGTGCACCGGCGGCGGCGAGGCCGGCACCGGCCGGGTGGGGCGGCGCAGGGGCGGCGGCGGCGCGGCGGCGCCGGCCTCCGGCTTCCGGTAGAGGAAGGCCCCGGCCACCTCGGTCAGCTCGAAGCCGTCGAAGAGCCGGAAGAGCGACTCCGAATAGCCGAGGAAGAGGTAGCCGCCCGGCGCCAGGGCGTCGAGGAACTGGCCGAGGACGCGCTGGGTGGTGGGCGTGTCGAAGTAGATGATGACGTTGCGGCAGAAGATGACGTCCCACTGGCCGAAGCGCGGCCCGGGGAAGAGGGCCGAGACCAGGTTGTGGGGCCGGATGGCGGCCAGGTACTGGCGCAGCGAGGCCCGCACCCGCCAGGCGTCCCCCTCGCGGTCGAAGTGCGCCCCCAGCAGCCCCTGCGGCACCTCGCGGACGCGCCGCGCCTCGTAGAGGCCGCGGGCGGCGGCGGCCACCGCCTCGGGGTTGACGTCGGTGGCCACCAGCTCCACGTCGGCGGTGGCCAGCCCGGCCTCGGCGCAGGTCATGGCGATGGAGTAGGGCTCCTCGCCGGTGGCGCAGCCGGCCGACCAGATCCGCACCGGGCCGCCGCCGCCGCGGGCCCGCTCGGCCAGGCCGGGCAGGAGCGCCCGCAGCGCCTGGAACTGGCGCTCGTCGCGGAAGAAGCTGGTCTTGCCGACGGTGACCAGCGGCAGGAGCTTGCGCAGCTCCTCGTCGCCCAGCCCCGAGCCGAGCAGCGCCAGGTAGGCGGCGGCGTCGGGCACGCCGGGGGCCAGCGCCTCCAGCCGGGCGCGCACGGCGAGGGCCAGCGCCGACCAGGAGTCGGGGCGGATGTGGAGCCCCACCCGCTCCTTGAGCTGGGCGGAGAGCGCCGCCAGGAGCTCGGCCGGGACCTCGCTCACCGGACGGCCTCCTGGAGGGCGCGGGGGATGTCGTCGAGGGCCAGCACCCGGTCCACCGCGCCGAGGTCGATGGCCGCCTTGGGCATGCCGAAGACGGCGCTGGTGGCCTCGTCCTGCGCCACGGTGAGGCCGCCGGCCTGCCTGATGGCCAGCAGCCCCTCGGCGCCGTCGCGCCCCATGCCGGTGAGGAGCACGCCGCAGGCGCGGTTGCCGTAGGCGCGGGCCGCCGAGAGGAAGAGGGGCGTCACCGAGGGCTTGAAGGTGTCCACCGGGGCGGCGTCGGAGAGCCGCGCCACCCCCTCCTCCACCACCAGGTGCCGGCCGCTCGGGGCCAGCAGCACCACCCCGGCCTGGAGCGGCTCGCCGTCGCGCGCCTCGCGCACGGCCAGGCGCGACTCCTGCTGGAGCCAGCCGGCCAGGCCGCCGGTGAAGCCGTCGGCGATGTGCTGCACCACCGCCAGCGGGGCGGGGAAGCCGGCCGGCAGGGCCTTGAGGAGCGCGGCCAGGGCCCGCGGACCGCCCAGCGAGGCCCCCACCACCACCAGCTCGGCGCGGCGGCTGCGCAGGCGCGGCTCCCGCTTCTGCCCGCGGAGCCCGCGGAGGTGGCGGATGACCTTCACGCCGGCCAGCAGCCGCAGGCGCGAGCGGATCTCGGCGCCGTAGCTGGCCAGGTCCACCCCCAGGCCCGGCTTCTCCACCAGGTCGAGGGCCCCCAGCGAGAGGGCCTTGAAGCCCACCAGCTCGGCCTTGTTGGCCGTCAGCACCAGGATGGGCGTGGGCGTCTCGGCCATGATCCGCGCGATGCCCGAGAAGCCGTCGGCGTCGGGCATGTTGAGGTCCATGGTGATGACGTCCGGCTTGAGCTGCCGCGCCAGCGTGGCGGCGGCGTTGCCGTCGGCCGCGGTGGCCACCACCTCGAAGGCCGGGTCGGCCGCCACCACCGACGAGAGGAGCTCGCGGAAGAGCTCCGAGTCGTCGGCCACCAGCACGCGGATGGGGCGGTCGCCGGCCATGGCGCGTCAGCCCCCCGTCCCGCAGAGCCGCTCCAGCGTGGCCGCCAGCCCCTCGGGGTCCAGCTCGCCCTTCACCAGGTAGGCGTCGGCGCCGGCGTCCACGCCGCGGCGCCGCTCCTCGGGGGCGGAGAGCGACGAGAGGATGAGGATGGGGAGCTTGGCGAAGCGCGGCGTGGCCTTGACCCGCCGGGTCAGGTCGATGCCGTCGAGCACCGGCATCTGCACGTCGGTGACCAGCAGGTGGAAGGCGCCGGACTGGAGCCGCTGCCAGCCGTCCTCGCCGTCCACCGCCTCCTCCACCTCGTGCCCCAGCGAGCGCAGCAGCGCCGCCTCGGCCTCGCGGGCGATGGCCGAGTCGTCCACCAGCAGGATGCGCAGGCGGCGCCGGTCGCGGCCGCGGGAGAGGGCCGGGGAGGCCAGGCGGCGGGCCGCCGTGACGAGGTCGGGCGTGGAGAGGAGCAGCGCCACCCGGCCGTCCTCCAGCGCCGCGGCGCCGGTGACGAAGCGCATGCCCTTGAGGAACGCGCCGGGGGCCTTCACCGCCACCTCGCGCTCGCCGAACAGGCCGTCCACCACCACCGCCGCGCCGTCGGCGCCGTGGATCACGTAGGCCACGGTGGGGCGCGGGTGGCGCGGGCCGCCGTTGAGGGAGAGGAGGGGGCCCAGGGCCACCACCGGCAGGAGCCGGCCGCGGTAGCGCACCGCCCGGATGCCGGCCACCTCGGCCACGTCCTTGGGGTCGAGGCGGCCCACCGCGTCCACGTCCACCGCCGGCAGGCCGTAGACGTCGTCGTCGATGCGGACCAGCAGCACCTTCATGAGGGAGAGCGACTGGGGCAGGCGCAGGGTGAAGCGCGAGCCCCGGCCCGGCTCCGACTCCACCGTCACCGAGCCGCCCAGCGCCGTCACCTTCTTGCGCACCACGTCCAGCCCCACGCCGCGGCCGCTCACCTCGCTGGCCTGCTCCCGGGTGGAGAAGCCGGGGAGGAAGATCAGGTCCAGGGCGGCCCGGGCCGAGAGGCCGGCCGCCTGCTGCTCGCCGATGATGCCCTTGCGCAGCGCCGAGGCCCGCACCTTCTCCGGCACGATGCCGCGGCCGTCGTCCTCCACCACCAGCGCCAGCAGGTCGCCGTCGGTGCGGGCGGTGATGGTGAGCGCGCCGGTGCGCGGCTTCCCGGCCGCCAGCCGCTCCTCCGGCGTCTCCAGGCCGTGGTCCACGGCGTTGCGCACCAGGTGGACCAGCGGGTCGTTGAGGGAGAGGAGGATGGCCTTGTCGACGCCGGTCTCGCCGCCCTTCACCGTGACGTCCACCTCCTTCCCCTGCTCGCGCGCCATGTCGCGGGCGGCGCGGGGGAAGGCGGCCAGGACGCCGGAGAGCGGGATGAGCCGGGCCGAGCCGACCCGCTCGGCCAGCTGCGAGAACTGGGTGTGGGCTCCCTGCACCGCCTCGGTGTGGTGGCGCAGGAAGCGGAAGGTGTCGGAGCGCAGCAGGTGGACGTCGCCCTCCAGCTGCGCCGCGCCGCGCCCCACCGCGCCGTCGTGGCGGAGCTGCTCGGCGAGCTGCACCACCCGGTCGGAGAGCCGGTTCCAGCGGGCGAAGAGGGTGGTGAGGTCCTTGGAGCGCCGCATGGCGCGGGCGCCCTCGACGAGCACGTCGCCGGCCAGGGCGGCGATCTCGTCGAGCCGGTCCACGTCCACGCGGATGGAGGCCTGGGGCTTGTCGCCCTTGAGCTCGAGGCGGGCGGCGGGGTCGGGCTTGGGCTTCGTGGTCGCAGCCGGGCCGGGGGCTGGGATCGCGGTCGGGGTCGCGGTCGGGGTCGAGGTCGAGGTCGAGGTCGAGGTCGAAGTCGAGGAGCTCCCCTCCCTCTCCCCCGCAGGGGGAGAGGGCCGGGGTGAGGGGGCGGAGGACGCGGGTCCCGCCGCCGCGGCCCCTCCCGCCACCCCCCGCAGCCGCTCCATCAGCGCCCCCGACTCCGCCGTCCCCTCCATCGGCTGGTCGAGGAGCGCCGTCACCACGTCGCACGCCTCCAGCATCGCCTCCAGCACCGCCCGCGAGGGCGCCGCGCCGGCCGCCTTCAAGGCGTCCTCGCAGGCGTGCACCACCTGCGAGAGCGCCGCGAAGCCCATCATGCGGGCCTCGCCCTTGAGCGTGTGGAGCTCGCGGGCCAGCTCCTGGCCCTGCTCGGGCGTGGCGGTGCCCTTCTCCAGCTCCAGGAGGGCGGACGAGATCCGCTCCACCCGGTCGGTGGTGGTCTCCCTGAAGCGCGGGAGCAGCTTCTGGCGGATCTCCTCGGAGACGCCCATGGAGCCTCGGCGCGGCGCGGTCCCGGCCGGCTAGTCCACCTTGAAGCGCTTCACCAGCTCGGCCAGCCGCTCGGCCAGCTTGGTCAGCTCGGAGGCGGCGCCGGTGGCCTGGCGCGAGCCGCTCTGCGCCTGCCGCGTCACCTCCTCGATCTCGGCCATCGACTGCACCACCTGCTCGGTGGCGGTGCGCTGCTGCTGGGTGGCCAGGTGGATGACCCGGGCGGCGTCGCTGGTCTCCTGGATGCCGGTGAGGATGCCGGTGACCGACTGCATGGCGGTGCCGGCCAGCTTCTCGCCCTCGCCGGCCATGCGCTTGTTGCCGTCGGAGGCCTCCTTGGCGGCGTGGGTCGACTCGCGGATCTCGGTGATGAGGTTCTTGATCTCCTTGGTGCTCTCCATCACGTTCTCGGCCAGCCGGCGCATCTCGGCGGCCACGATGGAGAAGCCGCGCCCGGCCTCGCCGGCCTTGGCGCCCTCCAGGGCGGCGTTGAGGGCCAGCAGGTCGGAGCGGTCGGCGATCTCGTCGATCACCTCCACCACCGTGCCGATGCGCTCGACGCGGCGGGAGAGCTTGCCGATGGCGTCGTCCACCTCCACCGCGTTGGTGCGCACCTTCTGCATCGACTCGGCGAAGAGCTTGATGGAGCCCTCGCCCTGGCGGGCGCCGGTGAGGGTCTGCTCGGCGATGGCCGCCACCATCTGGGCGTTCTCGGCGATCTGGTGGGAGGCGCCCTTCAGCTCCTCCATGGTGGCGGTGGTCTCGTGGATGGAGGAGGCCTGGGCCGCGGTGGAGGACTCGTTCTGGGTGGCCGCCGCCAGCACCTCGGCCGCCGAGGTGGAGAGCTGCAGCGCCGCCTCGCGGATCTCGGTGGTGAAGCGCTTCAGCGTCTCCAGCACCTGGCCGATGCCGGCGATGAGGGGCGTGAGGGCCGCGTCGGTGACGCCGAGGCGCAGCTCGCCGGAGAGGTCGCCCTGCACCACCAGCTTGATCATGGCCTCCACGGCCTCGTCCACGCCGTCGGAGACCGCCTTGACCCGCCCCTGGAACTCGGCGAGGTCGCGCTGCACGCGCTCGTCGGCGGCGTTGACCGCCAGGGCCACCTGGCGCAGCGCCGGGTCGGCGAAGGCGGCGGGGTCGAGGCGGATGCCGTGCTGGCCGTCGGCGATCCGGAGGAGGGCCTCGGCGATCTCCCGGGCGCCGGCCCGGGCGCCGCGGCCGGGGCGGGCCGCCCGGGCGGGCCGGGCCGGGGCCTTGGCCTTCGCCGGGGCGCGGGCTGCCTTGCGCGGGCGCGGGGGCGAGTCGTCGAGGTCGAAGGAATCGGCCATGGGGTGCCTCTCTTCGTGGTGCGTCAGGCCGCGGCGGCGGCGCGCCGCTCGCGGATCAGGGTGGGGAGATCGACCAGCAGCGTGGGGGCCTCGTCGAGGAGGACGAAGCCGGAGACCGCGGCGGTGCGGAGCACGGCGGCGGCGAAGGCGGGGAGGGGCCGGAGCTCCTCCGGCGGGATGGAGCGGACGCCCAGCACCTGGTCCACCACCAGCATGGCCTCCAGGCCCACCTGCTGGTCGGCCACCACCAGGCCGCGCTCGCGGGCCAGGGTCTGGCCCAGGCTGGTGTCCTCCACCAGCTCCTCCGGCGAGACGTCGCGCACGCCGCCGATGCGCACCACGGCCTGCACCGGGGTGGCGAAGACGCGCGCCCCCACCTGGAACAGCAGCAGCTCGGCGGCGGGCTGGCTCACGCGGGGGTGCTCCCGGCCGGCACGGCCCGCGCCCGCGCCGTCTCCACCAGGCGCGGCAGGTCGAGGATGGCGACGGTGCCGGCGCGGTCGCGCCCCACCGCGGAGAGGAACTCGGCCATGCCGGTGCTCTCGGCCGGCGGCGGCTCCATGGCGCGGCGCGGGATGGCCACCAGCCCCTCCACCGCGTCGGAGACCACCGCCACCTTCCAGGGGCCGCAGTGGACCACCGCGGCCCGGGTGGAGGGCCGGATGGTCACGCCGCCCTGGCCCACCAGCTGGCCGAGGTCGAGGACGGGCAGCACCTCGCCGCGGTGGGTGAAGACGCCGGGCAGGAAGGCGGGGGCGGCGGGGAGGCGGGTGAGGGGGCCGAGCCGCACCACCTCCACCACCAGCGGCGCCTCGAAGGCGTAGCGGCCGCCCAGCAGGCGCAGGCAGAAGAACCAGGCCTCCGGCCCGCTCTTGGCGCCGCTCCCGCCGGGATCGAACCCATCGCTGGCCGGTGACATGAACCCCAATTATCCGCCGCCATGGGCTGGGGCGGCAAGAAGGTGATATGAGGGGCTCTCTCCGTCGCAGGCCATGTCGTGAAGATCCTCATCTGCTCCGACAGCGAGCTCCTCCTCCAGATTGCCGGGATGGCGCTGGAGGCGGCCGGGCACCAGGTGGTCCCGGGGCGGGAGCCGGCGGCCCTCGCCACGCACGCCGAGTCCGCGCAGGCCCTCCTGGTGGAGGCCGCCAAGGCCCGGCAGGCCGCCCACCTCCTGCGCGACCGGGGCTTCGCCGGCCGCTGCCTGCTGGCCGGGGACGGCGCCCTCGAGGAGCTCCAGGCCCGGGCCCGCGAGCTCGGCCTGGACGGCGCGGTGGTGCTCTCCCCGCCCGACGGCCTGGCGGCGCGGGTGGCGGTGGCGGTGGAGCAGCGGCGCAAGGTGCTGATCGTGGACGACTCGGAGATCGCCGCCCGCCTGCTGGCCGAGGACCTCTCGCAGAAGGGGTTCGAGATCCAGTACGCGCCGGACGCCGAGAAGGCCACCTCCATCATCCTGAAGCGCGCCACCCGGCCGGACCTGATCCTCCTCGACATCAACATGCCCAAGGTGGACGGGGCCCAGTTCTGCCGCTTCGTGAAGAAGAACGCGATGTTCAAGTCCATCAAGGTGCTCTTCTGCTCCGGCGAGGACCGGGAGAAGGTGCAGCGCCTGGCCGAGGAGTGCGGCGCCGACGGCTTCATCCTGAAGGACGAGTACCTGGGGAAGTGGGTCGTGGAGAACGGCGGCTAGCGGGGGCCCCGCCCTCACCACCCCGGCGTCCCAGCTCCCTCCTCGCACCCCCAGTTCCCGACCTCGTCCGGCCCCTCGAGGTCGAGCCGCAGCACCGCCCCGGCGCAGCGCGGCGCGGCGCCGGCCTGGCCCAGCGTGCTTCGGACCTGCCCGGCCGGATCGAGCAGCAGCAGCTCCAGCGCCCGGTCGTTGGCCAGGCCGCCGGCCAGGGAGGTGGCGCCGCAGGCGTAGCGGGCGGTGCCGGGTGGCGTGGCGTAGCGCCCGTCCCAGCCACCGCCGGTGAGGAGCGCCGCCTCGCCGGGCCCGGCGGCGGTCCCCTCGGCGCGGGCGGCGGTGCAGGTGGTGAAGGCCCCGGCGCTGGTCCGCTTGGCGAGCCGCCAGCCGTCGAGGTCGAGGGGACCTTCACCCACGTTGCGCACCTCCACGTACTCCCCACCGGCCTCCGGCGTGGCGGCGTCGGCCAGGGCCTCGGCCAGCACCGGGCGGGGCGGGGGGCCGGGGGGCGGCGCCGCGGTCTCGAAGGTGGCGAGGAAGGTGCGCCGCTTCCCGTCCGGGTCGAGCACCGGCCGGCCCTCGGCGTCGCGGAGCGGGCCGACCACCAGGGCGTGGGTGGTGCCGGCGGCGAGGGGCGCCAGCGGGCGCAGCGTGAGCCGCCGTCCGTCGGGCGAGAGGTCGAGCGCGCAGGGGACGACCGGCGCGTCGGACGCGAGGCCGGCCTCCGCCGCCACGCCGGCCGAGACCGCCCGGGCGTCGGTGCCGCGGGCCAGCGCCACGCGCCGGCCGGAGCGGGCCTCGGCGGCGTCGAGGGGGCCGGTGAAGTCGAGGGCCGCCTCCGCGGTGGTGGCGGTGCCCGGGCCGGATGGGGTCCAGGCGGCCAGGCGGACGTGCGGGTCGGGGGTGGCGGGGCCGCAGGCGGCCACCAGGGTCGCCGCCGCGACGGCGGCCAGCGCGCGCCTCATCGCCCACCCCAGGTCGAGAGGAGGCCGCCGGTGAGGGCGTCCAGCTCGGCGGTGAGCCGATCCACCTCCAGCTCCGCCTCGGCGCGGGCCAGCGGCTCGGCCGGTGGGTCCAGGGCCAGCTGCAGCCGCCTCCGCCGCCGCTCGTAGAGGAGCTCGGTGGCCCGCCGCACCGCCTCGTCCCGCCGCCGCGCCCGGGAGAGGGCCGCCGAGGCCGCCGCCGGCTCGCCGCGCGAGGCCACCAGGTCCGGCAGCTCCCAGGTGGCCCGCACCGAGAGGCGGGTGCCCGGCGAGGTGCGGGCGTAGTCCACCTCGCTCGTCCCCTGCAGGCCGACCACCCGGTAGCTCCGCTCGTCGCGCTCCGCCTCGGCCTGGAGCCGCGGCAGCCAGGCCGCCACCCGCCGCCGCGCCGCCAGCAGCGCGGGATCCGGCACCTCGGCCTCCACCCGCCGCGCCGCGGCCGCCTGCACCTGGCCCACCGGCGGATCGGCGGCGGCGAGGCGGGCCAGGAGCCGCAGCGCCTCGGCCGGCTCGCGCGGGGGCGGGGGCGGGGGCGGCGGCGCCGCAGTGCCGGGGAGGGCGGAGAGCGCGGCGAGGACGGCCAGGGCGAGGGTGGTCATGCCCGGGCAGGAGAGCACCGGGCGGGCCAGCGGCAAGCCCGCGGGAAGTCAGGCGTCGGCGGGCGCGAGGGGGGCCGCGCGGCGGACCGGCGGCCGAGGCGCGGACCGCGCGGAGCGACGGCGGAGGACGCTAGTCCTCCACCTCGTCCAGCCACGCCATCTGGATCGCCTCGAGCACCTTCTCGTTCGAGTGCTCCGGCAGGTCGTCGAACCCCGGCAGCTCGCAGACCCAGCGGTGCAAGTCGGTGAACCGCACCGTGAGCGGCGCCACGCCGGGGTGGCGCTCGCTGAGCTCGATGGCGATGTCGCGGACGTCGCGCCACTTCATGGGCCGCTCCTAACTCGCAATGCGGTTCCCGGGGATCCGGACCACGAGGTCGGCGGTCCCCACCTCCGCCTGGCACCCCAGCCGGCTGGTCGGCGCGAGGCCCACCGCCTCGTTGAGCTTGTCGTCCTCCTTGTCGTGCAGTTCGGAGAGCGACTCGAACCCCTGCTCCACCCAGACGTGGCAGGTGACGCAGGCGCAGACGCCGCCGCAGTTGTGCGGCAGCTCGACGCCGGCCGCCTCGGCGGCCTCCAGGAGGGAGGTCCCGGGCGGCACCTCGGCGCTGGCGCCCGAGGGCTGGAAGAGGACGCGCGGCATCAGTCCTCCCCCTCCTCGCGGCCGTCCTGGGTGGAGCGCCGCCCCTCGGCGAACTCCTCCACCCGGTGGCCGGCCATGGCCTTCTTGATGTGCTTGTCCATGCGCCGCTCGGCGAAGACCTTGGTGGCGCCGTCCACCGACTCGATCCAGGCCTTGATGGCCAGGTAGTCCTGGCCCTCCATGGCGGCGCGCAGGCCGTGCATGCGCTCCTCGATGGCGGCCCGCTCCTCGGCGGCCAGCAGCTCGCCGTCCACCTCGAAGGCCGACTCCAGCGAGGCCAGGATGCGGTCGCCCTCCACCCGCCACTCGCGGATGAAGCGCTCGGTGACGTCGGCCTCGGCGTGCTCGATCGACTCGATGAGCATGGCCTCCACCTCGTCCTCGCCGAGGCCGTAGGTGGCCTTCACCTGGATGGTCTGCTCCAGGCCGGTGGCCAGCTCCTTGGCCGAGACCTCCAGGATGCCGTCGGCGTCCACCGCGTAGGTGATCTCCACCCGGGCGATGCCGGCCGGCATGGGCGGGATGCCCTTGAGCGTGAAGCGGGCCAGGCTGCGGCCGTCGCGGGCCAGCTCGCGCTCGCCCTGCACCACGTGGATCACCATGCCGGTCTGGCCGTCGGCGTAGGTGGTGAACTGCTGGGTGGCCGAGGCCGGGATGGTGGAGTTGCGCAGGATGATCTTCTCCACCACGCCGCCCATCATCTCCACGCCCAGCGAGAGCGGGATGACGTCGAGGAGCAGCACGTCCTCGCGCCCGCCGCGGTCCAGGGCGTCGGCCTGCACCGCCGCGCCGAGGGCCACCACCGTGTCGGGGTCGAGGTCGGAGAGCGGCTCCTGGCCGAAGAGCGCCTTGACGTGGCGGCGCACCAGCGGCGTGCGGGTCGAGCCGCCCACCAGCACCACGCCGTCCACCTTGGGGAGGCCGGAGTCCTTGAGGGCGCTCCGGCAGGGCCCGGTGGTCCGCTCCACCACCGGCAGGATCAGCGCCTCCAGCTCGTCGCGGGTGAGCCGGGCCGAGAGCCGGAAGCCCTCGGGCAGCTCCACCTCGGCCTCCACCGCCTGCTCGGCGGAGAGGGCCTCGCGGATCCGCTGGGCCGCCGCGGTGGCGCCGCGGAGCACCGCCGGGGAGGGGGCGTCGGTGCGGGGCGAGAGGCCGGTCTCCATGAGCCGCGCCGCCACCACCCGGTCGAAGTCGTCGCCGCCGAGGTGGGTGTCGCCGCCGGTGGCCAGCACCTCGAAGACGCCGTTCTCCAGGCGCAGGATGGAGATGTCGAAGGTGCCGCCGCCCAGGTCGTAGACCGCGAAGGTGCCGGTGATCTGCTTGTCGAGGCCGTAGGCCAGCGCCGCCGCGGTGGGCTCGTTGAGGAGGCGCAGGACCTCCAGGCCGGCCAGCCGCCCGGCGTCCTTGGTGGCCTGGCGCTGGGCGTCGTCGAAGTAGGCCGGCACGGTGATGACGCAGCCGCCCGGCGTGCCGCCCAGGTGCTCGGCGGCGCGCTTCTTCAGCACCTTGAGCACCTCCGCCGAGACCTCGATGGGCGTGACCGCCTTCTCCCCGCCGGCCACCACCAGCCGCACCACCGCCCCGGACTCGTCGAAGCGCGAGATGCCGCGGTCCTCCGGCCGGATGTCGCCGGGGCCGCGCCCCATGAAGCGCTTCACCGAGAGGACGGTGTCCACCGGCCGCTCCGGCGCCTGGCGCCGGGCCGAGGCCCCCACCTCCACCGCGCCGCCCGGCGCGTAGTGGACCGCCGAGGGGAGCAGGGGGCGCCCCTCGTCCACCACCACCACCTGGGGCCGGTTGCGGGCGTCCACGAAGGCGACGAGGGAGTTGGTGGTGCCGAGGTCGATGCCGATGGCGCGGGCCATGCGTCTCCGGGGGGCGGGGGGAGGGCGGCGTCAGCCGCGCTCGGCGTCCGCGATGATGTTGTCGTAGTAGCGGGCGCGGGAGAGGCGGCGGGCGATCTCCCGGGCCGTCTCGCTGTACCAGTGCTGGTCCTGGAAGCAGGCGGCCACCTCGGCCTCCAGCGACGCCAGGCGGAAGCGGGCCCGGGCGGCGATGCCCTTCAGGCCGTCGCCGTCCCCGTCGGCGCGGGCCAGGGCCAGCTGCTCGCGCCACTCCAGCTGCTCCTCCAGGAACTCGGGATCGGGGAAGGTCTTCCCCTCGCCGAAGACGTCCTGGCCGGCCAGCTTGAGCAGGTAGTTGGCGCGCAGCCGCCAGTCCTTGAGGACCCGGTGGGCGTCGTTGAGCCGGGTGGCGCGCTCCAGGGAGAGGCGCCGCTCCCGCGGCTCGGCCTTGGCGAAGCGGTCGGGGTGGAGCTGCCGGGAGCGCTCGCGGAAGCGCCGCTCCAGCTCGGGGCCGTCGAGGGCGAACTCCCGCGGGAGGTCGAACAGCGAGTAGTAGTCCTCGGTGCGCCCCACCGGCTGGATGCGGCGGCACGAGCCGCAGAACGGCGTGCTCGGGACCGTCTCGCCGTGGCAGGACCAGCAGCTCACAGGTGCGTTTCGTCTCCGCCCGGCGCTCCGTGGCCCCGGCGCGGCGGCAACCTACCAGAGGAAGGGTGTCAGATGGTGAACGACTCGCCGCAGCCGCAGGCGCTCTTGACGTTGGGGTTGAGGAAGACGAACCCCGTCTGCATGAGCGTCTGCTGGAAGTCCACGGTGGTGCCGGCCAGGAACATGGCGCTCTTCGGGTCGACGAAGACCCGGGCGCCGTCGCGCTCGATGACCTGATCGAACTTGGACGGCTCGGCCGCCCAGTCCACGTGGTAGCTGAGGCCGGAGCAGCCGCCGCCCTTCACGCCGAGCCGCAGGCCGCCCGCGGGCGTCCCCTTCTCGCCGGTGAGCACCTTGATGCGGGCCGCCGCCTTCGCGCTGATCTCGATCTGGTTCGCCATGTCGATCTCCGGGCCCCGGGCTAGAGCCCGGGCTTGAGCACGCCGGCCGCGGCCGCCTCGGCCTTCGGGGCCGCCGCCGCGGCCTTGCCGCCCTGCTTGCGCTGCCAGTCGGTGACCGCCGCCTTGATGGCGTCCTCCGCCAGCACCGAGCAGTGGATCTTCACCGGCGGCAGGTTGAGCTCCTGCGCCACGTCGGTGTTCTTGATGGTCATGGCCTCGGCCACGGTCTTGCCCTTGACCCACTCGGTGACAAGCGAGGAGGAGGCGATGGCCGAGCCGCAGCCGAAGGTCTTGAACTTGGCGTCCTCGATGACCCCCTGATCGTTCACCCTGATCTGGAGCTTCATCACGTCGCCGCAGGCGGGCGCGCCGACCAGG
>WBZM01002308.1_pt1 | contig 16525 bp, 20 predicted proteins | sample 5204271 | NCBI WGS metagenome assembly WBZM01 (sample SAMN12344346, study PRJNA552823) | activated sludge metagenome | biome: Activated sludge suspended growth; feature: Nitrification reactor; material: Wastewater; isolation source: activated sludge from nitrification reactor of wastewater...
CGGATCGGCTCCTGCTTTGCCCACAAGGACGCCAAGGGGTTCAACATCGTGCTCGAGTCGCTGCCGCTCGACGGCAAGCTCGTGATGCGTGAGATCTCCGACGTGGAAGCGGAGCCCGAGCCCCAGAAGGGCAAGGGTGCTCGTCGATAAGGCGGGAGACCAGGCCTGACGGCCGTGCGTGACTGTGGCGCCGATTCCTACCAGTGGGGGTCGGCGCTTTTTTGATGGGCGCTACTTGCCCGCGATCCAGCGGGTGCTGCCGTCGGCGTCGTCGATGCGGCCGTGCCACTTGAGCACATGACGCGGGCGCTCGCCCTCGGTGATGCGGTCGAGCTGGGCGTGATGCTGCCCGTCGGGGCGGCGTTGGAACATGACGTGCAGGGTGTCGGCACTGTCACCGAGCGCATTGCCGAGAATGTCGATGGTGAGGGCCTGCCACAGGATCATGCGCTCGCCGGCGTCGAGGCTTGCGAGGAGATCGCCGAGGTCGGCGCAGATTTCGCTGTGGTCGTCGTTGGCTGAAAACTGAATGCGCGGCATGCTGCCAGTCTAGCACAGCTTGCCGCTCGGCGTTACGCCGTCACGGTCTCGGTGTCTTTCAGTGGCGTCGGTGTGTTCCGCCGCGTCGGTCGGCGTGCTGGCGGTCGCACACGTCGCGTACACCCGTCTCCCCGGCGTGCCCGGTAGAGTTCTTCGGTTGCGCGCCCGTCGGAGACGTTCTTTCCCGCGCGTTCTTTCGGCGCAGCGCATCTTCGGTCGTGCGCCGCAGCCGGCGCGGGGTCAAGGCCGCAGGGACAACGGTGGTTGCCGGCATTGTCGGCCTGCGCCCGCAGGGTCGCCTTGAGGCCGTGCCGGTCGGCGGTAGCCTCATTCAGGTCGCGCGAGATATATCAAGGAGCACGGAGGTTTACTGAGGGGGAGCCGATGCCCGTGACTGACGAGGACAACGTCGTGCCGTTCGGGTTGCCGGAGCGGGTGCGCGCGGCGACCGAGGGCGTGGACGATGACGTGTGTCGGCGTTCCCTGGTCTCGCTGTTCCGGCTGCGGGTGGCACAAGTAGGCGAGGATGCTGCAATCGACGAGGTGGTGCGCACAGCCGGCGAGGTTGGGCTTCTGTGTCGGATTGCTGGCGATGGTGGGAGGCGGGAAGCGCGTGCGCAACTGGCTGCATCGGTCGTGCTGTATTCGCGTGGAAGTCGATTGGCGGCTCGCACCTATCGCAGGATCGAGGACTGGATGGCAGTGCCGGTTCCCGTGACCCGCGAAATCCTGATCACGACGACGGCTGTGTTGTTGTGGCTGGGATGGTGGTGGTTGCTGCCGGCTTGGCGCGATGCGGAGGCTTATCGGCAGATCGATACCACGCCATTGGCGTCGATCCGCGCGCCGATCTCGAGCAAGGAGGTCGGAGAGAAAGCGAAGGTCAAAGACGTGATCCCAGGCTCACTCATCGTACTCGACGGCAAGGACGAGCAGGATCGTGAGCGCCTGATCCTGCGCTGGCGCTCGGAGTTGTTTCCGTTAGCGGCTTACTACTGCGTGACGCGCCCGCTCGCGCTCGACGCCGTGGCTCCGCAACTCGACGAACGATGGGAAAGTGTCTTCGGCGGCGGGCCGCGCTTGCCGATCGGCACCGTCAAGCCGGCGGAATACGATCCGGCGCCCGGCATGGAGCTGCGCTGCACGCACATCATGCGTCACCAGGGGTTTGCACTGGAGTCGAAACCTGGCTGGTTGCCGGTATGGAAATACTATTGGTCGAAGCTGACCGGCCGTAGGGTGGAGGTCGAGCATCCGCTCTAAGTCGGCGCGAGCTACTCACTGCCTTCGGGTGGTAGGTCTTTTTTGGTGCGCGTGTAGTAACGCGCGTCGCGCGCCGGGGTGAGCAGGGACTTCGCCAGTTTCGAGGTCAGATAGCCGTTCTTCTCGAGCTTGCGCAGTTTGTTGGCGATGTTGTTCTCAGTGGTGGGCTCGAGGCCGTTTTTCTCGGCGAGCTCGTTGTAGCGCAGCGTGACGAAGCGCGGCGCCGCCGCCTCCTCGCAGTCGACGACGCATTGCAGGATCAGGCGATCCTCGTCCTTGATGCCGTAGCCGGCGCCGTCGGCGGGCAGCAGCTTCTTGATGAAGGCCGGGATCTTGCGGGGGGCGGTGGCCATCGGGGTGTCCGTGGTCATGTCGATAAAGCGTGCCTCTTATCATGGGCGAAGTAAATCTTCTAATCGTGTTTGAAATCGTGTTGACAACACTACTGACGGCGTGCGATTAGTCGTGTGCACGAGTTGGCGGCATGAAAAAAGGCCGGCAGCGCGTGAAGCACCACCGGCCGATGTGAAGGGCGCTACCAACGCCCGACACGACGGCGAAGTCCGATGAAGCAGCACCGGAGCTAAGCCGAACGATTAGCCTGCAACAGCATCGCCGAGACACGAAGCCGTTGTTGTGGTCTAATGTTGGCTCACAGATGATAGCGCCATGCGCGCTGTTCGCCTGGGCTCCTCCACGACCGAAGGAGAGTCTGCCCATGGCATCACGACCCGACATCCACGCCCTGTCTGTCGCCGAGCTGCTCGAGCTGCGGCGCGAGATCGACGACCTCGTCACCGAGAAGCGCGAGGCCGAGCTGGCACGGCTTCGTGATGAGATGAGCGAGCGTGCGGAAGCGCTCGGCATCACCCTCGACATGCTCGTGGCGCGGAAGCGCAGCCGGAAGGCCGCCGTCAACGGGGCGCACGCGGGCTGAGACGGTGAGCGTCATGCGTCGGTCGAACGAGAACGGTCGCGCCTTGCTCGAAGAACTGCGGCGGCACGGCATTGCCGGTCGCCTGACACGACGCCGGCGTCATCCGGCGGTGATCTTCGAGCACTGCGGCCGGACGCACGTTCACATCTATGCCGGCACGCCGGGAGATGTCCGCTCCGTGCGGAACAGTCTCGCGAGTCTCCGACGCACACTGCGTACTTGTGAGTGCAGCCGGGCCTGATCCCGGCAGCTGACATCGAAACGAACGAGGCGCGCCGCGCGAGGTCTTTCGCGCGAACGCCGAAGGCATACCCGAGCAATCCAAGGAGACAACGATGAGCACGACCTGGAATCCGCACGACGGCGACAACGACACCCCGGCACCGCCGCCGAACGACGCCGGCGCCAAGCACGGCAAGGACAGCGAGCGCGCCGACTGGGAGGACTTCTTCGCCTTCCTGAAGGCCAACGCGGCGCCGGAGGACGCGATCAGCGTCGGCAGTCTCGACGACATTTTGGGGGGATGATCATGAGCCGGATCGATACCACGACACTCCGGCGGGTGCCGGTGCCGGCATCGCTGCCCGACTACGAGCCGGCTGGCACGCCGGCGCCCGAGGGCTTCGTCGTCTCGCGGCGGCTCCGGCGCGCTGTGCTCGCCTGGGCGCGGCGGCATCGCCTCGCAACCAAGGGGCTGATCGGTCGGCCGCCGCTCCTGTTCGTCTGCCAGGGGCCTCCCGGATCGGGGAAAAGTTCGCAGATCAGGGTAGCGCTCACTTCGGCGGGTGTGAACGTGGTGACGTTCGCCGCGAGCGAGCTGACCAGTCCCGACGAGGGTGCCAACGTCAAGGCGTTGCAGAAGCGCTACGACGAGTGCGCGCAGATCGAGCGGCTGACGGGGCACCTGACGGTGTTGCTGATCGACGATGCGGACATCATCGTGTCGACGCCGCCGACGATGCAGCTGACCATCAATCGGGCGGCCATCGAAGCCTGGTTCCAGACCGCTGCCGATCCAGGGGCGACAGGCGCGCCGTGCTGCCTTACCGGCAACGATTTTCGGCACGCCCGTCCCTCACTTCTGAGACCCCAGAGAGCGGTTCTGTTCACGCACGAGCCCACGCTCGAGGAGGTGGCCCACGCCGCCTGCACACTGCTCGGCATCACGACGACTACCGAGGGAAAGCTCGTCGGCGATGTCATGGCGGTGCTCGGCGACAAGCCGATCGCCTTCTGGTGCGAGGTGGCGCGGCAGTATTCCGAGGAGCGCTTGCTCGCGCTGATCGAGCAGGGCCTCGACGACGAGGCCATCGCAGGCGAGCTGGCGACGCCCGATCGGCTGACGCCGGAAGCGCTCGAAGCTGCCGTCGAAGCGGCGCTCGCTGCCCGCAGCGCCGATTTCCTCACCACGACAACCGAACCGAAGGAGTGATTGCCATGGTGCGGGCGAACAACCGCCGGCGCGGCGTCGCAGTGCCGCGCGCGGTGCTGAGGGAAGCAGCGGGCGCCGAGATTCTGGCGGCACTCGGAGCGACCGCGAGCGAGATCGAAAGCGCTCGGCAGGCATTGCGCGAGGCGCGGCAGGGAGCACCGGACATTCAACCTCTCACCACGACAGTCCAAGGGAAGGAGTGATCGCCATGGCTCGCGTCAATTCTAAGGTGCGCGCGGTGCCGGTGGCACGCGCGATGTTGCAGGCGTCGATCGCCGGCGAGTTCTTCGGCGCGCTCGGGGCGTCGGAGAGCACGATCAAGGCGGCCCAGCAGGGTGTGCTCGACGGCGATCTGCAAGGCGTCAGCGTCTACGGTCTCGACGCCGACGGCGACGCCGTTCTCGACAGCAAGCTGCGGCTGTCGGGTGATGGCCCTGCCGAGGTGATGATCAATTCGGCCGAAGGCCAGAGCGTGCTCGAGAGCTTCTCACGCACGATGGCCGGGACGGTCGTGCACATCGCCAACCAGATGAAGGCGAAGGGTTTGCGCGCGGACTTCCGCTTCAATCTCGCTGATCACGTCAACGCCGATCCCGAGCGCTACCGGGCGGTGATGTCGAAGCTCGGGCTTTCGGAGGGCACGGCGATCCAGCGCAAGCCAGGCAGCCAGGAACGCCAGGCGGCCAACATTGACCGCAAGGACGGCGGCATCAATCTGAACCTGTCGGCGTGGAGGTGATCATGAGCGGCGCTCGGAGCAGTCGGCATCACGACGTCATGCCGGAGGTGCGCAAGGACATCGAGGTCGGCCACTACGTCGTCGGCGACGCGGTGGTGGTCTACGTCAATCACGCCGGCGTCTGCGTATTCCGCGAGCGGGTGCCGTTGCCGCGTAATCTCGGCGAGGTCGGCAGAGGCGAACGTCTCGCCGTGCTGCGGCGACTGTGGAGCCGGCCGGCACTTCCTGAGGGGTTGCCATGTTCCGGCTAAATGTCACACCACGTGCTGCGACCGGACGCTCGGCGGCAGCGGGAGATCGGAACGCACTCGAAAGCCTCGACGCCGGCGGCACCATCCTGCGGGTGCCGCATGCGCGCCAGTCGCTCGGCTACTCCTGCGCGGTGGCCTGCGTCGCCATGCTGGTCGGTGCCCGCACTGGGACGATTCCGTCCGATCGGGTTCTGGTCAAGCGCTACGGCATCACGACGAAAGGATCGAGCATCACCGACATCGAGCGGATGCTGCGCGGCGAGCTCGACGCGGGCGTTCGCGCCGTCGGCCGTGCCACGCATCAGGTGGTGGCGGCGTGCCTCGGTCGCGGCCATCCCGTGCTCGCCGGCGTCGCCACGGGTGGCGGTGGTCATGCCATCCTCGTTGTCGGCCATGTGCTGCTCTCGAACGGCGGGCATCGCCTCGTCGTCTCCGATCCATCGTTGTCGATGCAGTTGTTCGTGCCGCCGCAACGGGTCGAGGCGGCGCTCGAGACCTCGCTCGCAATCGAGCTGTGAGGACACCGCCGTGAACCTGAAATCTCTCCCTATGGTGCCCCTCGATCTGATGCCGTCGGCATCACGACGGAGCGGGCAGTTTGGCGACGCTGGCGCCGACAGCGACACGATCGACACCGGCGACGCAACAGGTGGGGCGCCGTTGTTCCTGGTCAAGCTGAAGCACGGGCGGGGGAGCGGTGGCTACCGACTGACGATCACTCTGGAGCCCCGAGCCGATGTGCTGGAGGCTTTCCGGCGGCATCGACTGACGGCGATCGAGGTCTATACCGACACGGAACGCGAGCGGGCGATCGAAAATTGGCAGGCGTCCCTGCGCGAGGAGAAGCATCGCGGCTACCGCACCGACCCCGACCTCCTCGGCTTCAACACCCGCTACTTCCTATCGCCGGCGTGGGTGTGGACGACGGCGAGGCAGGCCTATGCCGCCCACCAGCACGGCAAGGTGCTGCGCATCAGCGTCGGCAATCTGCTCGACGGTACCACCCTGACCGGGTCGCTCGAGTGGTTGCACGCCATGGAGCGGGAGCTGCTCGGCAAGGTCGATTGGCTGGCCTCGCGCATCGCGCACGGCGTCGCCTTCGACGGGGAGGAGATCGCCATCTATGCGCCCGGCAAAGCGCGGACGACGCCCCCGCCCGACGACGGCGGCACGCCACCCAACGAGTGGAGGCCCTGATGCACCGGGTTGTCACGACGGGCGCGCGCACGGCGCAGCGGGGCACTGCCGAGGCGGTGACTCGGCTGCGAGCTGGCAAGGGCCCTGTATTGGGGCGCCTGGAGGCGACGTTCGCGGGGGTGGTCGACCCACCGGCCGGAGCGCCGGAGGCTCTCAGCGACGCTCTGAAGGGCACGGCGAGGCAGTTGGCGAAGCGTGAGGCGGAGTGGCTGTTGCGGGAGTGCCCGCCGACGCCGGCGTTGCAGAAAGGGCTCGAGGGCCTCGAGAGGGGATCGGAGCGGTTCACGGCCGCGCTCGGAGCCGTGTTGACCGAGATCGCGCGTCTGGCGCCGGCGGGGCAAGAAAACGGTCATGCCGGAGGCGGGCGAGAGGAGTGTGCCGTCGTGACGCTGGCGGTGCCGCTGATCGACTTCGCGGGTCGGCCGGCAGCGCTCGTGACCAGGATCGTCGAGGTGTGTCTTGGCTTTGCCGGAGACGGGGAGACGGGAGTCGGCAGCGCACTCGGCCGAGCCGTGCGCGACCGCCTGTTGCGGGCGTCCGGGCTTACCGAGCAGGCTGCCCGCGACAACCCGCACCGGCTGAAATGGCCGGGCGCAGACGACGCGGGCGCCGCCCTCGTCGACAGGTATCTCGGGACGACGCCGCTCGCGCGTCTGTTGCTGACGCCGGTGCCGGTGCCGCTGACCGACAGCGCGCGCTTCGAGCACATGCTGGTGACGGCAGGATCAGGCCACGGCAAGACGCAGACCTTGCAGCATTTCATTGTCGGCGATCTCGCGCGGCCGGCAGGGCAGGACGTTGGCCTAGTGGTCATGGACAGTCAGGGCGACCTCATCGACCGCGTTGCGCGGCTGGAGCGGCTGCAACGGTCGGGGCGGCTGGTGCTGGTCGATCCGACCGACCCGGCGTACCCGCCAGGACTCAACCTGTTCGACCTCGGCGGGCGCGCAACCCATCCTGGAGGTGTGCTCGGCGGCCGCGAGCAGGAGCAACTGTTGAATGCGACGCGCGAGCTCTACAAGTTCGTGTTCGGTGGCGTCCTCGGCGCCGAGTTCACGGCGAAGCAGACCGGCATCTTCCTGCCGGTGATCGAACTGATGCTGTCGATCCCTGGCGCGACCATCCTCACCTTGCTCGAGTGCATGCGCGATCCGATGCGCTTCATGGGAGCGATCGAGCGGTTGCCACGACTGACCCGCACATTCCTGACCGACCGGTTGCAGGACAAGGAGTTCCGTCAGACGCGCCAGCAGATCGAGTGGCGGCTGAACGCCGTCCTCATGAACGGGGCTTTTCAGCGGAGCTTCTCGGCCAAGACCAACACTGTCGATCTGTTCCAGGCGCTCAATGCCGGCAAGGTCGTGCTCATCAACACCGCAAAGGAGCATCTCGGCGAGGACGGCTGCCGCATCTTCGGCCGCTACATGCTGGCGCTGACCTTGAAGGCGGCGATGGATCGGGCGCGCCTGCCGGAAGCATCACGACGCCCGGCCTTCGTCTACGTCGATGAAGCGGCCGACTACTTCGATGACAGCGTGGCGCGGCTTCTGAGCCAGGCGCGCAAGTACAACGTCGGCTGCGTGCTGGCGCACCAGGCCCTCGAGCAGATGTCGGACAGCCTGCGCGAGCTGGTGTTCGCATCAACCAGCATCAAGCTCGCCGGCGGCGTTTCGGCGCGCGATGCACGCGCACTCGCAGCGGAGATGCGTACCACGCCGGAGTTCGTTCTGACGCAGGACAAGGACGTACGCGGCACCCGGTTTGCCGCCTTTGTTCGCGCCCTGACGCCGACAGCGGTTTCGCTCGCGGTGCCATTCGGCACCATGGAGCGCGAACCCGCACTGGCGCCCGAGACAGCCGAGCGTGCCCTCGAGCGGCTGCGCGCAGCCATCGCAAGTGCACCGGCCGACGATGACGACAGCGAGGATCACCACGACGGCAGCGCCGCTGACGACGCCGGCGACGATTTTTCGAGCCGGTACTGAGGACGTGGGTTGCAGGTGGGCAACTGAAGCGCAGAAGAAGGAGGGTGTCGTGCACTGGTACAAGGTGGTGAAGGAGGTGCGCGGCAATCGCTACCTCTACCTCCAGCACAGCTACCGGGTGAGCGGGCGCAAGAACCCCTCGACGTTGAACATCTACTGTGGCCGCGCCGATGAGGCGGCGTCCTGGCGGCGCGCTTCGCTGAGGCGGCACGAGGAGCGGCAAAAGCCGCCGCAGCCGCGACACACGCAGCACGTCGAGGTGAACCTGCATACCTTTCTCGAGACGCGGACAGTGCGCGCCGACGCCGAGACGCACTTGTTCTCCGGGCGTCTGTTCCGGCCTTACGGCACGGACTGGGAGAAGGTGAAGGCCGCAGATCCCGACTGTGTGTGGACGTTGGTCGAGGTCGCCGGCGACGGCGGCGAGACGGTGCGGAAGGGACTGCACCATGAAAATCGGGTTGGCTATTTCATCACGGCGAAGGCGGAGCCGATGGCGGGGCTGGACCCGAGCGAGGTGACGTTCGTCGACGAGCTGCTCGACATGTCGAAGCCGATCGGCACGAGCGGTGAACTGCTGGCTCGGTGGGACTTGAAGGCGACCAAGGCGCGACCATGGCAACACGTCGAGGCCTACGAAATCGCGACGCGCATGGGTGTCACTGTCAAGACGCAGATCGCGAAAGGTCGGAGTAACGGCGCGGCGGTCTACAACATCTCCTCCGACACAATTGCGGTGCCCGATGTGACCCGCTTTCGCGCCGGCTTCGGTATGAGCGCCGAGGAGCAGCACCTGATGTCGATGCTGCACGAAACCGTGCACGCGACCATGAAGCGGTGCTCACGGCCGGTTGGGCGGTCGCTCGCCGGGTACGCCCGCGAGGAGCTGGTGGCCGAGATCGGCGCTTGGGTCGTGGCTCGGCGACTGGGGATTGCTCCGAAGTGTCACGACGGCGCGCGCCGGTATCTCCAGGAGTATTGGAGTTGCTTCGCTGACCGCGACACCACGCGCGCCTGGGTCGAGCGCGAGGTTGCGAAGGCGGCCGACTTTATCGTCGCGCATCACAGCAAGGGCGGGTGGAGGAAGCCCGTCGATACCAGTCAGGAGACCGGTACCATCTGCCCCGATTGCGGCGGGTCGAAAGACCGCGGTGCAACGGTCTGCGTCGATTGCTTTCAAGGCTGACGCGCGTCTGCGTTACTCCGTAACGAACTGGCGCGGAAGTGTAGGTTATGGTAGGATGGTTCGATGCTGACAAAACAACACAGAGAGCTGCTTGAGCAGTTCGACAAAGAGGCAGAAGCAGCACTCATCACGGGCTTCGATTCCGGCGCGGCACACTGGCAACACGTGCGGGAAATGGCACGCAAGGGTGCGACCCGTGAGGATTTGCACGCCGCCTTTCGCGGTTGCTGGGACGATGATGTCGTCGAGGCCCTTCTCGCAACCCGCGCGACACCTGCGATCATCGAGGCCTGAAGATCATGACCATGCATGATGTCACGACAGGTGAGCGGCGCCGGCGGTTCAAGCGTTCCGAGAGTTTCAAGACCGAGGCTCGATGGTCGCGTGCCGGGCGGATGCGCGTGACCGAGCGCGATCTCGACATGCTGGAAGCGGTGGCACGACTTCGCTTTCTCGACACGCGCCAGATCGCGGCATTGTTCACCTGTGACTGTCCAAAGGTGCCGCAGCTCGTGCGCCGTGGTGCCGCGATGGTGAGCATGCCGGCCAAACAGCATCACGACGGGTGCACCGCCGACGGTGAGATGATCGTGCGTTCGGAAAAGCACATCGCCGCGCGGCTGCTCGAGTTGTATCACGACGGCTATCTCGATCGCCCAATCACACAACTCCAGCTGCGCATCAAGGATGGTGTCATCGAGAAGGGTAGCGTGCCGATGGTCTACCAGATCACGCGCGAAGGGCTGTCGGTGATCGGCAGCGCGCGGCGTGACCGCCTCGGTGCGGCACGTATGAGCTGGGCGGCTAAGAACGTCGAAACCGGCCGGACGTTCATCGAGCACACCTTGGCGATCGCCGATGTGGACATCGCCGTGTCGCTCGCGGCGCGCCGTGAAAGAACGGTTGAGCGCCTCAGCGAGACAGCACTTCGTGGCGATAGCAACAAGGCAGGGGATGTCTCGCGTGCCTTCACGCTTCGCCCCCGCCTCCAGCGGGGCGACGATCTCGCCGTCGAATGCGACTTGGCCTTCGGCCTCGGCAATCCCACGACACGCAAGGCGTTCCGCTATCTGGTCGAAGTCGATACCGGCTCGATGCCGGTGCGCCGGCCGCGCCGGCCAACCGATCGGGGGACACCGGCGGCACCCGTTGACCTCAAGCGTACCTCGCTGATGCGCAAGGTGGTCGGCTATGCCAAGGCCTACGAGCAGGAGCTGCACAAGTCGGTGCTCGGCTGGCAGGCCTTCCGGGTCTTGATTGTCACGACTTCCGCTGCCCGCGTCGAGAACTGCCGCCAGGAGATTGCCGCCGAGCTCGGCTCGAGCCGGACGCGCAAGCTGTTCCTGATGACGACGCTCGACGACGTGCGGCGGGGATTGCACGACGCCTCGATTTTCGATGTCGATGGCGCGCGAGTGACGCTGAGCCCGTGAACGCTGCTCGCGTGGACTATCACGACACCTGCATTCACCGGAGCTGAAGCTGCCCGATGAAAAAACCCGCCAGCCCTCGGATGAGAGCTGACGGGTTTTCGCATTCATCGGAACAGGTCGAGCTGGCGGCGCTTCTGGTCGAGCTTCTGCCACCGCTTCGTCTTCGCTTCGCGGTCAATCCACGACGCGAAGAAGACGACGGCCTCGTCGATGCCCGGACACGAGCCGTCGGTCACGAAGTGCGAGAGGTATCCAGTCTCTGTGATCGGCAGCGGCTCCTTCTTCGGACTTATCACGACGACCTCGATGTGGTCAGTGCCCTTGATGATGTAGTCGGGTGTGTGCCGCACGCGGTAGCGCACGTGCTCCCACGTTCGCACTCGCGATGCCGGTGCGCGCTTCGCCTTGCCGGTCTTCGGTTTCCGGCGCGGCAGTTTGTCGATGACGAGGCCGGTCATGACCGCACCTCATCGGCCTCGTCGGTCGTCAGATAGCGGCCGGTGTCGATGTAATGCTGGCGGCTCGCGCTCGAGGCTGTGTCGGGTTGCCGATCGTGCCAGTACTGCGCTGCCTGGCTTGCCTTCGCTGCGGCTGTGAAGATCGCCGTCTTGTCTGAGCGAAGCACCTTGATCCACGAGGCGATGTAGTGGGCATGATCGGCGCGTGGCTGTGGGGTGATGTCGAGATCCCCGCACAGCATCGCACTGGTCAGCTCGGCGATGACCTCCTCCATGGCGTGCTCGGCATCCCCGAACCGGAATCGGAGATTGCGATCGAGGCGGTGCTTCGCGCCCGCTGCGTGGCCGAGCTCGTGCAGGAGAACCCCGTAAAGCCCTTCGGTCGCCGTCGAGGTATCCGAGTTCTGAAACAGTACCCGCTCCGGCATCTGGATGCGGTCTTCACTCGGTGCGTAGTAGGCGCGCGCGCCGCCGTAAGCGACCGGCACGGCGCAATGGTCGACGAACCGATCGACCGCTTCAAGCCGCGTCGTCAGATCGATCGTCGGCAGCTCCGGCAGTGAGTAGCCGTCCACCTGGTCGGCGTTGAAGGCGTGATAACCCTTCGCCATCCGCACGATGCGTTTAGCGTCGGCTGCGTCGCCTTCACCGCTGCCGGCGTCGGTTGTCGGTTCGTCGCTTTCGATCTCGAGCGTCTTGTAGAACACGATCGGTGCGGCCTTCGCGCCCTTCCGAACTTGCGCGCCGAGTTCCTGCCATTGCTTGTAGGTCGCCCACACCCCGCTCTTGTAGTCGCGTGTGTGTCCGAGACAGTAGAGCGTCAGGATGTTGATGCCCTGGTAGCGCTTGCCCGTGAGTGCATTGGTCGGCCGCGAGTGTGTCACGCCCGGCCGTGTCCACGGGAACGACGCACCGGAGGCTTGCGCCGTCTCGAGCATCGCGAGGATGGTGTCGGTGATGGTCTGATGTAGGTCTTTCATGGCTTCTCGAGCTCCATCCACGGTGCCCTGAGTGGCTTGCCCGTGGTGAAAGCCCGAAAGCGCGGGGGTCTCCCGCAGGAGCGCACGCCGGCCGTTTCGATCCGTGTTGTCACGACTGGCGCCGGAACAGAGTGGAGGAGGGAGGCGACCTGTCGTTGCGTTCGCGTCGCCGGCGCCGACCTTGCGTGGATGCGGGGCGCGCTACACTGAAAAGACAACGGGACAGGAATGTTGCTCGCTGTGTCACCTCGCGGCTTCGACAGTGAGCTGCCGTGAGCACTGCCGATTGAGCCCCCCAAGCGGCGGGTGTTGATCGGTGATCCGCGCGAGAGTTTCAGCGTCCCGCCGAAACAGGCGTCGCCCCGACCTCACTCCGTCGGGTGATGGGGCGCCGTCGTCGTCGGCTCATCGCCGCTGCCCCGAACCCGAACGAGCGGCGGTGACACTCCGTCGTTTTCCGTTTCGAGCGAGGAGTGCCGTCCCGCCACAGCGGGTTCTCCCGAGCGCGGAAGCGAGAGGGAGAAAGGCACGACGGAGTGAGGTCGGGGCGCAGCCCCGACGCTTGGGGGGCTATTTCAGGGGCTTTCAGCCGCCCTGAGTGTAGGTTTTCATATTAGACCGCACCCTATCCCACAGCAGAACCTATCGCGCTGGCGGAATCGAGAGGTGGTATCGAAAGAGTGCGCGCGAGGTCGTCCGAAGTCAACGGCGACGGCGTTGTTGACGTGCGGGCTCTCCGGCGAGAAACGCATCGAGCTTCGCCTCGATGGTCTTCCTGGGACGGCTGTAGATGCGGCGGGATTGCGCGATCACGTTGTTGCGACGCCGTTCATAGGCCGCATGCGCTTCGCGATCGACTTGCGTCGCGAACAGGCCGGGTTCTGTTGGCACGGACGGTGGCGGCATCATGTCGGCATAGATCGCATGCGATGGTTCGCCGTTGATGAGGAGGCGGGCGCGCGCGTGGCCCCGCTCGAGCTCCATCAAGCTCGCATGGTCGTGTGGAATGCCGAGGTGCTCGGCGAGCAGGCGGGCATCGGCCGCACCGACGCGGAACACGAAGGATGTGCTGACATTGCCGAGGATCGCGGCGCGGGTCTTGTCCGTGAGCTGGTCGAGATATTGGTGCGCAAGAGCGAGCGACAGGTGGTACTTGCGCGCCTCGGAAAGCAGCGATGCCAGCGCATCGGTGGTGTAGGTCTGGAACTCGTCGACCAGCAGGCCGAAGTCGCGGCGTGTGTGCTCTGGGCTGTCCGCCCGGCTCATCGCCGCTTGGCCGAGCACGGTGATCACCAGCGAGCCGAGCAGCGCGGCATGCGTTTCGCCGAGCGCGCCCTTCGACAAGTTGCAGATCAATATCTTCTGCTCGTCCATCAGCGCTCGCGCATTGAACGTCGAGCGCACCTGGCCGAGAACGTTGCGCAAGGCCGGCGCACCGATCAGCGCACCGAGCTTATTCTGAAGCGGTTGGATGACTTCCGCGCCGAGTGAGGCGATCAGGTCGGGGTATTCGACGCGCCAGAAACGGCGGACGATCGGATCGTGCACACGCCGGAGCAGACGCTCGCGATAGGCTGCATCGTCGAGCAGGCGCACCATCGACACCAGCGTGGCGTCCTCCTGATCGAGCAGAAGGGCGAGCGAGGAGTAGAGCACGTGCTCCAGGCGTGGCCCCCAGGAGTTGGCCCACAGTGACCGGAAGCTCGCCGTGATGTTCGAGGCGACGGCTGCGCGCGCGTCGCGCGGGATGCCTTCGAGCACATTGAAGCCAACAGGATGCTCGAGGTCGGACGGATTGAGATAGACGACATCGTGTGAGCGCCACGGCGGAATAAGCCCGAGTGCAGCGTGTGCCAGATCACCATGCGGATCGATCAGAGCCACCCCGCGCCCACTGGCAGCATCGGCGGCGAACAGATTGAGCAGCAGCGTCGACTTGCCGGTGCCGGAAGCGCCGATGACGTGGATATGCTGGCGGCGGTCGGCTTGCGTCAGCCGAAACGGAACGTCGGTGGTGAACAGCCGATCGAAGCCGAGCATGGTCGCATCTTCGTTGTTGGTCATACGACCAGCATCGACCGGGAGCCTCTGGCGATCGCAAGATCGCAGAGACGATGGGGCAACCTGAAAGGCTGGGCATCGAGCGCGGAGCACACAATCCTGTCGAGTGACGGACTCCGGCCGGGTACGGTGCTGATCGCAGGATCAGATGCCTAGCGTAGCACGGCTGGTGGTCGCCGCGCGGTGACGAGTTGTGGATAGTAGCAGGATCGATGCGCGCGGGTGCGTCGTTCGTGGTGTTTGCCTTTTCAAAGGCGCAGCTCTAGCTGCATATTTTTATCTCTGAGTATTCGTACTCTGAGTATTCTTCTATAGAGAGATGTCAGCCCGTTGACCACTGGTGGTAAAGCACGCTGACCTCTGGATGTCAGCCGGCTGACTTCAGGCGGTTTGTCTGCTTCTTCTTGATCGTGAAATTGATGGCGTAGATGTTGGTTTTTCCGAGGCCCCGGCGTTCGATTTCGAGCAGGCCGCACGCTTCCAGTTCCTTGATGAAGGCGGTGACGCTCGGGCGGCTCAGCCCCATGTCTTCGGCGAGCCGATCCTGGCCCGGGAAGCAGCAGTCGTTGTGCCAGGCGTAGGAGAGCAGCAGCGCATAGCAGGTCTTGGCGTTGGCCGAGAGACCGCGCTGCCGGAGAATGAAGTTCGGCACCTGCGTGAACCCAAAGCGCGACACCGGATCGGTGCTGTTGATGCGCATGTTGCGTTCGATGTTCGCGAGGTTGCCGCCGATGTGCTCCATAGTCGGCAGTATACGCTCGAAGCTGCGCGTGCGCGACTTCACTGTCCACATCACATGACTGTTCGATCGCTGCGGCAGGCACAGCGGTCGAAAGTAGGCACTGTCGGTGAGACTAGCTCTTTATCGCCAAGCCTTCTTCCTTGCCACGGGCTCCAACGGGTCAGGTCGGCACGATTTGTGTGCGGGGGGCGAGCGGGTGTTTTGATTTCCCACTACCGGGCAGACTCAGGGCACGGCGCTCGAACAGGCGGCTGAGGATGTCGCCGATGCCACCACGCTGTTTGCGGGGCGGGAAAGGCCGCCAGGTGCGATCGCTCGGCCGTTCAGGAATGGTCACGAGCGCCGGGTCGGCCAGGACATAGGCGTTGGAAATCTGCCGCACCACGACGATGCCGTTCTCGAGGAAGCGCATCATGCGGCGGGTGACGGTGATGAGGCCGGAAGATTCCAGGCGGTCGATGGCGTTGGTGATGGATTGACGGCACAGGCCGGTTTTCTTCATGAGCGCCTCGTAGCTTGGATCGCAGCGGCCGGAGTTGGCATTGAGGAAACCGAACAGCAGGCAGTTGAGCACGGTCAGGCCGATGGCCCCGAGACAGCCGTTGCGGGCGCCCTTGGTCTTGGTGATGCGCTCCATGTTCTGCGCGATCATCCACAGTCGGGCGCGGGCATTGCGGTCGAGCAGGCGCCACTCGAAGCCGTTGTCGCGACGATGCCAGATCGAGTTCTTGCGGTAGCCGTTGCGCAGCCGTCGTGCCGGAGGCGCGACCGCCGGTTCCGGAGCCTGGTCGGGTAGAGGAGCGCTTGGTTGAGCGGTTTTGCCGTCGAGTCTCGCAAGCTCGATCAGCATGGCGGCCACTTCGGGTGTTGGCGTGGGGGCTGGGCGGTCGCGAACGGCTTGCAGGGAGGCGATCAGCTCCGGGCTCGCTTGGGCACGGCTCGGCCGGTCGCCGAGATGAGGTCTCGTCGTCATGGTGGGCACCGGGTTGGTGCCGAGGAGACAAGCGGGCAACGCTCCGCCGATCGCAGAAGTCGTGGAAAACGACTTGCGTCGAGGGGGCAAATCAGGAGATAGAGGAGGTGCTATCGACCTCTATCGTCCTGGCTCTGCCAGACCTGAGCCCCTGCCTCCTCGGCGGGGGTTTTGTGTTTTGAGCGGACGCTACGACGCGACTATCACATGGTCTTGCGAGCCCGAACCTCCGGCTCGTGCTTGTCGAGAAAATCGCGCAGCGCCGCCTCGAACACGGCGGTCATGGTCGGCCGGACGTGATGGGCGGCCACGAAAGCGTCGAGCCGAGCCTTCAGCGCATTGTCGATG
>WBZM01002311.1_pt1 | contig 16507 bp, 11 predicted proteins | sample 5204271 | NCBI WGS metagenome assembly WBZM01 (sample SAMN12344346, study PRJNA552823) | activated sludge metagenome | biome: Activated sludge suspended growth; feature: Nitrification reactor; material: Wastewater; isolation source: activated sludge from nitrification reactor of wastewater...
CGGGCTGGGCAAGACCATCGAGGCCGGCCTCATCCTCCACCGGCTGCTGGCCGCCGGGCGCGTCACCCGGGCCCTGATCCTGGTGCCGGACCCCTTGCTGCATCAGTGGCTGGTGGAGATGCGGCGGCGCTTCAATCTGCGCTTTGCCCTGTTCGACCGCGAACGGCTGGCGGACATCCAGGACCCCGCCGGTGACAACCCCTTCCTGCTCACCCCCCTGGCCTTATGCCCCCTATCCGGCCTGCTGGCCACCCCCGCCGCCCAGGCCCTGCTGGCCGCGGACTGGGACCTGCTGATCGTCGACGAGGCCCACCACCTGCGCTGGTCCGAGACCGCCACCAGCCCGGAATACGACCTGGTGGCGGCCCTCGCGGCGCGGGTGCCCGGGGTCCTGCTGCTGACCGCCACGCCGGAGCAACTGGGCCGAGCCGGCCACTTCGGCCGCCTGCGGTTGCTCGATCCCCACCGCTGGCGGGATTACGCCACCTTCCTCGCCGAGGAGGCCGAATACATCCCCATCGCCCATCTGGCGGGACGCCTGCTGGATGGACAGGCGCTGACGACCGAGGACCAGGCCCGGCTGCAAACCCTGGGGCTGGACCCGAGCCAGCCGGCGGACGCCCTGGTCACCGCCCTGATCGACCGTCATGGCACCAGCCGGGTCCTGTTTCGCAACACCCGGGCCGCCATTCATGGCTTCCCGGCGCGGTTAGCCGTACCCCACCCCTTGGCGCCGGCCTCCTCCCCCGCCTCATCAGTTCCAGCGGCGACGGCATTGCCAACTGGAGCGGGAGCGGGAGCGGGAGCGGGAGCGGGAACAGATTCAAGCAACGTTATGGAAGCCGATGCCGGCAAGACCCAGGCTGTGGTTACGGGTTCGGGTTCGGGTTCGGGTTCGGGTTCGGGTTCGGGCCGGAGTCTGACCCAGTCGAACCGTGCCATCAATCATGAACTCCTGGCGCCGGCCCGCATCGCCTGGCTGGCTGCCCTGATGCGCCAGTTGCGGCCGGAGAAGCTGGTGGTCATTTGCGCCCTGGCCGAGACCGCCATTGGCCTGCGCCGCGTCCTGCTGGAGCGGGAGGGTCTTCACGCCGCCCTCTTCCACGAGGGCATGGACATCGTGGAACGCGACCGGGCCGCAGCCTTCTTCGCCGACGCCGAGGAGGGGGCCCAGGCCCTGATCTGTTCCGAGATTGGCGGCGAGGGTCGTAACTTCCAGTTCGCCCATCACCTGGTCCTCTTCGACCTGCCCCTGGACCCTGAGGTGCTGGAGCAGCGTATCGGCCGCCTGGACCGCATCGGCCAGACCGAGACCATCCGCATCCACATCCCCTACCAGGCCGGCGGCCCCGAGGAGTTGCTGTACCGCTGGTATCAGGAGGGACTGGACGCCTTCGCCGCCATTTGCCCGGCGGCGGGGGCGGTCGACGATCTGCTGCGCGCGCGCCTGCGGGCCATGTTGGACGTGGCGACCGACCATCCAACCCTGATCGACAGCGTCAGGCCAGTCACCTCCGTCGCTGGACAGGTCCTCATCGCCACTCCTGACGGCCCGGCCCAGGTTGCCGACCCGGCCCCCGCCCCTGTCAGCCGGGCTTTGGCTGCCGATACGCCCGCCCCGGATCGGACGGCCTCGGCGATCCTGCCCCAAAGCGCCGCCGAGCGCCAGACCGTCACGGACGCCCTGATCGCCGAGGCCCGCCAGGCGCGGGAGCGCCTCAACGCTGAGCTGGCCGCCGGCCGCGACCGGCTGCTGGAGCTCCACTCCTACCGCCCCGGAGCCGCGGCGGACCTGGTGACCGCCATCCTCGACCAGGACGCGGACCCGACCCTGCGCGACTACCTGACCCGGGTCTGGGACAGTTTCGGGATCGACGTGGAACCGGGGGTCGGGGCGACCCTGGTCCTCAAGCCCGGCGTCCATCGCCTGCACGAGCACTTCCCCGAACTGCCGGAGGATGGCCTGACGGTCACCTTCGACCGCGGGCTGGCCTTGGCGCGGGAGGACCGGGAGTTCCTCACCTGGGAACACCCCATGACGCGCGGCGCCATGGCCATGATCCTCGACTCCGACCTGGGCTCCTGCGCCCTGATCATCCTGCGCGACCCGGAACTGGCGACGGGCAGCCTGCTGCTGGAGATGATCCACGTCGCCCAGTGCCCTGCACCGCCCGCGCTGGAGATCGGCCGCTTCCTGCCGCCCACCGCCCTGCGTCTGGTGCTGGACGCCACCGGCCAGGACCGCGCCGCCGACTTCCCCCCGGAGCGCCTGCGTGGTCAGTGCCTGACCCGCAACCGCAAACTCGCCCAGGCCATCATCCAGGCCAAGGCCCCGACCCTGGAGGCCATGCTCGACCAGGGGGAACGCCTGGCCACCGCCGTGGCCCGGGACTTGGAAGCCCAGGCCCGCGCCCGCATGACAGCGGAGATGGATAGCGAGATCGGGCGCCTGCGGGCCCTGGCCCGGATCAATCCGAACGTCCGCCCCGCGGAGATCGCCGCCCTGGAGGATCGCCGCGACCGCCTGGCCCATCACCTGGGCCGGGTCCGGCTGCATCTCGATGCCCTGCGGCTGGTCGTCGCGGCCTGAACGGCAACCCCCTTACCCACCCAACCTACGGGATCTTTTCCTAAGCCCCCTGATTTCCGCGAAAGCACCCAAGCCACTGATCCACCGAACCCACGGGAGTCTTACCCATGATCGAACTCAAAGTCGAAGGCATGACCTGCGGTCACTGCGAGCAGGCCGTGCGCCAGGCCCTGGCGCGGGTGCCGGGGGTGACCGCCGTCCTGGTGGTGGACCGCGTCCAGCAGCGCGCCACCGTAGAGGGGGATGCCAACCCGGCGGCCCTGATCGCCGCCATCAAGGATGAGGGTTTTCAGGCCAGTGCCACCTGACAGTGTCGCCTGAACTCGCCCTAGCCCCGCCGCGCGCCGACCCGGCGGGGCGCTCTGCCGCCGGCTCGTTCCTGCGGCCCGGTCAACCTGACAGTGCCACCAGAGGTCAGCCATGACCGCTGAGATCCGCTTTGGCGTCGGTGGCATGACCTGCGCCAATTGCAGCGCCCGGGTGGAGCGGGTACTGCGTCGCCTGCCCGGTGTCATCGATGCTTCGGTCAATCTGGCCACCGAGACGGCAATGGTCCACTATCTGCCCGCCATGGTGCAGCCAGCGGCAATCGCCGAGGCCATCCAGGAGGCCGGTTATGAGCCCCAACTCCCCGCGGGAGAGGCGGAGAAGGCCACCGCGGCCACAGCAACAGTCGAACTCGCCGCCCAAGACACCCCCGGGACCGGCGACCCCGGCCTGGGCCATGACCTGCGCCTGGCCGCCGCCTTCACCCTGCCCCTCCTGCTCCTGAGCATGGGGCCGATGCTGTGCCCCACCCTTCACCACTGGCTGGAGAATCACCTGGGCTGGCGCGCTCAGGGACTGCTGCAATTCGTGCTGGCGGCCCCGGTCTATTTCTGGGCCGGCCAGCGCTTCCTGCGCCATGGCTGGGCGGAAATGCGCACCCTGAGCCCGGGCATGAGCAGCCTGGTCATGCTCGGCGGGGGCGCCGCCTTCGCCTATTCCACCCTGGCCCTGGTGGCGCCGGGTCTCTTCCCTCCGGGGACCGCCCACTTTTACTTTGAGGCCGCGGCGGTGATCGTCAGCCTCATCCTGCTGGGCAAATGGCTGGAGGGCCGGGCTAAGGGGCGGACCTCGGCGGCGATCCGGCGCTTGGTCGAGTTGCGACCCCAGACGGCGCGGGTGGTCCGGGAGGGTCGGGAATTGGATATTCCCACCCAGGCCATCGTCCTGGGTGACCTGGTCCTGGCCCGCCCCGGCGAGCGCATCGCCACGGACGGCGAGGTGGAGCGCGGCGAGAGTTGGGTCGACGAGTCCATGCTCACCGGCGAACCCCTGCCCGTGCCCCGGGGACCGGGGGGCAAGGTGGTGGGCGGCACCCTCAACCAGACCGGGGTCCTGTATTTCCGCGCCACCCGTCTCGGCGCCGACACGGTGCTGGCCCAGATCATCCGCATGGTCCAGGAGGCCCAGGCGGAGAAGCCGCCCATCCAGGCCCTGGCGGACCGCATCGCCGCCGTCTTCGTCCCGGGGGTGATGGCCCTAGCCCTGGTGACCTTCGCCGTCTGGCTGCTGGTCGGGCCCGCGCCGGCGCTCAACTATGCCTTCGTCGCGGCGGTGAGCGTGCTGGTGGTGGCCTGCCCCTGCGCCATGGGCCTGGCGACGCCGACCGCCATCCTGGTCGGCACGGGCCGCGCCGCCGAGCTGGGCCTGCTGTTTCGCAGCGGCCCGGCCCTGGAACGTCTGGCCGGGGTCGACACCCTGGTCTTCGACAAGACCGGCACCCTCACCCTGGGCCACCCCAGGGTGACCGACGTCGTCGCCCTGGACGGCGACCGGGAGGGCCTGCTGGCCCTGGCGGCGGCCCTGGAGCGTTACAGCCAGCACCCCCTGGCGCGGGCGGTGGTCGCGGCGGCGGAGGAAGCGTCGGATGCCATTCATACCGCCTCAGAGAGGCCTGGGCTTCCAGCCAGTAGTCAGGACGCCGCCCCGCCCCTGGCCACCCCAGTCACCATGACGGATATCGTCAACGCGGCCGGTCTGGGGCTGAGTGGGCGTTTGGGCGACACGGTTCTGGCGATCGGCTCGGCGCGCTATCTGCAAGATCGGGGCGTCGACCTGTCTCCCCTGGCGGCCGCGGCGGCGGAACTGGGGGCCCAGGGTTGCTCCCTGATCCACGTCGCCCGCGACGGCCAGGCCCTGGGGCTCATCGGGGTCGCCGATCCCCTGCGGGAGGGCAGCGCCGAGGCCATCGCCGGGCTCAAGGCCCTGGGACTCAACACCGTCCTGATCAGTGGCGACCAGACGGCGGCGGTGGCGCTGGCGGCGCGGCAAACAGGCATCGACCAGGCCCTGGGCGAGGTCCTGCCCGGCGGCAAGGCGGAAGCGGTGAAGGCCCTCCAGGCCCAGGGCCGCCGGGTGGCCTTCGTCGGTGACGGCATCAACGACGCCCCGGCCCTAGCCCAGGCCGATGTCGGCATCGCCATCGGCACCGGGACCGATATCGCCGTCGAGGCGGGGGACCTGGTCCTCATGTCCCACGATCCCCGCACCCTGCTGAGCGCCATCGCCCTGGCGCGGCGGACCCTGACGACCATCCGGGGTAATTTCTTCTGGGCCTTCGCCTACAATCTGCTCCTCATCCCCCTGGCGGCGGGGGTCCTGTATCCCCTGAGCGGCTGGCTGCTCAACCCCATGGTCGCGGCGGGGGCGATGAGCCTGTCCAGTCTCTTCGTCGTCGGCAACAGCCTGCGACTGCGCCACTTCAGGCGCCCTCGGGGGTTCGCTGTCCCTGACCGCGCATCCGGATAAGATCGCCCCGATGAACATCTCCCTACGCCAGTTACGGGTCTTCGCCGCCGTGGTGCGCCACATGAGCTACACCCGCGCCGCCGAGGAACTGCATCTGACCCAGCCGGCGGTCTCCATGCAGGTGCGCCAACTCGAAGAGGAGCTGGGCCTGCCCCTGTTCGAGAAACTGGGTCGCGGCATCGCCCTCACCGAGGCCGGCCGGGAGCTTTACCCCTACAGCCAGGGCATCGACCGCTCCCTCCGGGAGTTGCAGGACGTGATGGAGTCCCTCAAGGGGGTCAGCCGCGGGCGCCTGTCGGTGGCGGTGGCGAGCACCGTCAATTACTTCGCCCCCAAGCTGCTGGCGGCCTTCCATCACCGCTATCCGGGCATCGCCCTGGCCCTGGACGTGACCAACCGCGAGCAACTGGTGCGCCTGCTGGAGGCCAATGCCGTGGATCTGGTCCTCATGGGCCAGCCTCCGGCGGGCGTCGAGGTGGAAGCCGAGGCCTTCATGGACAACCCCCTGGTGGTGGTGGCGCCCCCGGATCACCCCCTGGCCGGGGCCAGTGACATTCCCCTAGAGCGCCTCGCGGACGAGGTCTTCGTCATGCGTGAGCCGGGCTCGGGGACGCGCCAGGCGATGGAGCGCTTCCTCACCGACCGGGGGATCAACTTTCGGACCGGCATGCAGATGACCCGCAACGAGGCCATCAAGCAGTCGGTGCGGGCCGGCCTGGGGCTGAGCGTGGTCTCCCTCCACACCATCGAACTGGAACTGATCACCCGAAAGCTAATGGTATTGGACGTGACCGGCTTCCCCATCCAGCGCCAGTGGTACCTGGTCTATCGCCAGGGCAAGCGCCTCTCCCCCTCGGCCCGGGCCTTCCGCCAGTTCGTGCTGAGCGAGGCCCGCCAGTTGGCGGCGGAGACCCCGGGCTGGATGCCGGCCGCCACGCCCCCGGCGGCGTTATAGACATCGCACAGCAATTCTCGGCTTTTTTGGGTCGGCATCACTGCTGACCGCCATCACCCCCTCCGGGCACGCTTGTATTAGACTTAGTCCCCTTTCCGCGACCGCCCATGCCATTCCCAGGAAGGACCGCCTGATCATGCCTCACGCCAATCCGAGCACGCCGCACGGCGGCGGGCGTTATCCGCTGCTCACCACCGTCGACCTCCCTACCGATCTGCGCCGCCTGTCCGAGGACAAGCTCCCCGCCCTGGCGGCGGAGCTGCGCGCCTTTCTGGTGGATAGCGTTTCGCGCACCGGCGGTCATCTGGCAGCCAGCCTCGGGGTGGTGGAACTGACCATCGCCCTGCACTATGTCTTCGACACCCCCCGGGACCGGCTGATCTGGGACGTGGGTCACCAGGCCTATCCGCACAAGATCCTCACCGGCCGCCGGGAACGCATGGCCAGCCTGCGGCAGGGCGGGGGCATCTCCGGCTTTCCCAAGCGCGGCGAGAGCGCCTATGACACCTTCGGCGTCGGGCACTCCAGCACCTCCATCGGCGCCGCCATGGGCATGGCGGTGGCGGCGCGGCTCAAGGGCGAGCCCCGCCATGTGGTGGCGGTGATCGGCGATGGCGCCCTGGGGGCGGGGATGGCCTTCGAGGCCCTCAACCACGCTGGCGCCACCGACACCGACATGATGGTCATCCTCAACGACAATGAGATGTCGATCTCGCCGCCGGTGGGAGCGATCAGCAACCACCTGGCGCGGCTCCTGTCCGGCAAGCTCTACACCAGCGTTCGCGAGGGCGGCAAGACGGCCCTCAAGGGCCTGCCCAGCCTGCGGGAACTGGTGGGGCGCTGGGAAGAGCACATGAAGGGCATGGTCATGCCCAGCACCCTGTTCGAGGAACTGGGCTTCAACTACATCGGCCCCATCGATGGTCACGACCTGGGCAGCCTGGTCGCCACCCTGCGCAACATGAAGACCATGACCGGGCCCCGCCTGCTGCATGTGGTCACGCGCAAGGGCCGGGGCTATGAGCCGGCGGAGGAGAAGCCCGTGGCCTTCCACGGCGTCTCGCCCTTCGACCGCGCCACCGGCGCCCCAGCGGGCAAGGCCAGCGGCGCCGGCACGGCCGGCGGCCGCACCTACACCCAGGTCTTCGGCGACTGGCTGTGCGATGCGGCGGCCCGGGACGAGCGGCTGATCGGCATCACCCCGGCCATGTGCGAGGGCTCGGGCCTGACGCGCTTTTCCCAGCTCTACCCGGAGCGCTACTTCGACGTCGGCATCGCCGAACAGCACGCCCTGACCCTGGCGGCGGGCCTGGCTTGCGAGGGCTCAAAGCCGGTGGTGGCCATATATTCCACCTTCCTGCAGCGCGCCTACGACCAGTTGGTCCACGACATCTGCCTTCAGGGCCTGGACGTGACCCTGGCGGTGGACCGCGCCGGTCTGGTGGGCCAGGACGGGGCCACCCATGCCGGCAGCTTCGATCTCAGCTATGGCCGCTGCCTGCCCGGCCTGATCATCGCCGCCCCGGCGGACGAGGACGAATGCCGGCGCCTGCTGCAAACCGCCTATGAGTACCCGGGGCCGGCCCTGGTGCGCTACCCGCGGGGCACTGGCCCCGGGGCCGAGATCGCCCCTGGCCTGGAGCCCCTACCCCTGGGCAAGGGCGAGCTGCGCCGCGAGGGGCGCGAGGTCGCCCTCCTCGCCTTCGGCAGCCGCCTGACCCCGGCACTGGCGGCGGCTGAGGCCCTGGATGCCAGCGTCGCCAACATGCGCTTCGTCAAACCCCTGGACGAGGCGCTGATCCTGGACCTGGCCGCCCGCCATCGCCTGCTGGTGACGGTGGAGGAGAATGCCATCGCCGGCGGCGCCGGGTCCGCCGTGGCCGAGTTCCTGGCCAGCCAGGGGCTGACCATCCCCCTGCTCCATCTGGGCCTACCGGATCGCTTTCTGGAGCAGGACAGCCACGAGGCGCAACTGGCCGCCTGCGGCCTGGATGCGGTGGGTATCGAACGCTCGGTCCGGGAGGCCTTGGGACGTATGGAGACTGGCGTTTAGCCAGGGGGTGCTGGCCAGAGCCAGGGCAGGCGTGCCCAACCAGGGGGTATTGGCCGGAGACCAAGCAATTCGCGCACAGCAAAGGGTTGGCCCAGCCGGAATCAGGGTGCTGATGCGCCGGCACCGGGAATGACCCGCCTCGCGACATTCCCGGCACTTCTCCTTCCCCCCGCGCCATCAACCGGAGCCCGTCATGCTGAACATCAGCCCCATCCCCGCCTTCGACGACAATTACATCTGGCTGCTGCGCGAGGAGGGACGGGGCCTGGCCACGGTGGTGGACCCGGGTGACGAGGAGCCGGTGATCGCGCGCCTGGCGGCGGAGGGCCTGACTTTGGCCGCCATCCTTCTCACCCACCACCACGGCGACCACATCGGCGGAGTGGCCGACCTCCTGGCCCGCTGGCCCCGGGCGCGGGTCTACGGGCCCCGGGACCGACGCATCCGACTGGTGACGGACCCGGTGGGGGAAGGGGACCTCATCTCGCCCCCCGGCCTGGCGACCGCCTTCCGGGTGCTGGAAGTGCCCGGCCATACCGCGACCCACATCGCCTATCTGGCCGACCGCCCGGGCGGGGACGCCAACGCCCTCTTCTGTGGCGACACCCTCTTCGCCGCCGGGTGCGGCCGGGTCTTCGACGGCACTTTCGACCAGCTCGCCGCCTCCCTGGCGCGGATCAGCGCCCTGCCCCCGGACACCCTGATCTACTGTGCCCATGAATACACCCTGGCCAGCCTGGGCTTCGCCGCCTGGGTGGAGCCGGACAGCCCGGCCCTGGCCGCGCGCCATGCGCGGGTCGAGGCACTGCGCGCCGCAGGTCAGCCGTCGGTGCCCTCCACCCTGGCAGAGGAGCTGGCCACCAATCCCTTCCTGCGCACGGCGGACCCCGGGGTGTGGGCGGCGGCGGAGGCCTTCGCCGGCGCCCCGCTGACCAGCCACGCCCAGGTCTTCACCGCCCTGCGCCAGTGGAAGGACAGCCGCTACGATTGAGCCGCGGGGGACCCCGCGGCTCCTCCCTTGAGGGGTCTCCACCACCACCGGGGGTGACGGCTAGCGCAATGAACCCTGCTTCCCCCTTTCCGACCGGTCTCATCGGTCAAAGTCGCCCTTAACCACACTGTATCAAGGGGCACACCCCACCTGCCATGGGCCTCTACCGCCAGATCCAGCCCCTGTGGCTGCCGGCCCGACTGGGGACCCTGCACCGGTTGCTTGGTCAGCTCAGCCTGATCCTGGCGATCCTGCTGGCGGTGCCGACCTTGTTCGCCGCCCTGGCGGGGGACACCACCCTAGCCTGGCGGCTCCTGTTAGCGGGCCTGGCACCCGCCCTGGCCCTGGGCCTCCTCGCCCAGCGGCGGCGGGAAACACCACCCCCGCGGACCAACGAGGCCCTGATGGTGGCGGCCCTGGCCTTCATCCTCGCCGCCGGTCTCCTCACCTACCCCTTCATGGCCTCCGGCCTAAGCCTGGTGGACGCCTGGTTCGAGGCCGTCTCGGCGGTGACCACCACCGGCCTGTCCACGGTCATGCGGCCCGAGGCCAAGAGCGACGCCTTCCTCTTCGCCCGCGCCTGGGGCCAATGGTTCGGCGGCCTGGGGATGGTGGTCCTGTCCCTGGCCCTGGCCTTCGGCCGGGTGGCGGACATGCGCCGCCTGGCGGCCACCACCTGGGAGGAGGAGGACCCGGCCCGCGGCCTCCGCACGCATGCCCGCGGAGTGCTGGCCGTCTACGTCCTGCTGACCCTGGCCGGGGTGGGGCTGGCCTGGGCCTGCGGCCTGTCACCCTTCCAGGCCCTGATCCATGTCCTGGCCGCCGTCTCCACCGGCGGCTTCGGGGCCTTCGGCGACAGCCTGGCCAGCCTGGGCCGGCCAGCCCAGTTCGCCCTGCTCCTGTTCGCCGCCCTCGGCGCCCTGCCCTTGCACCTTTACCTGCGTACCTGGTATCAGGGGGGGACGGAATTCTGGCGCGATCCGGAACTACGCGCCCTGCTGGCCGCCATCCTGATCACCGCCGGGCTCTTGTGGTGGCTGACCCCCCTGAGCCCGGCGGACGCCCTGTTGCAGGGCTTGTCGGCCCAGACCACTACCGGCTTCTCCACCCTGGACCTGGCGGGCCTGGAACCGGCGGGCAAGCTGGTCCTCATCCTGTCCATGGCCTTGGGCGGCGGGGTAGGCTCCACCGCCGGCGGCATCAAGCTGCTGCGCCTGCTGATCCTCGTCCGCTTGTTGCAACTCGCCCTCTGGCGGGCGCAGTTACCACCCCACGCCGTCGCCGCGCCCATCCTCGGGGGCCGGACCCTGGAGACCGCCCAGATCGAGCACGCCCTGCTGCTGATCTTGCTCTACGTCCTGCTGATCCTGGCCTCCTGGCTGCCCTTCCTCGCCGCCGGTTACCCGCCCCTCGACGCCCTCTTCGAGGTCGTCTCGGCCACCGCCACCGTGGGCCTGTCCTCCGGGATCACGGGGCCGGACCTGGCCCCGGGCCTCAAACTGGTGCTGGGCCTGGACATGCTGGCCGGACGGGTGGAGATCCTGGCCCTGCTGGTGCTGCTCTATCCCGGGAGCTGGCACAAGGCCCGCTAGCCCGGCAGACCGCTGAGGCCCGGCCCGGATCAAGGTCCCGTTGCGCGGCCGACCGGAAGGGCCGGCCCTAATCCAGGCCCGGCAGTATGGCCGACCAAGAGGGCCCTGCCCCGATCATGGACCGGTAACGCGCCGACACCAAGGGCGCACACCCCTGACCCTGGAGGGCGGACGCACCGGACCCAGCGGCCGCCGTAGACGCCGCCGACGCCAGGCGGTGAAGAGGTCCACCGGAGTGCTAGACTCAGGAAACTCGATATCGGCAACCGGCCCTGACCGGCCCTAGGAGAAACCATGCGCTTCGTCTTTGTCGGTAGCGGCTCCCTGGCGCTGCTCACCGGTCGCATGCTGGCGGCGCGCCGGCACGAGGTAGTGCTGATCGAGCGCGACCTGGAGACCATCGCCAACCTGCGGGAGGAGATGGACGCGGGCTTCATCCACGGCGACGGCACCCGTCCCGCCATCCTGCGCGAGGCGGACCCGGAGGGCACCGACCTGTTGTTCTGCCTGACCCGCGACGACCAGGCCAACATCATCGCCAGCCTGGTGGCACGTGCCCTGGGTTACCGGCGGGTGGTGACCAAGATCGAGGACCCGGAACTGGAGCACATCTGCGCCGAACTGGGCCTGGCGGACGCCCTGGTGCCCATGCACATGGTGGGGCGTTACCTGGCGGACATGGCCGAGGGGCAGAACATCATCGAGCTGGCCGACATCCTGCGCGGCGACGCCCGGGTCTTCTCCTTCGTCCGCCGGGGATCGGAGGAAATGCGGGTGGTGGACCTGCCCCTGCCGGCGGAGACCCGGGCCATCTGCTTTTACCGCAACGGCGACAGCTTCCGCTTCGCCGATCCCGACACCCTCCTGGAGGCGGGGGATCAGGTGGTGCTCCTGACCCGTGCCCGCCACCTGGGGGAGTTACACGAGCGGCTCGGTGAGGGGTTTCCACCCGAGGCCCTGGTCTCTTAGCGCGAAAGTCACGGGAAAAGCTTTCATTTTCAGGGGTGTGGCCCGCCGCCTCCTGACAGTTAGCGTGATAATCACGGCAAGGCCTTTCTTCTTCGGGGGTGTGGCGCGCTCCCTCATGACAGCTAGCGCAAGGCGCCACCGGTCATGTGCGGCGTACAAGTGGGGGGCGCCGGATGAGGGTGGCGAGCCCCCCGGAGGAACCTCAGCCTTCACCGCCGCCGGTCAAGCGCGCTTCCGCCTCGCGGTACTTGGCCGCGGTCTTGTCGATGATCTGCTGGGGCAGCTCGGGGCCGGGCGGGGTCTTGTCCCAGTCCAGGGTCTCCAGGTAATCGCGCACGAACTGCTTGTCGAAGCTGGGCGGGCTGGTGCCGGGCTGGTATTGGTCCGCCGGCCAGAAGCGGGAGGAGTCGGGGGTCAGGACCTCGTCGATCAGGTAGAGACGGCCGGCCTGGTCCTGGCCGAACTCGAATTTGGTGTCGGCGATGATGATGCCGCGGGTGCGGGCATAGTCGGCGCACTGGGTGTAGATAGCCAGGGCGGCGTCACGCACCTGGTTGGCCAGATCGCGGCCCAGGAGGGCGACGGTCTGGTCGAAGTCGATGTTCTCGTCGTGGGCGCCCTGGGCGGCCTTGGTGGAGGGGGTGAAGATGGCCTCCGGCAGCTTGTCCGCCTGGCGCAGGCCCACCGGCAAGGGGATGCCGCAGACGGCGCCGGTCCGCTGATAGTCCTTCCAGCCGGAGCCGATGATGTAGCCGCGGACGATGGCCTCCACCGGCAGGGGCTGGAGCCGGCGTACCACCAGGGCGCGATCGCCGAGCTGGGCGCGCTCGGCGGGGTCCGTCACCACCGCCTCGACGGGGATGTCGGTCAGCTGGTTGGGCAGGATCCCGCCGGTACGCCCGAACCAGAAGCGGGAGACCCGGGTCAGCACCTCGCCCTTGCCGGGGATGGGCTGGGGCAGGACCACGTCGAAGGCCGAGAGGCGATCGCTGGCGACGATCAGCAGGTGATCGGCGTCGACCTGGTAGAGATCGCGGACCTTGCCGCGGTGCAGGAGCTGGAGCTGGCTTAAGCGGGATTCGTAGAGGGCTGACATCGTGGGATAGCTTCCGCCGGGGTAAAATGGCAAATATAAACGAATGGTCGGGGAAGTCGACTCAGAGACACCCCGGGATGCCAGTCAGGGGGAGCATGCGACATGACGGTCATAAGCGGGGCGCCGGCTGGCGGCGAAAATATCCCCAAGCGGCATCGCTGACGGCCTCCCTGGCGCTATCCCCGACGGCCATTCCACCATCCGGGTCAGGGTGGCTGCCTGACGACCCCTCAAATCATGGGCCTTGGCCCGGAGTATCGCGTGACCGCTGAACTGGATTCACCGTCCGACGCCTTTCTCACCGCCTTTCGCGGCAGCTTCACCTCTGCCCTGCGCTGGCAACACCTGGATGCCCTCTGGGAGCGGCTGCGGGAGCGGGCCGACGCCGGCTGGTACCTCTATGCCCTTGGCGAGACACCGCCGGCGACTCCCGCGGACGCGGCGGGCGTCCTCAGCTTCATTCGCGAGATCGATCAGCTCCTGCGCGCCGAGCATAAGGAGGACTATTGCGGCATCGTCTACGCCGACGATCTGGCGGCGCCGAGCCTCGTCAAGATCTACGACCCCCACAACCTGGGGGTCTCCTGCGGTTACAGCGACAACCCGCCCCTGCCGGGGTGGGTGATGAGCCTGATCCCGCCGGTGGACCTGCCCTCGACGCGGGTCCTGCCCCAGAGTCGTCGCCGCTGGTGGCGGCGGCTGTTCGGATGAGGACCCGCCAACCCATGAGCCATCGCCACCCCTCCGCTGTCAGGGCTAACCTGGTTCCGTCCGCCCTGTCGATCGGCCTCTTCCTCTTCACCCTTGCCCTGCCCAGCCTGTCCATGACCGGAGACGCCATGACCAAGACCATCATCCAGACCGACCAGGCCCCTCAGGCGATCGGGACCTATTCGCAGGCCGTCAAAGTGGGTAACACCGTCTATCTCTCCGGCCAGATCCCCCTGGTGCCCGAGACCATGGAACTGGTGGCGGGCGATATGGAGGCCCATATCCGCCGCGTCTTCGATAACATGGCGGCGGTGGCGGCGGCGGCCGGGGGCAGCCTGGCCGATATGGTCAAACTCAACATCTATCTCACCGATCTGAGCCACTTCCCGCTGGTCAATCAGGTGATGGCCACCTATTTCCAGGCACCCTACCCGGCCCGCGCCGCCGTGGGCGTCGCGGCCCTGCCCAAGGGGGTGGCCGTGGAGATGGACGGCATCCTGGTCCTGCCGTGACAGGGCATATAGCCGAATGGGAGCGGGACCGGGGATGACGGCCACCAGGTCGACGGGCGGAGCCTGGCAATGACATTCTCCCCCTCACCCTCACATTCACCCTCACATTCACATTCACCCTCACATTCACATTCACCCTCACATTCACCCTCACATTCACCCTCACATTCACCCTCACATTCACCCTCACATTCACCCTCACATTCACCCTCACACTCATCCTCGCGGCGCACAGGACATCGAGAAAGTGCTGAAAGGCCAATTCGAGGCTGCTGAAATAGTGGACAATAACGAGCGCATTGCCGCCGCCCTGCTGGAACAGGGCCTCATCACCCTGGACGACTTTCTGCCACCCGCGCTGGTGGCGCAACTGGCTACCGAAGCAATTGATCTTCGGCGGGGCGAGGGTTTGCGCCCGGCGGGCATTGGCCGTGGCCCCAGCCAGCACCTGAATGAGGGGATCCGTGGCGACCAGATCCGCTGGCTGGAGCCCGACACGGCCACCCCAGCCCAACGGCATTACCTGGAAATCCTGGAGGCCTTGCGCCAGGCCATCAACCGCCACCTGTTTCTTGGCCTTTACGAGTTCGAGGGGCACCTGGCCCTTTATCCTCCCGGGGCCTATTACCGCAAGCACCTGGACCAGTTCCAGGGTACCCAGCACCGCCTGGTCACGGTCATCCTTTACCTTAACCCGGACTGGCGGGATGAGGACGGTGGGCAACTACGCATCTATCCCGATCCCACCGATGAGGGCTGCCATCAGGACCTGCTCCCGGTTGCCGGCCGCCTGGTCTGCTTCCTCAGCGGCGACTTTCCCCACGAAGTCCTGCCCGCCCGGCGCGAACGCCTGAGCATTACCGGCTGGTTCCGACAGCGGGACTGATCAGCCGCCGGCACCCGGAGCCTGCCGCTGATCCCGAGACCCTGGCAGAGGCAGAGGCCGTGAGAAAACCGCTCGATCAGCAAACGGGGAAAAGGGGAAACGGGGAAACGAGTCATCCCCCACCATCGCCGGGTTAACTAAACCTTACAGAATAATGACTTAAAGATAGGCCGCGATCTGGGCGCCCAGGTCGAACCGCGCCCGGAGCCGCCGGCAGAGCATGAAGGTCCCGACGAATTTGCGGTGCAGGAAGAGGGTGGCGGGGTCGGGACGATGTCCGAAGGCATCCTCGAAATAGAGGTCACGACCACGGACGAAGGTCCGTTCGAAGAGATCGGATCTGCCGAAGTCATACATGCCCCGGTGGCGCAGGGGCTCGGCGGCAATCCGCATCAACTCGGTCAGACCCGCCGCCTGCTCCGGGGACGCCGCCGCGTCCAGATAGCCTAGGGCGACGGCGGATGCGCGCATGCCGGCGGCATCCCCGGCCAGCGCCGCCCGGGCCAAGGCGCGATAATGGTCGACCAGGACCGCTGGCACCGGCTGGGTGGCGCCAAAATCCAGCAGCACCAGGCGCTGGGTCTCGGGTTGGTATAAATAATTGCCAAAATTCGGGTCGGTCTGAACCAGACCGAAGTCGAACAACTCCCGCAACAGGAGCCGAGCCAGCAATCCCGCCGCCCGGTCGCGTTCGGCGTGGCGATAGTCGGGATCGGCGAGCCGGTCGATGGGGACGCCCGCGGCAAAGTCCATCGCCAGCACCCGGGTGGTGGAGAGGTCCTGATGGACCCGCGGGATCAGGAAATCGGGGTCTCCGTCGAGCAGCGAGGCATAGCGCGCGAGGGATTCGGCCTCGGCCCGGTAGTCCGCCTCCCGATGAAGCTGCCGACGTGCCTCGTCCATGATGGGGGAGATGTCCAGCCCCTTGGGGACCAGGCCCAGGGTCTTGCCCAGGAAGGCCAGATTGTCGAGGTCACTGTCGATGCTTTCCCGCACGCCGGGGAATTGGATCTTGATCGCCAGATGCCGGCCATCCCGGGTCTCGGCGCGATGAACCTGACCGATCGAGGCCGCGGCCAGGGGGGTGAAGTCAAAGCGGCGAAAACGGCGATCCCAATCATCCCCCAGTTCGGCGGACAGGACCTGGTTCAGCTGGCCGATGGGCATGGGCTGGGCGCGGTCGCGCAGGCTGGCCATGATCTCGACCGCTTCCGGGGTGAAGAGGTCGGTACCGTCCATGGACATGATCTGCCCCATCTTCATCGCCGCCCCACGCATGGTGGCCAGCCGCTCGGTGAAGCGTTGGGTATGGGCGGGGGAGAGCCGGATGCGGCTGATCTGATCCCCGCTGCGATTCCG
>WBZM01000160.1_pt1 | contig 16488 bp, 14 predicted proteins | sample 5204271 | NCBI WGS metagenome assembly WBZM01 (sample SAMN12344346, study PRJNA552823) | activated sludge metagenome | biome: Activated sludge suspended growth; feature: Nitrification reactor; material: Wastewater; isolation source: activated sludge from nitrification reactor of wastewater...
TCTCTATAATCGGTAGTGCTGGCGTCAGCTCGTTTGATCGCCATGGTAAAAGCGTTGTTTGAGTATTGACCATCCTCGGGAACCACAGGGTCATAAAGTATTTTGGCGGTAAAATAGGTTGGAAGTTCTTAGGTTTTCTGGCATCTACTTCGGCGTATATCCTGTAGTCTGCAAACTGCCGGCATCTTTCATCGTTTAGCACCTTCTTGCAGCTTGGATCGGCCCCACCGTATCGGAGCGTATTTAGCACTGGGCGTTCGATAAAGAGCCCGAGTAATACAACTAAGCCAAATAAAACAAACAGAATCTGAACCTTTGGAAGTTTTTTGAAAGAGGACACTAATAGCGACACCGCCTCTTGCTTATGTTTACTATAGAGGTCGCATGCTAGGTATACAATGACAGGTATAACTAATGCGATGGCAGCCCACTTCACAAGCATTGTCACTAGGCCTATTGTCAGTACTTTTGCAATACTCATAAAGCTAACCTCAGAAGACTGGATTACTTTCAATGAATAAAGAAGTAACACTGCAAACATAAGAAAAACTAAGTTGTCGTAATTAACTGCTCCTGCAAGAGGACCGAAGGCCGGGGTCAAAACGAGAAAAAGAATAGATAGATTAACTAGCGCACTAGAAGATTGTCGGGTAGCCAATAATACTTTACGAAATACTACCAGCCCGGCCGTAAAGAAAGATAAACATACCATACGCAATCCCACAATCTGAATGGTTGTATCTTGCGTGAAAAAACGGATTAGACGTAGCGGCCAGCCCATAGCATAGTAAAAAAAGTATGATGCATCTCGAGACACAACACCAAAGTGGTCCCACGAGGGGTCTTGAGCACCAAGCAACGGGTTTAAGTGGTGTGAGTAAATAATAATTTTACCTATATGCTTGGACTCATCAAAAAGGCCGGGCTGAAAGCTAAGAGCATACCAAAGGCCCTGGATGATAGCCAGGAAAAGTATTGAATAGAAGAAATATCTGCTAGAGAGCACCTTAACAACTCTAGCGTAAATACTTGCGGGTTGCTTTTTCTTATTTTGTGCCATGTGCATCCCAGTATAGCATGAGTCTTTCAGATTTTATTATAGACTAAAGAAGGTAGAATAGGGGGGTGCTTGCGGTTGAATTTTTTGTTCTTTTATGCTAGTCTGTACATTGAGAAACGTTATTTAGCATTAACGTAAAAAATAAAAAGGTTAGCCATGTCATATCGAACATCTTCCGCCTCGAAAAAATCAAAAAAAGTTACCATTATTGCACTTCTCGTCATTTTGGTAGTTGGCGCGGGCCTGGCATATGGCATAAAAACTAGAAATCATAACAGTACCTCCGCTTCCCCCGACGGCCAAGAAACCAGTAACATTGGTCAGCCTCCAACTTACAGGACAGAGAGCGAAGGACAAAAAATTGAGGTTCCGGAAAATGTGCCCGAAGAGTCAATCAAGAACTACGAACTCATCATAGAAAACGAGCAGTTCAAAATTCGAAAACTTGGCAGTACGTATACCATTACGCTATACGCTATAATTAATAGACCCGACCAGTACGACTTTTACAAAGATCAGTTGCGCGAATATAAGCAAAATGCCCTGGACTACCTAAAGAATAATAACATTAACCCGGAGACCACAAATATAATCTATGAGCCTGACGAAGCAAAAGACCTATAGTCGTACATCTGTTCTGGCGCTCACGTTGGTAACCTGTGCCTCGTTGATCTTCAACCGACCGGCGCCAGCCGGCGCTCATCATGCTGGCGACTGTAGTGATGTATATACGGGGCTTAGTTCGTTCGTTGTAGACGGCGTAAACAGAAACAAGGCAGACTATGTAGCTGTGATGAATCAGACCGGGGTCCCTTGGGAAATGCTGGCCGCCATCCATTACCGCGAGACTGGTTTTAGCCGGTCAAATCCATCAAACGGATACGGAATCTTCCAGTTCACTCCTCCGCCAAGAAGCTATCCCCCTGGACCTGTGAGTGACGCGGAATTTCGCAGCCAGCTTAAATACATGGCCGACAAGATACAGTCTGACTATGTTTACCGGAACTCTCCGAATGCTGCGTCTGTAAATGGCCGCAAACTTACTGCGAATGAACAAGATATAACGCTTATAAAAAATACGTTGTACAGCTACAACGGCCGCGCAACAGTATATGCAGATCAGGCCTCGCATTTCGGCTACAACAAGAGCCTACAACCATACGAAGGCTCACCATATGTAATGAACCGTTTTGACTGCAACCGTGCTCGCATGGGCTTAATCACCCAGGACTACGGCGACATGGACGGTACCGATACTCGATATGGTGCCTTTACTATCTTTGCTCGGCTGCGAGGGCAAAGCTACTGGATGTCTCTCCAGCGCCCATATTACGCCGTCTATGTAGGGCAAAGTAGCTATCCAAATCTTTCTCCAGGACAAACATCAACAGCATATATAGAGTTTAGGAATGGCGGTAAAACTAACTGGTACGACAATGTATCTGCAGGACCAAATCACAAGAAGCCGATACGCTTAGCCACAATGAATCCTACAAACAGAAGGAGTGAATTTGGAAACAGCAGCTGGGGGAGCGATCGAAACAGACCGACTGGTGTATTCGGAACAGTTTATCAAGCCGATGGCACACCTTATACGACGAACCCACATATAGTAAAGCCTGGGGAATCCGCTCGCTTTACATTCGATATTACTATTCCAGATAATTTTCCAGCTGGCACATATAGAGAGCGCTATGCTTTGATTGAGGATGGCGGTATCGGCCCACTCCCTACCTACATAACTCCCTGGATAGATGTTACCGTCAAGGAAGTGATGACCGCTACTTTCGTCGCTCAGTCAGCATACCCAACGCTACGCGGCGGAGAGGCAAAGAAGTCATACATCACATTCAAAAATACCGGTAATGCAATATGGTTCGACAACACATCTGTCGGTTCGTCATCTGGTGCAAAACCGGTCCGGTTGGCGACAGTAAATCCAGTAAACCGTGCGAGCGCATTTGGCACCACCTCATGGGGAACCGGTCGCAACAGACCAACCGGCAATTTTAGTGTTGTGTACCGCAAGGATGGTTCTGCCTACCCCACAAATCCGCACCGCGTATTACCGGGTGAATCTGGAAGGTTCGAGTTCACTTTTACGACACCAGATAATTACACCCCAGGAACCTATAGCGAACACTTCGCACCTGTACATGAAGGAGGTTCTGGAATAATTCCAGTGAATATAACTCCTTGGCTCAACTTAACAGTACTTGACGCACCGAGTGCAAAAGCTTTGTCGACAGATCACACCACTAACATCAATCCGCTCACAACAAAGACAATAACTTACCAGTTCAAAAACACCGGCTCTACTACTTGGTCTCAGGCAAATACATATTTGGATGTCACGAACGGAGAAGCGTCGAAAGTCCGTCACTCCAGCTGGACGAGTAATAGTCGGGTAGATCGCCTCAATGAGGCAACTGTCGCGCCCGGTGCCACGGGAACCTTTACTGTCACCTATGACGCCCCTCAAACAGGATCCAAGCATAACTTTAAGTTAGCTCCTTCTGTGAGTGACCAGGTGGTCGGTCTAGACGCAATAAACGTCACACTGAACGTACCAGCACCTACTTATCAAGCAAAATACTGGGGACAATCACCTTATCCGACAGTTCCTCAAAACACCACCAAAAACGTATATTTCAAGTTTAAAAACACTGGTAATATAGCGTGGCATGATGTTACTTCGGCAAAAATTAGAGGAGTAAGACCTGTGGTTCTTGCGGCCACCGAACCTATTAACCGCATCAGCAAATTCAACGCCGCATTTCCTGGTTCGAATAGACCCGCAGTAAATTTTGCAGCAGTATACGAGAGTGATGGCACTACCTTGGCTAGTGATCAGCACGTTGCACTGCCCGGACAAATCATCAGATACGATTTTACCTTGACGGTGCCCCACGCCCTTTCACCTGGTACGTACCGTGAGTGGTTTCAGCCAATTGTAGAGGGCGGTACTCCGTGGAGTATGGACCAGACTGTATTCCTTAATATAAAAGTCATTGGCGGTAACCAGACAGCAAAATTCAGCGGTCAGTCTGCTTTCCCGACCATAGCTAAGGGTAGCTCTCAAGGTGTCTTCTTCAAGTTTAAAAACACTGGTAATACTAGTTGGCACGACGTTAGTTCTCTACTGCCCGGAATCCGTAGAGTTGTTCTCGCGTCAACTGATCCGATTAACCGCATCAGCAAATTCAACGCCGCATTTCCTGGTTCGAATAGACCCGCAGTAAATTTTGCAGCAGTATACGAGAGTGATGGCACTACCTTGGCTAGTGATCAGCATATAGTAAAGCCAGGGCAAATTGGCAGGTTCAACTTTACCCTCACCGCACCGTATGATATCGCTTCAGGCACATATAGGGAGGTGTTTCAGCCAATTGTAGAGGGCGGTACTCCGTGGAGTATGAGTCAAGTGGCGTGGCTCTATGTAACAGTACCTTAGATAGTCGACCTACTTTTTCGAAAGTAGATTAATTATAGTATCTTTCGACTTCTTGTTTTTAAGAGCAGAGACGATCCTTATGTCTACCTCATTCTCGGATTTCTCACTAACTACATCGAATAAGCCCTTGGCGTATTGTATATAGGTGTGGTTACTGCGAGCGAAATCTTTTGCTGCACGTTTTTTTGCCACCAGAAGCTTTCCGTCACTCATCAGTCTTCTTAAGGCATCCAGTACTTCTGCTTCTGATTCAACCTTCTCGACCACTTCGTCGGGAAGCTCGTCAAACCATCCTACTTTTCTGACCACCGGCACGACTCCGTGCCTTAAAGCCTCCACGACTGTCAACGAGGTTTCTCCGTTATAGCTAGGTCTGTAGCTTATAACCGAATCCATTTCAGCTAATCGTGACTCGAATTCAAAGTCTGTTAAGTTCTTTTCAATCCTTACATTTGGATAGGATTCTAGCCTCTCGAGAACGCCTGGATCAACAAGTGGCACGCCAAAAATATGTAGATCGACACTATGAAAATCAGGTGATGCGATAATTTGATCGATGATGTTTAATCCTTTGGCTTCATGAATTATTCCAGCAAATCCTACGGAAAACCGAGACCCAATCTTTAGTCTTTTAAGTTCTGGCGTAGAGGCAGGGAGATTTAGTTTAGCTATAACTTTATCCTTCGATATGACAAGTTCTTTTACTGCTTTTTGTGCATACTCAGAATGAACTATAGCGCCAAGGGATGCGTTCACAAGTGAGCCCATATACACAGTTTTACTAGCACCTATCATGCTATCTAGTTTCTGCTCCGCTTCAAGCCGCTTTTTATCCATGTATGCATACCTTAGAAGAACATCTTCAAAAACCTGCTTGAGTTTCGTATCATGAACAACGATATAGCCGGGAAGGTGAAGGGCATTCTTTATTGAATCCATGTGGTATTCGCTGTTGCCTATATGATATACCACCGCGTCATATCGAGCGTAATCCATGGCACCGAATTGCCTTGACTCATAGACGTTTGCAACACTTTCAAGATAGCCTTTTCTGCTGAATTGGTTGTCAGATCTACCATCTTCCAAGTAGTAGTCCACTTCAAAATACTGACTAAGCGCATGGTGGGTTAACATGACAACTTTTCCTATGGCCGAATAGCCATTAGGATTTGGAGCAAACACCGCAAGCCTTGGCTTAGCAGTAATAGTTATTTCAGTCTTGTTGTGGCGACTTGACATAAAATCGAGGGCTTTTTGAGCTGTATGCTTCCAGGTGTATCGCTTAATCAGATTGGGATACTGTTTTTTCTTGGCGGAGTAATCTAGACCGCCTATTGCATCTTCGAGTCCGCTGGCTATGCTGGAAGGATTGTGCTGGTCTGTATAATAAAATGCGTCGATGGACATTTCGTTGAACACTGTTAAGTTAGAGCAAACAATCGGCTTATCAACTTCCGCAGCCTCAAGTATGGGTAACCCGAGGCCCTCGTATTCGGACACGAATAGAAGTGCCTCTGTATTCTCGTATAGCCATTTAAGTTCTTCTTCAGCTACATTGCCCGTAAAGATAACTCCTTCGGACAGCTCCTTCAACTCTTGACGTGTTTTTTTGTCAAAATGAGAGGTTATTACTAACCGATAATCCTCGTTACCCGAGGATATTCTAAACTCCTCAAAGCCTTGAATAGCGCGGAAGTTATTCTTTCGAAGGTCATTTCCCGAGGGCATGAGAATATATTTAGCTGGCAGCCCAACACTTGGCTTCTTCGATTTCAAATGGTGGCGCTCAATTGGCCCACCGTCTATATTTCTTATGATAGAAGTGTCAATCCCTGTATAAACCGCTAAGTCATCAGCTACTGTTTGAGAAATCGTAAGAATAGTATCAGCTTCGAATATAGTTCTGAAACGTCTAAGGTAATTTGGGTACGACCACATGTGCCCATACCGGTCAGAGTACTGAAGTGGTATGAGGTCATAAAAAAGCAATATCTTATTAACGTTGCTTGGAAAGGCCGCAACGTATTGGTCGATAAGTAGTGAAAGGATTACAAAATCTGGTTGCTGATCAACCCCGAGGCTCTTTACATACTCCCCTAAGATTTCTTTATTTGTACGCTGGAGGGGGCGAATATCTTCACCAGGAACTACCTTAGGTACCCTTAGCTCTATAAAATCGAACCTAGCAGCAGGGCAAAGTTCTTTTATTGCCGATTCTGCCTCCGCCGAAAGCTTCATCCCTTCTGCAAATACAATGTGTACTTGACGTTTTTTGAAATTATCTTCTTTATGCAGTGCAGCAAGCAGGTTTAGGGAATATTTCCCCATCCCGCGGTCCCACGCAGTACTCTGAAAAACTTGCCCATCAAAAATTATCGTGTTGCCTGTATTTGATTCGCTCATCTTCTCACCCTCCTCGTCACCCTGAGAAGTCCTTTCCCTGTGGCAAAAACAACTCCGAATAATACTTCATATGTTCTGGAAACAACCCTGTACAATAATCTGCTTTTTTTGCTGGACATCGAATAATAAACATCTAGATCATATAACCTAATTTGTGAAAGCAAATCATTATAATCCCTAACTGTCTCCGTATCTAAGTGAAACTGCCTTAGACGTTCTTCTTCTATGGTGTTTAGTCTTTCTATTCTGCGTCTCATTGAGCCGTCTAATGATTTAAATAACTGCTTAACAAGAGGGGCTACTTTCTTCAGCTCAAGAACTTCACGCTTTAATTGTAAAATCTCGCTTTTATATGAGTTTAGTTCGCCTTGTTGACGGCCAAGCCTATACTGAAGCGCCTGAATGTGTTTCTCTACCCTTGCGTCTATAATTGGTGCACCGATTACACTCTTAACGTACGAAAAATTTTCCTCCCTGTATAATACCTCTTCCGCGAGATAGTATTCATTCAGTCCATCGAAAAAGACTTCTGTGTATTTGGCTTTCTTGAGTAAGCTCCTCCAGTCTTTGAAGGTATGATTTGCTTCAATGCATATTAGCTCAGGTCTGTATTTTTTCCAGTCATTGCTGATCAGTACGTTATATTCGTATCCTTCAACATCTACTTTCAGAAAGTTTATTTTCTCGGTTTTGTTGTCTTCGAATAATTTCTTGAGGGTAATGACATCAACTTCTATGTCTCGATATTCTGTGATACTTTTATTCTCTTTCTGCATGTCTTTGGAGAATGTTGAAAGACCAGCATACCAACCCTCATATTCCCTAATTGCTAACTTGCCCTCTTTGTCAGATATTCCTACCCTGACATTGATGTCTCGTGGCCGGCTTTGTTCCAGTAAGCTGAACAGCCGAGAATTCGGCTCCACATTGATTCCTCGCCAGCCTTTATCATAGAAATACTTAGTGACAGAGTCATCTGTGGGGTGGTTTGCACCGATATCTACATAGAAGCCTCTTTTCACATCTTCAAAAAATGCCCCAATTAGCACATCTTCACGGTTTTGAGCATAACTAACAACTCTATCTACAGCCACACTAAGCCACTCCGTCATTGTATGCATTGACTAATATGGATATATCTTCCTCATAACTCCTGAATAACGAGTTATCGGTATGATTGAGCTGTAAATCAATATGAATATCTGTGTCTTCTGGGAAAAATGAAGCTGCTATTAAGCCATCACCGCTAAATGACTCAAGGACGGTGTGTGAAGCAATAATATGTCCGCCGTTATCTCTAATAAAATCTATACACTTCTGGTGAGTCATTGGGTCTTTTGAGAAGAAATAATGGTGTGTTGACACTATTAAAAAACGAAGTTTACCGCTCTTTATGGTCTCCATTGCCCCATTTAATGCATCAAGCTCCACGCCCTGAATATCCATATGTAGAAGATCAAGTCTATCCAGACTATATTCGTTAACGATACTATCGACCGACCTTACTAAAACTTTTCGTGCTTTACTTGGATCTGAATCCATGACTAAATTAATCATTTCTCCGTCAACACTACCTGCTGCAGCATCCAAAAAGATAATATCTGAGAAATTATTTAGTTTGGCATTCATTTCTCCTATCTCTAGGTTTACTGGATCAGGCTCACAACATATATTCACACTCTCTGGTTTCTCTTTATGAAACCATAAAGAATAGAACGACCAGAACGCCCCAAGCTCAATCATACTCGCTTTTGTAGGAATTCTTTTCAGAATCTCATAGAATACCCTTTCTTCTTGTGGTTCGTGGTGTCCTCTTAACGTGCTTATAATTGCCTGCATCCAATCGCCATGATATCCACCAGCATGGACTAATACGCCATTATGCATGACCTGGACTCTTTTGCCTCCTTTTTCTACGACCTTACCTGCATCTTTGACTTTAGGGATTGATGAGGTATCACTACACGAAACCGTCATTGCGACGCGCCCCTCTGCCCCTTTTTTCCAGAGGGAATGCTCATTTACCCCTGTAAGCAATTCGTATGCATTTGGCTTTTTATTTACTAATATCTTTCCCTTGAGTCTCATAAACAATCCTTGTTTTTACGTTAGGTTTGGTTAAGTATGGTGTTAACGATTTGTGTAGACTTATCATCTGCACCGCTTCATCCCACCAGTCCGCGATTGAACTTCCATTATCATATACGACTGCAGCCGTAAAGCTATATTTACCATCTGATAATATATTAGGAACGGTCCATTCTATCGTAAGTTCTTCCCCAGTCTTTAGATCTCTAATCCTTTTCTCTTCTATTTGCGAATTCGTACCTAAAATATTCTGACCTTCCATGTTCTTTATCACAAACCCTATAACTGGACTAGTTATATCACTATTAGATTTAACGCTAATTTTAACCTTAAAGCTATGTTTGTCGGGCGTTAGTTTTAGCGGAACATCAATGCTAGTTATCTGTATATTTCTATCTCCCCACCTGTCGCCTTTTTTTGGCTCACCTAAGTGTGGGTTGTAGTGTTCGATGAATAGCTTGGAGTACTCTGACGCAATGGAATTTGGATCTCCCTCAATTATCTTATCTGTATTTGTAATCAAAATCGCTCTATCGCAATACTCTCTAACTGCATTCATATCATGACTAACGAAAACCACTGTTGTCTTATTTTTCTTGAGTTGCTTGAAATAATTGAAGCATTTGCGTTGGAAGTCGGCGTCACCTACGGCCAGGACTTCGTCGATCAGTAGGATGTCAGCCTTGGCACGGATTGCCATCGAGAATGCTAAGCGGACTTGCATCCCTGATGAATAGTTTTTAAGCTTTTTGTCCATGTAGTGTTCGAGTTCTGCAAACTCAACAACCTCATCATAGAATCTAGATACTTCCTTTTCACTGAAGCCAAGAAGAGCGCCGTTCATGTAGACATTCTCGCGGCCTGTCAGTTCAGGATTAAAGCCAACACCAAGCTCAATGAATGGCACTAGCTTACCATTGACCGTTATGTTGCCTTTTGTTGGCTGGTAAATACCGGCGAGCATCTTCAGCAACGTACTCTTACCGCTACCGTTACGTCCAACAATACCAAAAAACTCTCCTTTTTTGATCTCAAAACTAATATCTTTTAACGCATGCTGAACGGTCTTCTCATCTTTTGCTTTTCGTTTAAGGACACCGGTGAATGCACTTTTTACCGTCACTGCTTTTCGACGGGCATAGCTAAAATCCTTTGAGACGTTTTCTACTTTGATTGCAATATCATCAGCCATACTACACCTCCTCCGCAAAGAACCGCTGGCGACTTCTAAAATACCAGGTAGCAACAATGGCTGTGCCTAGCACGATACCAAACGGTACCAGTCGTATGAGCTGCGTACCATACAGTTGATCTATAGTCTGTGTTTGAGGCGTGATCAGCACATAGCGTATGTCTTGGATGATTTGCGCCATTGGGTTAAGCATGAGCCACTTAGCGGCAGCAATCGGTAGCAAGCTGAGCGGGTAGAGTATTGGTGTGGCATAAAATGCGCCCTGCATGAGAACCTCCCATATGTAGTTGATATCACGAAAGCGCACAAAAGCTGCGCTCAGGAAAAACGCCATAGCTAGAGAGAATATGAAAAGCTCCAGAACGATCAACGGTAACAGGACGACTATCTGTCTGATATCCACCTGGCTAAAAATCATGAAAACTCCTACCACCACAAAGTTAATGGTCAGGTTTATGAGGGCGGAGAATGAGCCAGCGACCACAATTACATACTTAGGGAAATTGATTTTTCGGATGAGGTCGCCCTTGCCTACAATTGCGGTGATACTGCCGGATGTTACCTCAATGAAGTAGTTCCAGAGTATGATACCGAGCAACAGGTATATTGGGTAGTGTGGGACGCCTTCGCCAATTTTAAGGAATTTCGTAAAGACAACATAGAGAATGACAAACAGTGCCAGTGGTCGTAGCAAAGACCACAGATACCCAAGCACCGAACCTTGATAGCGCAGCTTGAAATCGGTTTTTACGAGCTGTTTGAGTAAAATGAGAGAGTAGCGATACCGCTGTTGGAGTTTCTTCACGTCTATACTATTTTACCCGTTTTACCCCTGTGCTACAAGGCAGTTTCGATTTTATGTAAATTTACTGTAACCTTATAAGTATGCTGGATATTGTTGTTACAGGTGTTAATGGTTTTGTTGGAATAAACTTAGTTCGCGAACTTAAGTCACGCGGCCATAGGGTCATTGGTATTGGAAGAGAAAAATCGCCAACCAGAGCGGTTAGCGAACTGGCCGATGTCTATACAGCCTGTGATCTCATAGACGAAAGTCAGGTTGAAAAATTGGACTTGGACAACATTGATGCAATCATTAACCTAGCGGGTCTAGCAAACGTTGGTGCATCCTTTAATGCAGAAGAACTTTACAAAAAGGTCAATGTCGAAGTTCTTACTATACTAGGAAGACGGTTGCTATCAATTAATTCAAAGGCTAGACTGTTGGCGATAAGCACTGGTGCAGTTTATGACCCAGACCAGCCAATGCCACTTAACGAAGAGTCTAGGATTATTCGGACCGGGTCTCCTTATGCATTGAGTAAAGTCTCTATGGAAGAAGCAGCTCATGATCTAAGGCTACAGGGGCTCGATTGTATTATTGTCAGACCGTTTAATCACACAGGCCCGGGACAAGCTCCGGGCTTCTTGATACCGGACTTATTTAATAAGCTAGTGCAATACCAATCGTCTGGTTTGCCGGTGTTAGTCGGCAATCTCTCAACCAAACGGGACTACACAGATGTACGTGATATTGTGCGTGGCTACACTGACCTAGCTGTTGCAGAAACTCTAGAGCATGACACATACAATATATGCAGTGGAAAAAGCCATTCTGGGCAAGATATATTAGACTTGATGACAAAATCAATGGGACTGATCGACATCAAAACAACAACTGACCAATCATTAATTCGACCAAATGATCCCGCGGATTTATATGGCAGTAGCGATAGACTACGAGAAGATACCGGTTGGGAACCAGTTATCTCACTCAGTCAAACGATAAACGACTTTGTTCGCTACAACCAATAAAGGCTCTGGCTCATAGTATAAGTCGGCAAAGCCTAGCCTAGTTTCGCTTCTTCTAGTCCAAGATCGTGTTGCACCATCAGCTTAACTAAACCAGGGAAGTCAATTGCTCGCTTCCACCCAAGTGTCTTCTCGGCCTTTGCGGGGTTACCTAGTAGCAAGTCCACTTCTGCTGGTCTAAAGAAGTCTGGGTTAATTTTAATCAGTACCTTGCCGGTTGTAGCGTCTACACCAGTCTCATCCACTCCGTTACCCTGCCAATTTATACTAATTCCTGCTTCCTTAAAAGCAAGTTCACAAAACTCACGAATCGAATGAGTCTCGCCAGTGGCCAAAACGTAGTCTGCCGGCTGTTCTTGCTGCAACATTCGCCACATACCTTCAACATAATCCCCGGCGTAACCCCAATCACGTTTTGCGTCTAGGTTTCCAAGCTCGAGATCTTCCTGTAGCCCTAATTTGATTCGCGCGACGGCTTTACTAATTTTACGAGTGACGAACTCTGGCCCACGGCGTTCCCCTTCGTGGTTGAAGAGTATGCCACAGCTTGCATGCATGCCATAGCTCTCGCGGTAGTTACAAGTAATCCAATGACCGTACAGCTTTGCTACGCCATATGGACTGCGTGGGTGAAAGGATGCTTCTTCAGTATATCCGGTATCTGGTCTGTTGTAGTCGAGACCTCCAAACATCTCTGACGTTGATGCCTGGTAAAATCTGGTAGTTTTTTCTAGTCCGGCTAGTCTTATTGCCTCAAGAACATTAAGCACACCCTTACCAGTCACATCAGCGGTCAAAATAGGATCACGGAAAGAATATCCAACATGACTAATAGCAGCCAGGTTGTAAACTTCATCTGGTTGTATTTCTTGCAAAGCACGAGTTAAGGCAGCTAGGTCTAGTAGATCGGCCATGACCAAATTTACAAAGGGCATCTCTTGTTTTAGCGTCTTATATCTAGGGTGGCTAGCCTCCATCTGTCCACGAATCACACCATGTACTTCATAACCTTTTTCGTGTAGCAATTTTGCTAGATGTCCGCCGTCTTGGCCAGCTACACCCGTTATTAACGCTTTTTTCATACTCGTTCCGTCTCTCCTACATTACCTACCTCTAACTTGTATCTGATCTCTTCAGATTTCATTTCATGCAGTTCCGATTGCGTTACTCCAAGCATTACAGACGCAGCAGCTTGGTATCGCCCAAGCTGCTCACTTAATAGTTTTGTCGCGTCAGCTGAAGTCATTTCTGGATTCATGGCCATAATTGAGTTAATTGACCCAGGCAATATGGGCATCTCTACCTGTTCAAATTTTCCACCAGATAACATTTCACCTCCTTTTGGTTACTAAGAGTATATCATCCGTTTCTTTGACGTTTTGTTGTGACTATTACCCGTGAATATCACTAGACCAGCTAAGCCCCACCAACCAAAGGCTACCGCTTCATTCGTCCACAAATGCATCACCATTGCCATTACTGCATATACAGCAGCAGAAACTAGCAAAACCGTCCTGAGCGACGATTGCTCTTGGCTATAAAGCAGCTTACAAACCAAAGCCCATATTGCTATAAACACAGCTAGACCTATTATGCCGACTTCGTGTGCGATCTGAACATAGTAGTTCTCAGTCAACTGACCTTGCGCACCATTATGAATCGAAACTATACCGGCAGTTCCTGGACCATAGCCAGTGGGGCGCCGTGATACATCTCTTAGGCCCTCTTTGATGAAAAACACATGGTATTCGTCAGAATCCATTTCCGTTGAAGCGTTCGTATCGTCGGCCTTAAGCACTATACTGCGAAACATAGATGTATTCCGGACGGCATATGTAGCAAAAATCATTACTAGAGCACCCGAGAGTAATAAAGGCCAGTACCGCCTTGATATCGCCTGGATGTAGTGTCTATGATGGACAAATAGCAGAACAGAAACACCTAGCAACAAACCTAACCAAGCAGCCCGGGAGAAAGAAAGATACACCACGACCAAGTGCAAGACGAGCAAAGCAATAGACAATTTTCGCCGTTTGTTTGTACGAATCAGCTCCATTAGTAGCAATGAAGGGATAATCAAATATGCTGCAAACGAATTAGGGTCTCGAAAAGTCGCAAAAATTCTTGGGAAATTGGGGTTTTCGTTGATAAAAAAGTTTGGTTTTACGCCAAGCTCTTTTGCGTAGCCAAAATGAGTCAGAACATCACTTGGCAAAAACCATTGCAGAATACCAATCAAGCAAACTATGGTACTGACCATAAGCACAAGACTAACGATAATTTGTTGTTTTGGTCTGGTGTTCAGCAACAACCCAGAGCCAATCCCAATCAACAATATCCAAATGAAACGATTATTGTAAGTGCTGGCCAGCAAGGCTATGTCTAGCGTGGTGTTCTTATTGATGATGTACAGGATGATGTGTAGCGCTGCATATACCCCAGCTAAAACGAGTAGGGAAGCATATGGTCGCCAAGTTTTGTGCGGCACTTTCCACAAAACCAGAATAGCCGTAAGAGCAAGCAAAACAATGGTCGCTAAATCTTTCGCAACCTTCCAAAAAGATAGTCCGCCCATAGACGTACCAATCCATTGTGACAAAAACACGTGGAAAGGCATATATACCAGAAGGGCATAAACACCCCATCGGGGTAGCTGTTTTATCGTTTGCACCATATAATTGTAACCTATGAGCCATATAGTTATTGATGCGCGAATTCGTCGCAGCAGTACCGGTCGCTATGTTGATAGGTTGGTTGAGCACCTACAGTCAGTGGACAACGTCAATAAATACTCTATTCTGATTCAGCCAGATGATCCTTGGCAGCCCATAGCCGAAAACTTTATGAGGGTGAATTCATCATATCCACAATTCTCCTTCAATCCATTGCACCAAATCGGGTTTGCATGGCAGCTATACAACCTAAGGGCTGATTTGGTGAATTTTCCAATGAACCAGCAACCACTTTTGTACTTCAAGCCGGTCGTTACAGCGACCATGGATATGACTATGTTGCGTTTTACTAGAACAGGTAGGCACTCCGCACTTTATCATTCTATTCGGATGATTGCATATCGCTTCTTGTTTTGGTATAGCCTCAGGAAGTCTAGGGCCATAATAACAATTTCCAAATATGTTAAATCTGACGTAACAGAACATTATCCATTTGCCAAAGATCGTATTACTGTCACTTATTGCGCCAGCGAGCCACCGATTTCGGTACCAGCCCACCAACCTCAAGGAGTCAGTAGACCATTTATCCTGCATGTTGGAAGCCCCTTCCCGCACAAAAATATTGAGCGTCTAGTCGAGGCCTTTGAGTTACTGAAAATAAACCATCCGAATCTTCAGCTTGTTTTAGCAGGGAAGAAAGAGCAGTATTTCGAAAAACTTGAACAATACACAAAAGACAAGAAGTTTGCCGACAGTATCGTATTTACCGGTTTTGTGGCTGACGAAGAATTAAAGTGGTTGTATCAAAATGCCGAGGCCTATGTTTTACCTTCTTTGAGCGAAGGATTTGGCTTACCTGGGCTGGAGGCTATGGCACATGATTGCCCGTTAGTCAGTAGTAACGCTACGTGCTTACCAGAAGTCTACGGAGACGCTGCAAGCTACTTTGACCCTGAGAATATCAAAGACATTGCAACCAAGGTAGATGAGGTGATTACGAACAAAGATCTTCAGAAAGACTTAGTAATAAAAGGGCATAAACGACTAAAGAAATTCTCTTGGCGACGGATGGCCGAGCAAACACTGGCGGTTTACAAACAAGTTTTGGGTGACTAAACTGCCGGCTTTAGCACAACATGACGATCCCGACCCTCGCCTTCGGACTCGGTCAACAGTCCGCTATCCGATGCTACCTTATGAACGACACGTCTATCCGCCGCGTTCATAGGCTTTAGGTGTTTCAGCTCGCCAGATTCTTTGACTAACTCGACCCATTCTTCAACTTGTTGCGCCAAGCGATCAGCACGCTGTTTCTTGTAATCCGCCACGTCGACGTTCACTCTGGTTGTTTCAAAACCCTGATTTTTTAACGCATTACTAACCACAAACTGTAGAGCACGCATAGTTTCACCTCGTTGGCCTATCAAAAAGCCATTCAGATGAGTACTGGGAACACTCAGTTCAATTACCTCGTTATCCTCTGTAGTAGCGTAAATATCAGTATTTAGTCCAAAGAATGACAACAAATCTTCTAGGTACTTCTTGGCATATTGTATTGCCTCTTCGATGCCTTGTTCTGAGCTAGTATTCATCACTTCCTCCTTTTGTTAGCTGGTTTTTTGTTGGAGGTTTTTTTGGTAGTTTTAGTTTTGGGAGTATTCGATACAACTTCGCCCTCGATGGTGATCTTACTTGGCTGATGTTTGCCAGCCTTTTTTGGCAAAGGTTTGCTGGCAACCATCTCTAGTTCATCCTCGTCTTGTCTAAGAATTTTTGCTTGCTGTAGATACGCCACCAAACCACTCAC
>WBZM01002312.1_pt1 | contig 16488 bp, 15 predicted proteins | sample 5204271 | NCBI WGS metagenome assembly WBZM01 (sample SAMN12344346, study PRJNA552823) | activated sludge metagenome | biome: Activated sludge suspended growth; feature: Nitrification reactor; material: Wastewater; isolation source: activated sludge from nitrification reactor of wastewater...
TAGTACGAGAGGACCGGGGTGAACGTGCCTCTGGTGTAGCTGTTGTCCTGCCAAGGGCACCGCAGCTTAGCTACGCACGGAACGGATAACCGCTGAAGGCATCTAAGCGGGAAGCCGTCCTCGAGATGAATTCTCCCATCCCTTTAAGGGAGTAAGACCCCTGGTAGACCACCAGGTTGATAGGCCGGCGGTGGAAGGGTGGTAACACCTGTAGCTGACCGGTACTAATGGGTCGAGGGCTTGACGGATATTTATTTCAGTCGGTCGATATGCGGTTTTCAAGCTTTATCGAGGCACATAGTCTCGACATATTTCCGGTGGCGTAATAGCGTGGTGGAAACACCTCTTCCCATTCCGAACAGAGCCGTTAAGCACCACAGCGCCGATGGTACTTGGGGGGCAACCCCCTGGGAGAGTAGGTCGCCGCCGGTTTTTCATTGAGCCGCCCTTCGGGGCGGCTCTTTTTGTTTGTGGTGCTGCACGCTGGCAGTGGGGCCTCTCGTTCATGGTAACGGCAGCCGTAGACTTGCCCGGTGGCAGAACGAAGGCACCCGGATCCCGACACGGGATTGATCCACCAATTGGCGTCGGACATCGGTCCCCGGCCATCTGCTTCTCCGGAGGAACGCGCCGCGGCCAGGCTGATTTCGTCACGGCTCGCTGACATGGGCCTTCACCCGCTGACCGAGAGCTTTCGTTCCCAGAGGAGCTTCGGGCCCACTTACTTGCTCGTCTTTTCGCTCGCTTTGCTGGCCGGGCCACTTGGGCGTTTCAACCGGCTCGCGGCGGGAGTCTCCGCGTTCAGTTCGTTGCTCCTGGGGCTCGGTGAGTCGCGCTTCCCGGCTCGCAGTCCCCTGAATCTGCTCCGGACAAAGACCAGTCAGAACATAACTGCGACGATCGAGCCCGCGGGCGAATGCCGGCAGACCATCTGCCTCGCGTCACACATGGATTCGTCGCGATCAGGGCTCATGTTTCATCCGTCGGTCACCCCGTCGCTCGGCAAGCTGGTCGAAGCAACAACGGCCGCAGTGTTGGTCAACGCGATCTCAACCTTGCTTCCAGGCAGAAGAGCCGTCAGGTCAGCAGGCAGTCTGGCTCGTGCGGCGATCTGTGCTGCCGCCGCCGTAGTGCTTCACCGCGAAGTGAGGGGTATCAACGTGTCCGGCGCGAATGACAACGCCTCAGGTGTTGCCGCGTCCCTTTGCCTCGCCAGATCCCTGGTTGACCAGCCTCTTGAGCACACAAGGGTGGTGGTGCTTGTGACCGGGAGCGAAGAGTCCGGAGTTATTGGAATGAGGGAGTTCCTGGCCTCCACGGACACGGAAGGCTGGGTGTTCCTGAACTTCGATGGCGTTAGCGCTGATGCTCCCCTGCGCGTGCTCAGCCGGGAGAACGGTCCACTGGGCCCGCGACCGGACGAGGAACTTCTTGATGCTGCTGATCGCGTCGGGCGGCGCAGCCCGGAACTACGGGCCAGGCCTCTGCAAGACGGTTCAGGACTGCCGTATGACGCGACGCCCGTGCTGGTGCGGGGAGGCCGGGCGATCAGCATCGTCAACCAGGAGGGCGCGATCCCCGACTATCACTGGCCCACGGACACTGTCGAGAAGATCAGCGAAGCGGCATTTTCAAGGGCCGTGCGTTTCGCATGTGAACTTGTCGAGGATCTCGACACGGCGGTCAGCGAGGCTTAGGCCGCTTCGATCCGGATCCGTGGGGGCCTTAGTGCCTCGGGCAGGGCGGAGGTGGGACGGTTCTGAGATTTGGCCTGTGCCCTGTGCCGTCGGCCCGGCTGGACGCCCGGTACCTCGTGACCTGGACGGTCAGCGAAGCCCGGCAGATCAACCCGGGTGCGTCCGGGCCGGCAGGGACGGCGGCCGTGACGGTGCCGCTGAGGCTGGCTTCCGTGACGCTGCTGGCTGGGCTGGTGAGCGCTCATCAGCTGGTCGTGGGTGGTGTTCCTGCGGCTGTCCCCATGGATGTGCTCTGGGTACTCGAGGCCGTATTCACCGAGGGTTACGAACTCGATCATGAGGTCCAGGGCGTCAGCCGCCCGGGCTGCTGCCCGGCTGTTCTTCTTCTCTTTCTGCACGAACATAGGTTCGTAATGTACGACCCCGGTCGGACACGAACGTATGTTTGCAAGGTTCGTTGCAGGATGCGCCGCAAACCGTTCTGTAGAGCCAAGGAGAAAGTTCCGTTTCTGGTGTTCGTCCCGCTCCTGCACGAACAGGCGTTTGTGTTTTGTTCGTGTTTTGCGGGTTCTTTCCGGCCTCATCGTCCACGCCGCCCGAAGTTGAATCCGGCCGGTGCTACCGCCTTGATTCGGGGGTCGGGCGGGTGGATTTCGGAGAGGCCGCGAACCAGCAGGTTGACGACACCCTGATTGGTCTCTATTCGGCCGCTGGCCTTGACCAGGGTGGCCGTTCGAATGACCTGGCGGTGGTTCCGGGCGACGGGTGGGGGCAGAACGAGATTCAGGGTGCCATGCTCGTCCTCGATCAGGATGAAGATCACACCGTGGGCTGTCTCCGGCCGCTGGCGCGCCACCTGGATGCCCGCGACCTCGACCCAGGTGCGGTCCGGCCGGCTGGCGGCTTCCGTGGTCGGCAAGACGCTTTCGGGTATCTGCCTGCGGGCCAGCGCCATCGGATGCCCCTCGAGGGTCATGCCGATCGAGCTGTATTCGGCCTGGACCCTCGCCCAGTCGGTTGGCTCGTCAAGCTCCGGAGCCGCAGGGGTTTCAAAAGGAATCGCTAGCTGGAGGCCTTCAGAGACGGCGCGGCGGTCAGGGGTCAGGCCGACGCTCCAGAGGCCGGCCACCCGGTCTCCACGGGGCAAGGAGCGCAGGGCCCCGGCCCAGGCGAGCTGCTCGAGGTCGCTGCGACCAAGCGGAAGGCGGGAAGAGAGATCACCCAGGTCCCTGAACGCGCCACCACGGTCCCTCTCGGCAACCAGCCTCTCCATTTCCTCCGCTTTGACTCCTTTCACGTAACCAAGGCCGATCCGGACCGCCGGCTGCGGCGAACCCTCCACAGGCGTGGCTTCCGGCTCGTTTGCCTGTGTGGAGCCTTCACCTGAAGGCCACTCGGTCACGCACTCGACCCGACTGTGGTTTATGTCCGGGGCAAGCACCTCGACGCCGGTTCTCCTGGCTTCCTGGACCAGCGAATCCGGAGGGTAGAAACCCATCGGCTGCTCGTTCAGCAGCGAGGAAAGGTATTCGGGGGCGTAGTAATGCTTTAGCCAGGAAGACTGGTAGGCGAGCAGGCCAAAAGCCGCCGAGTGAGCCTTGGGGAAGCCGAACCCGGAGAACCCGATGATCTGGTCGAAGATGCCGTCGGCGACTTCCCTGGAGACGCCGTTGGCCAGAGCTCCCTCGATGAACCTCTGGTGATGGGCTTCCAGTGATCTACGGGACCGCTTACGGCTCATCGCCCTTCGCAGAGATTCCGCCTCTGAAGAGCTGAAGCCGGCGACATGCATCGCAACCTCGATCACCTGCTCCTGGAAGATGATCACCCCGTGGGTCTCTCCCAGCACCGGCCGCAGCAGATCGTGGGCGAAGGGGACCTCGTACCCGGGGTCCTCACGCAGCTTCCGTCGTCTCTCGACATAAGGGTGGACGGCACCACCCTGGATCGGTCCGGGGCGGATCAGAGCCACCTGGATGGTCAGGTCGTCGATGTTCTGCGGCTTCATGCGGGGCAGCATCTGCATCTGGGCCCGGCTTTCGATCTGGAAGACACCAGTTGTCTCGGCCCGCTGGATCATCCGGAAGACAGCCCTGTCACCAAGGTCGATCCGGCTCAGGTCCACGGTCTCTCCGCGGGCACGATGGATCTCGTCGATCGTCCTCTCGACGGCCGAGAGCATTCCGAGGCCGAGCAGGTCGATCTTGAGGAAGCCCGCGTCCTGGCAGGAATCCTTGTCCCACTGGACGATCTGGCGCTGTTCCATGGCGGCCGGCACTACCGGACATATCTCGACCAGCGGCCGGGTCGAGATGACCATCCCGCCCGAATGCTGCGAGGCATGGCGGGGCAGGGTCCTCGCTTCGCGGGAAAGCCAGGCCAGATGCCGCCAGGCCGGCGAGTGGGCCCTTTCGCGGCCGATCGCCTGGTTCAGGTCCCGCTGGAAATCATCCGATCCGCTGTGGAAGTCAACTGCCCGGGCGGCCCTCTCGATCTCGGTCTCGGGGATTCCCAGCACCTTTCCGAAGTCCCTGATCGCTCCCCGTGAGCGGTAGGTGGGGAAGGCGGCGACCAGTGCCGAGCGGTCCCGGCCGTAACGCTGGTGAATCCGCGGAATAAGCCTTTCGCGGATATCACGGGGGAAGTCGAGGTCGATGTCGGGGACTGCGCTGACCTCCTCGTTGAGGAAGCGGCCGGTGAAGAGCCCGGCCTTTACCGGGTCGATGTGCGAGAGACCGGTCAGGTAACAGACGATCGAACTGACCGATGATCCCCGGCCCCGACCCGGCGGCAGCACGCCCCGTGCCGATGACGTTCCCCGTACCTCGACCGCGACCTCGCGGGCAAGCTCGAGCAGGTCGTGGTGAAGCAGGAAGAAGCCAGAGAGCCCCAGTCCGCTGATGATCCCGAGTTCCTTCTCCAGCCGTGAGTGTGCCTCCGGCTCCTCGGGGGTGCCCCGGTAGCGCTCGTCGATCCTTGACCAGCAGAGGTTCTTCAGTTCGCGGTCGGTCTCCGGGTCGCCCTGTTGCGGGTAGCGGTAGCCGAGGTTCCTCTCGAGGCCGAAGGTGAGTCTTTCGGCGACCCGGACCGTTTCTTCCACCGCTTCCGGATAGTCGGGAAAACGGGCGGCCATCTGCTGTGGTGAAGCCATTCCCGAGGTCGAGTTGCCCCGGCGATAGGGCTCGGAGTCGGCCAGGCTGGAACCCAGCCGGACCGCGACCAGCGCATCCTGAAGGCGGGCCCTGGCGGGTTCGTGGCTGTGGACGTTGCCGGTGGCGACAAGCCGCAAATCCAGGCTGCGGGCCAGTCCTGAGAGCCAGCGGTTTCGGGCGTGGTCATGCCGCCAGTAGGGGCGCTGGATCTCCACCCTGAGGTTCTCCGGCCCGAACCAGCGGCGAAGCCGTCGGCAAAGGCTTTCTCCGCGGGCCAGATCACCATCACTCCAGGCTGCCGGGACCAGTCCCTGTCTGGCGCATCCGGTCAGGCAGATCAGCCCCTCGGTCCGCTCGGCCAGCGCATCCAGTGAAACGCAGGGCTGTCCGGCCCGCCGGTCCCGGCCGTCCCGGGTGTGCTGGTGGGCTGTGGTGAGCAGCCGGCTGAGGTTCCGGTAGCCGGCCTGGTTCTCCACCAGCAGGGTCAGGTGAAAGAGCCGTCCGCCATCCTCGACGGTCAGCTCCGTTCCGGTGATCGCCCTGATCCCGGCACCCTTGCTGGCCACCGCGAACTCCATCGAGCCCCAGATTCCGTCGTGGTCGGTCAGGGCGAGGGCCGGGTAGCCGAGCTCGGCCGCCCGGTTCACCAGTTCCAGCGGCGAAGAAGCTCCGTCGAGGAAAGAGAACGAGGAATGACAGTGCAGCTCGACGTAAGGAGCCATCGTGTCACCGGGCCCGGGAAGAGGTTCGGACCCGTCGAAGTGTCCGAAATGGGCCTATAGGTGCAACTTTGGGCATCTCGATGCCTGGCCTCCGGTTCAGGCGCGTTGGGCGAACCACTGCCCGGAAGGAAAGGAACGGAAAACGGTCAGGTCACGACCGTCGATCAGCACCACTTCGAAGTACCAGCGGCTGATCGGGGCTGAGGTCCACCAGCCGTCCTCGACTATCCATTCCTCGCGGACCTGCACCACGTCGACGTCATTCACCTGGATTGGCGCGTTGCCGCTGTCGCTGGCGACATCGACCGGCCGCGGCTCGTAGAGCCTGGTCGGCTTCGTCCCGGAGGTGGCGATGGTCGCGCGTCTCACCGGAGGACCTCGGCAGGGGCTTTCTCCGGCGTCTTCATTCGGTCGAGTACGGGGTCAGGAGCATCCGGCGCTCGGGCAGGCGGGATTCGGGCTCGGTCTCGAGGATCCGCATCAGGGCGCTCTCGCCGACCGCGGCCCTGACCTGCCGGGCGGCCTCGCCGAGGCGTCGGCGCCTGGTCTCACCGGGACGGTGGATCACTTCGAGCTGATCTGCTTCCTGCGGGGCCGTCTCCAGCACCCGCAGGCCGAGCCGGTCGGCAGGCCGGGGAAGCTGCTCGAGCGCGGGGAGGAGCAACATCCGGAGCACGGCGGAGGAGGTGCTCGGCTGGCGGGGCGAGGCCTGGCGGGACCAGCTGCCCCCGCCGAGCAGGCGGGCTTCGAGGACCAGGGTCCGGACGCTCTCGCCGGAGCTCCTGAGACGGGCCGAGAGACGATCGCAGAGAATCGTCAGCCCGCCCTCCAGGTGGATGCCCGAGGCTGCGTCGGGAAGGTCCAGCCACTCGGTGATCTGCTCGAAGGGGGTGCGCGGCCGGATCGGGCCTTCGATGCCGAGGGCAAGGTCCCGGGCCGCAAGGCCGGAAGGGCCGAAACGGTCGGCGACCGCATCGGCCGGCAGTCCGGTCAGATCACCCAGCGTTTTCAGGCCCAGTCGCCGCATCGCCTCCAGCATCCGGCGCGTTTCGGTGACCGGCCCGGGCAGCCGGTCGAGCAGGATCGCCACAGGCATCCGGCCGAGGAACGCGGCGACATCTTCCGGGGGGAGGATGGACCCGCGTTCCCGGTCCGGCGCATCCGCTTTTTCTCCGGCCAGGGCGAGGGCTGCGAGCCGGGTCGGGGCGGCCGCAACCAGGAAGCTGGGACTGAGCTTTTCGGAGACCGCACCGATCACTCCTTCCAGGTCTCCGTGCAGCCTTTCCAGGCCGCTTGCGTCGAAGAAGGCTTCGCCGCCCCTTTCGGATTCAACGGACGCTCCGATCGACTCGATCCGGGCCAGGACGGCCTCCCAGATCTGTGCGGCCCGGGCCGGATCAGGGGTGATCAGGGCCAGTTCCGGGCAGATGTCCACCGCTTCGCCGAGACCCATTCCGGGGCGAACGCCGAGCCGGTGGGCGGCGGGGGAGACCTCGCCCGTCAGTTGAGGACCGTCATGCTGAGGGGCCAGCGCAATTGGCTCCAGCAAACGGTTTTGCTCCCTTTCAAGGGCTGCCCGGAGAGCCAGAAGTGGAAGCAGGACACAAACGAACATATACGAACGTATGTTCGCATAGATGACTGCGCCGGGTCAAGGCAAAGGCTCCGGCTAGTCTTGCCTGAAAGTCAGGAAAGGTTGAAATGGCGAAACAGGGCGGCAAATGTGACTGGTGTGGAGTCGAGCTCGAGGAGGATCAGGGCTACCGTCTGCTCTGGCCGGACAAGAGCCTCGGCACTGCCTTCTGCCGGCTCGAGCACATCGTGCCCTTCCTGATGCAGAAGGACCAGTGGCACATCTGGAAGGACGTACAGGTGCCGGAAGGAGCGCCCCCGGTCAGTTCAGCAACCGGAAACGACCTCGGGGAAAACGCCCTTTACCTGGTCCATCACCGGGGGGAACACCGCATCCCCGACAGTTTCGAGAACAAGGAAGCACTGCTCGAGTGGGCCAAGGCCGGAGGCCATTTCGCCCCCTGACGGAAGCCGGCCGCTCAGGGAGCGGCCTGCCAGTCCTTTCCGGACTCCGTTTTCGCATCCGCCGACGCACCGTTGGCGGAGCTCTGGCCTGAGTTGCCTGGGCTCTGAGCGGGATCCTGCTGCTGTGGTTGCTGCTTCTGCTACTGGTTTCCGGCTTGCTGTGAAGCCTTGTTCCGCGAATTCCTGCGCTTCGCCTCTTGCTGCCGGACCCTGTTCCTGGCCTGGCGTTTCTTCGCCTGCTGCTTTCTGACCAAAGCCCGGGCCCTGGCGATTCTGGCCGTATCGGCAGCGGCAATTGACGCGGCGAAGGTGTTGATCATGTTCGCGGTCTGTTCCGGTGCCTCGACCTGCGGTGAATGACCCGACTTCACGATCAGGCGGGTCTCGACCCCGGGAATCGCCGCGTAAGCGCTGAGCGCCTCCCGGGCGTCATAGATCTGGTCTTCTTCCCCGAAGATCACCAGAAGTGGCTTGTCAAGGGCGGTCAGACGCTCGACCAGGGTCTGATCTTCGGTGTATTCCTCGCCCTGGACTGCGGAATCCTTGTAGGCCGGATAGGTCATCTCCCGGACGTCCTCGACGAACTTGTCGGGTACGTCGTAGCCGGGGGCGAAGCCCTGTTCGAGGTTCTTCCTGACCATCGAGTCCGGAGCGACCCGCCAGAGGGCCTGGCCGAGCAAGGGGGTACGACTGGCGCGGGCACCGCCGGAGAGACCGCCAAACGAGTTGTCGGGTGCCGTGTCGATAACCGTCAAACCGGCCGCCAGTGCAGGTGCCTGCTCGGCAACCGAGGTCACTACCTTTCCACCCAGCGAATGGCCGACCAGCACGGCCCTCGAGACTCCGAGCCGGGAGAGCACTTCTGCGATAGCCCTTCCCTGGGTCTCTATCGAGTAGTCCGAATCCGGCTTCTCGGAGCCGCCATAGCCGAGCATGTCGATCGCGATCACCCGGTGGTCGGGCTCCAGCAGGGGAATCAGGTCATCCCACCAGTTGATCGCCCCGGCCGAACCGTGGATCAGCACGACCGGCAACGAGGCCTGCGCCGGAGGCTCCCCGGTGTCCAGGACCTGGAGCTGGCCGGAAGTCGTGTTTACGAGTTGTCCGCCGGGCACGTTGATCTCGGCCGGCTTGGTCTCGTTGTTGAGCGCGAAAGCGTTCAAAACGAGCAGCACGAGCAGGACCAGAAGGACGCCCACGATGATCTTCAGTGGCCACCCGATCCGGGAGCTGGCGCCCCGGCTTTTGCCTGTGGAAGCTCGTGCCATGACCGGTGTTACCCTAGTCCGGCTCTCGGTCGGGCGCCAGTGCCCCCGTCCGGTCACACGAAAACCGTCAACCGCGGGGTACACAAAGAATGCAGAAGTTCGTAATACAGGGCGGAGTGCCGCTCTCGGGCGAGATAACGGCCGCAGGCAACAAGAACGCCGCGCTGCCGATCCTTGCCGCATGCCTCCTCACCGAGGAGGTCGTGACGATTGCGAACGTGCCGCGGATCCGCGACACGGAAGCGCAGATCGACCTTCTGGCAGCGCTCGGCGTTACCGTCGACTGGGTCGAGGACAACACCGTCCGGCTCTGTGCCAAGGATGTCGAGAGCACCACTCTTGACGAGAGTCTTTCTGCCGCAATCCGCGCTTCGTTTCTTCTTGCCGGCCCGCTGCTGGCCCGCTTCGGCAGCGTCCACATGCCGCCGCCCGGCGGTGACTTCATCGGCCGCCGTCGCCTCGACGCTCACCTTGACGCCTTCCGTGAGCTGGGTGCCAGGGTCGGGGGAGACCGCTGGATCGAACTGAACGCTCCTCCCGGCGGGCTGCGCGCCGCCGAAATCTTCATGGACGAGCCGTCTGTAATGGGCACCGAGAACGCCCTGATGGCAGCGGCCCTAACTCCCGGCGAGACCACCATCCTCAACGCCGCCTCGGAGCCTCATGTCCAGGATCTTGCCCGGCTCCTGGTCAAGATGGGCGCGCCGATTTCCGGGATCGGCTCGAACGTGATGATCGTCCAGGGTCAGGAGACCCTCGGCGGGGCAGACCACAAGGTGACGCCCGATCACATCGAGATCGCCAGCTTCATGGCCCTTGCGGCAGCGACCGGAGGCGAACTCCGGATCCGCGAAATCGAGCCGTTTGACCTGGTGATGATCAGGCGCCAGTTCCGTCGGCTCGGATTCCAGTCCGTGGTCGAGGGAACCGACGTGATCGTCCCGCCGTCACAGAACCTGCGCGTCCAGCCGGATGCGGGCGGCGCGATCCCGAAGATCGAAGACGGTCCCTGGCCTGCCTTCCCAGCCGACCTGACCTCGATCGCGCTCGCCCTCGCCACCCAGGCCGAAGGCGAGATCCTGATCTTCGAGAAGATGTTCGAGAACCGGCTTTTCTTCGTCGACAAGCTTGTCGCGATGGGAGCCAGGATCACCCTTTGTGACCCGCACAGGGCGATCATCAGCGGACCCACCCGTCTCCACGGCGAGAGAGTGGACAGCCCCGACATCAGGGCCGGCATGGCGATGCTGATCGCTGCCCTGGCAGCCGAAGGCACCTCGGAAATCGGAAACATCCGCCAGATAGACCGCGGCTACGAGAACATCGACGACCGTCTGCGGTCCCTCGGCGCACATATCGAGCGTGTAGACGAGTAGGGGGACATGATCCGTCCGATTCCCCCAGGAACCCGGGACGTTCTCCCGGACGAGATGCGCGAACTCCGCGCCATCCAGTCAGCGCTGCTCGGAACCTTTGAGGGCGCCGGCTTCCGCGAGGTCAGGACACCGACCCTGGAGTACGCAGACGCACTCGAGTTGGCCGACCGGCGCTCGGCTGATTCCGCCTACCGGTTCTTCGACGAGCGGGGCGAGATGCTCGCGTTGAGAACCGACATGACGATCCCGATCGCGAGGCTGGTTGCCGACCGCTATCGGGATCTCGATCCTCCGCACCGCCTCAGCTATTTCGCCAACGCCTACCGGGCAGTGACTCCCCAGCGGGGTGAGCTCCGCGAATTCGGGCAGGCCGGTATCGAGCTGATCGGAGTACCGGGCCCCGAAGGAACAGCCGAGGTGGTTGAGCTGCTGGACCGTTCGCTCAGCGCGGTCGGACTTGATCAGGCGGTGATCGGTCTGGGCGAGGACGGGCTGTGGACCGCTCTGCTCCAGGACGCCGGTGCCGGGCCGGAGACGATCGAACGCAGCTCCGAGCTGCTGGTCTCCCACGACCTGGTCGGGGTCGAGCGCAGCCTGCGCGAGTCCGACGAGCTTGATGAAAACTCGATAACCCAGGCCACGAGGCTGATTCAGCTTCGAGGCGGCGTCGAGATCCTTGACGAAGCCCGAAACTTCGGCGGCGCCGGTTTCGCCGAGGTGCTCGACCGTCTGACCGGAAACTTCGAGGTGATTTCGGCCCGTTCACTGAACCGGAACGTGCTCCTGGATCTCGGGATGCTGAGGGAGATCGGCTATTACAGCGGCTCCACCATCGAGGTCTACGACGACGCGGTCGGAGACGTGATCGGGGGAGGGGGCCGCTACGACGACTTGATGAACCGCTTCGGAATGGATCTTCCTGCCGCCGGATTCACGCTCTACATCGAACGGATCCACAAGGCACAGCTGGAACGGGGCCGCGATGTTTGAGGAACTTCGCAAACCCGGTGGCAAGCTGAAGCTGGCTGTTCCGCGTGGAGCCCTTCTCGAGGAGGTCCTCGGCCTGCTTGATTCGATCGGCATCGAGACCGCCGAGGTACGTGGAGATTCCCGTTCCCTTGTCTTCGATGGCGGCGAGCTGATCATGGTGACGATGAGACCCTCGGATGTGCCGACTTACGTCTCTGCCGGTGCGGCGGATGTCGGGATAACCGGCAAAGACGTCCTCCTCGAGCAGAGTGACCGGCCCGTGTACGAGCTGGTTGACCTCGGAATCGGTCCCTGCCGGATGGTTCTCGCGACCCAGAAGGGCGATGTCGCCCCGAGCGAGCATCAGCGCCGGCTCGGAATGATGAAGATCGCAACCAAGTACAAGCGGATCGCCGAGGAGTACTTCGCCGAGCAGGGCAGACAGGTCGAACTCGTTGAAGTCAAGGGTTCAATCGAGCTGGCCCCGCTGGTCGGGCTCGCCGACGGCATCGTCGATCTTGTGGCGACCGGCCGCACCCTCGCCGAGAACAATCTGGAAGTCCGAGAGGAGATCCTCTCCAGCACGGGACGACTCGTTGCCAACCGGGTCTCGTACCGGATCAGACGGGATGAAGTTGACGATCTCGCAAACCGGCTCCGGCAGGTAGTCAGCGGCTCTCCGGGAGAGTCATGATCAGCCGCCGCCTTGAGTGGGCGGCCCCGGACCAACTGGTCGGGGAGATCCGCGAGTTCCTCAGTCACGAAGCACGGACGGTCGACGTGACCGGGATTGCCGCAGAGGTGGCGAGCCGCGGAGATGAGGCGCTGATCGAGATGACCCGCAGGTTCGACGCCCCCGAGGCCGATGAACTCGGCCTCAGGGTTTCGACCAGCGAGGCCCGTGCGGCGCTCGAGCGGCTCGATCCTGAGGTGCGTAGAGCTCTGGAGATTTCGATCGCCAACGTCAGGCAGGTCGCCGAGGCGCAGCTCGTATCCGATAGCCGCACCGTGAACCTGCCACAGGGTCAGACGGTCACGGTCGGAGAAGTCCCTCTCGGCTCAGCGGGCATTTACGCGCCTGGCGGCCGGGCTTCGTATCCCTCGACGGTCGTGATGGGCTGCGTCACGGCCCGGGTGGCCGGGGTTGACCGGGTCGTTCTCGTCGCTCCGCCCGGTCCGGACGGTCAAATCAACGAGACCACCCTTGCCGCGGCCTCACTATGCGAAGTTGACGAGATCTACGCGGTTGGTGGAGCCCAGGCGGTTTTTGCGCTCGCCCGCGGCACCGAGACCATCAGGCCAGTCGACGTGATCGCCGGCCCGGGCAACGCCTGGGTCCAGGCGGCAAAGCGCGAGGTCTTCGGCGAGGTGGCAATCGATTCGCTGGCTGGACCGTCGGACCTGACGGTAGTAATCGACGCCGACACGAACCTGCGCTGGGCCGCCCTCGACCTTTGCGCGCAGGCCGAGCACGGGGAGGAGAGTCCGCTCGTAGCGATCTCCACGACACCGGGCGTGATCGAGAAGCTCGAGATCGAAGTCGACGCCGCCGCCTCGGGACAACCTTCGGTCCAGGATTGCCGACTCGCCCTGGTCGAGGCCCCTTCCGCTGTCGAGGCGATTGCGCTCGTGAATCTGATCGCACCCGAACACCTTCAGTTGATGAGCGCTGACTCGATCGCCCTCGCTGGCGCCATCCGTACGGCCGGCTGTGTCTTCACCGGCCAGGAGGCCGGTACCGCCTTCGGTGACTACGTCGCCGGGTCGAACCACGTGCTTCCCACCGACGGGACCGGCAGGATTTTTGGCCCGCTCTCTCCCGCCACCTTCAGACGCCCCACCTCGCGGGTAAGCTTGGATGCCGGTTCGGTCCGCCAGCTCGCTCGTCCTCTGGATGCGCTTGCGAGGGCCGAGGGACTGCCGGTCCACGGACTTTCGGCCACAGTCCGGGCGGACGATCAAGATCAGGAAAGCAAATGAGCAGACAGGCGACAATCGAACGGAAGACCAAGGAAACAGCGATCGAGCTCAGCCTTGACCTGGACGGAACTGAATCCAGCGCGGAAACGGGCATCGGCTTCTTCGATCACATGCTTGACCTGCTCGCCCGTCACGCAAACATCGGTCTGAAGGTGAAAGCGACCGGGGACCTCGAGACCGGCTCACACCACACTGTCGAGGACGTAGGAATCGTGTTCGGGCAGGCTCTCGACGAGGCCCTGGGTGACCGGGCAGGTATCCGCCGGTACGGAAGCGCCGTCGTTCCGATGGACGAGGCCTGCGCGGAATGTGCACTGGACATCTCGGGCAGGGCGCTCTCGGTCTTTCGCGGGGAGATTCCCGTCACCTCGATAGCCAACTATGAAACCGAGCTGACAGAGGAGTTCTTCCGGGCGGTCGCGGGTGGCGCGAAGATGACCCTTCACGTTGACGTCCGTTACGGATCCAACGTTCACCACATGATCGAAGCCTGTTTCAAGGCATTCGCCCGGGCCCTCCGGGTTGCCGTCTCGATCGACCCTGAAGAGAAGGGCGTGCCGAGCACCAAGGGCACGCTGAACGGTTGACCGTCAGCGGTCCCCAGATCGCCATCCTTGATTACGGGATGGGCAATCTCCGGTCGGTCGAGAAGGCACTGGAGAAGGTCGGTACCAGTCCGGTCGTCACCTCGGATGAGGGGACGATCACTGCATGCGACGGCATCGTGCTGCCCGGAGTGGGTGCCTTTCCGCGGGCGATGGAGCGGATCCGTGAGCTTGAACTGGACCGAATACTGAGAGACGCAGCAGGCAAAGACGTGCCGGTACTCGGCATCTGTCTCGGCCTCCAGCTCCTCTTCGTCTCGTCCACGGAACAGGGTGGGGCCGAAGGTCTCGGTCTTCTCGACGGAGACGTCGATCAGGTACCGGCCGGGGGTCGCAAGATCCCGCATATCGGCTGGGCCGAGGTGACCTGGGAGAAGCCGGACCCGATCACGGACGGTCTCCGTCCCGGTGAACCTTTCTATTTCGTCCACTCCTATGTGGCCCGACCGGAGGAGCCGGAGCTGATCGGCACCGCCTCTTACGGCAATCGCTTCGCCTGCGTCGCCGGCAAGGACAAGGTCTGGGGTGTCCAGTTTCACCCCGAGAAGTCCAGCTCGGCCGGCCTGCGGCTGCTGCGGAACTTCAAGGAGATCTGCGAGTGATCCTCTATCCGGCCATCGACATCCTTGAGGGCAAGGCCGTCCGGCTCCTGAAGGGGGAGTACGACCAGCAGACGAACTACTTCGATGATCCCGCCGACGCTGCCCTTGAGTGGGCCGAAGGCGGGGCCGAGTACATCCACGTCGTCGACCTCGATGGTGCCAAGACAGGCGAGTCGGTCAACCTAGATCGGATCGAGAGGATCGCCTCGGCGGTTGACTGCCCGATCGAGGTGGGCGGCGGCATCAGGGACCTCGAGTCCGCTGGTCGCATTCTTGACGCGGGGGCAGCCCGCGTGGTGGTCGGGACAGCCGCCATGCGTGACCCCGAGTTTCTTGACGCCCTGATCTCCGAGCGTGGTGCCGAACAGGTCGTGGTCGGGATCGACGCTCGCGGGGGCAAGGTCTCGCTGGCTGGCTGGACCGAGTCGAGCGGGGTGGATGTGGCCGAAGCCGCGGTCGAACTCACCCGTCGCGGCGTGGTCCGATTTCTTTTCACTCCAATCGAGGTGGACGGAACGATGGAAGGCCCGAACATCCCTGAACTGATCCGGGTTGCCGGAGCGACCGAGGCGTCGGTCATCGCTTCCGGTGGGGTCGGAAACCTCGGGCACCTGGAAGACCTGCGGCGCAGGGCCCCTGCCAACGTCGAAGGTGTGATCGTTGGCAAAGCCCTCTTTGAAGGAAAGTTCACGGTCGCTGAAGGAATCGAGGCGCTTCGATGAGCGATCTCAAGCGCATCATTCCCTGCCTGGACGTCGATAACGGCCGGGTCGTCAAGGGCACGAACTTTGTGGACATACGCGATGCCGGCGATCCGGTTGAACTGGCCGAGCGCTATGACGCCGAAGGGGCAGACGAGCTCGTCTTCCTTGACATCACCGCCTCCCATGAGGGTCGCGACACGATCGTTGACCTTGCTCGCAGAACGGCAGAGAACGTCTTCATCCCGTTCACGATCGGTGGCGGCATCAGGTCGGTGGATGATGCCCGGGCTGTTCTGGGCGCCGGGGCCGACAAGGTGGCCGTTAACAGTGCCGCCCTGAAGCGGCCCGAGCTGCTCGGTGAGCTGGCCGAGGTTTTCGGCTCACAGTGCGTGGTTATCGCGATAGACGCGAAGAAGGAAGAGGACGGCCGCTACGGCGTCTACCTGAACGGCGGCAGGGTCCCCACGGGTCGCGACGCGATCGAGTGGGCAATGGAAGCAACCCGTCTGGGCGCCGGCGAGATCCTCCTTACCAGCATGGACCGTGACGGAACGAACATTGGCTATGAACTGGAGCTCACCCGTGAGGTCGCCAGAGCGACAGACGTACCGGTCATCGCCTCAGGCGGAGCCGGCGACCTGAGCCACCTGGTCGAAGCGATCAAGGAAGGCGAAGCAGACGCAGTCCTCTGCGCCTCGATATTTCACTACGGCCACTACACGGTCGGCCAGGCCAAAGAACACATGACCGCCCACGAAATCCCCGTCCGCCTCTGAGCTGCAGAAATCCCGACGGACACGCCCCGGGTTCACACAACTTTCTGTGGATTGGCGGTTTCGAGTTAGGGTGGACGCGGAGCGCAGAATGGCGAAGTCGTGAGGAAGATTCAGATATCCCCATCGCTGGTGATCAGCTTGGTTGCCCTGTTTGTGGCGCTTGGCGGAGGTGCTTACGCTGCGCTCGGTCCGGGTTCGGTCGGGGCTCCTCAGCTCAAGTCTGAAGCGGTCACCACTCGGGCACTGCGTGATGGGGCGGTGACGCGATCGAAGGTCCGTCAGGGTGCTATTGGCGCACGGCAGCTTAGGGCCGGGAGTGTCTCCGCCGGAAAGCTGGCCGGTCCTCTTCCGGGAACCCTGGTCGCATACGCCAAGGTGAATTCTTCTGGGGTAGTAGAGAAAGAGGCGTGGCGAATAGGCGATAGGAACGTCTCAACGATGCCCATCTCGACCTACTGCTTCATCGATCTTCCGAAGTACCGAGCGGCGATGGTTTCCCCCGCATCCAATGGCAGCACCCTGGTCTCCGCTCAGCTTGATCAGGTTCAGCCTCCGGAGGGGAACTGCTCCCTAGTTGCGGACGACGCGATCTCGGTTGAT